>Ga0137416_10001874_pt1 | contig 10990 bp, 13 predicted proteins | sample CZODoug3_1_1_16f_FD_108282 | JGI IMG/M metagenome (GOLD analysis project Ga0137416, IMG submission 108282) | Vadose zone soil fungal communities from Angelo Coast Range Reserve, California, USA - CZODoug3_1_1_16fungal (Illumina Assembly) | ecosystem: Environmental > Terrestrial > Soil > Vadose...
ACCTTCACCGCATCGCGCGGCCGCGCAAAGTCAACCTCGAACATATCCTTGATCATGCCGGGCCGCGCCGAAAACAGGATGATACGGTCCGCCAGCGTCAGAGCTTCACCGAGGTCATGCGTCACGAACAAAACCGTTTGCTGTTCGCGTTCCCAGATTCGAAGCAGGACGTCGTGCATATCGATCTTGGTGTGAGTATCGAGCGCACCGAACGGCTCGTCCATCAACAATATCTGCGGCTCGACGACCAGTGTTCGCATCAGCGCAGCACGCTGACGCATTCCGCCTGACAAGGCCGAGGGGTAAGCCTGTTCGAAGCCCTGCAAGCCTGCTTGCGCCACGCAGGCCGCGATCCGCGCCTTGCGCTCCGCATTCGCAACGCCGGCCAATTGCAAACCGTAGCCGATGTTGTCGACCACCGTGCGCCAGGGGAACAGAGTGTCGCGCTGGAAGACATAGCCGACGCCAGGCGTCGCCTTGCCGGCAACCACCGGCGTACCGTCGATCAGTATCTGGCCACTGCTGGGCTTTATCAAAGTAGCGATCATGTTGAGGATGGTACTCTTGCCGGAGCCAGACGGCCCCAGCAACGCAACGAATTCACCGCGCCGCACGCTAAAGGTCGCATCCCGCACCGCCTCGATGGCCGTGCCGGCCAACTGAAACGATTTGCTCAATTGCCTGACGTCGATACGACGTACATCCTGCCGATGCGGCGTCGCAGACATGTCCTGCGCTTTCAACTCGGATACGCCTTTCGTGCCGCCTCAATGAAGGTGGGGCTGACGATATCGGCAATGGTGAGCGGCTTGATGCCCGTCATCTCCCGAAACCAGACTTTCTCGCCGCGCGCAAAGCCTGCCGCGTCGATGGTGGCTTCATAGTCGGCGACCTTTTGCAGCGCCGTGATCTCGATGATGTTGGCGCTGCGCGAAGTGCTACCGACATACGGCTCTATGGCCTCGTAAATTTCGTCAGGCGAATGCGTCTTAATCCACTGCGTGGCCCGCCACAAAGCGGTGACGAACGCTTGCATCTTGGGCGGGTCCTTGTCGATCGTTGACTGCAGGGTAAAATGAGACGTTACCGGGACCTTGCCTCCAATATGTTTGTTCCAGATAGCTTCGTCCGTTCCATCGAACAACAGAGCTCCCCAACCTTGCTCCGCCGATTCGTTCAATAACGACAGCGAGCTCACCAGCACATCGACCTGCTTGGTCTTCAGCGAGCCCAGCATGGTATCGACGTTACCGGTGCCGACCCAGGTGACCTTCTGGTCGAGCCCCATCGTTTCCATGTAGTACGAAGCCCAGACATGGTTGGTACCTCCCAGCGACGACACCGAGATGATCGGTTTGCGGCCATCCGGCCTCTTCCAGTTCGTTAGCGCCTCCAGCGTCGCGATGCCCTGATCTTTTAAATCCTTGCGGATAATGAACATCACCGAGCTGCTGCGGGTATCGACCGGCATCAACACGCGCCCATTGCGACCGTGATTGCTGAGTTGCATCGGATGAGTGATATCGCCGATGCCGATGTCGCCTTGCGAAGAGGCGATGATCTCGCGCGTCTTGACGCCGCTGCCGCCCTGGATCAGTTTGCAGTCGAGGCCCGCTTCCTTGAAAAAGCCGATTCTATCAGCCACAAATTGTGTCTGATAGACCGGCACCGCCACCGGGTAGATCACGCGGCCGGATCTGTCCTCGGCCGATGCCCGGCCCGCTGCAACGGAGGCGCTACAGCCAGCGATGATCGTCAGCGCCGAACGTCTTGTGAAATGCTTTGTCATCACGCGGGCTCCCTCGCCTTGCCGGCGACCTTTTCCAGTGCGTTCAGCACCGCATCGCCCATTTCCTGGGTCGATAGTCTTGTTGCGCCCGGTTCGGCAATATCGGCCGTTCTCGCGCCGGCTGCCAAGGCGGTATCCACTGCCTTTTCGAGCAGGTCGGCGTCATCGGGCCGGTTCAGCGTCATGCGCAGCAGCATGGCGACGCTCAGAATGGAGCCGAGCGGGTTGGCGATGCCCTTGCCAGCGATATCAGGCGCGCTGCCATGGACCGGTTCGTACAGCGCCTTTCGCTGTCCGAACCGATCGACCGGACCAAGCGAAGCCGACGGCAACATGCCGAGCGAGCCCGATGCCATCGCCGCGCAATCGGAGAGGATGTCGCCGAAAATATTGCCGGTCACCATCACATCGAACTGCGATGGCTCTCGCACGATCTGCATGGCGGCGTTATCGACATAGAGATGGCTGAGTTCGATATCGGAAAATTCCGCAGCGTGCAGAGCGATGACTTCCTCGCGCCACAGCACGCTGGTTTCGAGGACATTCGCCTTGTCCACCGAACAGACGCGTCCCTTTCGTGTGCGCGCCAGTTCGAAAGCAACCCGCGCCACGCGTCGGACCTGATCGGTGGTGTATTGCTCGGTGTTGAAACCGCGACGCTGCCCGTCGGCAAGAGTCTCGATGCCGCGCGGTTCTCCGAAATAGATGCCGCTAGTGAGCTCCCGGATGATAACGAAATCAACATCTCTGAGCACGCGGGCCTTGAGCGGCGCCGACTCCGCCAGCGCCGGATTGGCCGCAATAGGCCTCAGGTTAGCATACAGATCGTATTTGCGGCGGAGCGATAGTAGGCTTCCCGCCTTACGCGCAGCGGCTGGAACCTCTGTTGTCTCCGGGCCGCCGGTCGCGCCCCAAAGAATCGCATCTGCCTCCTCCATCGCCTCGACGGTGTCCTCCGGCAACACCTTGCCGGTCGCCAAGTAGGGAATGAGCCCGTATTCCGCTTCACGCAGGATCATCGGAACGCCGCGCTTGGCGGCGAACCAGTTGAGAATCCGGTGCGACTGCGCCGTCACTTCCGGGCCGATGCCTTCGCCGCCGACCACCGCCACTTTGATCATGTTGGAAAAATTGTTCATGCCGATTTCCCCACAAAGTGTATCCAGGGTCGCTCCACGCGATCCGACGCCTGGAAGGCCCGGATTTCGTCGTCGCGCTGCAATGTCAGTGAGACTTCATCAAGTCCTTCGAGCAGTCCGGCGCGCCGACGCGGATCGATCTCGAAACTGTGTCGCTTTCCCGAAGGCGACGTGATCGTCTGTTCCTGCAGATCGATACCGATACGTCCGGCGCCCTGGGTGTTCTCCACCTCCACGGCAAGGCCGTCGACAATCTCCTTATCGACGACGATGGGCAGGATTCCGTTCTGAAAGCAGTTAGCGAAAAAAATATCGCCGAAGCCTGAGCCGATGACGGCGCGGATACCCATCTCCTGCAGCGACCAGACCGCGGCTTCGCGCGAGGAGCCGCAGCCGAAATTAGGACCGGTAACAAGGATTTCCGCCCGACGATAAGGCTCGCGGTTGAGAATGAATGCCGGATTTTCCGACCCGTCCGGTAGGTAGCGCAGGGCGCCGAACGCCCATTTTCCAAGATGGCCGCGAACGGAGTTTCCGACGATGCGATCGATGCGAATGATGACGTCGGTATCTACGTTGGTGCGCATGATCGGCGCGGCGATTGCCGTTAGTTTGGTGAAGGGTTTCGGCATGCTAGCGCTCCATAGTCCGCACATCGGCAATTGCGCCGGATATCGCTGCCGCCGCCGCCGTGGCCGGGCTCGCCAGATGGGTACGGGCGCGCGGCCCCTGGCGACCGATGAAATTTCGATTGGATGTCGAGACCGAGCGCTGGCCGGGGGGTACCGTTTCGCCGTTGGCGGCCAGGCACATCGAGCATCCGGGCTCGCGCCATTCGAAACCTGCGTCGGTGAAAAGCTTGTCGAGCCCCTCGGCAACAGCATCGCGCTTGACCATCTCCGAACCCGGCACGACCCAAGCCCGTACGCCGGGAGCAACCTTACGGCCGCGTGCGACCTCCGCGGCGGCACGCAAATCGCTCAACCGGCTATTGGTACATGACCCGATGAAGACCCAATCAACGGGCGTTCCGATGATCGGCGCTCCGGGCTTGAGACCCATGTAGTCGAGCGCGGTCTCGATAGCAGCGCGGCGTACTGGATCTGCAATTTCCAGGGGATCAGGGATATGACCATCGACACCGATGACGTGTTCCGGACTGATGCCCCAGGTCACCTGCGGAATGATCTTCTCGACATCGATGACGACTTCCCGGTCGAACATAGCGTCGGCATCGCTCGGAAGTTGACGCCACGCCTCGACGGCCCGCTCCCACATCTTGCCTTGCGGCGCGTAGCTTCGCCCACGGAGATATTCGTAGGTTTTCTCGTCGGGCGCAATCAGACCCATCTTGGCGCCGAGCTCGATCGAAAGATTGCAGATGGTAAGCCGCCCTTCGATCGGCATGTCCGTGACGGCATTGCCGGCATATTCGACGGCGTAACCAGTCCCGCCTGCAGCTCCGACGTGGCCGATCAGCGCGAGGATGAGATCCTTGGCGGTCACGCCGAACGGCCGGCGGCCCTCAAACTTCACACGCATCGTTTTGGGACGACGCTGGATAATGGCTTGTGTTGCCAGGACATGCGTCAGTTCGCTCGACCCGATGCCGAACGCCAGGGCGCCCAGGCCGCCATGCGTGCAGGTATGGCTGTCGCCGCAGACGATCAGACAACCGGGAAGGCTGAGGCCAAGTTCGGGTCCGATGACATGGACTATACCTTGACCGGGCTCGTCGATATCGAACATCTCGATGCCAGCGGCCGACGTCTCAGTCCTCAAGCCCCCTAACAGTTCCTGCCCTACCTTGCTCGTGCCGGCCCGCCCGGGCGCCGTCGAAATCGCGTGATCCGGCGTCGCGAAGGTCAGCTCCGGATTATGAACACTGAGGTTGCGGCTCTTCAGATCGAGCAGCCCGCGCGACCCCCCGAGATCATGCAGCAAATGACGATCGACGTGGAGGAGATCGGTATCATCGCCAATTCGAGCAATGACGTGCTGGTCCCAGATTTTGGCCAGCAGCGTACGGCCGTACTTTTCCAATGGCCTATCCTCCTTTTGGCTCTTATGGCCGGCCGTATCCGCCGCCGGTCGCCGCTTTGCGCGGCTTGCTATTCAGGCCCCCTACATCAAAGCACAGCAGGCTGCTGGTCGGCTAGAGCCTGCGCCGAGATGGCAGCCAAACAGAAAACGGCGGCCGCTTTGTGTTACCAGGTGCAAGAGGCCGCGACCGCCAGTCTAAATCGACGAGACCGTCTCACGATTTCTCAACTGCTTCGCCAGAGCCAGACGTCGAGCGAACCCGTACGGCCGCGAACTCGCGTCTCGATCGGCCCGGTGAGAGCGCCGACATCAAACAGTGCACTATTGCGACCGGCCGCGCGGAGCAATTCGTCGCTCACTGCGAGCTCGACTCCGCGACCGGCTGCCACTTCCATCAGCCGGTTCGCCACGTTCACAGTGTCGCCAGTCGCTGTGATGTGTTGATAACTTCCACCGCCCAGTCTCGATGCAACGATGGGTCCGAAGTGGGCTCCAACCTTGAACCCAAGTCTCGACCGGATCGATTCCGGCAAGGAAGCAAGCCACCGTTCCGCGCTGGCGCAGAGTCCTGTCGCGCATTGAGCTGCCCTGCGAGCGTCCTCCGGCGTAGCCTGCGGCAGCCCAAACAGGATCATCGCGCCGTCACCCAGAAAGCTTGGGATCATTCCCCCCGAGTTCACCACCTCCTTGTCGACCAGCGCATGAAAGTCCTTCAGCAAATCGCGGATTGGGCCTGGTCCGAGCCTTTCGCTGAGCGAGGTGAAGCCGGACAGATCGATGAAAATTACAGCCGCATTCTGGCGTATCGGCTCCTTGAGGAAACCGGGATCCCGGATCAGCCACTCCTGAATGTCCGGCGCCTGGAATTGTCCGAGCAGTTTGCTTCGCGTGGCGAAATACTGCGCGCGCCGCCTGCCCGACGAGAGCTGCACAGCGGCAAATAAAATTGCCGGTGGCGCGGCCGCGGCGATCGGCAGCGCCGCGCTCAGCCAGATTCCTTGCGAAAACGCGAAGACGTTCGCTGCCGCGCATGTCAGAACGACAACGAGCGTCGCGATAAGGCCAACCGCGCTTTGGCGCCACGCCAGCAAACCGACCAGAATCATCGGCAGCACTACGGCAATGATACTGTCAGCGAGGCGCACCGGATGGTGCCGCAATATCCCGTCTCCGGCCAACAAATGCGTGATCGCAGTTGAGTTGACTTCCACCCCCGGCATTACTGGATCGAACGGGGTGGGGAAAAAATCGCCGCCGCCGGTGACCGTCGCGCCAACAACAACAATTCGATCATGGATGGCGTCCGCAGCAACCTCGCCGGCAAGCACCGAGGCCGCACTGATCGTTCGCAACGTGCGGCGCGGGCCGTAGAAAGTGACCGGCAGCGCGTGATCGATGTCGGTGGCAACGGATCGTTCGCCGAACACCAGACGGTCTGGCTCGATGATGGGCTGCTCGCCGAGCGCCAGCGCTGCAACTCGGAGCGCAAACGACATTTCGATCCTGTCGTGCGTTCGAAACAGCATCGGAATCGAGCTTGGAGTACCGCTCCGATTGGTCGTCACATTGACGATGCCGATTTCGGCATGATCCGCAAATCTCTGGAGCGGCAGCAAGAACCTCTCGGCCTTTGGCAGGCCGGAGAGCGGTCCGTCCTTCTCAGCAATCGATTGAGTTACTTGAGCGAACACCGCCGCCGCCGCAATCACGCTCGTACGCCCCGTCAGCGCTCTTTCAAGCGCTTCATCACCATCGTTCGTTCCTCGATCAACCAACAGGAGATCGACCGCGATGACTTTAGGCTCCAGTCGCGCGATCGCGTCGATAATCCTGGCAAGGTCAATTCGCGCAAGGGGGTAACTTCCGCCTTGCTTAACCACGGCATCGTCGATTGCGACGATGGTGACGAAGTCAGGCGGCATCCTGACGCCGCGAGCCAGCGTTCGAAGATCAGTCATGGCGGATTCGATGCGATCGAGAAAGTTCAGGTGACTGCGCTCGTGGGCAAAGTACACGGCCGCCCCCCAAAGGGCGCTCGCGAACACCGCAATCAGTGTCTGGAGATGTCGACTATCCATTCGCTGAATTACTGTGCAAGCCGTGCCAGCAATGCGGCGACGCGGGCGGGTGGCCAGCGCTTTACGGTCAAGACGCCGGTCGCTTCCACATCGACGCCCTCGCCGGGCCCGAGCACAACTCGATTGGCGCCGGCGCGGCGCGCCACACTCACCTGTCCATTGACCACAAAGACCGAAGTCTTGCCTTCTGCGGTATCCACCGCCCATTTCGTGCCGCGCACCGCCGCAATTGCTTGCGGTGTCATGACCTCGAAGTGATTTCCGCCAGGTTTTTTGGGAACCTCGAGCAATAAGGCCTTGCTGCTCAGTTCGACCGAATCCACGCGGCCATTTCTATCGTGATCAAGAAGGGTAAATCGCGCGCCATTTTCAGCGACGATGGTGACGCCGCCAACACACCGCAGGGTCTGCGATGTGTTGGCCGGAGTGTCCGGCGAACAACCCATGTTGGCGGGCTGTGCCGTGGCGACGCTGTTAACAAGAATTAGAGCGAAGATCGCAAATCCGGTGCCAACAATCGCCTTCATGACAACACCTCTTGATCCGATTTCGACGACGCTAATTTGGGATCGCCTAGCGCGGTGTATTCTGCCATGATGGCATTGTTGAAAGTATAAGAAAATGACATCAGCGTCCGCAACGAGCCGACGCCGGTATCCGTGCCTCGCTGCACGGCTGCGGCAACCTTGCGATGTGGTTGACCCGGGGCTCCTGAGGAGGTGTCACAGTTGGGGCGAGTTACCCGCCTGGCGATGCCAGAACGCGAACAGGCCTGACGCCGCCTTTCGTCCAGCCGCGAGATCCTTGACGGCGGCTGACAATGGGCCTTGCCGCATAGCTCGGCGCCACGAATGACGTTCAGCTTTGGCGACTGCGAGATGGATCTTGAACGCCGCGAACTGCGGCGCGCAAAACGCGCTGTCAACGTTGGCAGCCACAGCTGGGCGAAGCGCTACGACCGCGAACTCGCCGACCTGTTTGCCGTGCGGGATGAGATCACCGAGGCCGGCAAATACGGCACCCGTTCGCACGCTGGACGTTAGTGAATGCGATGCGCTGCGACACGGAGATGTTATGCCCCGAGTCCTCCGAAAAACGAAAAAAGCCCGGTGGCCTAATGGCCACCGGGCGAGTAGAGTTTCGGAAGACGCTGATCAGCGCTCCATTTGACGGATTGCAGTTACTGAATTTACATCCGATAGACTTTCACGTGATGAATTTGCGCCAATACAGCGTGTTAGGCCAGGCCCACGGAGTTTGCGGCTGGTACAACCGATAGCCAGCGCGGATAAAGTTGTTCGCGGAGGCAAGATTGTCGGTGGTGTCCGAAACCACAGAGCTCCATCTATGGTGCCTGGCACGCGATTCCAGCGCGCGCATCAGGCGCAATTGGAGACCATTACCGCAATACTTCTTCAATACGCCAACACGGCAGAAATATCCCGCGTTGTGAGCGTGCGTCGAGGGAACGACGCCGGCGAAGGCTACCGGCACCATCTCGTGATACGCTAGCCACCAATGCCCGCAATCGAATTCCGGAATGGGTGCGCCGTCAAAGAACGTCAGGCGGTGAAGATCTGCCAGTGTATCGGCGATTTCGTCGTCATGCCCGTCGACCTCGCGAATCCTATACATCTGCCAGGCCTTCAAAACGAAGCTAGCCTGTGCCAGCTTGAGAGCATGATGATGATCCGTGTATCCAATATCGTTCCGGTCTTCTTCCTTAGCCGCTAACGGCGTTGCCTGCTTCGAGCGGGCGGAAGACGAGTACCGTGCGTGTGCTTGGCTGCGCTACACTCCGGACCAGATGAGCCCCGACCTTGCATCACGAGACGACAGTGGCCGGTCGGGACCAATATGAGGATGTTCATGCCTGCCGACGATCACGAAACGCATGCGCTGAGCGACGCACGGGTACAGCAGTTCATTGAGGATGGATTTATCCGAATAGACCGGGCCTTTCCTCGGGAGCTTGCCGATGTGGGCCGCGCCATCCTGTGGCGCGACACCGGATGCGATCCCGACGACCCGGCAACGTGGAGAAAACCGGTCATTCGACTCGGTTACTACGAGCAAGAACCGTTCAGGACGGCGGTAAACACGCAAGCGTTGCACCCGGCTTTCGACCGCCTCGTCGGAAAAGGACGTTGGCGGCCACGCCACAACCTTGGCAGCTTTCCGGTGCGATTTCCGAGCCCGGATGATCCGGGTGACACAGGCTGGCATGTCGATGTCAGCTTTCCCGGCGGGTCCAGCGATCCGAACGAACGAGAAGACTTCTCCTCCTGGCGGGTCAATGTGACCTCCCGCGGTCGTGCACTGCTGATGTTATTCCTGTTCTCGGACGTAACCGAGCGGGACGCCCCGACCAGAATACGGGCAGGCTCGCACCTGGATATGGCGAGGCTTCTCGCACCGGCGGGCGAGATCGGCATGTCTCATCTGGTGCTGGACCGGTTGGGGGCTGAACGGCCGGAAGCGCTCGCGACCGGTGAAGCCGGCACCGTCTATTTGTGTCATCCCTTCGTGGTCCATGCCGCGCAGATCCATCGCGGCACGACACCGCGGTTCATGGCGCAGCCGCCGCTCCATCCGGCCGAACCCTTCCGGCTTGAGCGGGAGGACGGCAATTATTCGCCAGTTGAGATCGCGATCCGGCAAGCTCTTCAGGAAGGCCGCACATAACAATCATCTCGTTCTCTACGAACGAAGTCATCCGCCGTCATGGTCCGTCGGCGATACGCCCCGTGCCGATCGATGAGGCATGGCCAATGATCCAGGGATGAGAGCTCTAGATGCCGTTCAAGACGCGCCGTCTGGAGAAATCATTTCAGACATCGCCGGGCTCTTTCGATTTCCTTGTCGGATACGCCTTTTGCTCGCGCCCAGGATTCGACAGCGGCCTCGCCATATTGGGCGACGGCCTTCTTCACGACCCAGCAGGGAATGGCGTATGCCGGCAATGAAAACACCAACGTGGCAACCACAACAATGGCGCGGATCATTTGCCGAGCATGACCTTGATGCCGAGCCACACCGCTCCGACAAGGCCGGTGACGATAATGGTGATGACGGCCTTGAATGTATAGCTCTGCGCCTGTTCGACGCTCTTGCGCCAGCGCCTCAAGTGTTGAAAGTCTGCCCGCAATTCCTTGCGGTCCTCTTCCTCTATTCCGAACGAGGTCAGAATTGTGGCCATAGTCCGAAGAACCACGGCGTCGATATCGTTGTGGTGAAGTCTTTGCTGTTCGGCCAGTGTTTCGGCGACGATTGCCCTGATATCCTGGTCACGCATGGCGGTCATCGCTTGATGATCCGCGCGACGTTTTCAAATCCGCGCTTGGCGAAATAAAACGACACGACGAGATTCGAGGTAACCGACGCAAACCCCGCCAGTGGGTCGGTCGTTCCAAGTCCCAAAACCTTGTCCCACACCAGAAGCTTTCCAGAACCGCGTCCGCCATACACGCCCTTATATCGCGATGGCGCGAGCAGCGGCTCGAATATTTTAGCTGTCGGTATTTTCAGGATGGACAATGACACGCTCGATTCTCTGGATCAGTTCAAAAGCGCCGTCGTCGCCATTCTGAATGGCCTGGGGCGCTTTGCCCCAGCCGCGATCCAGAATCGCGTTGGCGGCGGAAACCCGCGCGGTGGCGGTCGCGTCTTTGCTTCGCATGACGCCGACCAGGACATTAAGCGCAGTTCTGGTATGGCTTCGCGCTAGCGAGCGGATTTCTGTGAGCGATTTTGGCATTTTGTATTTGCGTTTCTTGAAAGTCTGGCCGAACCGTCATTGCGCAGCGAAGCATCCAGAGAGGTGCATTGGTTGCTGGATTGCTTCGGTTACCGGTCAGGCCTGATAAAACGTGCCGCTAGCGCCGGCTGGATTTTATGGCGTTGTACAGCGCCACCGCGTCCCTGATATTGCCCGAGCTTGA
>Ga0137416_10001875_pt1 | contig 10988 bp, 6 predicted proteins | sample CZODoug3_1_1_16f_FD_108282 | JGI IMG/M metagenome (GOLD analysis project Ga0137416, IMG submission 108282) | Vadose zone soil fungal communities from Angelo Coast Range Reserve, California, USA - CZODoug3_1_1_16fungal (Illumina Assembly) | ecosystem: Environmental > Terrestrial > Soil > Vadose...
GCGAAAGACTTTCCCCTTCGACGAGGGCGGTGATGTCGAAGGCGAGGACGCTCACGCGCTCCTGATTCGCCGCGGAGATGGCCACGCGGGCGCCCATTTTCTCGACGCCGATCCACACCTCGCACCCGCCTTTGGCGACGAGATCGCGCAGGCGCGAGGCAGCCCATTTTCGCAATCGGTCAGCGCGCAGTTCGACGCTTACGCGGTCGAGCGTTCCCCGCCGATGTCGAAAGCGCGCCACGCCGCCGGAGACATCGAGCGGAAAGCGCACCGTGGGGAGCGCCACCACGAGCTCCATGATCTCCAGGCAATCGAGGGAGAAAGGCCGATCCAGCTCGAGCCCCAGGCCCCCCTTGCCGATGGCGAGGCGGAGCGGCGCGGCCTCTCGGACGGACCGCCCTTTGCCCGGCGCACCCGTGTCCTCCAAAGACCCGAGCGCCGGCTGCGGCGTCGTGATCCCGTCCGGCGTGAACGACCCTACGGACGGTGCGGACGACGGCGTCGGCCCCGCCGTGGGCGGCGTCGGAGGGGCGAAACGAGTGCGCGCGCGCTCGCCTGTGGGCGGCCGACGAGAATGCAAGGTTTTTCTATGGTAGCAAGCACCTGCGAAGAAACGCGAAGTTAAGGACGCCACGGCGCAAGGCATGACGCACGTCAGGGACATCATGGGGCCGGGATCGGCCCTCAGCCGCACCCTCGGCGGCTACGAGGCACGCGAAGGACAACTCCGGATGGCGGAAGCCGTCGAGAAGGCGCTCGAGATCGAGCAGCCGCTCTTCGTCGAGGCCGGCACCGGCACGGGCAAAACGCTCGCGTACCTGATCCCCGCCGCCTTGAGCGGCAAGAAGGTGGTGATCTCCACCGCGACGCGCGCCCTTCAAGATCAAATCGTGGAAAAAGACCTCCCGCTGGTGGCCGAAGTGCTCCGGCCTTACGGCGTTCGATTTCGCGCTGCCATGATGAAGGGGTTATCGAATTACCTATGCAGGCGCCGCTTCGAGGAGCTGCGGCAGACCGACGCGGCGCGCTTCGTCCTCGATTCGGATTTGCTTCACATCGAGCGATGGGTGCAGGGAAGCCGCACGGGCGATCGGGTCGAGCTTTCGATGCTGCCGGATGACTCGCGCGCATGGAGCGCGGTGCAGTCGTCGACCGATACGCGCATCGGAAAAGGTTGCACTTACAACGACACCTGCTTCGTGACCCAGATGAAGCGCGAGGCGGAGGAAGCGGACCTGGTCATCGTGAATCATCATCTTTTTTTCGCCGATCTGGCGCTGCGTCGCGGTCTTTCGCACGCGCAGGGAAGACGGCCCGATATGGCCAGCGTCATCCCGGCGTACGACGCGGTCATCTTCGACGAAGCGCACCAACTCGAGGATGTCGCGACGACGTTCTTCGGCGTTCGCGCCTCGAGTGCACGCATCGATGCGCTGGTTCGCGATGCGTATCGCACCCTGGCCGCGGCGGGGCGAGGCGAAGCCCGAGGCATGCTCGATCGCGTCGAACACGCCGCCCACGCGTTCTTCCGCGGCCTTGGCACGCCGATGCCGCGGACTCGCGCGCAGAGATCGGGGTGGGGGAGAGCGAACGACGAACCGCGGCGCGCGCTGGTCCCGAGCGATCTCGAAGGGGCCACGTACGAACTTTTCCTCAAGCTGACGGCGAGCGTGGACGCGCTGGCGACGTATGCCGATTTGTATGCGCGGGAGGAGCCCATCGCGCTCATTGCGCGGCGGGCGGCGGATTTAAAGCGGGATTTGATCCATATCGTCGAAGGTGCGCGGGCGGTAACGGCGGAGGAGGGGAACGGGGAAGAAGAAGACGGGGGAGCCGACATGCGCACGGTGGCGTGGGTGGAGACGCGGGAGAAGTCCGTGGCCATTGGGGCGAGTCCGGTGCACGTGGGGGGCACGTTGCGAGACGCCCTCTTCGATCGCGTTTCTGCGGTGGTGTGCACAAGTGCCACCTTGGCGACCGCAGGCGGCTTTCATTTCGCGAAAGCGCGCCTGGGCGCCTCGCCCGAGGCCAAGGAGCTGATCGTGCCTTCGCCCTTCGACTTCGCCGCGCGGGCTGGATTTTATGTGGCGAAAGACCTGCCGGATCCCTCGCACCCGGAGTTCGAGATGGCCTCGGCAGAGCGCATCGTCGAGCTGGTCGAGATGACCAAGGGCGGCGCGTTCGTGCTCGCCACGTCGAACCGCGCGATGCGCAATCTCTGTGCGATTCTCCGCGGTCGCCTGCGCGAGCCCATTCTCCTACAAGGCGAGGCACCCAAGCACCTCTTGCTCTCGCAGTTTCGCGAGCTGGGAAACGCCGTGCTGGTCGCCACCATGAGCTTCTGGGAAGGGGTCGACGTGCCCGGACACGCGTTGCGCTTGGTCATCCTCGACAAGATCCCCTTCGCGGTGCCGACGGATCCGCTGGTGGCGTCGCGTTGTGCCGAGGTCGAGCGCCAAGGAGGCAATCCATTTGCGCAATATTCCGTTCCTGCCGCGGGCATCTTGCTCAAGCAGGGCTTTGGCCGGCTCGTGCGCACACGGAAAGACGGCGGCGTGATTGCCCTCCTCGATCGACGCGCGGCCACACGCGGATACGGTCGCATGCTGCTCGCCAATCTCCCACCCGCTCGCCGCCTCGGAACGATGGACGACGTCCGGGCCTTCTGGCACGAGCTCGCGCTCGAATCGGGTTAGGGGGCGCTGGTCTCGGATTACGCGCCGTGCTACTCCCCGGGTTCCACGACTTTCCCAGGGCTCCATCATGACCGAAATTTCAGCAGTTTTTGCGCGAGAAATCCTAGATTCGCGCGGCAATCCCACGGTCGAAGTCGAAGTACAAACCGAGAGCGGCCGGGGCCGCGCGGCGGTTCCGAGCGGCGCCTCCACCGGCGAGCACGAAGCCATCGAGCTGCGCGACGGCGACAAGCAGCGCTACCTCGGCAAAGGGGTGTTGCAGGCGGTTCGAAACGTCAATCAGACGCTCGGTCCGGCGATCATCGGACTCGACTCGCTCGATCAGCCGGCCATCGACAAAGTGCTCCTTCAAGCCGACGGCACGCCGAACAAAGAAAAGCTCGGTGCCAATGCGATTCTGGGTGTCTCCATGGCCGTGGCGCGCGCCGCGGCGGATGTCGTGGGGCTGCCCCTCTGGCGCTATCTCGGCGGCATCAGTGCGCGCGTGCTCCCCACGCCGCTGATGAACATCGTCAACGGCGGCCAGCATGCCGACAACGGGCTCGAGATTCAGGAGTTCATGATCGTCCCCGCAGGTCTGCCGTCCTTCGACGAGGCCCTCCGCGCGGGCGCGGAGGTGTTCCACACCCTCAAGGGCATTCTGAAGAAGCGCCACTTGACCACGGCCGTCGGCGACGAAGGCGGTTTCGCGCCGCGCCTCGAATCGAACGAAGAGGCCATCGGCGTGATCGTCTCGGCCATCGAAGCCGCGGGCTACACGCCGGGCAAAGACATCTTCTTGGCGCTCGATTGCGCGGCCAGCGAATTCTTCGATGCGAAGACCGGCAAGTACACCTTCGACAAGAAGGCCATCTCGTCCGATGAGCTCATTTCGATCTACGAGAAGCTGGCCAAATCGTATCCCATCGTCTCCATTGAAGACGGTCTTGCAGAAGACGATTGGGCCGCGTGGAAAAAACTCACCGAGCGCGTGGGCGAGCGCGTGCAGCTCGTGGGCGACGATCTCTTCGTGACCAACGTCGAGCGCCTGCAGAAGGGCATCGACGGCGGGTATGCGAATGCCATTCTCATCAAACTCAATCAAATCGGCACACTGACCGAGACGCTCGACACCATCCGTCTGGCCACCGACAACGGCTATCGGTCGATCATCAGCCACCGCTCGGGTGAGACGGAAGACGCCTTCATCGCCGACCTTGCCGTGGCCACCAATGCCGGACAGATCAAGACGGGCAGCTTGTCTCGCTCGGATCGCATTGCAAAATACAATCAACTCCTCCGAATCGGTTTCGAGCTCGGCGCAGGCGCAGCCTTCGCCGGACGCGCTCCGTTCAGAGTGGGAAGATAATCTCGAGGTCTTGGCGTTCTGGTATCGCCGCAGGCGAGCCCCGGTATTAGGAGCGTGGAAAAGAAATGGCGAAGTCGAAGGTAGCGGTCCTCAAGTGCAAACCCCAGACGATCCTCCAGGACGTCGAGCGGCTATGCGCCCTCGCAGGGATGAAAGAAGCCCTGGCTGGCGGGCGCACGACCATCCTGAAGGACAATATCTCCTGGCACTATCCGTTTCCCGGCGCGAACAGCACGCCCTGGCAGATGGAGGGGACCATCCTTGCGCTCAAGAACGCGGGTCTCACGGACATCAGCTGTGTGCAGAACAAGACGGTGGTGACCAACGCCTTCAAAGGGGAGGACTTGAATCACTACGTCCCCCTCTTCAAGAAGTACGAAATCCCCGTTCTCTACAACTTCCGTGAGAGCGACATGAAATGGGTCGAATACCGGCCCAAGGCGCGCACGCACGTGCTGCACAAGATTTTCCCCGAGGGGATTCAGATTCCCGATTATTTCCTCGGCAAGAACATCGTGCACCTGCCGACGGTGAAGTGCCATATCTACACCACCACCACTGGCGCAATGAAGAACGCGTTCGGCGGCTTGCTCGCCACCAAACGTCACTACACGCACTCGTGGATTCACCGCACCCTGGTCGATCTGTTGGCCATTCAGAAAGAGATCCACTCGGGCCTCTTCGCCATCATGGACGGAACCACGGCCGGCAACGGCCCCGGCCCGCGCACCATGATCCCGGTGGTGAAGGACTACATGCTGGCGTCGTCCGATCAGGTGGCCATCGACGCAGTGGCAGCCAAGATGATGGGCTTCGATCCCATGTCACTCGAGTACATCAAGGTGGCGCACGACGACGGTCTCGGCGTGGGTGATCCACGCGACATCGAGATCGTCGGCGACGACATTTCGAGCGAAAGCTGGGGGTTCACCGTCGGCGACAACGTGGCGAGCATGGCGGGCGACTTCATGTGGTTCGGCCCCATGAAGCGCTTTCAGAAAATCTTCTTCCACACGCCGCTGGTCAACGTCTTCATCTTCGGCAGCGAGGCGTACCACGACTACTACCGGTGGCCGCTCAAGGACCGAAAGACCTTCGAAACCTGGCAGCGCGACACCTCGTGGGGCCGTCTTTTCGAAGCGTACGCCCGCGGCGTCGGCGCCCCGACGGCCTCACAAGAGCCGAGCAAAGACGCGACGGTGTGAGCCTGGGGCTGCATCCGCCGCCCGCGTGCTAGAATTTTCTCGCGATGCGGACGGCGGAAGCTCGAAGTCTTGCGTATCACCAGGCGGTCGCGGCGCGTCTTCGGCGCGAGCCGGAGCTGCTCGCGCGGGTTCGCACCCGCGTCGAAGAATGGCTCGTGCACGGAGGCCGCGCGCGGGCCTATGCCGAAGCGTGGTCGCGCATCCTCGAGCAGGGCCTTCCGGCCGTTCTTTCGGTGCTGGAGGACGAGCGCACGGAGCGCGCGATCGACTTGCGGCATGCTTCGCCTTTCGCGGGATTGATCTCGCCGCGGGAGCGATGGCGCATCTGGAAGGAAACGCGACCAGCGTCTCTTGCGGTCCGAGATGACGAAACTGCTGAAAAGGCGGGATCATGACCCGTGCGCAGCTCGAACACATTTTGCGGGCCGCAGGGCATATCGCCGATGACACGGAAATCATCGTGATCGGGAGTCAGGCGATTCTCGGGCAGTATCCCGACGCTCCCACCGAGCTTTTGGTTTCCCTCGAGGCCGACGTTTACCCGAAGAACATCCCGGCCCGCTGGGAGCTCATCGACGGCAGCATCGGGGAAGGATCGGCGTTTCACGAAACCTTCGGCTACTACGCGCAGGGCGTGCAAGAAGGGACGGCCGTGTTGCCCGAGGGTTGGAAGGAACGGCTCGTCCCCGTACGAAATGCCAACACGCGAGGCATCACGGGATGGTGCCTCGAGCCGCACGATCTCATTCTCTCGAAATACGTCGCGGGACGCGACAAAGACCGCCGCTTCGCGCGGGATGCGCTCCATTTCGGTTTGGTAGGACGAGAGGAGTTGGAGCTGCGATCGGGGAGTCTTCCCGTCGATGCCGAGCAGGTACGACGGATTCGCGAGAGCATTCGTTTCGACGCGCGCGGTCCGTGAAGGTTTCCTCGCGGGCCGCACCGTGGAGGGTGACCGTGGTGGCGCTCAGTTGCTCGTGGGGTCGAATTTTCGGTCGAGAGGCTTGAAGACGCCATTGAAAGGGTCGTTCGGGTTGGCCGTTGCCGAAGGGGGCGGTGCGGGATCGAGAACTGGCGGTACGGGTAGCACCGGCGGCGCGTCGGCGACGGCGGGTTGGGCCGGGTCGGCTTCCTCGGCGGACTTCGTGCGATGGCGCGCACGCGCGCGGGGTTCGTTTTCGGTCGTGCGCTCATCGGCCGCGGTCACGCTCTCGGGAAAGGCGCCGTCTTTGGTGATGACCACGCGCGTGCGCTTGGTTCGTGCGTTCGAGCGCACCGACACCTCGTGCTGGCTTCCGAGTTCACCTGAAATCTCGAGGAAGCCCGCGGCCGTCACGTGCGCGCGCTGACCATCGACCATGACTTCATCCGCCGCAGGCGGTTGCACGCGCACCCAGACCGTTCGCATCACCGGAGCGCCACCCGTCGGAGGAGCCTGCGCCAGCGCCGCGGAAGATGCAGCGGCCGCCGCGTTGGTCGCCGACGCGCCCCGCGACGTGCGTGTCTGCCATAGACCCATGATGGCGAGCAGCACCAGCGCCATGGCCACCGCGCCCAAAATCGCTGTCGTCAGGGCTCCCTTGCGCGATAGAGACGTCCGCACTTTTTCTGGGCGTGCGCGCGCGGGCGACGGCGGCCACGTGGGCACCTCGAGCTCGGGCCCCACGAAGGGCGCCCGATGCGATGCCGGCGGCAGCGCTGTAATCCCCTTCCCCAGCCCTCCGCGCTCTACCAGCGAAGGCGGGGAGGGGGCCAGGCCCGCGCGCTCGTCGTCGGAGAGCGGGGCGATGTCGCTCGGCGCGATGCGCAGATCCCCCACCACCGCCGCAATCGCGTGCGCCATTTCGCCCGCGGATTGAAAGCGCAGCTCCGGCGGCAGTGCGATGGCCCGTTCGACCACGGCAGCCATGGGCGGCGGAACCCACGGCGCCACCTCGCTCAGCGGACGCACGGCCTCCGTGCAGATCGCGTACATGAGTCGCACCAGCGTCTGCGCGCTCGGGTGCGGCGTCTGGCCGGAGAGGAGCCGATACATGACCGCGCCGAGCGAGAACACATCGCTGCGGTGGTCCAGTGTGGGAAGCCCCTGCGCCTGCTCCGGCGACATGTAGTGCGGCGAGCCGACGATGCCGTCTCCCTCGACGCCTGGCTCTGCGGGCCCCTCTTCATCGAGTTCTTTGACCTTCGCGATGCCGAAATCGAGCACTTTGACCACGATCTCGTCGGCTTCTTCGCACAAGAAGATGTTCGCCGGTTTCACGTCGCGGTGAATCACTCCTGCGGCGTGGGCCTTGGAGAGGCCCAGCGCGGCCTGCCCTGCGATGCACAAGGCGAGAACCGGCGGAAGGGGTCCGATGCGCTTGATGATCGCGTGCAGGCTTTCGCCGTGCAGGAGCGCCATGACCAGATAGCGGCGGCGCGTGTCGTGGTCGGTGCCCGCGTCGAACACCTGCACGATGTGTTCGGCGTCGAGGTTGCCCGCCGCGTAAGCCTCGTGACGAAAGCGGTCACTCGCCGCGGCCTCGTTGGCCGGCAGTTGCCTGTAGAGCAGCTTGACCGCGACCGCCCGGCCCGTGACCAGATGCCGCGCTTCGAACACTTCGCCCATGCCACCGGTGCCGATGGATCGCTCGAGACGATATTTTTCACCGATGATCGTGCCAAGCATGCTGCAAGATTCGAAACGCAGCGACGCACCTGAAGGATGCGCCTGCGCAGGAGCTACTGATCCTCCGCAGGATGCTCCATTCCGGGCGAGATCGCCACGATCCGGTGGGCTGTCCCTATTTCCGCAGGTAATCGCGGCCTTCGCGTTCGAGGTACTCCTCGTACGTGCCACCGAACTCGACCACTTTCGCGGCGTCGCGCTTTTCGCCCGTTCCGCCCTGTCCCGGCTGAAGCTCCAGAACGCGGTTGGTGAGCTCTGCAACGAAGTGTCTGTCGTGGCTGACGACGATCACCGTCCCCGGGAACGGCTTGAGCCCATCGAGCAACCCTTCGATCGATTCGATGTCGAGGTGGTTGGTCGGCTCGTCGAGCACCAGCACGTTGTGCTTGCACAAAAGGAGCTTCGCCAGGAGGAGCCGTGCCGACTCTCCCCCGGACAGCGCCTCGATCTTCTTGAGCGCCGCCTCGCCCGAAAAGAGAAGCCGGCCCAAAATCGAGCGGATCTGCTCCTGGGTGGCGGTTTTGTCGAAGGAATAGAGCCATTCGTAGGCCGTGAGGCCCTTGGCGGTTTCCCCCAGCGCCTCGTGATGGTCCTGCGCGAAGTAGCCCACGCTGGTGTCGTGTCCCCAGCGGATTTCGCCGGCGTCGGGGGTGAGGGTCTCCTTCTTGGTGTCCTTGTCCAGGCTCGGGTGGGCGCCGACGACCAGCTTGAGCAAAGTCGACTTGCCGATGCCGTTGGGACCGATGACCGCCATCTTGTCGCCGCGATTCAAGTTGAGATTGAGCCCATCGAAGATCTTCTTTTCCGGCCCGAACTGCTTTTTCACGTCGGTCACGCGCAAGACATCGCGCCCGCTGGGCTTCTCGATGTCGAAGCGCACGAAGGGACGGATCAGGCTCGTTCGTTTGAGCTCCTTCACCTCGAGCTTCTCGATCTGCTTCACGCGCGACTGCGCCTGTTTGCTTTTCGACGCGTGCGAGCCGAATCGGTCGATGAATTGTTGAAGCTCGGCAATCTTCTTCTTGGCCGCCGCGTTCTGTGCCTGCGCGCGCTGCCGGGTCTCGTACTTGTCTTCGACGAATTCGCTATAATTTCCGGTATAGACCGTGATGGTCTGATAATCGATGTCCGCGACGTGTGTCGCCACGGCGTTGAGGAAGTGCCGGTCGTGGGAAACCACCGCCAGCGTGCCTTTGTAATCGATGAGGAATTGCTCGAGCCAACGGATGGAGTCGAGGTCGAGGTGATTGGTCGGCTCATCGAGCAGCAGCACGTCCGGGCGCAAAAAGAGAACCTGCGCCAGAAGGACCCGCAGCTTGTAGCCGGCGGGCAGAGTGCTCATCGGATCGGTGTGCTTTTCGGTAGGGATGCCCAGGCCGACCAACAGCTCCGCGGCTTCGCTCTCGGCGACGTAGCCGTTTTCCTCGGCGATGATGCCTTCGAGCTCCCCGAGCCGGATGCCGATTTCGTCGGTCACCTCGCCCGCCAAAAGGCGCTCTTTTTCGGCCATGGCCTCCCAGAGCGCCTTGTTGCCCATCAAAACCGCGTCCAAAATGCGCTCTTTGTCGTAGGCAAAGTGATTTTGCTTGAGCACACCGAGACGGAGCGACGAAGGGATACTGATGGATCCCATGTCGGAGTCTTCCGCTCCCGCGAGCATCTTCAGCAAGGTCGACTTGCCGGCGCCGTTCGCGCCGACCAAGCCGTATCGCTTGCCGGGGTCGAACTGCATCGAGACGTTCTCGAACAGGATTTTGGGGCCGAATCGCTTGGTGAGATTTTCGAGGAGGATCACGCGCCCCTTCCTACCAAAGAAGGGAGTGACCCGCACGCCTCCGATGCCGATTTCGGCCGAAAAAGAAGCCGAAAAACCTTGGCGGTTTCGCGCGCGGAGGCAGATGATGGGGATATCGCCGTGAACCGAGGAGAGCGCTCCACGAAGTGGTCGCCAGTCGTCGACGCAGGCTTACGACGGCGCCTACCAGGGAGGTGCCGGAGTGAACCGAGGAGAGCGCTCCACGAAGTGGTCGCCAGTCGTCGACGCAGGCCTACGACGGCGCCTACCAGGGAGGTGCCGGAGTGAAGGGACCGTGGACCTACGTCAGCGGCCTGCTCGACTTACCGCGCATGGAGGACCCTGCCGATCGGCGCGCCTCCTGGCGCCAGGCCATGGCGACGCTCGCCCGCGTGAGCGTGCAGAATGGGCCCAGTCCGCTGGACGGCCTGCACCCCGACGCGCTCGTCAAGGTGGTCAAGGTCGCTCTGCGCGATGGTTTGGTCGACGATCTCGATTGGCTGGCGCCCCCCGCATCGGGCGCCGCGCTCTACGCGCTCGCGGCGGCACTGCCACCGGGCGCCGAGCAGCGCGACATGGGCCGGCGGGTGCTCGCCCGTCTGAATACCGCCAATGCCGAGACATTCGTTGCCATGGCAACGAGAATGGCGCTCGGATCAGGCAAGGGCCTGGGAACGTCCGCCGTGCGTGCGCGGGTGGGGCTGGTGGTAGAGCTGCCCTTGGCCCTCGGCGTTCGCGATGGGCCGCTCGCGCTCGGTTTGTGCGCGTCACGCGAGCTGGCGCGCGAGTGGATCGTGATGCCATCGAGCGGGTCGCTGCACGCGCGGCGGATGGCGGCGCGATTGGTCGAGCGGGCGGCGCGCGAGGCGGTGACGCGCGCGCAGCAAGGCGACGACCACGCGATGCGCGTGTTCGCCACCAATGGGTTGCAAGAGGCGTGGCGGCGTTTGTTCGGTGATCGCGAGTCACTCGTATGGCGCTCGATTGCCGTGGCGCGCGGGCTTCTGGCGCCGTTCGTGCCCGGGTTGAAGGAGGAGGTCCTGGGTGCGTTCGCACCGGCGCTGACACCAGCCGAGTGGCGTCGGGGGGCCACGTCGTTGGCCGCGATGGTCGCCGTGGAGCCGGAGCCGTCGCTGCGCGCGGCCACGGCGGCGATTGCCGATGGGGTGCTCGAGCGCGATGCGGGGGTGGCGGCGGCGTTCGCGTGGGGCCTGGCCCGGGCGGCGGAGGCGGAGCCTGAGGCGGCGAGGACCTTGCTCGATCGACTCGTGGCGCA
>Ga0137416_10001878_pt1 | contig 10977 bp, 10 predicted proteins | sample CZODoug3_1_1_16f_FD_108282 | JGI IMG/M metagenome (GOLD analysis project Ga0137416, IMG submission 108282) | Vadose zone soil fungal communities from Angelo Coast Range Reserve, California, USA - CZODoug3_1_1_16fungal (Illumina Assembly) | ecosystem: Environmental > Terrestrial > Soil > Vadose...
AGCAGTCGATGGATTTGACCGTCGACTGTGTCAATCTCCTGTTCACGGTAAGCATGTTCGGCAGTGTGACGCTCGACCTGGCTCGTCCATAACGCGTTTTGTTTGCGCTGGCGCATTTCGTTGTTACATGCAGTAGTCATTAACTCCTTCGGATTCTCAGCCGAGAGCAGAGGGAGGACCGACATTGCCCAGAAGGCGACCAATGCAAGCAACCTGTAATGTGGCCGTATGTTTTGCAGCATCGTCATAGGTGAAAGATTCCGAAAGCTGTCAAAGTGCGAAGACCTTCTGATCGGCGGTCCCAGTCCCGGCAGACGCGAGGTACGAATCTAAACAACATCGAAGCGCATCATCATGTCGTAGTCTTCGTGTTCGAGGTTGTGACAGTGCATCAAATAACGCCCCCGATAGCCGTCGAATCGCATGATCACGCGGACGTTGTCGCCTGAGTCGAGCCGCAGGGTGTCCTTCCAGCCGCTCTCATATTCGTGGGGCCCCTGACCGTTGCGATCGAGTATCTGGAAAGTTCACCAGGTGGACATGAGGCGGGTGCGTCTGCCTCCATGGATTTCTCTCATAGACGAAGCGCCAGATCTCGACATCGCCGAGGCGCGGCTCCGCTTGCGCGCGTTCCGGGTCGAAGCGATTACCGTTAATCGCCCAGTAGATCGGTGGAAAGTGGTCCTTCAACTCAGGACGGGGACCGAAGGTGAATGTCCGTGTTCTGACAGCCGCCTCGGGCCTTAGATTCTCGATCACGCTCAGGTGGTCCGGCAGCTGGCCATGGTCCGAAGCGGCCAGACCGGTGATGTCGAAACGCATGATCTCTCCAAGAGGTCCTTGTTTTTCCGTGTTGTGAAGGACAACCGATTCGCCTGCGGTGTATGCCGAGAAATCGATCACAACCTCGACACGCTCCGCCATTGCCATCGGGCTGCGCCGTAGTTCCGCAGGCCGCGCCATCAACCCGCCATCGGTCGCGATTTGTACGAACGGAAGCACGGAACTCAGAGCAAGAGTGAAGGTTGTGGCATTGGAGGCGTTCAGAATGCGGAAGCGATACTTGCGTCGCTCCACTTGCAAGGCAGGCCATGGCGCGCCGTTTACAAGAATGACGTCGCCATCCGCCCCGGCGTGTCCGTGCGGGTTGTAGCGAACCGTCGTCGTTGAACTGGCGAACGCACAGCATCAGAGGGATGTCATAACGCTCCCTCGGTAGGGGCAGCGAACGTTCTTCCTCATCCTCTACGAGGTAGAACCCCGCCAGGCCCAGGTAGACATTCTGACCGGTCGCTCCGATCGCGTGGTCGTGGTACCAGAGTGTGGCTGCTCGTCTATCGTTCGGATACGTGTAGTTGTGTTCGTAGTTCGAGGCGGATGCCTGAGCCGTACGCCCCGTGTCTCTCCCATGATCCATCTGCATCGAATTTGCCGGTACCAGATATCCCGCCGGCGAGATCACGTCCGTCGGCCAACCGTCTGAGTCTGATGGAGTCTGGCCACCATGAAGGTGCGTAACCACAGGGATCTGGAGTTTGGTTGTAAATCGAACGTGGGTCGGTCGTCCCCGGGTGGCCTTAATCGTCGGTCCGGGAAAGATGCCGTTGTACCCGCGGATCGTCGTCTGTTTCCCCGGCAGAATCGCGGCAGTGGATTCGCGTGCTTCGATCTCGTAGTAGTCCCCATGCTCGTCCGAACGTGTCGGCTCAAGCACGGGAGGGATTGGCAGAGCCGTCGCAAATCGAGGCGCCGACTCGGAATTGTCGCCATAAGAGCGCCGTGAGCACGCCTGGAGCATCGTCGCAACTCCCCCCGCGAGGGCAAGTTTTAACGCGTCGCGCCGGTTGATTCCTTTAAGCATTGCAATCTTTAGCCCTCCACCTTTCTATTGTGCGGAGAACGACATCGCAGCGCCGTCAGGAACAGTTAGTTGCTTGTATGGATTTGTATGGCAATCCGACGCTAATCAGAAATCTGTTCGAGCGTGAGGCCACGGGTGCGCGGCCCGAAGGCTCCGACAGCGATGACGACCACGAGCATAGCGAATGCGATCAGAGCAAAGACTCCTGGAGTTCCAAAACGTTGGAAGAAAAGTCCAATGATGAGACTGGTGAATGCCGTCGACAAGCGTCCCCAGGAATAAACGAATCCAACCGCACGAGCCCGCATACGGGTTGGAAATAACTCCGCCTGATACACATGAGAGCTATAGCCCAGGAGGCTGTTCATAAGCGTAATCAGCACGCCGAGCACCACCAGTCCCAAGGGAGCGGTATGCGTCGCGAACAAGAGGCCGAATACGGCCGTCCCTACTGCAGCGCCAACGATTTGCCATTTGCGTTCACACTTTTCCGCGATCGTGCTCCAGAGCAAAGGCCCAATGGGAAAAGCGAGGGTGATGAGAAATGAGACCTGAGCACTTCGCGGCACATTGCGATTCTGTGCGTTAACGAGTGCCGGTAGCCAGTTTCCGAAACCGTAGAAGGCTATCGCCTGGAAGAAATGGAAAACTGTCAGCATGATGGTGCGCCGGCGGTATGGAGGCCTGAGTATCTCTTCAAAACTCGCCTTGCCCACACACTTCAGCGTCGATGACTTCGGTGCCAGCAGTGCGTGGCTAAGGTTCGTCTCTGCATGCCTTTCGAAAACTGAGGTAACGCGTTCTGCATCCTCTAGGAGGCCATTCCTGGCAAGCCAGCGTGGAGATTCCGGGAGGGAGCGGCAGAGTATCCAAACTGCGAAGGAGCCGGCTCCGCCGATCACCGCGATCCACCTCCACCCCTGAATGTGCAAAGGAGCGTGCGGCACAACCAGCCAGCCCAGCAGAGCGAGTACAGGAACGGCCGTTTGGATAATCGCGAAGGAGAGGGCAAACGCTCGCCCGCGGATATTGCGCGGAACTATCTCCGACGCATAGGTATCAAGTGTAATCAGTTGCGCGCCGATCGCAATCGCGCAGATCAGGCGGACAGCATCGATAGCGATGGCCGTACTCTGCATGGCCATCACGGTCGTCGCCGCAGCGTAGCAGAACGCAAAGCCTCGGAAGGCCGCGCGCCGCCCCCAGCGATCCGCGATTCCCCCCAAGGTGATCGTTCCCAAGAATAGGCCAAGGAAGGTAACGGACGCGAACGCGGCCTGGTCGGGCAGATGGAAGAGACCGTTCGAGCCTACATGGAAGATGCCAGTACGAATGAGACCTGGACTAATGAAGGCCGTCATGAAGAGTTCATAGAACTCGAAGAAGCCACCCAGAGACAACAGTGCGATCACTTTCCATAGATAGGGACTTGCTGGAATTCGGTCCAGGCGGGCTTCCACCGCTGCTCCGCGCTCGAGGTCGGTTCGCTCCACATCGGTCTGGGAAGCAATCACCGAGGCAATCACGGAATCTCCAAGTTCATCAGCGGAATGAACTGCTGGCCGCCGTGCATGTCGCCATCACCGAGTTCGCCCTGCGGAAGCGGCCGCGGAATACTGAACTTGAAAGCAAGCGCATTTTCGCATTCGAAAAAGCGGACCTTCTCGACGGGGCAGCGGTAGAGTCTGGCAAACGCCGTTGGATTCAGAACTCCGGAATCCTTCACGCGCCGATAGCTCGCAAGGTCAGGGAACATGATGTCAAACGTGAGTGTGAACGGACCAGCGTTCTTGCTCCGAATCAGATTTGCGATGTCGGCTAGGAGCATGATTCCCCCGAACCACGCAACTCAACAAAGTGAGTACGGAACATCTCGACCGGAGTGGAAGGAACGGCGACGTGATTCAGGTTGAAGCGATATACGGGGCCCCGATCGATGATTGCGGGATTGTGAAGACACGCAAAAGCCGTAATCGATCCTGCCCATTTTTTGACTGGGTAGTGCAGCAGCGGCTGGCGGCTGAGTTGTGCAAGCTTGTGCGCCAGGTCTTGTGTCGACGCTGTTGCTTCGAGGACGATACCTACTTCGTGGGGGAGATGCTGCGGGTCGGGCTCAAGCGAGCCCATCACAGCGTTGATGCCATAGATATGAAAGTCGAGACTGTACGAACTCTTATCTGCCTGGTCACCGAGCACGTGAGATACACTTTCGTCGATATAGCTGCGCACCGCGGCGAGCCAACTGTCCAACTGACCGATGATGTAGGGATCACGTATCCCACCGAGAATAATGCTCTGATATCCCGCCAGCGCCGCACCCTCAAGCTTCACCGTGTACGGTTCGGATACAAATTCGCTTCCTCTAATTCTGACCGTCACGTCATCGATCGCTTCAAAGGCAGCTTTCGTCAGGTCGAAGGTTCCGGAACACTCACGATGCAGGTAGGGGTCGGAGTTCTCATACAAGCTGTGCGCAGCCACGCTCTGCGGTGTACAACGCAGGCCCTCACCGTAGGGACGGATGGTGATTTCGTCCTGACTGATGGTGGTGAAGATGACACCCTTGCCGAGCGTCTCGCACACGAGCGTTCCGCACTCCGATACTTTGCCGGCGTGCCACGCCAGTCCCGGCGGAAAACCCTGCATCAACGGAATCGCGGCAAACAATGCTGAGTCACTGCACCGCCCCGCCAGCACGAAATCCGCCCCATCCGCAATGGCCTCTTGGAGCGGCTCCACGCCCATCATGCCGACGATACGGCTGCTGCTGTCGATGATGCTGTCGCTGATCGACGGCGCCGGATCGAGGGGGAGGATTCGATTCTGCTGCAGCAGCTTTTTGAGATAAGCCTTGTCCTGCTCGGCATAGATTACGGCTGTCCGCAAGGCGAGATGATGTTGGGCGACGATCTCGCGCGCGATCTCCAGAACCCAGTCAACGTGAACGTCGCCACCCGCCGTGCCCGCAGATCCAATGATTACCGGGATGTTCGCCTTTCGACCAGCGCGCAGCATCAGCGACAGATCGCGCTCGACAGCCTCCCGGGGAAAAGCGGGTATTCCCATTCCAAGCGAAAAAGGACCTGCGTCGGTGGTGCCCGCGTCACAGGCGATGAAGTGGGGCGCCTGTGCCAGCGCCTCCTCCAAAGCAGCGCTACTGATGCCCCCGCCCACACTCCCGACCGGTGATATGAATCGAATCTGTTGGAATTTGTTGGTTGCCATTTCTTACGCGGATCGACTCCGGTTCCATCCCGGGCAGCTGACTTTTGCCGCGACTCACTGCGTGATTCGAGGCTATTGCACGTCAAGGTACAGCACCGACAGGATGTGTCAGAGGTCTGTAGGAATTTGTAAGGAACAAGCGTTCTGGCTGGTGAGTCGTGGCGTATTGCTGTATATCCTTATTGAGAGAAAAGATCCGGCGGTATCTAGTCTGTGACAATTCAATCATCTATAAGTAGACCGAGCAGGCGGGCGCCCATTGGGCGATTATTTATCAAGGTATTCCTCTGGTTTTGGTTGACCGTTCTGGTGCTGTTTGCCATCTTTCTGGCTAGCCGCATTGGCACTCGATTGGTTCCTTCTACAGACGTCGTTGCATCGTTCGCTCCCAGAGTAGCGGACGAGGCAGCGCACGCCTATGAATCGGGAGGTCCACAAGAATTCCAACAATTCGAGCGAGGGCTGATCGGAAAATCCGGGATTGAGCTCTATCTAATCGATGGGTACGGTAAAGAGGTTTTGTCCAGATCCATTCCCCCGGACAGTCTGTCTATAGTACGGGCCGCCCGGAGTGATGGACGCGTTCTTTCCCGCTACGGGCTCCGGTCGCACAGCTCATCTTATAAATTCACTTCGCCATCAGGGCATCCCTACGTTCTCCTCGTCCGCGCCGGCTTGCAAGTGGGTAGATTCCTGGACAGTACCGCCGGAGGTGGGCTCCCATTGTCGGGCGTGGAATTGCTCATAGTGACACTCTTCTGTTTCTGGCTAACCCATCACATTGTTGCACCCATTCAGGGGATTCAATCTGCCGCGAGAAAGGTCGCGGCAGGCGATTTGACCGTGAGAGCCCCGGTCGAGATATCCGAGCGACGCGACGAACTCGCGGCTCTGGCGGCAGATTTTGATGTGATGGTTGAAAGAATGGGTGCCTTTGTACGCTCTCACAAAGATCTGTTGAGTACCGTCTCGCACGAGCTACGCTCCCCACTCACGCGATTGATTGTGTCTTTAGCTCTTTTGCGAAAGCAGTCCCCGCCCGAGTCCGAAGAGTTATTGCAACGGATGGAGCACGACGTCGAGCGGGTGGATACGCTGATGGGACAGCTTTTGACATTCGCGCGTTTGGAAACTGGTCTATCGTCTGCTGAGAGAGACAATGTCAATTTATCTCAACTGGTTGAAGAGGTGGTGGCTGACGGTGATTTCGAGGCACGCAGTTTTGGCAAGTCGGTGAGGCTGCAAGCGGAAGCAGGTGTAGTCATTGAGAAGGCCGATCAGCAGGCCTTGCGCAGTGCCTGTGAGAATATCGTTCGCAACGCAATTAGGTTCACTGCGCCAGGAAGCGAAGTGAAGGTGATTCTGAGAACCGAGAAAATAGGCTCGTCATCGCAGGCCGTTCTTTCAGTCCGTGATCACGGGCCCGGCGTTCCGGGAGAGTTACTGCCACAAATCTTCGAACCATTCTTCCGTGCAAAGGAACCAAGTGGCGATCCGAGGGCGAACAAGGGCACTGGGCTTGGACTGGCAATTGCCCTTGAGGCAATTCGCCAACACCGCGGCACAATCATCGCATCGAACGGAAATCCGGTCGGCCTCGAAGTTAAGATCACGCTGCCGAGTCATGCGGCGCAATCGTAAACGGCACAAACGTTATGACATCGCATCACAGCGGCCAAGCATACAAATAGCCAACCCCCCGGACGCTTCGGATTCTTTCCGCACCGTTGCTCTGTGGACCCAACTTTTGACGAAGATTGCTCACATGAAGATCGATGCTCCGATCAAAAGGCAAAAATTTTCGGCCCAGGACCCGCTCCGCCAAACCTTCCCGAGAAAGCACCTGTCCGGGTGATTCCAGGAACGCTCGAAGCAGATCGAACTCTGCCGACGTCAAGTGCAAGGGTTTTCCCGACTTGGATGCAGAATGTCCTGCCAAATCCAGTTCCAAATCAGCCGACTTGATTGAGAGTGGCCGAGGCGAGCTGGCTTGCTCTGACTGCCAACCCGATCTGCGGAGGATGGCCCCAATGCGCGCAATCAATTCACGCGGGCTGAATGGCTTTGCCAAATAGTCGTCCGCCCCCATTTGGAGGCCCAAAACACGGTCAAACTCGTCCCCTTTGGCCGTTAGCATCAGCACTGGTGTGCGTACCCGCGAGCGCAATTCTCGCAGGACATCAAAACCCTTGATATCGGGCAACATCACATCAAGCACGATCAAATCGTAGTTGCCGCTTGACCCCGCGTGGCTGCCCTCAATACCGCTGTGCACGACCGATATCACGAACCCCTCGGCTTCCAAGTAACGTTGTACGAGGTCACACAGATCCGGGTCGTCGTCCACGATCAGCAGACGCGCATGCTTTCGCATCGCTTCTTCCGGTATTGCAAGCTGGATCATATTAAATCCCAGAGTGAAAAAGCGGATCCGTTACGCCGAATTCGCGAGAGCGTTCGGGACTTCTTCATCACGCAATCATAGCTGAACCCGCAGCGTCCGTTGAAGGGCGGAGCCGGGCGTGTGTCTGGAATTCGCTTCGCAGCCAAGGTTGAGGCGCGTAGGAAGAACCGAGACGTGAACCCAACTACAATGCTACGGGTGGTGTTGATGTTTTGGAACCCACCAACCCGGCAGGAGTTTGGGAATGCGTAGCTTTTTGGCCCAAGGTCCCCATTGGGGTTCAAACTCAGTCAGGACATTCCCGATACCAATCTGCAGGAACTCGCTCGCCATGTGCTGTTCCGCGTGCGTAATGTCGTTATAGCCATGCGGAAGGATCCCCATCCCAACGAACCCGCCGGCCGCCGCCGCAGCGAAATTGCTTGCGGCGAAGGTAGTTCTTCCGGAATCGGTTTTATCGAAGATGGTGAAGGCAAGCGCATGTACGGTCCGGGCGAACGGATTGGTGCTGGTCGAACGGAGGTAGCGGGGATCTTCGCGCAGGAGGGCGCCTGTCAAGAATTGGGCGGTGTTTCTGGAGGTACGATCCGCCAGCCTGTATCCATAGTTTCTGCCGAATGCGCCAGCGCCGTCTTTCCATTCCTTGGGATATTTGCTCGGTGGGTTGATCATCCCCAGTCCCGCCCCTAAAGCCGGCAGAATGAGGGCTGGTGGACCGAAGGATTTGTGGGCGTATATTTGAAACTTATCTTGAAATGTAAGAGGAGCTCTAGTCAGTCGCGGCGACAAGATCGGAAATTGATTCAAATGTGTTCCAGGGTCCGTGGGCGATGATGGAGTCTGGTCCTGCGCCTGATCCTGCGGCATGGGGGCATCGGGAAGAGTGGCGATCACTGCGTCATCCGCAGACGGCATGTGCTTTTTAGCTCGGTCGGACACAGCCGAATAATCATCCTGTGAACGCAGGGTAGATGGGGATCGGTTTTCCAAATCTTGTGAGAAGACGGCGCAAGGGTCAGCAGAAATTATCGCAGCGGCCGCCAACAGGATGCCCGACAAATTTCCAAATCTAAGGCGATGACTCGTCATGGTTCTCCGCGCAGGAAAGGTATTCCTGCTTCAAAGTACCGGGATCATGACGAGTGTGCCGTCAGGATGCGTGAGGTGTTTGTAAGAATTTGTATGGTTCCGGGTTAAGGACCAATGAGAGGTTTAGTGTGTCGTACAAAGTGTCGGGAATCGCAGTGGAGAAGCTAATTTGTCTAGTTGACCGCTGCAAAGGAGACGAAATCGTTCTCGGGCTGTGTTTCCGTAGCAATAACGACGCTGGCTAGATGTCGGACCGCAGTCACCTGTGCGTTAATCACATCCCGCCGTAAACAGCCCAGAAGCAAGGAGCACTCCTGGGCGGAATACTTCTCCAAGATTGACATGATGATACAAAACGCTCAAATGAATTCAGTGCTACGATGCGGGCGAAGTCGGGGTACGCCTGCACCTCTGCCGGCACGTTTCCGATCAACGGCAAAAGCCTTGCCTTATTCGAGTCGTTTTTTTCGCCCGGACGAGGGCTAACCAACCGGATTGCCCGAAGGGTGATGCTGCGCCGAGCCCACGAATGCGCCCTTTCCTTGAACACGTAATTATTGCTCATGGAATCCTAAAATCCAGAGACGAAGCATTGCTCGGCCTTCTGAGGATCTGCGGTCAGTGGGAGAGATAGAAGAGATAGCAAGAAAAGACTGTTCATCTGCTCGACGTAGATGTGGCAGAAATCACTACGGGTGGTATATACGTTTGATCGTGTGTCTTTGTACTCTTGTGTCACTTCTCCTCCTTCTTCCGTTGCGGCCACCCATAAAATCCGTTGCGGAACAGCGTGCCTCCATTCGAGAATTAATAAAGGAAGTGGCGCTTGTAGCTGACCGTGCCCGATCCGCGACTCATCAATGTTTCTGGATATTGTCTGACGTGACTACCGTTGCATCGACCCCACCGGGCCGATGTGCGTTTTCATCAACTCGCAGCAAGACCGGCGTATTGACAGGCAGTTCCACATTCGAACCTCTGGCTAGAAAAGCATCGTATATGTTCACGGCTCCGCCGAAATAACCAAAACCGATTGCCGTAGTCACCGACGCCTGGGCTGCGCCCGCGCCAAGCAGTCCGAATCCTTGATTCCCTTCACCTGCTCGGGACCAAGCAGTTTTATCGACGGTGTTATCAGCAACAGCCCTGGAGGGGCCGATAAGTGAGATCGGGGCGCGCAAGCGAGAAAAAGTCGACGTCGTCGCTTTTACGTCGCCTTCGAGTCCGACCGAGAGGCGCTGGTCCCCTGCCGCCTGGACGCCGGCAACGGTCACGAACAGCTCAGTTGCGTTCCCATCCGGGGTCTGTGCAGAATGAAAGGAGAACAAAAGTCTACCATTCTTCTTCATCCAGCTAGCTGCCACGGCTTTGGTGACCGTGCCTTCCAGTTTTGTGCCTGGCGGGTAGACCAGAACGTGATCCTTGTTGTAGTACGGACGAGGCACCACGGCTTCGATCGGCAACCCAGCGGCGCTCATCGCCGAGTTCAGAGGCGTCAAGAGACGAACGTGAAGATAGCCATCGTCGAGCGGAGAATGAGTCTCAGCCTGATCGACCGAGGGTGGTGTTTCAACAGCGTCGAGGAGTGTTGCATCGAAGATTGTTCCTTGGCTAAGGTATTCGGGGTGAAAAGGCAAACTCGTCACGGCGGCCTGGCTCAATCTTTGCAATTTGTTGGGTTCAGACAAAGGCTTAGCAGCATCCTTCATCTTCTGGCGGACGCCGGGACGTTGAGACTTGGGAAGATACTGAGCCGTTTTTACATCACTGACTCCAATGGTTGAGTCCGTATGAATCGGCAACGCTCTGCCATTGGGAAGAATAACGCTGTCAAAGGTCACGTTCGCTGTTCGCGGGCGCGTGAAATCGCCACGCAGAAGCTGTCCTTTATGCCTGGGCGCACTGGAAATTGAGGAGACATGTCCTTTGACCGTCGAGCCCTCTGGAATTGCGATAGTCGTGCCGGCGTAAACGAGCTCAACCAGCTTTGCTGTAATTGGTTCGCCCGACTTGGTGATGCGGAGCCCCTTCTCGAGTCTGCAGCGAAGGTCATTACCTGCTCCGACCACAATCGTATTTTGTGGAGACTGAGCGTCCTGTGCACCCGCAAGTGATGCGGATGCGGCAAAAACCGAAAACGATAGGACGATGCTGTTGATGTACGACCCCATTATTCACCTCGGCGAGATTGGGAAAAGAGATTTCGGGCCGGAGCAGAACCTTTGTAGCCGGTCCGTTGCATTGAAGCTAGCGGGACTTGAACTCCAATGCGGTTAGAATGTGTGGGAGAAACGTAAGGATTTGTATTGAACGGAGGCTGAAGCCCATATGGGCATCGGACCGGTGACGTAAGTCGTTAGAGCTCGACCATCTGCAACCTAACAGCTTTGCGCGGGAT
>Ga0137416_10001880_pt1 | contig 10971 bp, 9 predicted proteins | sample CZODoug3_1_1_16f_FD_108282 | JGI IMG/M metagenome (GOLD analysis project Ga0137416, IMG submission 108282) | Vadose zone soil fungal communities from Angelo Coast Range Reserve, California, USA - CZODoug3_1_1_16fungal (Illumina Assembly) | ecosystem: Environmental > Terrestrial > Soil > Vadose...
AGGACCGCGAACAGCAGGAACGTGCTTTCCGTGTAGACGACGCCGTAAAAAAACGAGAACGGAAAGATCGCCGTGAGCAGCACAGCGCGCTCGGCGCGCGGCCGCGGCAGGTCGAGGGCGGCCAGGTAATACAGCGCGACCATCGCGAGGACGAACGACAGCCAGGACACGAGGATGCCGCCGAGATAGATGTCGCCAGGCGCGCGGCCGAACAGCCGGCCGACGTACCGCATCAGCAGCGGATACACCGGAGCGAATGCGATGTTGCTGCGGCCGCCGCCCATCGCGCCGGACACGTCGTAGCCGTTGCGCGCGATGTCGAAGTACCAGCCCGCGTCGTGGCGCACGAACCCGTCCCACAACGGGCTCGGGCTCCCCCACATCGTCGACTGCGGCGGAATCGGGTGATCGAGCGGAACCGTGAGGTTCAGGAAGAGCGCGAGGATGGCCGAGAGCACGCGGAACGCCAGCGCCCACAGGGCGACCCGGAGCGCGATGCGGCGATTCACTGGGTCCGACAAGCGCGCTAGAATACCCTATGCCTCTTTTTGAATACGAGTGCCGCGGCTGCGGGAACCACTTCGAGTACCTGACGCGCGAGGGGCAGTCACCCTCGTGCCCGGCCTGCAGGGGTGAGGATCTGCAAAAGAAGATGTCGGTGTTTGCAGCGCAGTCCAGCACGCCGGCGAAGTCCTTCTCCGATCGCCCGATGAGCGCGTGCGGCGCCTGCGGCGATCCCCGCGGACCGGGCGCCTGCTCTATGAACTGAGCCGCGGTCCGGCGTCAGCGCACCGCCGCGAGCCTGACGCCGGCGGCCGCGCGCACGAAGTCACGCTTTGCTCCCGCCGTCCTGCCCTTCCAGCCCTACTGGGCTTCAATCAGCGCCAGCGGACGAATCGGCGATCCGGTCGCGCCGCGGAACTTCAGCGGCACGCCGACGAAGCAGAACTCGCGGTGGCCGGCCGCCGCGAGCTCCTCGAGATTCAGGTTCTCGATGATGTGGATGCCATGCTTCACGAGCAGGTGCACGTGGCCGAACAGCATCATGTTCGTGCGGGGGTCGCGCTCGTGCATCGAATCCCACGCCATGTTGTCGGCGCCAACCGCGGCCACGCGCTTGTCCGCGGCCCAGACGTTGCCCGACGTCGACACGCCCGCGGCGTTCAGGTACGTCGCCTCGTCGGCCCAGCGCGTGCCGTAGCCAGTACGCACGAGCAGCACGTCGCCCGGCTTCACCGCCACGCCTTCGGCGCGCGCGCAGCCATCGAGATCCTCCGCGGTGATCGCGTAGTTGAGCGGCAGGGCATCGACCTTCTGCCAGCCGGCGACGTCGAGCAGCACGCCGCGCCCGAGGAGCGGCCTCATCGTCTCCGCGCCGTGCGCGGTGTAGCCGTCGCTGCGTTCGACCTCGTCGACGCGGACGCCGCCGAACAGCGTGAGATCGCACGCCTGATGGCAGAGCGCGTCGATGTGCGTGCCGCTGTGCTCCATCATCGTCAACACGCCGGACGCGCCGGAGCGCGGCCCGTGCTTCTCCGGGCTATAGCTGTCACGATGGCGGCGGTGCAGCGCGTAAAAGTATCCCGGCTTGTGCGCCGGGTGAATCGGCATCCCGGCAAACCGCGGCTGCTCCAGGTCGAAGATGCGTGCCCGGCCGATCTGATCGATCAATCCCATCGTGATAGTCTCCCTCAAAACGGGAGACCGCTCTGGTGATTCCTCCGGTTGGCGCGCCGTCTGCGTCCGTCGCGGGCGCGGATCGGATCTTTCGTGCTCCGCGGATGGCTGGTCGATGGGCAGACAGCAAGCGAGCCCTCTGTGTGGGGCGCGCTCACCACATGGTTCGGGCCGGATACTGCGTGATGAGACGATCCGGCGTGAGAATCGTCATGCCGTGCACGATCGCCTGGCCGACGAGGATGCGGTCGAACGGATCACGGTGCAGGAGCGGCAGGCGCGACGTGTGCAGCGCTGACTCTTCGTCAATCGGAAGCGAGAGGACGCGATGCGCCCCTCGCTGGTCGGGCACGAAGCGCTCGGGCGGTGTGGCAAGGTTGAGCCGTCTCGCCCCGTACTTGGCCGCGATCTCCCACGCCGATGCCGCGCTGAGGTAGACCTCGTGCTCGGCCGATACGAAGAGACGGACCACGGGCATCGGCAGCTGATCGTACTGGTCCACGATCCACAGGAACGTGCACGTATCGAGCAGCAGCTTCATCGACGTTTCTTGCTGCGCGTTCCGGCACTGTATTTCGGCCGCCGCTCAGTGACGCGGCCGGGCTGCGACACCTCCGGATATACCGGTCCGGATTCGAACGCGTCGAGGAATTCGTCGGGCATCGGTTCGAAAAACGACGCCGGGATCGACACCTGCCCCTTCGCCAGGCCCAGCGGGCGCGGTTCGGTCCGCTTCTGCTCGATCGCGCGCAGTTCAGCGACCGGCTGATTCCGCTTGCAGATCACGACCCGCTCGCCGTTCGCGACGGCATCGAGGTATTCGGACAACTTCGCCTTGGCCTCGTGAATGTTGACCACTATCATAGTCATTATCATGGTCATGATAATGGGTCATAATCAAGCCAATTGGTGAGCTCACCCCGCCCTGCCTGCCCTGTCTGCGCACCAGCCTGATGACGCCCGCCTGCTCGCGGCCGCGCAGAGAGCGCATGAGGTCGGCGAGATAGTCGTCGGCGCCGTCCCGATCCCGACGTCAAGCGGCACAATCTTCACCGCAGCGAGACGATGATCGCCCGCGCAGCGACAGGTTGCTTCGGGCCTTGCAGGATGTCCGAGCTGCCCCCCTATTTCGCGGCAGGCCTGGGCAGCTTCCGATCGAGGTTGGCCGACTGATACGCGAACGTGGCCATGACGATGGCCGCCTGGCGGAGGTCGCTGACGTTGAGGCGATCCGCCGTGTCCATGTTCGTATGGTGGGTGCGGGTGTCGTAGTTGACGTAGTCCTGGATCGGGTTGAACCCGGCGACGCCGGCGTCGATGAAGCTCAAATGATCGGTGGAGCCGACCGGCTCGCTCACGTTGCGGCGCGCCCCGAGATCCTTCAGCGGCGCAAGCCAGCCGTCGAAGATTGGCCGCACTTCTTCCATGTTCTGCAGGTACCAGCCGTAGATCGGCCCGGTGCCGTTGTCGATGTTGTAATACACGTCGAACTTCTCGCGTGCCGCCGCGTTGGCGGGGCCGGCCAGATGCTGCGCCACCCAGGCCTTCGACCCGAGCAGGCCCTGCTCTTCGCCGCCCCAGAGCGCGACGCGGATCGTGCGCCGCGGACGCGCGCCGATCGCCTTCAGGATCCGCATCGCTTCCATCACCGTCGTCGATCCGTCGGCGTTGTCGGTGGCGCCGACGCCGGTGTGCCACGAGTCGAGGTGGGCGCCGATCATCACGACCTCGTCGCGCAGCGCCGGATCGGTCCCGGCAATCTCGGCGGTGACGTTGTAGGCGTTGCCGCCGTCCTCGTCGTAGAACGTCGATTGCACGTTCACGCGCAGCTTCACCGGGACCTTTTGCTCGAGCATCCGCGCGATCATGTTGTAGTGCTCGCCGCTGAGCGTGGCCGACGGCACCGCGCCGGGCCCACCGTCGCGCCCGGTCACGAAGACGGTGCCGTGCTCGCCGATGCTGGGCCTGAGGATCACGCCGACCCCGCTCTCGCGCAGGATGCGCAGCCCGCGCTGCGCTGGCGTTTCAGCCGGCGGCGACGGCGCGGCCGGCTGCGCGCCGCGCCCGACCGAGGTGGCATACGCCGCCGAGTTCGGCACGTAGTTGGGGTCGCTCGGCTGCGGCCGATCCTTGCGGACGAAAGTCGTCATCATCGGCTGGCTCATGACGATCGCGCCCTTGAGCTGCGCGCGCATCGCCTCGACGTCGTCCAGAGACTTGCCGCCGATGAACACGGGCGCCGCCACAATCTCGCCGGCCGTTGACGCCGACCAGCCGTCCGCGTAGCCGAGCAGCGGCACGTACCGAGGCTCGATCATCTCGATCGTCAGCTTCTGCAGCGCCCACCCGCGCCCGAAGTTCCATGGCTCGAACCGGACGTTGTCCAGCCCGTGCGACGCCAGCCGATCGCGTACCCACTCGGCCGCACGCTTGTGCGCCGGCGACGCAGTCAGCCGCGGACCGATCGTCACGGTGAGCATGTCGAACACCGGCGCCACCTGCGAGTGCTCCAGGCCTTCGGATCGGATACGCGCGAGCGTCGGATCGCCCGCGTGAGTCTGCGCGCCGGCCGCAACAGAGACAAGGGCGAGGACTCCTGCGGTGATTCTTGTCATGGCTGATGGCTGATGGCAAATGGTTCAATGGTGCATGGTTCGGTGTCGCGCAGATTCTGCCACGTTTCACGGTCGAACTCATCGAAACTGGAATGATTCTCCATGGCGCGATTCTTGGATGCGTCCGGGACGATGGCATCGCGAATCATCTCCGAGCGATCGTTCGAGTTTGCGTGTCGCATCGTGAGGGTGTGCGAGACGCTATGAACACGCGGGCCATCAGCGCGAAGGATCGCCGATTAGTTGTTTGACAGCGGTACCTCGATTGGTGCCAATGCCGCGGAGGCCGAGGGCGGCCAGACCAAACCCGACTTTCTCGCGAAGCTCGCGATCTCGCGGAAAGAAAGCTGGGAGACGATCTACTGGCTGCGTCTTGCCGTCGCGACGTCGATTACCACCAAGGAAGCGGTCGCGTGGGAGCTGGATGAAGCACAGCAACTCAAAGCGATGATCACGTCCGCGATCAAGACCGGGCAACGCTCCAACTGGCGGGGCGGCTCATGACCATCAGCCATCAGCCATTGGTAATCAGCCATTGGTAATCACCCATGACGTGCATCAGTCGTGGCCGGCAGACGCCGCGGCGTCTTGACACGTGCCAGCATTTCCTTCCACTTGTTGTTCAGCGCGAGCTGTTCCAACCCGTCGAACTTGACGTACGCGACCGGCACCAGCACGAGCGTCAGGAACAGGCACAGCGCCTGGCCGCCGATGATGGTCATCGCGATCGCGGCGCGGCCGGTGCCGCCGATGCCGAGGCCGAGCGCGGTCGGAATCAGGCCCGCGATGATCGCGCTCGTCGTCATCAGGATCGGCCGCAGCCGCGTCCGGCACGCCTCGACGATCGCCTGGCGGAGCGGCAGGCCGCGCGCGCGCAGCGTGTTCGCGTAGTCGACCTGCAGAATCGAGTTCTTCTTCACGATCCCGACCAGCAGCAGCATGCCGAGCGCGCTCCAGAGGTTCAGCGTGCGGCCGGTCGCCCACAGCGTGAACAGCGCGAACGGCACCGCGATCGGGACCACCAGCATGATCACGATCGGCTGCACGAAGCTCTCGAACTGCGCCGCCAGCACCATGTAGACGAAAATCATCGCGAGCCCGATGGCCAGGACCAGGTTCGCCGTCGTCTCGTCGAGGATCTTCGACTGCCCCTGCAGCCGGAAGGTCATCGTCGGCGGCATGCCGAGGCCCGCGATCAGCTTCCGGACGTCGGCTGAGGCTTCGTCGAGCGCATGGCCCGGCGCGACGTCGGCGGTCATCATCACCGTGAACTGCCGGTTCGACCGCTGGAGCGCGCTCGGACCCAGGCCGCGCTGCACGCGCGCGATGTTGTCGATGCGCACGGGACCGTTCACCGAGGGCACGGTCAGCCGGCCGATCTCCGCCGCGTCGCGGCGCTGGTTCTCGAGCACGCGAATCTTGACGGGATACTGCTCCTGGCCTTCCTTGTAGAACGAAATCTGATCGTCGCCGGCCACGGCGAGGCGCAGCGTATTGCCCACGGTCGCCATCCGTACGCCGAGATCGGCGGCGCGGCGGCGATCGACCGCAACGTGGATCTCGGGATTCGAGACGCTCAGGCTCAGCTTCGGCTCCGCGACGCTCGGCGTACGCTGCGCCGCCTCCAGCGCCTTCATCGAATAGTCCGTCAGCTGTTTGAGATCCGGCCCGAGGATGTTTGCGGAGATCGCGTAGCCGCCCGAGCCCTCGCCGCTGCCGAGGGCGTTGCGCGACGAGATGCTCGGCCGGTACCCCGGATGCTTCGCGAGGCGTTTCCGCAGTTCCGTGATGATCTCCGCCTGCGTATGCCTGCGCTCGCCGATCGGCAGCGCCTGGAAGTTGAAGTGGATGTGCGTCACATTGCTGCCACCGCCGCCGCCGGCGACGCCGCTGCCGCCCGGGTTCACCAGCGGCTCGATCCCGGCGATGCCCTCGACGCCCTCGAGCTCCTTCAGCACGGAGAACGCCACTTCCTGCGTGCCTTCCAGCGATGTGCCTTCCGGCGAATCCATGTGCGCGGTCCACTCGCCCATGTCCTCGTTCGGCACGAACTCGCGTCCGACCATTCTGTTCAGCGGAAACGTGAGGAGAAACGTGAGCGCCGACACGCCGATGATGACGCCCGGATGATCGAGCGCCCAGTTCACCTGCCGGCCGTACCACACGTCGAGCCAGTGGAAGAAGCCCTGCTCTTTCGTCTTGTGGTCCGCCTCGGCGTCGGCGAGCTTGAGGAAGCGCGAGCTCAGCATCGGCGTGAGCGTGAAGCTCACGAGCATCGACACCAGAATCGCGAACGCCATCGTCCAGCCGAACGGGTTGATGAAGCGCTTCGCGTAGCCGTTCATGAACGCGATCGGCAAAAAGATTACGACAAGCGACAGCGTCGTCGCCATCACCGCGAGCGCCACCTCGCGCGTGCCCTGGATCGCGGCTTCGTACGGTGTGGCGTGCTCCTCCTCGATGTAGCGGAAGATGTTTTCCAGCACGACGATCGCATCGTCGATGACAATCCCGACGGCGAGCGTGATGCCGAGCAGCGTCATGTTGTTCAGCGTGAACCCCATCAGGTTCATCAGCGTGAACGACGAGATGATCGACGCCGGAATTGCCAGCGCCGCGATGATGACGGCCCGGAAGTTCCGGATGAAGAGCATGACGACGATGGCGGCGAAGAGGCTCCCGAAGATCAGGTGCTCCTCGAGCGACGCGACCGACGCGTAGATGAACTTCGAGTCGTCGCGGACCCACGTCAGCGTGACCGACTGCGGCAGGGCGCGCTGGATGGATCCCATCTTCGCGCGCACACCTTCGATGACGGCGACCGTGTTCTCGCCCATCGCCCGGCGGATGTCGAGCTGCACGGCCGGCTTGTCGCCGAACCACGCCGACGATGTCGGTCGCTCGGAGGTGTCTTCTGCGTACCCGACGTCCGATACGCGGATCGGCGTCCCGTTCTTCGTGGCGACCACAATGTCGTTGAAATCCCCGGTCGCGTCGATGCGGCCGAGCGTCCGCAGGAGCAGCTGTCCTTTGCCCTGCTCCACGGCGCCGCCCGGGATCTCGACGTTCTCGGCCACGACCGCGTCGCGCACCTGCGCGATCGAGAGGCCGTAGGAATTCAGCTTCTCGATGTCCACGACGATGTGGATTTCGCGAGAGCGGCTGCCGGCGATGGTCACCTGCCCGACGCCGTTGACCGTCTGGATCGACCGCGAGATCTGTTTGTCGGCGAGCTCGGTCAGAGTCCGCAGGCTCATGGCATCGGACGACACCATCAGCGACATCACCGGATCGGCATCGGGATCGACTTTCGTGATCACGGGCGGCAGCAGCTCGGGCGGAACGCTCTTGATCGCGCCGGCGACTTTCTCGCGTACGTCGTTGACCGCGTCGTTGAGATCCCGCTCGAGCACGAAGCGCACGGTGATGCCGCCGCCGCCCTCGGTGATGCGCGCGGAGATCTCGTCGATGCCCGACACACCGCTGATCGCCTCTTCCATCGGCTCGATGACCGACGACGAGATTTCGTCCGGGCTCGCGCCCGGCAGCGACAGCCTGACATTGACCGTGGCCGGGTCGGCGCGCGGAAAGAGATCGACGCCGAGATCGCGGAACGAAAAAATCCCGAGCACCACGAGCGACATCACGAGCATCGTCGCGAACACGGGACGCCGAACGCACAGTTCAGACAGCATGTCGATGTTTCCCGTTGCTACTCGCCCTGTTTTGCCGCCGTGACCTTCATGCCATCAACGAGCTTGTCGACGTCGGTGAGAGCGACGCGGTCGCCGGCCTTCAGGCCGCTGGCGACCTCGATCCGGTCGCCGATGCGATCGCCGACCTTGAGCTCGCGGGCCGACAGCTTGTCGCCCTCGATGACGAAGACACGGTTCACGCCGTACCGGTACTGCAGCGCCACGTACGACACCGTCACGACATCGTCGACCTTGCCACTCTCGATGTGAACGCGAGCGAACGTGCCGGGCTTCAGCACGGCGTCCCTGTTGGGGACGAGCGCCTCGAACGGAAAAGCGCGCGTCGCGGTGTTGACGGCAGGACTGATACGCGACACTTTGCCCGTGAACATGCGATCCGGGTAGGCGTCGACGTGCAGCTCGACCGGCTGGCCATCGTGGATCCACGGCGCCATCTTTTCCGGTATCTCGGCGATCACTTTCAGCGGATCGACCCGCACGACCGCCATCACCGGCATCTGGCTCTTGACCAGCTCGCCGAGGTTGACAAGGCGCCTCTCGACGTAGCCGTCGAACGGGGCGCGGATCTCGGTATCGCGGAGCTGCCGGTCGGCGAGCTTCATGCTCGCCTCGGACGCCTGGATGCTGGCGCGCAGATTCTTCGCATTCTGCAGCGACAACTCATAGCTGGCCCGCCTGGATTGCAGCGTCGCCGCCGCATCGTCGAGCGTCTGCTGCGGGACGAGCGTCCGTTTGAAGAGCTCGGTCGATCGGTCGAAGGCCTGCTTGGCCTGCACGAGATCCGCGTTGGCCTTCTGGACGTCGGGCGTCTTCTCGATCTCCGGCAGATGCTGGGGATCGGGTGCGCCGAGCTGTGCCAGCGCGCGCTCGAGCGTCGCCTTCTGCTGGTCCAGGTTGTATTGCTGTTTCTCGCGATCGACCTGAATGAGCGTCTGACCCGCCGTCACGCGATCGCCGAGATCGGCGAGGATCCGGCTCACCTTTCCGTCCGCCTCGGATGAAATCGTGACCTGGTCCACGGCGGCGAGCGTGCCAACCAGTTCGACGGCGCGCTTGACCGTATCTTCGCGAACGACCTCGATCTTCACCGGTTTGGCGGAGGCCTCGCGGCCGCGCGCCTGCGCGGTGTCGGTCTTCGAACAGCCGGCGCCGGCAACTGCGCCCGCCACAATCACAACCACAAGAATTGAACGCATAGAAATGGGCAAACCCTTGAAGGATGAAACCGTAAGAGTATACGATGCCGCGGGGCCCGCCAGCCGTTGTAAAGGATTGTCTCGCCGAAGGTTAGGAGTGACAGCTTTGGGATAGCCCTAGGCCGGCCTTATAAGCGTGAGGTAGCCTCCGCTCCCATGCGCGTCGCGCTCCGGCACGGTGTGCGGCTGCTGTTCCTTCTTCCCGCACTGCTTGTCGTCGTGGGCGGCCCGCGCGTCAACGGCGCGCCCGCGTCCGCCAATCGACATCTTCTCGTCGTGCTCGATGGGTTGAGGCCCGACGACGTGACGCCGCAGCTGATGCCGAATCTGTACGCGCTGGGGCGGCAGGGCGTCGTGTTCGAGAGCCATCACTCGGTGTTCCCGACGGTGACCCGCGTAAACGCCTCGTCGATCGCGACGGGCACCTATCCGGGCACCCATGGGTTGATGGGAAACTCCGTATTCTTTCCACAGGTCGACGCCCGTCGATTCCTCGACACCGCCGATCGCACGAACCTCGTCACGATCGACACGGCGGTGCAGGGTCACCTGCTCACGACCCGCACGCTGAGCGAGATTCTTCAGGCCTCGGGGCGGAAGGTGCTCGCTGTCGGATCGGGATCGACCGGTGCCACGTACCTTCTGAATCACAAGCTCGCGGGCGGCGCGATCCTCCACACCAGCTATGCGATGCCGCAGGCGCTGTCGAGCGAGCTGCGATCGCGGTTCGGCGAGGCGCCGCCGGCTGGCACTCCAAACGACGCGAGGAACCGCCGCGCGGTCGATCTGTTTCTCGATTTCGGGTTGAAGAAGATCGATCCCGCCGTCACGATGATGTGGCTCAGCGATCCAGATACGACCGCGCACGAACACGGCGTCGGCCATCCGATCACGATCGACGCGCTGAAGCGCCTCGACGGAGAGATCAAGCGATTGCAGGATGGTTTGCGCGCGGCCGGCATGCTGGACTCCTACAACATCTGGGTCACGTCCGACCACGGGTTCTCCACGCACACCGCCGGGGTGAATCTCGCCTCGGTCGTCAGGCCGTTTGCCGGGACGCTCCCGGACGGATCGCCGCGAATCGTGACCGGCGGAGGCATGGTGTACGTTCGTGACCACGATCGCGCGGTGGTTTCGGCAATCGTGAAGGTGCTGCAGCGCACGCCGGGGGTAGGGGCGATTTTCACCGCGGCAGCGGCGCCGGGCGAGATGTACGGGCAGGTGGCAGGCACGCTCTCGTTCGACGCGGTGCGGTGGAACCACCCGCGCTCCCCCGAGATCCTGATCTCGGACGACTGGACGGACGCGAAGAACGCTCACGGGTATGCCGGGACCACCGCCTCCTCGGGCGTCGCCGGACATGGCAGCTCGAGCCCGTTCGACATTCACGCCACGTTCATCGCCGCAGGTCCGGATCTCAAGCAGCGTGCCGTCGGTCGCAGTCCGACCGGCAACGTCGATTTCGCACCGACGTTTCTGCAACTGCTGGGCGTGGACATTCCGGCATCGATGCAGGGCCGCGTCCTCGAAGAGGCGATGCGGGCCGGACCCGAGCCCGCGAGCGTCCAGATGCAACCGATGCTGGTGTCGGTCTCGAATGCAGACGGCACGTACACACTGACCGCCGTCTTCTCGAGCGTCGAGTCGCACCGCGGCAGCCACCGCTACTTCGACTACACGAAAGTCGAGCGACGATGATGTCGACTTCAGATCCGGAGGGCCGCATTCATGCGCTGAGTCTTGTGGCCGCCGTCCCACAGCCAC
>Ga0137416_10001888_pt1 | contig 10952 bp, 8 predicted proteins | sample CZODoug3_1_1_16f_FD_108282 | JGI IMG/M metagenome (GOLD analysis project Ga0137416, IMG submission 108282) | Vadose zone soil fungal communities from Angelo Coast Range Reserve, California, USA - CZODoug3_1_1_16fungal (Illumina Assembly) | ecosystem: Environmental > Terrestrial > Soil > Vadose...
AAGAACCTCAACTACCCCGAATACACCTGCATCGCGCACGCGGCGAAGGCGCTGGGACGTCCGGTGAAGTGGACCGATGAGCGCTCGACCAGCTTTCTCTCCGACAGCCAGGGCCGCGCCCAGCTGATCCATGCCGAACTCGCGCTCGATGCCGAAGGCAAATTCCTCGCCGTACGGCTGTCCGGCTATGGCAATCTGGGCGCCTACATCACCGGCGTGGCACCAGGACCGCTGTCGCTCAACACCGGAAAAAATCTCGCCAGCGTCTACCGCACGCCGCTGCTTGCCGTCGACATCAAGACCGTGGTGACCAACACCACGCTGATGGGCGCCTATCGCGGCGCCGGCCGTCCCGAAGCGAACTACTACATGGAACGGCTGATCGACCGCGCCGCCGACGAGATCGGGATCAACCGCCTGACCTTGCGCAAGCGCAACTTCATCAAGCCGGCGCAGCTGCCATTCCCGGCGGCATCAGGCGTCACCTATGACAGCGGCGATTTCGCCGGCGTCTTCAACAAGGCGCTGGAGATTTCCGATCACGCCAATTTTGCCAGGCGCAAGAAGGAAAGCCGCAAGGCCGGCAAGCTGCGCGGCATTGCGGTCGGCTCCTATCTCGAAGTCACGGCACCCCCGAGCGGCGAACTCGGCAAGATCACCTTCGAGCCTGATGGTTCGGTAAAGCTGACCACCGGCACGCTCGATTACGGCCAGGGCCATGCGACGCCGTTCGCGCAGGTGCTTTCGGCGCAACTCGGCGTGCCCTTTGAGAAGATATCGCTGGAACAGGGCGATAGTGATCTCGTCCGTTTTGGCAATGGCACCGGCGGCTCGCGCTCGATCACCGCGACCGGCCAAGCGATCGTCGAGGCTTCGGCACTCGTCGTCGCCAAGGGCAAGCAGGCCGCAGCCCATCTGCTGGAAGCCTCCGAAGGCGATATCGAATTTTCCGGCGGCCGCTTCACCATCGCCGGCACCGACCGCTCGATCGGCATCATGGAGCTGGCGCAGCGGATGCGCGAGGGCAAGCTCCCTGAGGGTACGCCCGCCTCGCTCGATGTCGACCACGCCAGCAAGGACACGCCATCGACCTTCCCCAATGGCTGCCACGTCGCGGAAGTCGAGATCGATCCTGATACCGGCGTGACGCGGATCGTGCGCTACACCGGCGTCAACGATTTCGGCACCATCGTCAATCCAATGATCGTCGCCGGCCAGTTGCATGGCGGCGTCGCGCAAGGCATCGGCCAGGCGCTGATGGAGCAAGTCAGCTACGACGAGAGCGGCCAGCCGATCACCGGCTCGTTCATGGATTATGCGATGCCCCGCGCGGAGGACATTCCGCTGATGGAAGTCGGCGACCATCCGTCGCCGGCAAAATCCAACCCGCTGGGCACCAAGGGCTGCGGCGAGGCCGGCTGCGCCGGCAGTCTCGTGTGCATCGTCAACGCGGTCATCGATGCGCTGTCCGAGTACGGCATCACGCATATCAACATGCCGCTGACGCCGGAACGGGTGTGGCGCGCGATCCAGGACGCCAAGGCGAAGGCGGCGTAGGGCTTTCTTTCTCTCTCGCCCCGCTCTCCGCGGGGTCGAGACGAGCGAAGCTCGCTCTTAGAGGGTTAGGGTGAGGGGCTGCCTCCGCGAACACCGAATTCGCGGTGAGTCCCCCTCACTCGAAATTAAGCCGCCGCCTGCTCGCGCGGCTGGTAGATCGCGATGTGATGGCAATGTGCCAGCGGGGTGGTGCCGTTGGCGACGACGAGCGCGTCGAGTTCGACGAAGCGGTGGCCCTTCTTGTCGTAATTGCCGGTGACCCGCGCGCGCGCCGTGATCTCCTCGTCGGCTTTGGCCGCAGATAAAAGCTGCATGCGGCTGCCGACATGAATCCAGGGGCCGAGGATGGCGTTATCGACCAGCAGCTTGTTCATCACCTTCTGCAGCATGCCGGGATGGCCGAGGCCTTCGCGGGCGAAAATCGGATCGGTCTCTCTGATATCGGCGAGATATTCGCCTGCCGCGTCACCTTTCCAGTCGCGCGGCAGGGTGCCGAGCCATTTGCCGATCTCGTAGGAAGCGGTGCTCACCGGCTTGCGCTCCGCCACCGGCGCCACTTGCGTGAAATCGGCCAGCGAAATCGCGGGCGCGGACGCCGGCAAGAACGCGCTGCCGGTGGCGCAGAGCTCGCCGCGGCTCTGCACCTCGATCGACAGCACGCCGTCGCTCTCGTCGCCGGCAAGCTCGGCGATCTCGCCGTCATAGACTGGCTTGACGAAGCGGGCCTCGATCAGGCCGCGCTCCAGAAAGGCGCGGCCCCATTTTTCGACCGGCAGGTGCATCATATAGGCCATCACGTCGACGCCAGGGACCAGTCCGCCGGAAAAGCCGAAGCGCCGCGCCACGGTATCGTCATGGATCTTGTTTTCGGATTGCTTTGAGGTGTTGTAGGCCTGTACGCGGTAGCTTTGCCGGCTGGTCATGTCCTTAAAGTTCCCATTATTTGCCGCTTTTCTGCCGATAATGGTACGCCAACAACGGGTGCTGGCAAGGCCCGCGTTTTCCTCGCAATTCTCGATACGATGGAGTACACGCTGGCCAGCAATCGAGCCGCCGAAACCTGATGACGTCAAGCCAGAACCCCACCCACATCTATATCGACGCCGACGCCTGCCCCGTGAAGGACGAGATTTACCGGGTCGCCGCCCGGCACGGGTTACCCGTCAGTGTGGTTGCCGGCAATTTCATCCGCGTGCCGCAGAATCCCTCGATCGAACGCATCGCCGCGGGGTCGGGGATGGATGCCGCGGATGACTGGATCGCGGAGCGCGCGGGTGCCGGCGATATCGTCATCACATCGGATATTCCGCTGGCGAGCCGCTGCGTCAAAACCGGCGCCGAGGTGCTCGCGCCGAATGGCAAACCGTTTACGGAAGCCTCGATCGGCATGACGCTGGCGGTGCGCAATCTCATGACCGATCTGCGCTCGTCCGGTGAGGTGACCGGCGGTCCAAAATCCTTCGCAGCCCGCGACCGCTCGACCTTCCTGTCGGCGCTCGACCAGACCATCCGCCGCATCCAGCGCCGTCGCGCCGACCAGCCCGCGCCGAGCCAGAGCTGAACCATGGCGCCGCCGCTGATCCAGTTAAAGGACATCGCGCTGACGTTCGGCGGCACGCCGCTGTTGTCGGGCGTCGAATTGTCGGTGTCGTCGGGCGAACGCGTCTGTTTGATCGGCCGCAACGGCTCCGGCAAATCGACGCTGCTGAAGATCGCCGCCGGCCTGGTCGAGCCTGACAGCGGCAGCCGTTTCGTGCAGCCCGGCGCCACCATCCGCTATTTGCCGCAGGAGCCGGATTTCGGCGCTCACACAACGACGCTGGCCTATGTCGAAGCCGGCCTCAATGCCGGCGATGACCATTACCAGGCGCGCTTCCTGCTGGAGCAGCTTGGCCTGCACGGCGACGAGGATCCCGCACACGTCTCCGGCGGCGAGGCCCGCCGCGCGGCGCTGGCGCGGGTGCTGGCTCCCTCGCCCGACATCCTGCTGCTGGACGAGCCGACCAACCATCTCGATCTGCCGACCATCGAGTGGCTGGAAGGCGAACTCGAAAGCCGGCGTTGCGCGCTCGTCATCATCAGCCATGACCGCAGATTTCTCTCGAATCTGTCGCGCGCCACCGCCTGGCTCGACCGCGGCCAGATCAAGCAGATCGACCGCGGCTTTAGTGCCTTCGAATCCTGGCGCGACGAAGTGCTGGCCGAGGAAGAGCGCGATCAGCACAAGCTCGACCGCAAAATCGTCAACGAGGAGCACTGGCTGCGCTATGGCGTCTCCGGCCGCCGCAAGCGCAACGTCAAGCGGCTTGGTAATCTCTTCGCGCTGCGCGATCAGCGCCGCGATTATCGCGGCGCGGCCGGCAACGCCAATCTCGCGGCCGCGGAGGCCGACAAATCCGGCAAGCTTGTCATCGAAGCCAAGAACATCGAAAAATCCTACGGCGAGCGCACGATCGTCGACGGCTTTTCGATCCGCATCCAGCGCGGCGACCGCATCGGCATTGTCGGCCCCAATGGCGCCGGCAAGACCACGCTGGTCGATATGTTGACCGGCGGCAACCCGCCCGATAGCGGCAGTATCCGGTTTGGCGCCAACATCGAAATGGCGACGCTGGACCAGCACCGCGAGAGCCTCGATCCCAAATCGACGCTGGCCGATGCCCTGACCGGTGGCGGCAGCGACCACGTCATGATCGGCGGCAAGCCCAAGCACGTGGTCAGCTACATGAAGGATTTTCTGTTTGCGCAGGAACAGATGCGCACACCGCTCGAAGTGCTCTCCGGCGGCGAGCGCGGGCGGCTGATGCTGGCGCGTTCGCTGGCAAAGGCTTCCAACTTCTTGGTGCTGGACGAGCCGACCAACGATCTCGATCTCGAAACCCTCGACGTACTCGAGGAAATGCTCGGCGATTATGAGGGCACCGTGATCCTGATCAGCCATGACCGCGATTTCCTCGACCGCGTGGTAACCTCGGTGATCGCGCCCGAAGGCGATGGGCGCTGGATCGAATATGCCGGCGGCTACAGCGACATGCTGGCGCAGCGCGGCGCGGATTTGAAACGCGACGCGGTGAAGGCCGCCGAGGAAAAACGAGAATCGAAAGCTGGTGCACCTTCGACCGCAGCAAAACGCCGGCTGAACTTCAACGAAAAGCACGCGCTGGAAACGCTGCCGAAGACGATCGCCAAATTGCAGGCCGAGATCGCCAAGCAGCAGAGGCTTCTTGACGATCCCGATCTCTACAAGAACAATCGCAAGAAATTCGACCAGTCCTCGGATGCGCTGACAAGAGCGCAGAAAGGACTGGCTGAGGCCGAAGACAAGTGGCTGGAGCTTGAAGTACTCCGTGAAGAGATTGAACAGGCATAGGCCGTAACATGCTTTCCCATCGTCATTGCGAGGAGCGCAGCGACGAAGCAATCCATTCTTCGTTTACGCCGCGAGATGGATTGCTTCGCTTCGCTCGCAATGACGAGGATGCTGAACTGGAGCTGACTTGATGACCACTCCCCTCGCTGCCAAGATCGCCCGGGAATACGGCACCCCCTGCGCCGTCATCGACATGGACCGCGTCGAGGCCAATATCGCGCGGATCCAGGCGGCCTGCGACGCCGCGGGCGTCGCCAACCGCCCCCATATCAAGACCCACAAGAGCCCGCTGCTCGCGACCATGCAGATTGCGGCCGGCGCCAAAGGCATCACCTGCCAGAAGCTCGGCGAGGCCGAGGTGATGGCGGAGGCCGGGATCGACGACATCTTGATCAGCTACAATCTGCTTGGCGACGAGAAGATGGCCCGGCTCGGCGCGCTGCAGGCCAAGGCCCAAATGACGGTCGCCGCCGACAATTCGGTCGTCGTCGCTGACTTGCCGAAAGCAGCCGCAGCGTCCGGGCGCCCGCTCTCGGTCGTGGTGGAATGCGACACCGGGCGCAAACGCGCCGGCGTCGAAACGCCTGCGGAAGCCATCGCGCTGGCGCGCGAGATCGCGGCCTCCAAGGGGCTGACATTCGCCGGCTTCATGCTGTACCCGACCGAGACCGGCTGGGCGGAAGCGCAAAAATTCTTCGACGAGGCGCTCGCCGGCGTTCGCGCACACGGGCTCGATGCCACCATGGTTTCAACCGGTGGCTCGCCGAACATGAAAAATGTCGGCAAGCTGAAGGGCGCCACCGAACACCGACCCGGCACCTACATCTACAACGACCGCATGCAGGTCGCGGCCGGCGTCGCCAGCTGGGACGATTGCGCGCTGAACATCTATTCCACCGTGGTCAGCCGCGCCGGCCCGGATCGCGGCATTCTCGATGCAGGCTCCAAGACGCTGACCTCGGATACCGGCGGCGGGTTAGAGGGCCACGGCCTGATTCTCGAACATCCCGAAGCGAAGATCGCGCGCTTTGCCGAAGAGCATGGTTTTCTCGATCTCGCACGCAGCAACACAAGGCCCAAGGTCGGCGATGTCGTGCGGATCGTGCCCAACCACGTCTGCGTCGTCGTCAACATGATGGACGAAGTGGTGATGGTGCGCGGCGAGGAGATCATCGGCACGCTGCCGGTCGCGGCAAGAGGGAAGTTGCGGTAGGGCTTTCCGCCGTCATTGCGAGGAGCCAACGGGTCGCGCGAACGCGCGCCCGATGACAGGCTCCGCGACGAAGCAATCCATACTTACTTTCTTTGCTGCGCGATGGATTGCTTCGCTTCGCTCGCAATGACGATCGAGATACTCAATTTTTGTTCAGCCACTTCAGCGCCCCCCTGCCCGCCGCGGCCCCCGTCGCAAACGACGCCTGCAGCAGATAGCCGCCGGTCGGCGCTTCCCAATCCAGCATTTCGCCGGCGGCAAAGGTGCCGAGCAAGCGGCGAAGCATAAAATCGGCGTCCAGTTCGTCGAACGAGATTCCGCCCGCGGTCGAGATCGCGCGCGCGATCGGTGCGACGCCGATGAGCTCGATTGGTACGGCGTTGATCAGGCGGGCGAGATCGGCTGGCGATAGCGACCACAGCGGCGCGCCGGACGCTTTCGCGGCTTCCTGAAGCAGGCCGATGCCGACGGGAGACAGATGCGCGGCCTTGCGCAGAAAATTCGACAACGATTGTTTGCCTTTCGGTCGCGACAAGCGCTCGATCAGGTCGTTGATCTCAAGATCGGACCGCAGCGCGACGCTCAGCGTCGCCTGCCCGGAATTGATAATGGCGTCGCGCAAGTCGGCGGACAGCGCATAGATCGCGCCGCCTTCGATCCCGGTTCGGGTGATGACCGCCTCGCCGCGCAGGGTATGCGGACCAAACGTCAGGGCGATGCCTTTCAGGGGCTGGCCCTCGAAGCGGTTACGAAAAATATCGGACCAGGCGACGGTGAAGCCGGAATTGGCCGGCCTGAGCGGCGATATCTTCACACCTTTGGCGGCGAGCATTGCGACCCATGATCCATCGGACCCGAGCCGCGGCCAGCTTGCGCCGCCAAGCGCCAGCACGGTCGCGCCGGCATCGACGACGCGCGGTCCCTCCGGCGTTTGAAACAGCAGACGGCCGTTCTCGTCCCAGCCGATCCAGCGGTGACGCAACGCGAATTGCACGCCCATCGTATCGAGCCGGCGCAACCACGCACGCAGCAACGGCGAGGCCTTGAACGCTTTTGGAAAGATACGACCGCTAGAGCCGACGAAAGTCGGCTGACCCAACGCTTCGTTCCAGTCACGTAGCGCTTGCGGCGGAAACGCCTCGATCGCGGCCTTGAGATGCGGCATCGCCTCGCGGTAACGCGTGAGAAATTGCGGCAGCGGCTCGCTATGCGTGAGATTGAGCCCGCCTCGCCCGGCCATCAGGAATTTTCGGCCGGCCGAGGGCATCGCGTCGAAGACGGTGACGTGCACGCCACCTTGCGCCAAGACTTCCGCCGCCATCAGGCCGGCGGGACCGGCGCCAACGACGGCGACTGACATGGTCAGAGCTTTATCCCTGCCCTTGCCGCCGCCTGCCCGACATATTTCTGCGTCTGCTCGAACGCGCCCTGCAGCGCCTTCGCGGTCGACATGTCGCTGATCTCGGCAAAATGTGCGGCAACCGCATCGGGGGTCCAGTCGGATTGGGCTAGGTTGATGCCTTCGGTCTCGACGACCTTGATCACCGCGAACGAGCCGGCGCCGGCGCCCATGATGGTGCGGGTCGGCGCGTCCTCGCTGAGCAAGAATTCCACCGCCGGCGTAATCGCCTCGGGGCGCATCAGCGACAGCGCCTGCGGCGGCAGCAATTCCTCGGTCATGCGGGTCGCGGCCGTTGGCGAGATGGTGTTGACGCGGATGTCGTTCTTGCGGCCTTCCTCGGCCAGCACATTCATCAACCCGACCATGCCGGCCTTGGCCGCGCCGTAATTGGCCTGGCCGAAATTACCGAACAGGCCCGACGACGACGTCGTCAGCACGATGCGGCCGTAATTGCGATCGCGCATGCCGGCCCACACCGCCTTGCAGCAATAGAAGGTGCCGGTGAGGTGCACATCCAGCACCTTTGCAAAATCGGCGACTTCCATTTTTGCAAACGACTTATCGCGCAAAATGCCGGCATTGGCGCAGAGCAGATCGACACTGCTCCACTCCTTGGTGGCGCGCTCGACCATGGCGGTGACCTGCGCGAAGTTCGAGACGTCGGCGCCGTCGGCGATCGCGGTGCCGCCCGCTTTCCGGATCTCCTCGACCACGGTTTCCGCCGGCGAAAGCGAGCCGCCGGTGCCGTCGCGCGCGCCGCCGAAATCGTTGACCACGACTTTGGCGCCGCGGCTCGCCAGCCCCAGCGCATGCGCCCGTCCAAGACCATTGCCCGCGCCGGTAACGATGGCGACGCGTCCGTCAAACCTGATTGTCATGCGTAAGATTCCCGGGTGTGCTTGTTTCGCCGCTGTTTTGAGCAGCGATGGATTGCCGGGTCAAGCCCGGCAACGACGGCTGGCGCGTTAGGCGAAGTAAATGAGGCCGATCCAGTCGGCCACGAGCGCAGACCTCGCCTCGCCTTCGATTTCGACGCTGACCGCGGTACGCGACAGCAATTCCTTTGGCTTTCGTAACGTCGCTTCCGTCAGCGTAAAACGACCGCGGACGCGCGAGCCCGCCTTGACCGGCGAAATGAAGCGCAGTCTGTCGAAGCCGTAGTTGACGCCCATCGTGGTGCCCTCGATCACCGGCATCACCTCGTAAGACATGATACTCATCAGTGACATCGTCAGAAAGCCGTGCGCGACCGTGGTGCCGAACGCGGTTTCTTTCTTCGCGCGCTCGGGATCGACATGGATGAACTGATGATCCTCGATCACGTCGGCGTAGACGTCGATCCGCTTCTGATCGACCAGATGCCATGACGACACCCCGATCTCCTCGCCGACCATGTTCTGATAGGCTTCCAGCGACACCGGCGGCTTCTTCCAGACTTCATTCATTGATTAGCTCTCCGACCCGGCGGTCCGCACCTTCTGCAGCTCCGGGAACTCTTCCTCGCGGAATTCCTGTCCGCGCAGTGCATCGCTTCTGACATCGTCATGCTCGAGCCGGCGCAACTGCACGCGGCGGATTTTTCCGGAAATCGTCTTCGGCAGCTCAGTGACCAGTTCGATGCGCCGGATGCGCTTGAATGGCGCCAGCCGGGTGTGCAGATGCTTGAAGATCGACAGCGCGGTTTCTGGCGTGCGCTCCACGCCCGCGACCAGCAGTACATAGGCCTTCGGGATCGCCAGGCGGATCGGATCGGGGCTTGGCACGACGGCGGCCTCCGCCACCGACTCATGTTCGAGCAGCACGCTTTCCAACTCGAACGGGCTGATGCGGTAGTCGGAGGATTTAAAGACGTCGTCGGAACGGCCGACGAAGGTCAGATAGCCTTCGTCATCGGCAAACACCACGTCGCCGCTGCGGTAGAGATCGCCGTCGGCGCCGGATAGCTTGCCGTCCTCGCCCTGATAGCCCTGCATCAGGCCCGCGGGCCGCTCGGCGCCAAGCTCGAGCGTGACTTCGCCCTCTTTCGTTACGTTGCCGTCGCCATCGGTGATCTGCACGCGATAGCCCGGCAACGGCCGGCCCATCGAGCCGACCTTGAGCTTCTGCCCCGGCGAATTGCCGGCGAGCGCGGTGGTTTCGGTCTGGCCGTAGCCGTCGCGGATGGTGAGGCCCCAGGCGGTGCGCACCTGGTCGATCACTTCTGGATTGAGCGGCTCGCCGGCGCCGCAGACCTCGCGCAAACTGACCTTGAAGGTCGCAAGCTTCTCCTGGATGAACAACCGCCACACCGTTGGCGGCGCGCACAGCGTGGTCACCCCGCAACGGCCGATGGTCGCAAGCAACGCCTTGGCGTCGAACCGCGGCTGGTTGACCACGAACACGGTGGCGCCGGCATTCCAAGGCGCGAAGAGGCAGCTCCAGGCGTGCTTGGCCCAGCCCGGCGAGGAAATGTTGAGATGCACATCGCCCGGCTGCAGTCCGAGCCAATACATGGTCGAGAGACCGCCGACCGGATAGCTGCGCTGGCTGTGCCGCACCAGTTTTGGTTTTGCGGTCGTGCCCGAGGTGAAATAGAGCAGCATCGGATCGTCGGCCCTGGTCACACCGTCGGGCGTGAAGGTTTCGGATGCGCTTGCCGCAGCTTCGAACGGCAACCAGCCCTCGTGCTTCGCGGCCGCGCCGACCACGATGCGCACGAGATCGTTGCCGCCGAGCTTTGCGAATTTCGCGACCTGATCCTGCGAGGCCACCACCACCTTCGCCCGGCCGCGATCGAGCCGATCGCGCAGTTCGTCCGGCGTCAGCAAGGTGGTCGCCGGGATCACGACCACGCCGAGCTTCATCGCCGCCAGCATGGTTTCCCAGAGCGGAACGACGTTGCCGAGCAACAGCAGCAGATGATCGCCGCGCTTCAGCCCCTGCGCGCGCAGGAAATTTGCGACCTGATTGGAACGGCGCGACAATGCGGCGAACGAGAGTTTTGTCTCTCTGTCACTGGCGGCATCGACGATCCACAACGCCGCGCGATCCCTGCTGTCGGCATTGCGCGCGAGTTCCGCGTCGAACCAGTCCAGCGCCCAGTTGAACGGCACCGGATCGGGCCAGCGGAATCCCTTCACCGCGGTATCGTAGTCCGTGCGGTGTTTTAACAGAAAGGCGCGCGCTTGCTGGAATGTCGTCATGGGCGATCAGCTTTTTCCGGCGAGAGCCCGAACGTGCTGGATAATTCCGGAAAAGTCGACCCCGCCATGCCCGGCCGCGTCGAACGCCTTGTAGATCTCCTGCGCGTGCTGGCCGAGCGGCGTCGCGGCGCCAGCCGCCTTCGCCGCATCCTGCGCCAGCGTCAGGTCCTTCACCATCAGCACCGAGGCAAAACCCGGTCTGTAGCCATTATTGGCCGGCGAGGTCGG
>Ga0137416_10001902_pt1 | contig 10918 bp, 10 predicted proteins | sample CZODoug3_1_1_16f_FD_108282 | JGI IMG/M metagenome (GOLD analysis project Ga0137416, IMG submission 108282) | Vadose zone soil fungal communities from Angelo Coast Range Reserve, California, USA - CZODoug3_1_1_16fungal (Illumina Assembly) | ecosystem: Environmental > Terrestrial > Soil > Vadose...
ATCGTCGACGTGCAGCTCCACACTCGTGCGTGGACAGTGGACGAGGCCGCACAGTTTTATCACGAGGCCGCGGGACTGGCGCCGGATGGGGCACGCGCCGAGGCCGTGAAAAACAGCATGTTCCCGGGTACCGCGCTCATGTACCTGGTCGGCGACGACCTGATCCACCGTCTGCGCGCTGAGATGCAGACGCGGCCGGGGTTCACCCTGCGCAGGTTCCATGACCGGCTGCTGTCCTACGGGTCGGTGCCGATCGCACTGATCGCGTCCGAGTTGCGGGCGGGGGAATCGCTCTAGTACTGTCGTTCGCGGTCGAACACGTTCAACAGCGCCTCGCCCCGCATGTAGCGGACGAGATTCTCACAGAACAGATCGGTCAGCCGATTATTCTCCGATTCCACTGTGCTTGCCGAGTGCGGGCTGATCAGCACGTTCGGCATGCTCCACAAGGGGTTGTCGGCCGCCGGGGGCTCCGTCGAGAACACGTCGAGCGCCGCCCCGCCGAGGTGGCCGTCGCGGAGCGCCGCGATGAGTGCGGCTTCGTCGACGACTGCTCCCCGGGCCACGTTGATCAAGGCCGCCCCGGGCCTCATCGCTGCGAGCTCCGCTCCTCCGAGGAGGCGCTCCGTCTGAGGGGTGTGGGGCACGGCCAGGACCACGTAGTCCGCGACCCCCAGCAACGCAGTCAGGTTGGACACAGAAATGATCTGGTCGGCATCAGAATCGCTCGCGCCGGCCCGCAGGGTGCGGCTCGTGGCCACGATCCTCATCCCCATAGCCCGGCACACCTTCGCCACCTCGCGGCCAATGTTGCCGAATCCCACGATGCCCACCGTGGCTCCCTGCACGTCGCGGCCGCAATAGCGCGTCCACTGTCGCGCCGCCTGTTCACGAGTCATCCGGAAGCCGTCTTTGGCGAACCAGAGGATGGCCATTGTCACGAAATCGGCCAGCGGTTTGGCGTGGATGCCTTTCGCGGTCGTGAACGTGATGGAATTGTCGATCAATCCGGTGCGGATCAACAGCTGGCCGATGCCCGTGCTCGTTGCCTGGATCCACCGGACGTTCGGGATGAGGGTCTTTAGGGTGGGGAGGTTCGTGTAATCAAAGTCGAAGAGAACCTCGGCCTCCGCGAGATAGCCGCGCCACCGCCGTTCGTCCTCAGGGCTGCGCTCCAGCGGATGCCCCACATGATCGCACCGGTAGCGGGGCTGGGGAAGCAGAGCGGGATCATACGTGACGCGCACCCCGTCGATGCGCCGAATCCGATCGACGAGCCCCGGCTCCAGGGAGGAAGCGATCACCAGCTCGACGTGTCTCAACCCGCAACAGTTTCAGCGGATGAGGGATGCGAATCCTCCCCTCGGTCCTCGTCGTCTTCATCATCGTCTCCGCCCCTATCACGGGAGAACGGCTGTTTCGAGGAGTGATTCTGCGCGGCTTCCTAAGTGGTTACTCCACCCGCTTACGATCAAGATCAGCTTGAGGTTGTGCACGAGGCACGGGAAGCAGATTGACAATGAACTTCCGTCAGCGCCGGAGGTTCCTTCAAGTCGAGCGCCTCTTGGAGGGAGTTCGAAACTCCCATCGCGAAACAAGATGACATTCGTTGCTTGCCTAGAGAATCTCAAAGTGAAGGAGGCTACACGATGCGAGTAGCGTGGATGGCACGGATTGTCGTCCTCATCTTAGTCGCTGTGGTTCTCGGGATCGGTCCAATCTCCGCAGCGCCGTCTCAAACGATCGTCGTGTACTCGGGAATGGACGAATACACGATGGAAGTGCTGACCAAGGCGTTCGAGCCGAAGACTGGCATCAAGGTCGAGTCGCTTGTCCTAGCTGCTGCCGGGACCATGTCCGCCAGGGTGCGGTCGGAAGCCTCAGCACCCAAGGCCGACATCTTCATCGGTGGATCGGCTGAGATTCACGAACCGCTGGCCAGGGACGGTTTGTTGCTTGCTTACCATCCACAGGAAGAAACCAGCGGAAGGATTCCTGCGGAATACGTCGACCCGAGGGGACTTTGGCACGGATTCTACGCAGGGCCGCTAGTGATCATCGTCAACCGCAAGCTCTTTGATCAGGAGATTAAGCCTCGCGGTGGTCCCTACCCTCGGACCTGGGACGATCTCCTCCACCCCGCCTACGCGGGAAGGATCGCTGCGTGGAACCCGGCCACCGTCGGCGGGGGCTATATCTTCCTGGCCGGCCAGATCTTCCGAGCTGGTGGCGAGGACAAAGGTTTCGAGTGGCTCAAACGCTTCGATGCGAGTGTCCGCCTCTACGGTCCGACCGGACCAAGCACGATCCCTCTCGTCGTTCGCGGAGAAGCCGTGGCCGGAGTGGCTTGGTTGGACGACACCGCCGAGGCCATAGACGGCGGACAGCCGCTCGAGTATGTGATCCCGCCGGACACGGCGGGGGAGATTGGGAGCATCTCCATCGTCAAGGGAGGCCCTAACTCAGAGGGAGCGAAGCAGTTTGTGGACTTCGTCCTGACGAAGGGCGCTCAGGAAGTCATCGCCAAATACGGCTTCAAGTACCCGGTCCGCACGGACGTTCCGATCCGATCGGACTTCCCCGCGCTCACGTCGCTCAAATTCGTCCGATATGATCGACCCTTCGCACTGCAAAATCGCGACCGTCTGGTAAAGAAATGGGAAGAGTTGATCGGCAGCAAGCGGTAACGTACGGCATTTGGAAGCGGATCGCCCAGTCGGTCGACCGGCTGGGCGATCCGGTTTTACTTCTCGGCTTCCTCGCGACGACTCTGATCATTGCGCTCTTTGTACTCTACCCTGTGATCCGCGTGGTCACGTATCCATCGTCTCAAGACTTTGTCGGCCTGCTGGATCATCCCCGGTGGATGCGCGCCATCGTCAACAGCCTGACGATGGCCGGCCTCTCCACCGTCACGGCGTGCCTCCTGGGGTTCGTCTTTGCACTGGCCCTGACACGTCCCGACATCCCGGGCCAAGGTCTCTTCCGTGCCATCTCGATCTTGCCACTGTTCTCCCCACCGTTCACGGTTGCGTTTTCCTATCTCTTATTGTTTGGGCGCCTGGGGCTGATCACGCATACCCTGTTGAACCTGCGCGTCGATATCCTCGGATGGCGCGGGTTGTGGCTCTCCCAGACGGTCTCGTTCTTCCCGATCGCGACGATCGCCATCTCCCGGGTGCTGGAGAATATCCCTGCGAACATGGAGTTCGCGGCGCGGAACCTGGGCGCCAACGAAGTCTCGGTCTTCAGAACCATCACGATGCCTCTGGCCCGACCCGGTTTCGCGGGCGCGATGCTCCTAGTGGCACTCTATGTGCTCGCGGATTTTGGGAACCCGTTGATCATCGGCGGCGACTTCCCCATGCTGGCTACCGAGGCCTGGTATCAAATCGAAGGATGGGCCGACCTGCGGGCTGCCGCGATGCTGGCGAGTCTCCTGCTCGTGCCCGCCCTCGTTCTCTTCCTGATGGAACGGCGGTGGGTCAGCAGACGACAGTACACGACGATTGTCGGCCGTGGTGTGCGCGGGGAACGACGCGCGACCCCGCGGGCCCTCAAGGTCTTCCTGCTCGTAATCTGCTCCGTCGCCTCACTCTTTGTCATCTCGATCTATGCGGGAGTCATTATGGGGAGCCTCACTAATGTCTGGGGCGCGGACTGGCATCTCACGCTCCGCCACTGGACGGCGGCGCTCAGGCGGTGGCCACACGTCAAGAACAGTCTGGTCGTGAGCGGCGGCGCCGCTGCGCTCGCGGCCCTGCTCGGGGTGCTGACTGCCTACTTCACCCGGGGAAAGGCGCTCGTCGCCTCCGCCGCTCTCGACTTCGGGGCCATGCTGCCGGCTGCGATCCCCGGCGTGTTCCTCGGGATCGGATATCTCCTGGCCTTCAACGGGCCTCCACTGGCTTTCTCGAGCACGATCTGGATTCTCATCCTCGCCCTGTGCTTCTGGAATCTCCCCTTTGCCTACAAGACGGCGGCGTCGGGATTTCAGCAGATTGACCACATGCTCGAGGAAGCCGCTGAGAATCTCGGTGCCCCGTGGTTCCGTGTGTTCATGGATGTCTACTTCCCGCTCCTTCGGCGCACGGCCGGCGCCGCGTTCATCACCACCTTCGTGAATTCAGTCACTAACCTCAGCATCACAATGTTCCTGGTCACCGCGCGCTTCCTGGTGGCAACCGTGTCCATCCTGGCGTTGGTATCCGACAATCGGCTGGGTGTCGGTGCTGCGTTGACCACCCTGCTGCTGACCGTGACATTTGGCGTGGTGGCGCTAGGCTTTCGATGGATCGGCCGGAGTGTGCTCGTTGACTGACTTCTGCGCACGGTCGGGGACCCAGTTCAAGAAGGGCTTCTCGAATTGGAGACCGGGCGCTGACTTTCGCGCGCGCTGCGTGAACCAGGAGAGGGAGTCGCAATTCCGCCAACGAACGCTATGCCTCGGCCATGGGGAGACAAGCGCCGACGCGTGCTGGACGGGTGAGAATGTACTTGCGCCGGCTCGATGCCCTTCCGCTTCCCGAGTCCCTGGCGGGGTACACGATCCGCCGGTTCATCCCCGGCGAGGAACGAGCTTGGTGGCACCTGCTGGATGACGCTGGGGGTCTGGGGACGTGGGACGCAACGCGGGCTGAGGAAGCGTTTGCCGATCCATCGGGCCGGGTCTGGAAGGAGAGCATCCACTTTGCGGTGGCGGAGGATCACCTCGTCGGCACCGCGTGTGTCCAGCTGAACGCCCGGCGTGATGACTTGGCCGAGATGGGGTGGGTAGCTGTGGTCAGCGCGCATCGCAGGCGTGGGCTCGGGCGGATCCTCTGCCTGCACACCCTGTGGTTCATGCGCCAGCGGGGCTTTCAGCACTGCTTCGTTCAGACGCGGTCACACCGCGCTGCGGCAGTAAAGCTCTTTCAGGACCTAGGATTCCAGCCTTGGGGCGCCCCGCGCGACGGGAGCCTGTCGGCGTTCCTCGAGGCCCTTCCACACCGCGCGAGGGTTGAGACTCAAGAGCCGTGAGATCGAGCACCCGGAGAATGGGAAGAACGGATGAGCGCATCGGTCGTTCGACTCGCCGTCGCTGGCGCCCGTCGGGCCCAGGCGGAGATTCCGGTCCTGAAGCACTTACAGGAAAAGGTGGAGCTGCGGGCTGTCTGCGACCCGAACGAAACTCTGTGGACAGTCTGGAAAGCGCAGTTTCCAGGGGCACGTTTTTACCGCACGTTTGACGATCTCCTCTCCGACGACACCGTGGATGCCATCTTTGTCGCCACGCCTTTGAGGCTTCATGCCGAACAGTCCCTGGCGGCATTGATGGCGGGTAAGCACGTGCTGTCGGAAGTTCCAGCGTGCCACACGATTGAGCAGTGCTGGAGTCTTGTAGAAACCGTGGAAAAAACGAAACTCAAGTACATGCTCGCGGAGAACTTCTGTTTCATGCGATCCAATCTGATCGTTCTCAACATGGTGCGGCACGGATTGTTCGGTGACCTCATTCACGCTGAGGGCGCGTACCTCCACGATTACAAGCACAGAACTCACGATGGCCGCCGCGGTCTCGAGTGGCGTGGTGAGATGCTTCGGGACTGGAACACCATCAACTATCCCACCCACGCCGTCGGGCCGATCTCCCAGTGGCTGGGCATCAACACGCCCCGAGGTGACACATACGAGTCGCTTGTTGCGGTGGTGTCCAAGCCGCAGGTGATGTGGCGCTATTTCCGGGATCTCTACGGCAGCGATCACCCCGGATCGGATCCGCGCTACTGGACACAAGGGGACTCTCAAAACGCCATCCTGCAGACCCGCCGCGGAGTCACCGTGGTCATCCGGGTTGATTGGACGTCGCCTCGACCCCACAACATGACACACTACGGCCTGCAAGGCACGACGGGTGCGTACGTGTCCGGCCGCCATTCCCGGGAAGACCCGCTCGTCTGGATCTCGGGCCGATCCCCGGGATTCAGCCCACCCCGGGACGGGCTAGAAGCCGCGTGGGAGGTTTTGTGGGAGTATGCTGCCGATTACGAGCACCCTCTCTGGAGACGCTGGTCGAGCGTGGCGGCGAAGACGGATCTTGACAGCGGCGACTTCTTGACGATCCTGGAGTTCGTCGACTGCGTGCTCCGCGATCGCGACCCCGCGATTGACGTGTATGACGCCGTCACATGGAGCTCACTCATCGCCCTGGCCGCAGAGTCGATCCGCGCAGGAGGCGCAAGGGTCAGGATCCCTCAGTTCAAGCGGGACGGCGTCACAAACAATTCGGCATCCGGTGCCGTCTAAGACCGTCGAGGAGGAAAAGATCATTGCTATGGCCCGCTCCCATCCTCGCCAGGTCCGCCTGCGGGTTTCCCCGTCGGCGGTGCCAAGTGTTGTCGCTGCGCTGACTTCCACGAATGCACAATGGACCTGGAGGAGGCGATGATGCGAATTGGAATCTACGGTGCCGGCCAGATGGGAGCGGCGCACGTGCGCCATTTCGCGGCCGTGCCGGATACCACGGTTGTGGGAGTCGCGGACGCGGACGAACAACGCGCGAAGGCCGCCGCGGCCCCAATCGGGGCGACGCCGTGCCCGGATCTCAACGCGCTGCTGACCATGCACCTCGACGCGGTGGTGATCGTCGTCCCGAACGTCCACCATGCGCAGGCGGCGGTGACCGCGCTCGAACGCGGCGTCCACGTCTTCTGCGAAAAGCCGATGGCCACGACGGTTGGAGACGCCCGCCGCGTCCTCCAGACCGTGGAGCGCACTGGCCGGATGTACCAGATGGGTTTCAACCGGAGGTTCGCGCCGGTCTATACCGGGGTCCGTGAGCTGCTGGCCGGCGGCGCCAGAGTGTTTTCCGGGACGATGAAGATGAACGACGGCGACATGCGCACGCCCGCGTGGTTCAGCGACCCCAAGATCTCCGGAGGCTTCATGTACGATACGGGGATTCACCTGTTGGACCTCGTCCGGTGGCTGCTCGGTCCGATCGAGGAGGTCCGGTGCCTGACTCGGTCGTCTTGCTATCCCGACCAGGACGACGCGGTGATGCTGTTGCGATTCACAAGCGGCGCGCTGGTTGCATTCTCGTCGTGCGGGCATGCGACGTGGACCGGGCCGCTCGAGCGCATTGAGTTTTACGGCGATCATACGGCGATCGTCACCGACGGGTTCGAACGGCTGACGCACACTCCGGGACGAGACCAGCCCGCGGTGACCCGGGACTTCAGCGCCATCCCGGTGTCGGATCGCCTGGGCTACGCGCCGGAAGTTCGCGGCTTCCTGCAGGGAATCACAGATGGCCGGCCCGGCGGTCCGACAGCGGAGGACGCGTTCCGAGCGGTCGAGTGCGTCGATGCCTGCTATCGCAGTGCCGCGGCGGAGGGCGCGCCGGTGCGTCTGGCATGACCGACCCTGCCGCACGTTTTGCCCTGCCGCCCCGATCCGTCTTTGAGCCGCCGAGCTATCCGAACGTCTGGTTCTACGTCCACGAGCGCCTTGCCACGTCGCACGAGGCGGCCGTGACGCTGGTCACCGGCTGGCTGCGCGATCACTGTGGCCTGACGGACAACTTCGGTCACTGGAAACCGCCGGAAGGGTCGGATTCGCAGGGACGAGTGGGCGGCCTGCAGCCATGGGAGGGGAGTGCCGACCCGGCCTTCCATCATGCGCATGATCTCCACATCCGCTATTACTACATCGCGCTGCGCCAGACTGGCAGCGAGTGGGCGACGGTTGAGGGAATTGGGGCGCCGTCCGGCCGATATGCGCGGTTCGCGGGCAGCGTTCACTACGAAGTCGCTGACGAACATCCGCTGCACCCATCCATCGACGACTGTCCCTACTGCGGCCGCACCGGATCGTATGCGCAGGCCGCCGATCTGTTCGCCGGCGCGCACGAGCCGCTCGGGCTGGAGCTCTTGCTAGGCGGGACGATACGCGGTGATCTGGTCGCACGGCCGGGCGGCGGGCCGGCGGGCGGGATCGAGCGGATGCAGGAGACGCACGCCGTACGCATCACCAAGATTCGCCCGGACAAGCCCGACATGAACATTGTGGACTTGGCGGTTGTGCTGATCGGTCCTCGCGGGGCGTGACGGCACGTGCTGGCTCTTGGCGCGTGCGCCTGGATCTATGGGGAGGGATCGCTGCGCGCAACGTTCGGGCGGATCGCTGCAGCCGGCTGCGACAGCGTCGAATTGCTCGGCGAACCGGGGCGGTGGACCACTCCTGAGGTGTGCCGCGAGCTGGCGCAAGCAGGGCTGGCCCCGGTCGCGCTCACTGCGCGGTGCCAGGTCCCGCAGACGCGGCGGGACCTCGCCCATCCCGATGCCTCGATCCGGGCCGACGCGTTGGACTACGTGCTCGACTGTCTGAAGTTTGCGGCGGAGGTCGGCGCGCCGATCGTGCAGATGCTGCCCTCGGGCGAGACACGTCTCGCGCCGCTGGGGACTCGTGACCAGGAGTGGCGGTGGTCTGTCGAAGGCATGCGGGCGGCCGCGCGGGAAGCCGGGCGGCTGGGCATTCGCATCGCGATCGAACCGCTCAACCGGTATGAGGCGTACCTGGTTACCACGATGGAGGAGGCCCTGGCTTACATCCACGACGTGGGCTCGCCGGCGGTGGGCGTCACGCTGGATCTCTTCCACGCGAACATCGAGGAGCCCGACATTCCTGCCGCTATCCGCGCTGCCGGGCCGCGGCTGTGGCACGTGCACGTCGCGGACACCAACCGCCGGGGCCTAGGACAGGGCCATCTTGATCTGGGACCGATCGTCGCGGCGCTGCGTGAGGTCGGATACTCGGCCGCGGCCGTTCTGGAGATCGCTCCCCCGGAGGCGCCTCTACTGCCGGATGCGCCCGACGCTCAGTGGGATGCGCTCCTGGATCGATATGTGCGGGAGTCGGTGGCCGCGTGGCGCACTGCCTTCAGCGGTGTGCCACGCGCCTAGCCCCGCGTGGGAATCCCCAGGGCCGACGCGACCATCGCGACATCCTCCGACTCGAAGATGTCCACTCCCATGCGCAGGAGGTCCCCGGCATGCGCGGGGTTGAGCATGGTGGTGAGGACCGAAAGCCCGCCCGCGTGCATGGCCTGCACATCACGCTCCAGGCAAAACTCCGGCTCTAGGGAAATGAGGGAGGCGCCGGCCGCTCGGGCCGCATGGACGGGATCGGCCAGTCGTGCATTGTAGATCATCTCCAGGGGCCAGGTGGGCCGCAAGCGGTGGATGTCCGCGAGCATGACGTGGTCGAAGCCCGCCAGCACCACATAGTCCACCGCGGCGTGCGCCTCGATCAAAGCGATGGCTTTTTCCACGAGCGGCATCTCGCGGTAGGGGTAGTTCTTCAGTTCGATCAGGAAACCCAGGCGGCCCCGGCTCCAGTCCAAGACCTCGCTCAGCGTCGGCACGCGTTCGCCCGCAAACTTCGGATTGAACCACGCGCCCGCGTCCAGGGTCTTCAGATCTGCCAGCGCCAGGTCTTTCACTAACCCGGAGCCGTTCGTCGTCCGGTTTACCGAGCGATCGTGCATCAGAACAACGTGGCCGTCTCGCGTCAGCTGCACGTCGATCTCGGCCACCGTCGCGCCGGCGCGCCACGCGAGGTCCAAGGCCGCTAGGGTGTTTTCCGGCGCGACGCTCGCGAACCCGCGGTGGGCCGAGATGAGGGGCCGCCCGGCGCGGCCTGCCAGCAGCTCCATCACACTTTCCCGAAGCCCGCGGCCAGGTACTCTTGTCGGAGCGTTCGCTCGGCGACGAACATCAGAAGAATCGTCGGGACAAGCAACACCATCGTGACCACCGCCGCGTACGTGAAGATCGACGACCGGCCGCCGAGGTACGCCCATAGGAGCACAGGGAGCGTCTGCACGTGGGGCATGCCCACGATGAACGTGAGCACAAACTCCTCGAGGCTGCCGATAAACGTGAACAGCCCTCCGGCGAAGAGCCCCGGTTTCACCAGCGGAATTAGCACGTGGCGGGTTAGCGCCCAGGGGCTGGCGCCCAGGTTGCGTCCGGCATCAATCAAATCCTGGGGCACACCCTCAAACGTGGCGGCCACGATCCGGATCATGAATGGGAGCAGGACCACCGTCTGCACCAGGACGACGCCGGGGATCGTGTGCGACAGCCCCAGACGAATGAACATGGAGCCCAGCCCGGTGGCCAGCACGATGCCCGGCAGGATGATCGGCGCCAAGACGAGCAGTTCGATGGTCCGCCGCATGCGCAGCCGCCGGCGACCAAGGGCATACCCCGTCGGCAGCGCGAGGGCGCTGCATAGTACGGTCACCAAGGGAGCGATCAAGAAGCTCATGACAAAGGCCTGCCCGATCTCCGGCACGGAAAGCATGGCCCGCCAGTTCGCCAGCGACAGGCTGGCCGGCACGATTGCCGGCGGGAACCAGCCGACGTTCGGATTGACCAACGACCAGAGGACACCCACGATGAGCGGAATGATCAGGCCGATGGAGGCGAGGCCAAAGAAGACCAGCGCCAGCATCCACAGGCCGGGGGCGCCGCGCAGCCACCCGGGGTGTGTCATCGCTGCGCGGCCTCCTGATGCCGGATCAACCGGTAATACACGTAGAGCAGCACTGCCGACAAGACGGTCACAATCGTCCCCAGCGCGGAGGCGAGAGCCCAGTTCGCTCGATCGAGCACTTCGGTGCTCATGACGACCGAGATCGCCTTGGGATACGCGGCGCCCACCAGGGAGGGGATCGAGAACGCGCCAAAGACGCCGATGAAGACCAGCAGCGAGGCGGCGGAGATTCCCGGCAGCGACAGAGGCAGCGTCACGTTTCGGAACACCTGCCACGGACTCGCGCCCAGATTGCGCGCTGCAGCCGATAGGTCGTGGGGGATGGCGCTCATCACCGCCGACAGGATGACGATCATGATCGGCACGTTGTGCCAGACCA
>Ga0137416_10001908_pt1 | contig 10908 bp, 7 predicted proteins | sample CZODoug3_1_1_16f_FD_108282 | JGI IMG/M metagenome (GOLD analysis project Ga0137416, IMG submission 108282) | Vadose zone soil fungal communities from Angelo Coast Range Reserve, California, USA - CZODoug3_1_1_16fungal (Illumina Assembly) | ecosystem: Environmental > Terrestrial > Soil > Vadose...
AAAGTGGAACGATCAGCCGGGATATCCCGCTCCGCCAGAATTTCGATCTCCGCCCGAGTGCGATCGCCGCAGGCGGTGATTCAGTGTGGGTCACGATGGCGCCATGGTTTGAGCATCCGGCGGCAGCCCAGATTCCGCCGGGGCAACTGGTGCGAATCGACACGATGAGCAAATCCGTGGAGGCGACGATCCCAATTCGCGGCGTCGCTACCGGGGTTGCCGTGGGAGGCGGAGGGGTGTGGGTCGCCAGTGTCCTCGAACCCGCCGCGATCTATCGGATCGATGCGGCGACCAACCGCGTGGTCGCCACGATCGCGACGGGGCATTCGCCGACCGGTGCCCTGGCGTTTGAGGCGCTAGACCTTTGGGTTGCGAACCAGGACGGATATCTCACCCGTATCGATTCACGGACCAACCAGGTGGTCGGGAATTTCGAGGTTGGCAGCCCCGAGTGGCCCGCACTGGTCCGCGCGGGAACGCGCCCCCAGGAATTCGCATTGCTTGGAAACAACCTGTGGGTCGCCAACTACCTCGATGGGACCGCCGCGAAGCTGCCGATCAATTAGCCTCCGCGCCGCCCAAAGCGCATACGATGGATCGATCGCCACGAGAACGAGACCCGCGGGTCGCGACGGAGCTCTGACCGCGCTGAAAGCGAGCGATCGAAAGCTCGCGCGGCTGATCGACGCGACCGTTCCCGTCGACACCAAGGCGTGGCGCCAAGCGCGACCGCTGGGCGAACCGTTCAGCGTGCTCGTCTACTCGATCATCGGCCAGCAAATCTCGGGCTACGCCGCCCGCGCGATCGCCGGCCGGCTTACCGATCGCTTCGGCGGGCGCATGCCGGCCCCAGCCGAACTTCTGGCCCTGGACCCGGTCGATCTCAAAAGCGTCGGCCTGTCCCGGATGAAAGTCGAATACCTTCGCTCGCTGGCCGAGCACATCGTTTCCGGCGAGCTCCAGATCGACAAGCTGCACACGCTTTCCGACGACGAGGTCCGGGCGCAGATCACGGCCAGCCGCGGGCTCGGTCGATGGACTGCCGACATGTTTCTCCTGATCAACCTGGAGCGGCCCGACATCCTACCGATCGGCGATCTCGGCATCCGGTCCGCGGTTCAGCGCCTCTACCGGCTCGACCACCTGCCGACTCCGCGGGAGGTCGATGCCATCGGCGAAAAGTGGCGACCCCACCGCAGCCTGGCCAGCTTTTACCTGTGGGCATCGACGCGGCAGGCGCCGAGGCCGACCGCCTAGCGGTTGCGGATTTTTTCTTTGGCCTGCTGGTAGGCGCGCAGCTTGCGGACCTTGGGCTGCGCGTTGAAAACGATGTAGGGGTTCAAAGGGTTGCGCGCGGCGTAATCCTGGTGATAGGTCTCGGCCTGGTAGAAGGCCTGCAGCGGCACCACTTCGGTGACGATTGGATGATCGAAGACATGAGCCTTGTTCAACTGGTCGATGTATGCCTCGGCCACGCGCTTTTGCTCGTCGTTCGCGTAGAAGATCGCGGAACGATACTGGCGGCCGGTGTCCGGCCCCTGCCGATTGAGCTGCGTCGGGTCGTGCGCGATGGCGAAGAACACCTTGAGAATTTGCCCGTAGCTGATCTGGCCCGGGTCATAGACGACCTCGACCGACTCAGCGTGGTCGGTGCTTCCGCTCGAGACCGTCTCGTAGTCGGCCGTGTCGGCGGTGCCGCCGGCGTACCCGGAGTTGACGGAGGAGACGCCATCGAGATTCTTGTAGACGGCCTCGACGCACCAGAAACACCCACCCGCCAGGATCGCCCGGCTCTGCCCGGCCGTCGTGGCGAGCGCCGAGTCGACGAGGGGATCCGGAAACTCTTCCGGTGAAACGCGTGCCATCGATTAACTTTAGTTCTTTGCGCGTGCGGCCTATCCGTTGCAACTCGAATGCCCGAAAACAGGAGGTCGACGATGGCGGGTCAGATCGTTCGCGTCTGGGGCGGATACGGCACGCAACCGGGTGTCGATCGCTACTGCCGCGAGCACTTCCCAGATTCGGTCCTCCCCCACCTGCGGTCGATCAAGGGCTTTGTTGAGGCCAAGGTGCTGACCCGACCCGGTCGCGGTGAGACCGAGCTGGTCGTTGCGACGACATGGGAGTCTCTCGAGTCCGTGAAGGCGTTCGCCGGGGAAGACTACGAGATAGCCGTCATCGAGCCAGTTGTTCGCGAGCTTCTCCATCGCGTCGACGAGCGCGTTGCGCACTTCACGCTTGCTCTCGCGGTCTCCGCGGCGAGGAGCTGACCCTGGTCCCTTGGGTCTGATGCTCAGGCTGACGCGAGGCACGGACTCGGAGTTCAGTCAGGTCGATCAGCTCCTGATGCTGGCGTTCGGCTCGGCTTCACGTCGTAACGAACTCGAGCTCTACACAAAGGTGCAGCCGGACGGCTGGTATGTGATCGAAGAAGACGATCGGATCGTAGCCGTGGGTGGCTGTATCGTCGACGGCAGCTTTTCGTGGGTGGGACTTGTCGGGACACACCCGGCCGTTCGCGGTCGCGGCCATGCGACCCGCCTCTCCGAGCATCTCGCCAAATGGTCATACGCCAGAGGCTGCCGAACAGTCGCGCTCGATGCATCACAGCGGGGACGCCTGATTCATGACGCGATGCTCGACAACGCTCCAGATCGAAACCTGCTGCTGCCGTTTGAAAGCGCCTACCTCGAGCTACTGCTCTCGGTTGGATTCGTCGAGCGACGACGCCTCACGCACATGCGACATGGCGATGAAGCGCTTCCCGGATCGCGTCATCTGCTGCTCGCACAAACAAGTTTTGCGGCCGGTTGAGGACGGGCGCGCCGGCCCCCAGAGCCGTTCGAGCGATCCACTGCCCCTTCGGGCGGGCCCCGGTTCCCTAAGGGACGTACCCCGGACTCTCGTCAACGCTTGCCGGCCGGTCTAGCGTTCGGCGCGGGACTATGTCCGACGAGGCCGGCGCACGCCTGCAAATTGAGAGGGATCCGCCCAAGCAAGCCGAGCTGAAGGCGGCCGCGACTTCGCAAAGCTCAACCGCGTCGGTCCGCCTCCCGGCACACGATGCCAACCTGGACATCCCGCCTAACCTCGACCCCCGCTCCATCGCAGCCCTCCAGCGCTACGCCGGAAACGCCGCCGTGGCCCAACTGCTCCGTCCGCGGACGGCCGGAGCCCCGGTGCGGCTCCAGCGGGCGGCCCCTCCCGCGGTGGCGGCGGCTCCGACCCGCGGAGCGGCCGCGCCCGCCCCCGCACCTAAGAAACCGGCCGCCGCCGCAAACCTGCCTCCGAATGCCAGCAGTCTTATCGCGGCCCAGTTCCCACACCTTGTTTCCGTGCTCACCGCGGCGCAAGTGGGCCAGGTTCAACGAGTTCTGACGGCTCGCTGGCGCCTCGCCCAGATCGACGCGGAGATGGCGCAGACCGAGAACTTCACAGAGGAAGGGCTTGTCGCTTCTCAGCGTCTGAAAGCGAAGCGGGATGCGGTTGCCGACCTGCTCACCCAGCAGTACACCACCTTTTCACTTCCCACGAAAAAACTCCTCGGCGACGACATCCTTCTCTCTCAGGAAGCCCAGCAGACTAACTCCCAACCCAACGACCTGTTCCCCGAAGCCAGCAAGCGTGGCCAGGAGCGGGCCATCAATTTCGAGCTGACCTACCGCGACACCCTCTACACCCAGCTGCTCAGCTATCCGGTCAACCTGGTCATGGCCGACCCCGATCCCGAGCATCCAGCCCGCACCCCGCTCTTCAAGTTTCTCTGGGGACCCAACCAGTGGGAGATGGAGCAGACCGGCGGACTGATCAGCTGGCATGACCTGATGAGGGTGCGCATCTTCTCGGAGAGCTACGGTTTCGCGATTTTGGGCGAGATGGCCAAGGCTGAGCGCGCGATCGTCGGCCTGCAGGAGGAGGCCGCGCCGCTCGGGAAGATTCTTTATCCGTCTCCCCAGGGCAAGAAGCTTGGAGAGCGGACGGGAGCGATTGGTAGCACCGGTTGGGTCACGGTGGGCCAGGAGCTCACTGATCCCGGTGGCGTGACCGATGACGAAGCCGGCCGCCTGCAGCTCGCTGGTGTGATGGCCATCGAGGGCGCGAAGGTGATCTTCGAGAACCAGGGCTTCCTGCACGCGTTCCTGCTCGATCCCGCCGATGCCCTCAAGTCCACGCGCGACCTCGTCACCTACGCCCACGACGGGTACGGCTACATCATCGACCGGGCGAGCGAGGTCGGTGCCTGGAACGTCAAGAATGTCATCACCACGGACGGCGTCGAGCTGACCCGGATGAAATCATCCAATCCGGAGGCATCCGGGTGGGGGACGCCGCTCGCTGCCGGCGCCCAGGATCGCATCGAGCAGTTCTTTGTCGGAGGCTTTGGCGGCGACTTCGTCGAGGACCAGACCGGGGCCAACGTCATGGGCCAGCTCCTCTTCACGATGATCCCGGTCGTCGGCGAGGTGCTTGTCCTGCGCGACGTCGTGGCTGGCATCCACAAGATCTACGTCACCGGTGGCAAGGAAGGGAAATTCCAAACTGCCCTCAACCTCTTCATCCTCTTTCTGCCGGTTATCGGCCCGCCCATCGGTCGGGCGATCAAGGGCCTGTTCAAGGGCGGTGAAAAGGCGGTCGCCAAGGGCGCAGAAAAAGCTGCGGTCAAGGTGGCGGCGCGGGCCCTGGAGAAGGACACGCCCCGCCTATCGGAGCAGATGGCGAAGCTGCTCGAGAAAGACCTGCCCCGCGCCGAGAAGTTCTTTCCTGATGCCGCGAAGCTGGGTCGCGAAGCCAGGGAGGCGCTAACCAAAGCCGTCACCGAGGGGAAGCCGCTCATGGGGAAGGCGCTCAAGGGCGACGCGGCCGCGGCGGAAGGCTTCGCCGAGCAGGTAAGCAAGGCGATCGAGGCCAGCTCCGGCGACGTCCGTGGCGTTGTCGATAGATTCGGCGGAAAGTGGTCCGAGATCATCGAGGCACTCAAGCCGGCCAAGCGTGGAGAAGTGGTCGGCCAGCAGCTCTTCGAGTGGCGGAAGGTCCATGTCAAGGGATTCCTCGAGGAGTCCTTCGCCCGTGATGCCGAGGCGATGTCTTCGGCGGTCGGACGTCCCGTCAGGCCGCCCGAGCTCGTCCCAACCGGTTCGCTCAAGTGGACCAGCGACCTCGACATGAGCATCAAGGGTCCCTACGCGGGAGCCCAGAAGCTTCGGGCGGAGAAGTTGCTCGCCGACACGTTTGGTGCCAAGTGGGGCGACCTCTTCAATATGTCGATCTTTACCGACGCGTCGCGCCTGCATGCCTTCACTGAGGCCGGGCTCACGCCGGCAAAGCTGGCCGAGGTCGAGGCCAAGCTGGTCCGGCCGAGCGAGATCAACGTCCTGGCCAAGATGCTGCACGAGGGCTCTTCAGTAGAGCAGGTCCTCAAGTACGCCGAGAGCATGCACCCCGTCCTGACGAAAGTGGCCAACCCCGAGGCCACCCCCTTCTGGATTGCGGTGCTGGAACAGCGTGCCGTCATCGAGAAACTGGCTGGCAGTGAGGGTGCCCGCCGCGGGCTCCAGCTCGAGATCGACGCGCTGGAGCTGCAACTGGAGCGCGCGGCCAACATGGCCGACCGGGCGCGGATCTCAGAGGAGATCGCCACAAAACAAATGACGCTCAACGCCCTCGAGAAGGACGCCTACGCCACCCCCGGTTCTGGATATAAGCAGATCTCGCATCGAGAAACCGCCGGCAGTTTGGAGGCGCGCCGCTCCGGCCAGGTGTCGCCCACCCTCTCGCCAGCGATGCGCTATCAGGCTTTCCTCGGTGAGCTCCCCATGGTCGACAGGACCCTTCGAGACATCGCGGAGGCGGCCGAGGCAGGTCTCACCCCAAAAACGGCCAAGGCACTGGCCAAGTACAGCGACCGGATGGTGATCATCGCCGGCCAGTTGGGCGCGACCGATGCCGCAAAGATCGGTGCCAAGGCGGCCGACGTCGCCGCCCTCTTCCACAACGTCGAGTTCCTTCTGACGGCAAAGGGCGACCCGGTCACCATGCTCGAGAAGGGAAGGCCGGTAGTCGAGACGGCACTCGAGCAGATGAAGAGCCTGCTCGGTGACATGATTCAGAGCTCGAAGCGTGCCGAATTCCGTGCCCCCAGGGTCGAGGCCGAGGAAGCCCACGCCATCGAAGAGACCCTGACCGAGTGGCTGCACACGATCGTCCATATCGGAGGCAAGCTTCTCGAACCGAAGGAGGGCGAGAGGGCCACCGAGCCGTCGGCCACCGGGACAAGAAGCCCCGAGCCGTAGCGCTCGCCGAGCGGGGGATTAGCCGGAGGCAGGATGGATGCGACCATCGACCAGCACGAGCTCGATCGTGCCCAGCCGGTCGGTCCGATAAATCGCCGCACCGCGCAAGGCGTCGAGAACGCCGCGGCTGGGCAACCCGTCGCGGCTGTTGGCGGCGACTTGAATGACACTGAAGCCCTGGGCCGGTCCTTGCCAATCGGCCGGACCGCCGCCGGTAAAGATCGCGCCGTCGACATCGCTCGGTAGCGATTGCCACGTTGTATCCGGCGGCACGACCGCGATCCGACGGGCATCGGCCTGGATCAGCCAGCTGCGTCCATCACTTGCCTGGCTGAGGCCAATCCCATCGAGGTCGACGGGCCCGTTGATGGCGGCCACGCGAACCCCCGACGATTGCGCCTGTTGCACCAGGGCCCGTACCGTCGCGCTCCAGGGATCGGGGTCGGCGATGATCATCGCCCCGATGCGAAATCGGCTGAGGACCACGGAGGCCGCACCGGTGTTGACACGCCGGCCGCCCGCGATGAGCCAGACGTCGATCGTCCTCGCCGTCGGTGGCAGCGCGCGGCCCATCGCCTGGGTAAGCTTGTCCGCGTCCGGCCCCGCGTCGATCAGGATCTGGTGGCCATTCGCCGTCCGGACCAGGACCGCCGACCCGGTGCCGACGTCGAGCGCGTAGATGTGCACCCGTCCGTCCGGGCGGATCAGCAGCAGGAGGACCGTCGCCAGGCCGGCCACGCCCATTACTAACCAGACCTTCCTTCGCCAGAAGAACTGGCGCAGCTTCATCCCCGCGAGGCCCGCGACGTTCACGACCATCGCCGCGGCGAGCCACCGCGGCGGAAAGTACGGCATGGTGATGGCCGCGAGCGGGAGGCTGCCGAGGCTCTCGATCACCAGGCGGTACCAACTGACAATCATGCCGGCCGCCTGCAACAGCGGCCAGCCTGCCACCGCGGCCGGGCTGCCGACCATCGCTCCGGCCCCGCCGACGATCATCACCGCGGGAAGCAGTGGCAGGACCACGGCATTCGCGACCGGCCCGATCAGCGAGAGTTGATGAAAGCTGGCCAGCATCATCGGCCAGGTCGCGGCCTCAGCGGCGATCGTGGCCGCGAAGGGATCGCGCAGCACGGCCGGTAGCCAGGCAAACCGCGCGGCGATCCGGTCGGTCATCGCCGCGATCCCGATGGTACCGGCGAACGACAGCTGGAAGCTGACGTCGCCCGCGAGGTCTGGCTTCAGCCCGAGCATCACGCCGGCCGTCAGCGCCAATGACACGAAGACATGGCTGTCGCGGTGCAGGCGGCCCGCGATGACGACCACGATCCCCATCGCGGCCGCCCGCAAGGCCGCCGCGGACGCTCCCGCCAGCAGTGCGTAGCCGGCCATCGCCGCTCCGGCAATCAGCGGCGCCGCCGCTGGGGCGGAGCGACCAACGGCCTGGTGGATGATGCGCGCAAGCAGGCTGACCTTCAATCCCGAGATCACCACGATATGGATGAGTCCGCTGGCGATCATCAGCTGCTGCAACCTGGCCGGCAGCGCCGCGCGGTAGCCGAAGACGACGCCCAGGAGCAAGGCGGCCTGCGGTTCCGGCAGGGCTCGATCGACGGCCTCGACGACGGCATGCCGAAGCTTAAGGAGCGTGCTGTGAAACGGGTCGCCGCCGTGCGAGGTCACGCGCACCAGGCGGGCGCCAGGCATCACGGCCGGGATGCCCTGCTCGGCAAGGTAGGCCCGATAGTCGAACTGGTCGAAGCGGGGTGGCCGCTGGATTTCACCGGTCAGGAGGACCAGGTCTCCGTAGTGCACCGGCGTCATCCCGTAGACGGTCGCCTCGAGTCGGAATGCCGCGCTGGTCTGGGCGGCGCCCGTGACGACATGATCGACGTGCACGGTCAGTCGACGGCTGGCCTTGCGCGCGACCGGGTCGTCGTCGACGGTTCCGGAGACGGAAACGGTCTGTCCTATAAGGTCGGGCGGGAGCTCGACGGTCGTCGCGAGTGCACCGCGGCCGGCGCCGAGCAGGAAGGCCGCCAGAGACAGGCCGGCCAGCAGCACAAGGCGCCGATCGATCAGCGCCGTCGCGGCGGCCAACCCGAGCGCCAGCGCCAACCATAGGCGCAGCGGGCTCAGCAGCACCGCCGCCACGATGCCGCTGCTCCATGCGGCGAGCACCAGTGCGAGACCCCACCACGGCCATGCAGGCCGGCGCTGGGGATCTACGTCAGGGCACCATCAGCGACTTCGACAGCAGCTTGTAGGTCGGAGCGTCGAGCCCCATGGCCGACTTCAGCTCGGTCAGCGCGGCAAAGCCGCCGAAGTCCTGCCGGTATTTGATGATCGCGTCGGCCAGCGCGGCGTCCATTCCCGGGACGAGCAATAGCTGCTCGCGGGTCGCCAGGTTGATGTCGAGCTTCCCCTTCTTGGCCCGGGCACAGTGGCCCGACAGCGGCACGACGATCTGGCCGGCATCTTTGAGATGCGCTGCGAGGTTGGGCAGGCAGTAAGGGTCCGCGGCCTCGGTGAGGCCTCCGGCGGCGACGATCGCGTCGGTGACGCGGAGGCTCGCTGCCAGCGTATAGAGACCAGGATTGCGCACGGCGCCGCTGACGTACACGATGACCGTGCGCTCCTGGGCTGCCTCGACGTCATCCGCCGAGATGACGGCGGGCGCCATAGTGACCGGCACATCGTGCCGAGGCCAGAGCATAAACGCGGCCGCGCCGATGATCGCGACAGCCAGGAGGCCTGCCAGGTGCCAGTCATGGCGGTAGAGCCAGCCGAGGATGCCGGCCCGCCACAAGTTTGTCTGCTTGCCCAGGCCTAATCTGTCGAGCATGCGCGAGGTGTGATTCGAATGGGGCCGTTGTGCTAGCGCGTGACGAGGTTGATCAGCCGGTCAGGCACGTAGACGGCACGCGCAACGCGCCGGCCATCCAGCGCGCGCTGAACGTTAGCGCTCTGAAGCGCGCGCTCTTGCGCGTTGGCCTGATCCGCGCCGGCCGGCATCTCCACCCGGTCGCGAAGCTTGCCATCAACCTGGACGACGATGGTGACCTGCGGCCGGCGGAGCAGCGCCGCGTCGAGCTCGGGCCAAGGCTGGAAAACGACGAGCCCATCTCCCCCCTGCCGCTGCCACAGCTCCTCGGCAAGGTGCGGCGCGAACGGCCCGAGCATGCGCGTCATGCCCAGCGCCGCGGCCGCCCAGGCCTCGTTCCGGCGCCCGCCGCCCTGCAGGTAATCCTGCATCAGGTTGGCGAGCTCCATCAACGCCGACACCGCCGTATTGAAACGAAAGCCGTCGACGTCCCGCGTGACCCGATTGATCGTCTCGTGCAGCTTGCGGGTCAGGTCTTGCGCACTGACCTGGTTCGCGTCGGCCATCGTCTCGTCTTCTTCGCCGACGACCAGGCGCCAGACCCGATTCAAGAATCGAGCGACGCCGTCAACGCCGCGATCGTTCCATTCGGCGTCCAGCTCCGGCGGCCCGATGAAGAGCTCATAGACACGCGCGGTGTCGGCCCCGTACCGCTCGACCAATTGGTCCGGCGTGACGCCGTTGCCCTTGGATTTCGACATCACGGCACCGTTGCGCTGGATCATGCCCTGGGTAAAGAGCTGCGCGAATGGTTCGTCCACGGAAACCAGGCGGGCGTCGTAGAGCGCCTTCATGAAGAAGCGCGAATAGAGTAAGTGCAGGATCGCATGCTCGATGCCGCCGATGTACTGATCGACCGGCATCCAGTAGTCGGCCTTCCGCTTGTCGAACGGCAGCGCCTGGTTGTCGGCGTCGGCGTATCGCAGGAAGTACCACGACGAGTCGACGAAGGTGTCCATCGTGTCGGTCTCACGGCGGGCCGGCTTGCCGCAGCGTGGGCAGGTGGTATTGACGAATTCGGCCGTGTGCGCGAGGGGGTTCTGGCCGTCGGATCGAAACTGGACATGATCCGGCAGCAGCACCGGGAGCTGGTCCTGTGGGACTGGAACGATGCCGTGGTCCGGGCAGTAGACCACCGGGATCGGCACCCCCCAGTAGCGCTGGCGGGAGATCAGCCAATCGCGTAGCCGGTAGATGACGGTCCGCTTGCCGATGCCGCGACCTTCCGCCTCGGCGATGATCTTCGCCATGCCGTCTTTCACGCTCAGCCCGCCATATGGACCGGAGTTGACCAGGAAACCGTCATAGGACTCGAAGGCAGCCTCGAGCGGCCTCGCGGAGGGCTTGGGCGTGGGACTGATGACTTCACGAACAGGCAGTCGGTATTTCGTCGCGAACTCGAAGTCGCGCGCATCGTGGGCGGGGACGGCCATGATCGCGCCAGTGCCATAGGTCGCGAGGACGTAGTCCGCGACCCAGATGGGGATGCGCTCGTTGGTAAAGGGGTTGATGGCATAGGCGCCGGTAAAGACCCCGGTCTTCTCGTGCTCCGTCGAGAGGCGCTCGATCTCGGTCTCGGCCTTGGTCTGCTCAACGTAGGCGTCGACGTCGCGCCGTCGATCCTTCGTGACGATCTTCTGGACGAGCTCGTGCTCGGGGGCAATCACCATGAACGTGGCGCCGAAGACGGTATCCGGCCGCGTCGTGAAGACGCGGAGACTTCCGTTGCCATCG
>Ga0137416_10001910_pt1 | contig 10896 bp, 7 predicted proteins | sample CZODoug3_1_1_16f_FD_108282 | JGI IMG/M metagenome (GOLD analysis project Ga0137416, IMG submission 108282) | Vadose zone soil fungal communities from Angelo Coast Range Reserve, California, USA - CZODoug3_1_1_16fungal (Illumina Assembly) | ecosystem: Environmental > Terrestrial > Soil > Vadose...
CGCGCCCACGCTTCGACCGAAGGCCTCGGCCACAAGCTGCCGGCCTATGCCGGCCGCACCATGCAGGCCGAACTCGATGCGCTTGGGAAGGCGCTGGAAGCGCCGACCAAGCCGGTGATCGCGATCATCGGCGGCGCCAAGGTTTCCACCAAGATCGATCTGTTGGAAAACCTCGTCAGCAAGGTTGACGCGCTGGTGATCGGCGGCGGCATGGCCAACACTTTCCTGCATGCGCAAGGTATCGGCGTCGGCAAGTCGCTGGCGGAAAAGGACCTCGCGGCCACTGCGCTTCGAATCATGGAAAAAGCCGAGACCGCGAACTGCGCCATCATCTTGCCCGTGGATGCCGTGGTCGCCTATCAATTTGCGGCGAATGCGCCGTCGCATGCCTATGGCCTCGACGCCGTTCCGGCCGACGGCATGATCCTCGACGTCGGCCCGCAATCGATCGCTCGGATTCACGCCGCGATCGACGATGCCGCAACCCTGGTCTGGAACGGCCCGCTTGGGGCCTTCGAAATGACCCCGTTCGACCGCGGCACCATGGTCTCGGCCAAGCATGCCGCCGAGCGCACCAAGGCCAAGAAGCTGATTTCGGTCGCTGGCGGCGGCGACACCGTCGCGGCGCTGAACCAGGCAGGCGTAGCCGGCGATTTTTCCTACGTTTCGACCGCGGGTGGTGCGTTTCTTGAATGGATGGAAGGCAAACCGCTGCCCGGCGTCGAAGTTCTGAAGCTACGCTAAATATCGGACCGGGCGCCTGAGGCGTTGTAAATACAGGGAGATTTAGAATGGCTCGCATCACGTTGCGGCAATTGCTCGACCACGCGGCCGAGCATGACTACGGCGTACCGGCCTTCAACATCAACAATATGGAGCAGGCGCTGGCCATCATGGAGGCCGCTTCCTCGCTCGACGCCCCCGTCATCATCCAGGCCTCGCGCGGCGCGCGCTCCTATGCCAACGACATCATGCTGAAGCACATGATGGATGCGGTCACCGAAATCTATCCGCAGATTCCAGTCTGCGTGCACCTCGACCACGGCAACGGGCCCGACACCTGCATGACCGCGATCCAGGCCGGCTTCACCTCGGTGATGATGGACGGCTCGCTGAAGGCCGACGGCAAGAGCCCAGCCGACTGGACCTATAATGTCGGCGTCACCAAAACCGTGACCGACATGGCCCATCTCGGCGGCATTTCGGTGGAAGGCGAGCTCGGCGTGCTCGGCTCGCTCGAAACCGGCATGGGCGACAAGGAAGACGGCCACGGCGCCGAGGGCAAGCTGTCGCACGACCAGTTGCTGACCAACCCCGACGAAGCCGTCAAATTCGTCCAGGAGACCAAGGTCGACGCGCTGGCGATCGCGATGGGCACCTCGCACGGCGCCTACAAGTTCACCCGCAAGCCGGATGGCGACATCCTCGCCATGAACGTGATCGAGGAGATCCACCGCAAGCTGCCGAACACGCATCTGGTGATGCACGGCTCCTCCTCGGTGCCGCAGGATCTGCAGGAGATCATCAACGCCAATGGCGGCAAGATGAAAGCGACCTGGGGCGTGCCGGTTTCCGAAATCCAGCGCGGCATCAAGCACGGCGTCCGCAAGATCAACATCGACACCGACAACCGGATGGCGATGACGGGGCAGATCCGAAAGGTGCTGCACGACAATCCGGAAGAGTTCGACCCGCGCAAATACCTCAAGCCGGCGATGGAAGCGATGGCCAAGCTGTGCAAGCAGCGGCTGCAGGAGTTCAACACCGCAGGGCAAGCCAGCAAGATCAAGAAAGTGCTGACCACGGCCGAAATGGCCAAGCGCTACAGCAAGGGCGAGCTCGACCCCAAAGTTGCCTGACCTCCCAAGGGGGCCTGCCTCAAGGTTGCCTGACCCCGCGCCACCAGGCCACGGGGGGTTATCGGCCGCGACGAACGTTTTCTAGGCAATTGCCCGAGAACCGCCTATTTTGGCCTGCAAGGGCAGGAAGCGTTTTCAAGCGAAGGCCTGCCCCGCACCTGGATGCGGGGCGGCAACCGGTTCGCGTCCAGAGAACGCGTCAAAGCAAAATACTGAGTTTGGAGTGCTGATCCAGTCAGAACCCCCAACTCCGTGTTTCTGGAGGACGTTCCAATGAACCTCGCTGACCTCAACAAGGTTGCGCTTGCCATGGTCACCCCGGGCAAGGGCATCCTCGCCGCCGACGAATCCTCAGGCACGATCAAGAAACGTTTCGATGCCATCGGGGTCGAATCGACCGAGGAGACCCGGCGCGACTACCGGGAAATGCTGTTCCGCTCCAGCGAAGCTATGAGCAAGCACATCTCGGGCGTCATCCTCTATGACGAGACCATCTGGCAGACGGCCCGCGACGGCACGCCGCTGGTCAAGCTGATCGAACAGGCTGGCGCAATCCCCGGCATCAAGGTCGACGAGGGAACGCAAGATTTGCCGAACTGCCCCGGCGAACTGATCACTGTAGGCCTCGACAAGCTCGCCGAACGCCTGAAGAAATATTACGAGCGCGGCGCGCGATTCGCGAAATGGCGCGCGGTGATCGACATCGGCAACGGCACTGGCGGCCCGGGCATTCCCACCGTGACCGCGATCCATGTCAACGCGCACGCGCTCGCGCGTTACGCGGCCTTGTGCCAGGCCGCGCAGATCGTGCCGATCGTCGAGCCGGAAGTGCTGATGGACGGCGATCACGACATCGACCGCTGCTATGAAGCGAGCCAGCGCGTCCTGAACAAGACCTTCCAGGAATTGCGGGTCCAGCGCGTCGCGCTGGAGGGCATGATTTTAAAACCCAACATGGTGATATCAGGCAAGAAGAGCCCCAAGCAGGCGCCGGTGGGCGAGGTGGCCGAGAAGACCATCCGGCTGCTCAAAGCCTGTGTTCCCGCAGCGGTGCCCGGCATTGCCTTCCTCTCCGGCGGGCAAACGGACGAGGAAGCGACCGCGCATCTCGATGCCATGAACCGGATCGGCGGGCTGCCTTCTAGTCTGCCTTGGCGGCTGACCTTCTCCTATGGCCGCGCCTTGCAGGCGGCGCCGCAAAAGGCCTGGTCGGGCAACTCCGAAAACACAGCCGCGGGCCAGCGCGCCTTTACCCACCGCGTACGGATGAACGCGCTGGCGAGCAAAGGCGAGTGGGAAACCGGTCTGGAAAAGAAGGTGGCATAGACTTGGCCGCCAAACCTGTTCCGCCGCGCCCGGCGCCGCGCCTCTATCTCGCGACGCCCGAAGTCGACGATCCCACGCTGCTTGTCGCAACCCTCCCTAGCCTGCTGGCCACGGCCGACGTGGCCGCCGTGCTGGTGCGCCTCAAGGTGACCGACCAACGCACCACGATCTCGCGCGTCAAGGCGCTGGCGCGTGCGATTCAGGATGCCGGTGCGGCGCTTCTGATCGATGGCCACGCCGAACTGGTGGCGCGCGCCGGCGCCGATGGCGCGCATCTGACCGGCCTTGCCGCGATGGAAGAGGCGCTGCCGTCGCTGAAACCCGACCGTATCGCCGGCGTCGGCGGGCTTGCGACGCGGCACGATTCGATGGCCGCGGGCGAGGCCGGTGCCGATTACGTGCTGTTCGGCGAACCGGATGGGCGCGGGCAGCGGCCCGCCAGGGAAGCCATCGCCGAACGCCTGCAATGGTGGAACGAATTGTTTGAGCCGCCTTGCATCGGCTTTGCCGCCTCGCCCGAAGAGGCGAGCGAATTCGCAACCGCAGGGGCGGATTTCATCCTGGTCGGCGACTTCATCTGGGCCGATCCGCGCGGCGCCACAGCGGTGCTGGCCGCGGTCGAGCAGGCGATCAAACAGGCGCATGCCGCAAGCTCCGGAAAAGCAAGGGCCGAACAGGGATGACGCCGGAATGAAACTCCTGCGTCCGATATCGATCGCCATCGGCTGCGTGATGCTGGCGACGGGCGCTGTGGCGCAGATTTCGCTGACGCCGCCGGCCGCCCAAACGCCGCCGGACAAGCAGCCTACAAAAAAGCAAGCGCCGAAGCCCAAGGCGCCGGTGGTGGCCAAAAAGCCGGCCACCCCGAAACCCGCGGCAACGCCGACACCGACCCCGTCGGCGACGCCTGCCTTCGAAGATCCCAATGTCGATCTCGTCTACGGCGCCTATCAGCGCGGGCTGTACAAGACCGCGTTCGATCTCGCGATGACGCGCGCGCAATACAACCGCGACCCCAAGGCGATGACGATGCTGGGCGAACTCTACAGCAACGCCATGGGCGTAAAGCGCGACTATGCCAAAGCCGCCGAATGGTACCAGCGCGCGGCCGATGCCGGCGATCGCGAGGGCATGTTCGCGCTCGCCATGATGCGCCTTACCGGCCGCGGCGGCCCGGTCAACCGCGAGGAAGCGGTCAAGCTGTTGGCTTCGTCCGCGAAACTCGGCAATCCCAAGGCGGCGTATAATCTGGCGCTGCTTTATCTCGACGGTCAGACGCTGCCACAGGACCTCAAACGCGCAGCCGAGCTGCTGCGCGTGGCCGCCGACGCCGGCAGCGCCGAAGCGCAATACGCGCTCGCGACCTTCTACAAGGAGGGCACCGGCGTTCCGAAGGACGCCGACAAGGCGGTGCGGCTCTTACAGACCGCCTCGCTCGCCGACAATGTCGATGCCGAAGTCGAATATGCCATCGCGCTCTACAACGGCACCGGCACGCCGAAGAACCAGCCCGCGGCGGTGGCGCTCTTGCGCAAGGCCGCCCGGCAAAACAGCCCGATCGCGCAAAACCGGCTCGCCCGCGTGCTGGTGAGCGGACAGGGCGCGACGATCGACAAGATCGAGGGCCTGAAATGGCACCTGATCGCCAAAACCGCCGGCAAGGGCGATCCGGAACTGGACGAGGCGCTCGCCAGCCTCAGTCCTGAAGATCGTGCCAAGGCCGAGGAAGCCGCGCGCAAATGGACCGGCACCGCCAAATGACGCCTTGACGGCGCCATTTCGAGAGGGCACCCAATCCCCAACCCTCGGCGGCATTCCGGCCGCTCCTCTGACCTCACAAGCCTCAAATCATGCTGTATTCCGCCGTCATCAATGTCATGGTCAAGGCCGCGCGCCGCGCCGGCCGCAGCCTCAAGCGCGACCTCGGCGAGATCGAGCATCTGCAGGTGTCGCTGAAGGGGCCAGCGAATTTCGTCTCGCTCGCCGACAAGCGCGCCGAGGAAATGCTCTACATCGATCTCGCCAAGGCGCGGCCCGGTTACGGCTTCATCGGCGAGGAAGGGGGAATGCGCGAGGGCGCCGACAAGACCCACACCTGGATCGTCGATCCGCTGGACGGCACCACCAACTTCCTGCACGGCATCCCGCAATTCGCGATCTCGATCGGGCTGCGGCGCGAAGACACCATCATCGCCGGGGTGATCTACAATCCCGCCAATGAGGAGCTCTACATCGCCGAGCGCGGCAAGGGCGCGTTCCTCAACGACCAGCGGCTGCGCGTCGCTGGCCGCCGCAAGCTCGACGAATGCGTAATCGCCTGCGGCCTGCCGCATATCGGCCGCGGCGACCACGAATTGGCGCTCCGGGAGATGGCCGCGCTGCAGAACAAGGTCGCAGGCTTCCGCCGCTTCGGCGCCGCCTCGCTCGATATGGCCTTCGTCGCCGCCGGCCGCCTCGACGGCTATTGGGAGCGCAATTTGCAGCCCTGGGACATCGCGGCCGGCCAGATCATGGTGCGCGAAGCCGGCGGCATCGTCTCAGGTATCGCCGGCGACGACGATCCGCTGAAGACCGGTCATGTGATCTGCGGCAATGAGTTCGTTCATGCCGAGTTGGTGAAGATCCTCAAGCCGTTGGGGAAGTAGAGCCACAATGGCGATGCTGCGGCAATGACGCGTTATCGTGCCGGCTGTGCCGGCACCGGCGGTCCATACGACTCCGTCGCCACCTTCTCCCGATCCCGCGCCAGCACCCGCTGCACGCTGACGAAGAACACCGGCACCATCAAGAGCGCGAGAATAACCACCGCGATCATGCCGCCCATCACGCTGGTGCCGAGCGCCTGCTGGCTGGCGCCGCCGGCGCCGCTGGCGATCACCATCGGCAGCACGCCGCAGACGAAGGCCAGACCCGTCATCAGGATCGGACGGAATCGCAAGGTACAGGCTTCCACCGTCGCCTCGACCAGCGGCTTGCCCTGCGCCCGCAGATCTTTGGCGAATTCGATGATGAGGATGGCGTCTTTGGCGGCCAGACCGATGATCGTGATCAGACCGACGGTGAAATAGACGTCGTTCGGCAAGCCCCGCAGCGTCGCCGCCAGCACCGCGCCGGCAATCCCGAGCGGCACCGTCAGCAGCACCGCGAGCGGAATGGTCCAGCTTTCATAGAGCGCGGCGAGCAGCAGGAACACCACCAGCACCGACAGGCCCAGCAGGAACGGCGCCTGCGAGCCCGACAGCTTTTCCTGCAATGATTGCCCGGTCCACTCATAGCCGAAGCCGCGCGGCAGCTTGCCCGCGAGCCGCTCCATTTCCGCAATCGCATCGCCGGAGGTGAAGCCGGGCTTCGCCTCGCCGCTGATGCGCACGGCCGGATAGAAGTTGAAGCCCGCGATTTGCGTTGGTCCCTTCGACCATTCGATCGAAGCGAAGGCTGCGAACGGCACCAGCTGCCCGCCGCTGTTCTTGACGTTGTAGTTGAGGATGTCTTCCGCGTTCATGCGGCTGGTGCGATCGGCCTGCACGATCACGCGCTGCATCCGGCCGCGGTTCGGAAAGTCGTTGATGTAGTTCGAGCCGAGATTGGTCGAGATGGTGCTGTTGATGTCCTCAAAGGTGACGCCGAAAGCGCCCGCCTTTTCGCGGTCGATCATGAGATTGACCTGTGGCGCCGGCGGCAGGCCCTCGACATAGACCTTCTGCAGGACCGCACTGGCATTGGCGTCCGCGATCAGCCGGTCGGAAGCGGCAACCAGCGCCGGATAGCCCTTCTGCCCGCGATCCTGCAGGCGGAAGGAGAATCCGCTGGAATTGCCCAGATTGTCGATCGGCGGCGGCTGTAGCGCCGATATCTTGGCGTCGCGGACCTGCGACAGCTCGCGGTTGATGTCGGCGACGATCGCCGCCGCCGAATCCTTCGTCGGGCGATCCGACCAGTCCTTCAGCGAAATGAAAGCCTGCGCCGTGTTCATGCCCTGGCCGAGGAAGCTGAAGCCGGTCAGGAACGTCACGTTCTCGACGCCGGCGCGTTCCTTGAGATATTTCTCGACCTTCTCGACTGCGGCCTCGGTGCGCGCGTAGGAGGAGTCCGACGGCGTCTGTACGTCGGTCGTGATAAAGCCCTGGTCGTCCACGGGCAGGAAGCCGCCGGGCAGCCGGACGAAGGCCCAGCCCAGTCCGATCAACAGTGCCGCATAGATCAGCATCAGCCGTCCGGTGCGCTTCAGCGAGCCCTTCACGGTGCGCGAATAGCCCCCCTTGCTGGATTCGAGCATGCGGTTGAACCAGCCGAACACGCCCTTGCGGGCATGGCCGTGGCCGGCTGTCACGGGCTTGAGCAACGTCGCGCACAGCGCCGGCGTCAGCGACATCGCCAGCAGCGCCGAGAACGCGATCGCGGCAACCATGGTGACCGAGAACTGGCGGTAGATGATGCCGACCGAGCCCGGGAAGAACGCCATCGGCACGAACACCGCGGTCAGCACCAGCGTGATGCCGATGATGGCACCCGTGATCTGCGACATCGCCTTGCGGGTGGCCTCCTTTGGCGGCAGGCCTTCTTCGGCCATGATGCGTTCGACGTTCTCGACCACGACGATGGCGTCGTCGACGAGGATGCCGACCGCCAGCACCATGCCGAACATGGTCAGCATGTTGATGGAATAGCCGGCCGCCAGCAGCATCGCGCAGGTGCCGAGCAGCGCGACCGGCACCACGATGGTCGGGATGATGGTGTAGCGGATGTTCTGCAGGAACAGGAACATCACGATGAACACCAGCACCACGGCCTCGACCAGCGTCGACAGCACTTTCTCGATCGATGCCTTCACCACCGGCGTGATGTTGTAGGGAATCTCATAGGTGATGTTGGCCGGGAAGAAGCGCGACAGCTCCTTCATCTTGGCCTCCACCGCACTCGCGGTCGCAAGCGCATTGCCGCTCGGCGACAGCAGCACCGAAAGGCCGGCGGTCGGCGTGCCGTTCAGCCGGGTGTTGAACTGATAGCTCAGGCCGCCGATCTCGAGCCGGGCGACGTCGCGCAAGCGCACCGTCGATCCGTCCGGATTGGCGCGCAGGATGATGGCGCCGAACTCGTCGGGCGAAGCGAGCTGGCCCTTGACCAGCACCAGCGCCGACACCTTCTGCGCATCGGTGCTCGGCTCGGCGCCGACGCTGCCGGAGGCGACCTGCGCGTTCTGCGCCGTGATCGCCTTGTTGACGTCGTCGGCGGTCAGGCCATAGCCGACCAGTTTTGCAGGATCGATCCATATTCGTAAGGATCGCTCGGTGGAATAAAGCGTAGCGCGGCCGACGCCGGGAATGCGCCTGACTTCGCCGAGCACGTTGCGGATCATGAAATCGCCCAAGCCCACCTCATCGAGGCTGCCGTCGGTCGAGCGCAGCGTGATGATCTGCAATACGGCGCTGGAGGCCTCCTCGACCAGGATGCCCTGCTGGATCACCGCGCGCGGCAGCCGCGCCTCGACGCGCTTGAGGCGGTTCTGCACTTCCACCGACGCCGCGCCGGTGTCGGTGCCGGGGTTGAAATTGGCTGTTATCTCGACCTGGCCCAGCGAGTCGCTGGTGGATTCGAAGTTGAGGATGCCGGAGGCGCCGTTGAGCTCCTCCTCGATCAGCCGCGTGACGCTGTTATAGAGATTTTCCGGCGACGCGCCGGGATAGCTGGTCGAGATCGAGATCGAGGGCGGCGCGATGATCGGATATTGCGCCACCGCCAACAGCGGAATCGAGATCGCGCCGATCAGGCAGATGAAAAGCGCGACGACCCAGGCGAAGATCGGCCTGTCGATGAAGAAACTCGGCATGGATCACCGCAGCACTTGCGCGGTTTGCTTGCCGTCCAGCGCGGCACCGGCCGATGCATCCGCCGCGGTCCAGGCCTGCGGCCGGACCTTGTCGCCGGCGGCAAATTTCTGGAAGCCTTCGACCACGACCCTGTCGCCGGCCTTCAGGCCTTCGGTGACGAACCAGTGGCCATCCTGCACCGAGCCGGTGCGCACTGGCTGGACCGCGACCAAATTGTCATCCTTGACCACGAATACTTCGCTGCCGCCGCCGCCGTTGCGCTGGATCGCCTGCTGCGGCACCGCGATCGCATCGGTGTCGATGCCCTGCTCGATCAAGACGCGGACATACATGCCCGGCAGCAATTCGCGCTTCGGATTGGGGAACTCGCCGCGCAGCGTCACCTGCCCGGTATGGGCGTCGACCTTGGCGTCCGAGAACAGCAATTTGCCGGCAAGCGGATAGACCACGCCATCGTCGAGCAGCAGCCGCACCTTCATGGTGTCGGGCGAGATGCGGTCGAGATCGCCGGTCTCGAAAGCACGGCGGAGATGGTTGAGTTCGGTCACCGACTGGGTGAAGTCGGCATAGATCGGATCGAGCTGCTGGATGGTCGCAAGGCTGGCGGTCTCGTTCTGCACCACGAGCGCGCCTTCGCTGACCAATGCAGCGCCGACGATGCCGTCGATCGGCGCGCGGATGGTGGCATAGTCCAGATTGAGTTTGGCGCGCGCGACCTCGGCCTTGCGTCCCTCGACGTCGGCCTCCGCCTGTTTCAATGCGGCAATCGCCTTTTCGTTTTCGGCTTCGGGGGCGGCGCGCTGGGTGGTCAGCGTCGCGATGCGGCGCGCGTGAAGCGAAGCCTGTTCGAGCACGGCGCGTGCCCGGGCCAGCGCGGCTTCGTTGGATTGCACCTCGACCTCGAACGGCCGCGGATCGATCCGGTAGAGGATATCGCCGGCCTTGACCTCGCTGCCCTGGTGGAACAGCCGCTCGACGACGATGCCGGAGACGCGCGGGCGCACCTCAGACACGCGCGTCGGCGCGATGCGTCCGGGCAATTCGCGCACCATCGCGCGCGGCTGCGGCTTGACGGTGACGACGCTGACGTCCGGCTCGGATGCTTGTGCGGCGGCGGCCGCGGTATTCGGCTCATTGCAACCCGCAAGCAGCGGCGCCGTCGCGGCCAGCATCAATGCAATGCATGCCGATTGCGCGCGAAATCCAGACATTAAAGTGATCGCCCCGAGTTAGAGTTTGAATGCAAACCGACGCGCGGGCCTCGCTACGGCTCCGCGCTGTCGATCGGTTGAAAATAGAAAGACCTTGCTGCGATGCAAACTGTTTCGCGGCGGCTCATTGTCACATAAGGCTATCGCTCTGAATTCGCAGCGGCTTTTCCGGACTCACCGGATTGTGAGCGGCTCCATCGCTGGGTGCGAGAATAAGTTAAGACCAGCGCGAGCGCGAACGGCTCATTTGCGTGCGCGCGGATGCCGCACGTTGCAACATTAAGAGGCGCTGCGAACGAATCGTTACCACGACTCGTCATGCTCGGGCTTGACCCGCGCATCGTCAAACTCCGGACTATTCGTATTCTCGTTTGATGAATTGCCGGTTCGCTGCTGCACCAGGAAGGCGCCCGCCATCAGGATCGAAAGCGAGACGGCGATCTTCGCCAACGCTTCCAGATAAAACGGTCAAGCAAAATCCCGATTATCCCGGTGAGAGGCCAACACTGATGAAATACGCAGGAGCCAAAGCCCGGTTTCAGTCGGTGGTTCCACCTTCGTCGGCCTGAATTCGCGGCTTTCTGACCTTTTTTCCCACCGCCGCTGTGCCATATTGGCGCCCGCAAGCGGCTTTCGCGAACGGATGCACCGGCAATGCCCTCAGGCCCCTCC
>Ga0137416_10001913_pt1 | contig 10886 bp, 8 predicted proteins | sample CZODoug3_1_1_16f_FD_108282 | JGI IMG/M metagenome (GOLD analysis project Ga0137416, IMG submission 108282) | Vadose zone soil fungal communities from Angelo Coast Range Reserve, California, USA - CZODoug3_1_1_16fungal (Illumina Assembly) | ecosystem: Environmental > Terrestrial > Soil > Vadose...
GCATCCGGAATCCTTTTTCATTGCGCGTAAATATTCTCGGCGGCAGCGCCGGACAAGTCTCCGCTAGCCAATACCCCTGTGGGTGGCCCGGGGCGCGAAGTTGAAGGGAGGAGAGATCATGCGCACAAAGGCAAGCACCGCCGCGCTTGACCCTTTTAGCCAGAGGCCGCTCCTCCTCCGGCGACGCGTTCCGCGCCACCCGGCTAGCGGTCAAGAATTGCAGAAAGGGATCCCAGGCAGAGTTGGGATTTAAGTGCCAGGGAAACGACCATGAGGACCGCGACAAGAATTACAAGTGAGGCGTACATCGAAAAGCTGACAAGAAACTCTTGCAGGCGGGTTCTTGCCACCGCGCTACTCACGGCTTGCGTGCTGGTTGTACCAGCGATTGCTTCGATGACGGCCGGGCCGTTCAATAAAGTTCGCGTGCCTAGAATCGACTCGCGAGCGATCGAGAATCTGCAACGCTGGGCGGACGACGAGAAGGAATCATGGCCTGAGGAGCTCTAGCTCCCAGCTGAAGCAGCGAGCACGTATTAAGTTTAGCTCCCCAGAAACGGAAGAGGCACCGGCGTGTGCACGACTCCCTTCTCGTTTTCTTCGATGATTTCGTGTTTTCGGCCTAGCCTCTATTCCTTCACGACAGGATACTTGGGGCGCGGCGGAAGGCCCTTATAGCTTTTGAGCGCTTCCTTGGCGAGTTCGATGGCTTTTTCGAGTTGCGGGTCATGGCCGCTGACGACAAGGTCCGGCCGTTGCCCCACAACGTAGTCTGGGTCAACGCCGTGATTTTCCACGATCCATTCGCCACCATTGTCCGCCGACCAGAATGCAAATTCTGGCGCGGTGACGTTGCCGCCGTCATGCAGCGGAATCCCGCGAAAAATGCCGACGAGTCCGCCCCACGTGCGCGTGCCCACGATGGGCCCAATTTTCTGGCGATGAAAGAACCAAGGGAAGGCGTCGCCTCCGGAGCCCGCAAGCTCGTTGACGATCATCACCTTCGGCCCATAAATCGCGACGGGAGGCCACGGAGTGTCCTTGCCTTCGCGCGGCGCGAGCGCGGAGAGAAGCTCACGGCGGAGCTTTTCCGTGTAGAAGTCAGGAATCTGCCCGCCGGAATTGTAGCGCTCGTCGACGATGATGCCGTCCTTATCGAGCTGCGCAGTGAACTGCTTGTCGAAGGCGATGATGCCGGGGAAGGTGGTGTCCGGCACGTGCATGTATCCGACGCGGCCGCCGGTAGCCTCCGCGACCTTGCGGCGGTTTTCGTCCATCCAAGCGAGATAGCGCGGACCGGCTTCGCCGTTCACCGGCTTCACCGTGATTTCCCACGCGCCTTCGGGACTCGACTTGGAATTGATTTTCAGCGTGACGAGTTTCCCGGCGAGATCCTGGAAATAGGAATAAACGTCTTGATTCGAACGCGCTTCCTGGCCATCGACAGAGATCAGGTAGTCGCCGGCTTTCACTTTCAATCCCGGCTCGGTCAGCGGCGAGCGCGTGGAGTCATTCCAGTTCTCGCCAGGATAAATCTTTGAGATGCGGAAGTATCCACCGTCGGGCTCGAAATCGGCGCCGAGCATGCCAACGCTCACATGCGGCTTCGACGGCTGATCGCCGCCGCCCACATAGGTGTGCGAAGTGCTCAGCTCCGCGATCATTTCGCCGATGATGTAATTCAAATCGCTGCGATGCGCCACCCATGGAAGCAGCGCTTCGTAGCGCTCGCCAATTTTCTTCCAATTGTGGCCGGTCATGTTGGGGTCCCAGTAGAAGTCGCGCTCGACGCGCCACGCTTCGTGGAACACCTCGCGCCATTCTTCGCGGGGATCGATCTTCACCTGGAGTTCACCGAGATTGAGCTTGCCGTCGCCGACTTTGGCCTTGCCCGGGGTGGCTTCAGCGATGCCGTAAACGAGCCCAGCTTTGTAGATGACTTTTTTGCCTTCCTTGTCGAGGTCGTAGCCGTCAATACCTTCGAGCAGCACTTTGTCTTCGCGCTTGGTCACGTCGTAAACGTGAAGAATATTTTTTGAGCCGCGGTCGCCTGTGCCGAATTGCCGCGCTTCTTGCGGCGTGGAGATGTAGAAAAACTTATCCTTGCGCGCAGCCAAATTATTCAAAATGCCAGCGCTGATCGGCACGGTCGCGACGCGCGAGCTGATGCCGTCCAGATCAATTTGAACCGGTTTGACCGGTTCAGGCTTCTTTTCGTCTTTCTTCTCCTCTTTCTGTTCGTCCGGCTTCTTGTCGCTGGGTTTCGCGTCAGCAGCTTTCTTGTCGTCTTTCTTCTCTTTATCATCTTTCTTTTCGTCGGCTGCTTTTTCCTCGTCGCTCTGAGGTTTGAACGGGGAAGCTTCATCGGCCTTCAGCGTGACGGCAAAAACGCCGTCGGTGGAGTAATAGTTGAAGCGTTGATCAAGCTGGCCGACGCTGGGATAAAAATAGCGCGTGGAAATGAAATAAAGATACTTCCCGTTGCCGTCGAAAACAGGATTGTTGTCGCTGTAAAAACCGGAGGAAACCATGGTGATTTTCTTCGTTCCCAGTGAGTAAAGGAAGACATCGCTGGAGCCGCGGCGGTGCGGCTTGGAGTAGGTAATCCAGAGGCTGTCTGGAGACCAGCTCCCGTCCGAGAGGGTGCCGTACTCGGATTTGTCGACGAGCACAGGCTTCTTGTCATCAAGGCTGACGTACCAGAGTTGCAACACTTTGTCCCAATAGAGCAGCTTCTTGCTGTCCGGCGACCACACCGGGCCATAGCGATAGACGCCGCCATCGGTGGTGATGCGCGTTTCCTCGCCGCCCATTTGCGGGCGAGTGTAGAGCTCGAATTCGCCGGTCTTGTCGGAGAGATACGCGATCCACTTTCCGTCGGGCGACCAGGCTGGATTCAGTTCGTGAACGCCGGAATGATTGGTGGTCAGCGTTCGAATGCTGCCGTGCTCGGCGGGAATCGTGAAGATATTGCCGCGAGCCTCCACCAGCGCACGCGCCGCCGAAGGAGAGAGCGAGTAGCTCCCAATGGATTGCGCAACGCTCTTGAATTCCGGGCGGGCTTCGACGTCTTCAGCGCGGACCACAATCGGCAGATTGCGCGTCTTACCGCTGGCGAGATTGAATTCGTGGAGCACGCCGCCGTTTTCATAGACGATGGCGTCAGGCCCAAGGCTCGGCCACTTGATGTCGTATTCCTTGTAGTCGGTAAGTTTTTTCGTTTGCTTTGAGCCCAGGTCGTAGCTGAAAAGGTTCATCACGCCGTCGCGGTCGCTGATGAAGTAAATGGTGTTGCCATGCCACATGGGGAAGAGGTCCATCCCCGCCGTCTTCGGCAACTCTTCGTAGGAATTCTTTTTGAGGTCGAAGATGGCGATGGGCAGGCTCCAGCCGCCACGGTAGCGCTTCCAGGTACGGAACTCCTGCGAAGTTTCGAGATAGGCGATCTTGGTGCCGTCGGGCGAAAAAGTGGTTAAGCTCGCGCGAGGAACCTGGAGCGCCTTCGCGGGGCCGCCTTGCGGGGAGACGAGAAAGAGTTTGGTGTAACGGCCCGGAGGGGCGCTGAAGCGGTCGGAGCGGAAGAGAATGTCTTTGCCGTCGGGAGTCCAGCCGAGGACGATGTCGTTCCCGGGATGAAACGTGAGGCGCTTGGGTTCGCCGCCTTCAGCGGAGATGACGTACACGTCCGGGTTGCCGTCATATTCGCCGGTGAAAGCGATCCATTTACCGTCGGGCGAGAATTTCGGATAAAGCTCGTCGCCCACGTGGGAAGTCAGCCGCCTGGCCGCGCCGCCTTCGCGCGAGGCGATCCATAGGTCTCCTGCATAGGCAAAGACCACTTTGTCCTTCGAGATGTCAGCGAAGCGGAGAAGCTTGGTGGGCCCTTCGGGCACCTGGTCGGCGGAGGCTTGAGCCGGCGTCTTTGCGGGGATGGCCCCCAGGGAAGCTGCCAACATTACACTCAGCCACAACAGTAGTCTTACACGAACTGGCTTGGGCTTCATCGCACGCTCCTGAAGATGGACTGCCTGGAACAACCGACTTCATACATGGACGGCTGGCCCGGGCAAATCGTTTCGGTGTAATTCAATACTCCGTGCTGCAGGAGTTCCCTCTACGGAAGATTCCAGGGAAGCGGTTCTTTCTCCCCGTGCATACCCACAATCCCTTTCGTGCAGCCGTGATATCATCAAGCCTTAACCCGTGTACGCCAAGCAAAAACTGCCCCCGCTGCGCTCGCGCGGCCGGCTTTTCACCACGCTGCCCGCGGAATCTAACTGTGCCGTTGCTCCTGTCCTTCCGCCGGCCTCCGCATCTCCCGGAGCTAAACCATGAGCTTCCGAACGAAATTGTTATTCGTGGTACTCCTTACCATTTTTGCGTCCGTATCGGTGGTCGCTTACGCTGTGACCCATTACACGCAGGCCACGTTCGAAGCGATGGACGCGGAACGTACCGAAGCCCTGGTTGCGCAATTTAATAAGGAGTTCGTTCAGCGGGGCGAGGAAATCGCTCAACAAGCAAAAAACATCGCTGAAAATAACATTACCGAACGTATGGCTATCGATATGTCCCGTCCCAATGCCGACTTGTCTCTCTGGGTGCGCGATGCCATCGGTTCTGCACAGGAAAATGGGCTGGACTACGTGGAGTTTGTGAAGTACGACGGTGTGCTTGTTTCCTCGGCGCAGTTTCCCGCTCATGTTGGCTATAAGAACGATTGGGTGACGGCGGTGAAGAACTGGAATAACACGCCGGCATTCTTGAAAAAAGAAGAGCTTCCTGACGGCATGGCGATCTCCCTCAGTGTCGTTCGAACGAACAACACCGTGGCAGACAAGAGTTTGTACATCATCGGCGGGCACCGGCTGGATAAGAATTTCCTTGCTTCGCTCGTGTTGCCAGCGGGGATGCGCGCGCTCATCTATACCAACCTCGACCCTGGCTTTGTGCCTACGTCCCTGCTGGGGGAGAAGATTGATGCCGATCAGGCCGACCGGTTCGCTCCGCTAGTCGAGCAGTTGCAGAAGCAGCCGCAACCCCTCGTTCGCACGATTGAGTGGACCCGAGATCCGGCCGATGCGGAATCGTTTCATGCCATTCCCTTGACTGGCCGCAACAATGAACTTCTCGGCGTCTTCTTCGTCGGGAGCTCGCGAAGAGAGCTGGTCCGGCTGACCCGCCAAATCCTAAAGATCGCCGGCGCGGTGGCTGCCGCTGCGCTTTTCGTCGGATTGCTCGTCAGCTTCTGGATTTCCGCACGAATTACCAAGCCGGTCGAAGAACTTGCTGAAGGCGCGCGCGAAGTCGCCAGCGGAAGATGGGATACGCGCATCGATGTTCATGGGCGTGATGAGATTGGCCAGCTTGCTAAGGCCTTCAATGAAATGACCCAAACGCTTGCGGCTCAGAAGGAGCGCCTGGTGCAGACCGAGCGCGTTGCTGCGTGGCGCGAACTGGCGCGCCGTCTCGCACACGAATTGCGCAATCCGCTCTTTCCCATGCAGATTACGGTGGAAAACCTGCAGAAAGCCCGCCAGCTCGATGCCAAACAATTTCTGGAAGTCTTCCACGAATCGACCGCTACTCTGCGGGCGGAACTTGCCAATCTCAATACCATCGTCGGGCGGTTCAGCGATTTTTCGAAGATGCCTGCGCCGCAATTTGTCCGCGTGAATGTGAATGAAGCGTTGCGCAACGCGGTACGCCTCTTCGAACCGCAATTCAACGAAGTGGGTAAGCCCACTATCACCCCGGAGTTGTTCCTGACCGAATCGCTGCCCGATATCGACGCGGATCCTGACTTGCTCCACCGCGCCTTTCAGAATCTGGTACTGAACGCGCTGGACGCCATGCCCGCCGGCGGAACACTGACCTTGAGAACCTTGGAGCAGGATGGCCAAGTACGCATCGAAGTGGCCGACACCGGGAAAGGCCTGACGCCGGAAGAGTGCTCCCGCCTGTTCACTCCTTATTACACGACGAAGTTGCAAGGCACGGGGCTGGGGCTGGCCATCGTGCAGTCGGTGGTCAGCGACCATCACGGCAACATTTCTGTGACCAGCGACGAGGGCCGCGGCACAACGTTTCGAATCGACCTGCCCCAGCGTCAAGCCGGCCATACCACCGCTCCGCGTGAGGCGTCTCCGGAAAAGAAGAGCACGCCGTCAAGTCTTGCCGCTGCTACCGACTAACGCTTTACAAAGGACCAAAGCTTGCCCCGCAAAGCTCATCTCCTCCTCGTTGACGACGATCACAATACGCTGGCATCGCTTTCCCGCGCCTTTCGAATGGCGGGGCACGAAGCCACCGTTTGCGACAACGCTGCCCGCGCGCTCGATCTGCTTCGCGGAGAATCATTTGACCTGATTCTTTCCGACGTGGTCATGCCCGGAAAGAGTGGCTTGGAGCTGCTCGCCGATTTGAAAAAGGCCGGCTTGAAAACTCCGATCGTGCTCATTTCCGGGCAAGCGAATATCGAAATGGCGGTGAAAGCCACGAAGCTGGGTGCGCTTGATTTCCTAGAGAAGCCGCTTTCCGTGGATAAGCTGCTCGTAACAGTCGAAAATGCGCTGCGGTTGTCGCGGCTCGAAGATGAAAACCGCGAACTGCGTCATCGTTTGGGAAAACACGAACTAGTAGGTTCCGGCCAGGCCATGACGAAATTGCTGGCGCAGATCGAGCGCGTCGCGGCGAGCGAAACGCGTGTCTGCATCCTCGGTGAAACGGGCACGGGCAAAGAACTGGTCGCGCGCGCGATCCATGAAAAATCACCGCGGAAGGATCATCCCTTTATCACCCTGAATTGCGCGGCCGTGCCGGCGGAATTGATCGAGTCGGAGCTTTTTGGCCACGAAAAAGGCGCATTTACGGGTGCCGCAGCCAAACATCTCGGCAAGTTCGAACAAGCCGAAGGCGGAACACTTTTTCTGGATGAAATCGGCGATATGCCCGTGGCCATGCAGGCAAAGCTACTGCGCGTGCTGGAAGAGGGCGAGGTCGAGCGCGTCGGGGGCGACAAACCCATCAAGGTGAATGTGCGCGTGGTGGTCGCCACGCATCGCAACCTCGAAGATCTTGTGAAGCAGAATTCGTTCCGGCGCGATTTGTTCCACCGGATTTATGTTTTTCCGTTGCAGTTACCGCCCTTGCACGAGCGGCCGGAGGATTTTCCCGATCTCATCGCACATTTTGCGCGACAGGTGGCGGCGCAAAACGGCTGGAAGGAAACAATCTTCGCGGATGACGCCATCGGCGAACTGCGCAAGTATGGTTGGCCCGGAAATGTGCGCGAACTTCGCAATGTCGTAGAGCGTCTCATCTTGCTGGCATCGGACGGAAACGTCACCGTGGCGGATGTTCGTCTAATCCTTCCTACCTCGGATTCTTCATCGAGTGGTTCATCCACCACGGGAAGTTCAACGGGCACGCTGGCCGAACGCACCGAAGCGTTCGAAAGGGAAGTAATGCTCGGGGAGATCCGGCGCCACAACTTTCATATGACCAATGTGGCCCGCGCTTTGGGCTTGGAGCGCAGCCATCTGTATAAGAAGTGCCAGCAACTAGGAATCGATTTGCAGTCCCTCCGCAAGCCCGAATAAGGCAACCAATCCTAGACATGTCTGTAAGTTATTGAAAACAGGGGCAATTTTTCTCTTGACAAAATAGCAATATGTAATAATATATTTGCAGATTGCAATAAGTGAGCCTACCATGAAACTTGGTGACAAACTTCGCTCCCTCCGCGCCGTCGAAGGTTCCCTTCGCGGACTAGGCCGCACGATGACCCAGCAGGAACTGGCCGCTGCGATGAAGAACGAGATTGGTCGCGGTTTGAGCCAGGCGTATCTCTCGCAAATCGAGAATGGCGCGCGACCACACTTGACGCACACGACCCGCGAATTGCTGGCGCGATTCTTCCGCGTCTATCCAGGTTTCCTGGTGGACGACCCTGAAGGCTACACGCCGGGGCTGCAGTCGGAATTGCGCGCTATCGACGCGAAAGTCGATTCCTGGCTTTTTGCCGGCGCCGAACAGTTCACGGCTGATCCGGCGCTGCAACACGCACTCCAGACGATCGCGGAACATGAAGATTCGCGCCGGGCGATTTTGCTCCTGGCGGAAATTCTCCGGACGCCCGATTTAGCTGAACGCCTCGGAGAAGTTTTGCGTCCGGGCAATCATCAGAACGGAGGACAACAAAGGGGCAGCGGCCATCCACCGCCGGCCTTGCCACTACGCAATTGAGCAGTTCCGGCTCACGGTGGCCGGAGCAGTCAACAGGGTCCGTGACTCGAATTCCAGCTCGCGCACCGCAACGGCAAGTTGCGCAAAGTAAATGTCGCGCTCGAGGTGACTTATGACCTGGTCCGATTTCTATCTTCTCTGCTTCTTCGTGGGTTTCCTTTTCAGCGTACTGTCGTTTCTCGGCGGCGCGACGCACATTCATCTGCCTGCTCGTTTCCACTGGCCCTTTCATTTCGGACATCACGCCGGCGGAATGGCGGGACGCGGAACGATGCATGCCCGCGGTGGCCTCTCCTGGTTCAACGCCATGACGATCATGACGTTCCTTGCCTGGTTCGGCGGAATTGGCTACTTGCTCTCGAGGCATTCGCGGCTGGTAGCGATGGTTGCGTTGAGCATTGCAATTTTCTCCGGAATCATTGCCGCTGGTTTCGTCTTCAAATTCATGGCGCGGATCGTGAAAGTGAGCGATGCGCAGATGCTGGATTGGGATTACCGGATCGAAGGCACGGTCGGCACGATCAGTTCGCCCATTCGTGAGGAAGGCACCGGGGAAATGATTTTCGAGCAACGCGGGGTGCGCAAGAGTGTTGGGGTGCGCAGCGAGGATGGCCAGCCTCTGCCGAAGGGCGCCGAAGTGGCGATCACGCGCTACGAGAACGGAATCGCCTACGTGAAAAAGTGGGAAGACTTCGCGAACTGAACTGTAGAGAAAGTTTCTCGGACTGGTGAACGATGCGAACAGTCCGGAGCAGAGTGGAAAAGGGAGGTCTTTATGTTTGGTCTTTCGGTTCCCGTCATGGCTGGGCTGCTGGTACTCGCGATTCTTTTTGCGATGGCCGGCTTCGCCGCGTTGTTGCGAAAAGTGGGACCGCACGAAGCGCTCATTGTGTATGGCATACGCGGTCCAAGAACGGTGACAAATGGCGGCACGATTCTGATTCCGATGCTGGAGCAGTGCCGCGAGCTCTCGCTGGAGCTGATGTCTTTTGACGTTGCTCCGCAGCAGAGTCTGTACACCAACCAGGGAGTTGCAGTAACCGTCGAGGCGGTGGCGCAACTAAAAGTGAAGTCTGACCCCGTGTCAATTCGCACCGCCGCGGAACAATTCCTGACCAAAAGGCCGGAGCAGCGCGAAGGCTTGATTCGCCTGGTGATGGAAGGCCACCTGCGCGGCATCATCGGCCAGCTCACCGTCGAGCAAATCGTAAAGGAGCCGGAGATGGTGGGCGACCGCATGCGTTCGACCTGCGCAGCGGACATGAACAAGATGGGGCTCGACGTGGTGAGCTTTACCCTCAAGGAAGTGCGCGACAAAAACGAATACATCACCAACATGGGCCGGCCCGACATCGCGCGCATCAAGCGCGATGCGGAAGTAGCCGCCGCCGAAGCCGATCGTGACATCGCCATCAAGCGGGCTGAGTCCCAGCGCGCCGCGGCGGTAGCTAAGGCGCAAGCGGACCAGGAGCGTGTCGCCGCTGAAACGGCTTCGCTGGCCAAGCAAGCCGAAGCCGAACGCGATCTGGACCTCAAGAAAGCCAGCTATCTCGAAATGACGAAAAAGGCTCAGGCCACCGCCGACAAAGCCTACGAAATCGAAACCAACGTCATGCAGCAGCAGGTCGTTGCTGAATCCGTGAAAGTCCAGCAAGTCGAGCGCGAAGCGCAAGTGAAAGTGCAGGATGCGGAAATCGAGCGCCGCGAACGCGAGCTCATCGCCACGGTGTTGAAGCAGGCGGAAGTCGAGCGCCAGCGCATCGAAACGCTGGCCAGCGCCGAGCGTCAGCGCTTAATCACCGAAGCCGAAGGCCGCGCCTCTGCCATCCGCGCGCAAGGCGAAGCGGAAGCCGAAATCATCTTCAAGAAAGGCGAGGCCGAAGCCAAGGCCATGAACGTAAAGGCGGAAGCCTTCCAGGAATACAACCAGGCCGCGGTACTCGACAAACTCATCACTGGACTACCGGAAGTGGTGCGGGCACTCAGCGAGCCGCTCAGCAAGGTAGACAAAGTGACCATCGTTTCCACGGGCAATGGCGATGCCGCGGGCGCGTACAAGCTGACCGGGGATATTACCAAGATTGCCGCTCAAGTACCCGCGCTCTTCGAAGCGCTCTCTGGCGTGCAGATGTCGGAACTCCTCAGCAAAGTGCGCCTGATCGGTGACAAAGCGCCGAAGCCGGAGCCGCCGTCGGCGCCGGTCAAGAAGGCTTAATGTTCTCTTCCGTTCTCGGCAGGTCCTTGCGGACTTGGCGAGGACGCTAAATGGTCTTGGGGGCTGGCCATGAGTATGAAAGAACAACTTCTCTTCATTTGGCTTCTCGCAGTCGTGGTGGCCAGTTTTGTATTGCGCCACTTTTGGGAGTGCATGGTCTACGCGCTCGGCAGGGTCGTGGCGCTGAACCTGGTTTGTTTGCCCGTCCTTGCGAAATTTGCAGCAGTGATTTTCGGCGTGCACTTCCTGCCTTAATGCATTTGCAGGACCGGCAGACGCGCGCGTCTTTGAACGTTTTGAGTGGTTCGCATTATTCATTTGGCTCACGAAAGGAGATTTACCATGGGACTTTTAGAACGAGTAAGCACTTTGATTCGCGCGAATATCAACGACATGGTTGATCGCGCCGAGGATCCGGAAAAAA
>Ga0137416_10001915_pt1 | contig 10884 bp, 9 predicted proteins | sample CZODoug3_1_1_16f_FD_108282 | JGI IMG/M metagenome (GOLD analysis project Ga0137416, IMG submission 108282) | Vadose zone soil fungal communities from Angelo Coast Range Reserve, California, USA - CZODoug3_1_1_16fungal (Illumina Assembly) | ecosystem: Environmental > Terrestrial > Soil > Vadose...
ATCGTCCCTGCGGACCGTCATGACCGTGCCGGTCTGCCCGTAGACCTCCATGTCCTTGCGATCGAAAGGCCAATTCCAGGACGCTTGGATGATGGCCTGCGCCTTGGGATAAGTCAGGACGATCGTCGCCTCATCATCCACGTGCGGATACACATCGGGCTTGATCTGCTGGGTCAGGGCGGTGACCGTGTCCGGCCGGCGGCCATCCATGAGCCAGGTTGACAGGTCCGCGCCGTAGCAACCGAAGTCGAAGAGCGCGCCACCACCGTTGAGCTTCGGATCGGTGAGCCAGGAAAGAAATTCTGGTCCCACTCCGATTTCCTTGGGGCCGCGATGGCCATCGTGCACCACGACTTTGCGCACCGCACCCATCGAGTGGTCGTGCACCCGGTCATAGGCGGCATGATTGCTGCGGTACCAGGTGGTTTCATAGTTCACCAAAACCTGAATCTTGCCTTCGCGTGCCGCTTTCTCAATGGCGTGGGCGTCGTCGAGGCTGACCGCCAGCGGCTTTTCCATCATGACGTGCACACCGTGGCGGGCGCAGATTTCAACCACCTGGCGATGATCGTAGGTATTGGTATAGGCGAGCACCGCGTCGGGGTGGGTTTTCTGGATCGCTTCCTCCAGATCGGAGTAGAGGAGTTTCTGCTCCAGTCCGAAACGCGCTGCGTATTCGGCCGCCAGCTGCTGGCTGGGCTCGGCAATGGCCACGATCTGAAGGTCGGGACGGTGCTGATAGTGCTGCAGGAACCCGGATGCATGGCCGTGCACCAGCCCCGCGACCACGACCCGCAGGGGAGCACCGCTTTCCGTGGCTGCATTTTGCGAAGGAGCAAAGGGAACCAGCGAGAGACCGACGAATAGTAGTCCAACGAGAATAGGCATGGGATTCCGCTCGTCTTTTTGCAGGAATATTTGATACTTATCGAGTTAACTCCTCGCGCAAGCGTTTGGAAAGCTCTTCGACTCGCGCGAGCTTGGCCGATGAGCCGGTGGCGCAAGGTCGATTTGTTCCTGATGTCGCCTTTCTCTCTCCCTATCCCGGGTACCACACCCTGCGCGGATCGGCCTCGCTGCGCTGATACGTCCAGGCTTCTTCGACCAGCCGTTTCAGATCATAGCGTGGCCTCCAACCGAGCAGAAATTTCGCTTTGGTATTGTCGAGCCAGGTGGACCGATACGGAGTCTTGATTTCGACCGCGGGAATTCCTCGCGTTTGGCGCAGATAGTCGGCCACCTGCTGATAGTCGACCGGTTCGTCCATGCAAATGTTGAACGTTTGCTGGCGCGCCTGGGGGTGATCCAGCGCCCGAAGAATGCCTTCGACCAGATCGCTGACGTGCACGAAATTCCGCTTGACCGGCTTCCCGGTGGGGTCGAGCATCAGCGGCACTGCGCCACTCGTCAGATGCTCATCGGCGTTCTTCGCGCCCACCAGGTCACGCCAACGCGGACCTCCAAAGACCTCTTCTCCAAAGGAGAGTGAGTATTTGAAATCGTCCTTCTCCATGATCCACGGCGCTCGCAGACAGCAGCCTGACAGGTCGTACTGCGTGAAAAACTGCTCCAGCATGACCTCCTCCAGAACCTTCGACAACGCATAGCAGCCGGGATAGGCACTGTGCCTCTGTTGCTCCGTGATCGGTACGGGATGAGGATAGAAAAAGTGGCCGAGCGCGGCATCTCCGCCTATCAGGACAACCTGCTGGAAAGACGGACTGATGCGGCACTCCTCCAGGAGCCAGAACAGGCCCTTGACCGTGACATCCACCACATCGTCGGGAGTTTCCTTGCACGTGGCGCAATGCAGAACGTGGGTGATGCCTTGCACGGCCGGGTGCACGACCGCCCGATCAGAAATGTTCCCTTGAACGATCTCCAGCCGAGCCTGGGGCTCCGGAAGCCGGTTGTGACACAGCGCCCGGATGCTCACATCCTGATTGTCATTGGACTGCAGCACGCGACGGATGAAATGGCTGCCGACCTTGCCCGTGGCGCCGGTGACCAGGATGTGTTTCATGGCGCGGCCATTTTACGCTGGTTTCCAGGTCCGTCCTGCGCTGCTAGCCGTTGCTTCTTCTTTTCTTGACGAGATGCACGCGTCTGTTTTCGTCGCGCCGCGGACTTTCGATGGCGAGGTGCACTTTCTGCAGCGCGTCCGCCGTGCTGATTCCGCGGCGCAGGCGGGGTGGGGACCCGGCCCTGAACCAGGCGGCTTGTGACACCCCGTGAGGAATCGTCGGCTCGCTTCCGGCGGGGAAGCCGCGAGCGGCTCTCGTCCGGCTCACGCGGGAGCGTACTTCGAGTTTGAAGAGGAACGGACGCCGTTGCTCTTCAAGCCATCCTTAGTAATTGCTCATCAACGGTTATGCTATTTCCGAACGCCCAAGGGCGTGGCGGGCGTACGCCACTTCTGGGGTGAGACCGTTCGTGGCGCGGCGGCGGCGCAGCCGTCCGTGCTTATGGATCCAGTATTGGCAAACGTATTCGATCCGCGGAAACCCAACGGAACCTGGTCAAGTCCAACGGCAGCATCGTTGATCGTGTTGCGAGAAACTGTGCCGCCATGGCAATTCAGCTCAATCCCGGCAGACGCAGCGAGCGTGATATGGTTCGACTGAACGACCGCGCCGTCCGCATTCAGGAAGACTCCATAGCCCGAGTTCGATACATCGTTGGACTGGACCGTACCACCCGTTAGCAGCAAAACCCCAAACGTCGTGTTGGTCACGGTGTTAGACGAGACGCGGGTTCCGGGAGCCGCGTCAAAGATGCCCGCTAGCGCGTCGCTCACGTTGTTTTCCGTGATGGCGCCGTTGACGCTGTTCGCGACAATACCGGTGGGCCCAGAGCGCATGGAAACGAAATTGTCTTTGACGATGGCCGTGAGAGTTGGCGTCGAGCCGCTGCCAGCGAAAATGCCGGCGCCGTCGACGTCATGGATACTGCTGTGCTCTATGGTTACCAGCTGGTTCGAGCTGTCGCCATTCTCCGCCCAAATCCCGACACCACAGCCCTCGTCTGTCTGACCGCTGGCCCGGACCCGGTTGACGTCGCCGGATGAGCTGGAGGCGTAGAAGATTCCCGCGAGCCAGATGCTCGAGGTACCACATCCCTGGTCGCCCCCTGTGCCATCCACAACGATATTGGTGATGTTGACCGGACCCGCATTCTGGACGAGCACCTGAGCGGCCACGGGTTCAGTAAAGATACTGGTCAGGTTTGTGGTCAGGCCGACGATGGGCACGGCAATCACGATCTGGTCCTGGTTGTCGTTCGCGATGCCTTCGAGGGTTAATGGCTGTGAGATGGTGATCTGCTCCGGATAGACGCCCGGACACACTTCAATGGTCGAACCGGGCGGCACGCTGCTGACAGCATCGGAGATCGTGGAGAAGCTGGTGAGTCTAGGCTTGCAAGTTCCCACCGCAAAATTACCGGCCATGGCTGAATACGATGCAAGAAGCGGCACCAGTGCAAAAAACAACACTCTGAGCCGAAACATAGTAACTCCTCCTAAATTGACGGGAAACAATCAGGTGAGACCAGCGGAAACACCGGGAAAACCTCGAGTCACGGGCGGGTCGGAAGTTTTTGGAGAGAACTCTCGGCCTGGGGGAAGTTAGCGTTTGCTGAATGGCGCTACACACGATCACAACACCGCCGATCATACTCACCAGAAACGAAGACAACCAGTAAAGGAACTGTAAAACGTCCGATTCAAAAAGTTGTACGCCGAAATTTCGGCACGCACGAAAAAGAAAGCTGAATTCCCAAGCGTCTTTCTTCGGAGTATTCCCTGTGCAGCTGAGGATCGCGTCGGCGCGCTGGGTGCAATCGAGCGTTCCCATGAATTCCTGCTGGCCTTCCACAATTTTGTGTACCTCCAACCGCACTTTGTCGGGCCCGCTCCAGTCGGACGCAATGTGATCGATGACGGGTTGGTCGTGGCAGGACGAGGTGGGGATGTTGCACTCCACTTCGACTCTCCCTCCCAGGTTCCGACCGCGGCGCCCACATCTGCCGGCTGAGACGCGAGCAAGCAGGCAGAAACTACAAAAAAGGCGAGGCAAAGGGAGCCATACAGACGCTTCGTGGTGTGCTCGCAAGCGAGTATCGGCCCGCTGTTATGTGAGATCTGCGTGCCATCGCGCTAGGCTGTGAGAGTAGTGCCTGATTTTAGCGGCTCGGCGAACCACTCTCGAGCAGAATTTCCATCTCCTGGCGAAATCGCCGGATCTCGAGCGCACGCTGGCGAAGTCGCCGGATGATCAGCTCCCGGTCGCGCAGGTAGGCATCGTGCCGTACGAGGAAGAGTTCCGCGAGCTCAGCCTCGTCCGGCACAACCTTGGCGCTCTTCTCGCCGGATGAGTCACCGTCGTGGGGCTCGATTCCAAACGCTCCCAGCGTGAGCCGCCAGCCATCCCGGCCGAGTGTGCCGCCCGGCTCCGGTGGGCTTGCCTCCGGGAGACTAACCGTGGTCAGATTGAGGAATTCCAGGCCGAAACAGTAACCGGAACGGCTGCGGACGACAGCTGCCACTCGGAGCGTCTCGGAGGTCCGGAACTCGACCTCCAGCAAATCGCCGGGCCGCCGGTGAACGCCTCCGTACAGTTCCATGCCGCCTCGACTGAGCTCACTGACCAATCCGGGGACCGTGATGGTGGAACCGCCGGCTCCGGTGGCGATGGAAACCGGCAAGTGCACATGAAATCGCGGCCAGCGCCGCGTGTTCATGAGGCGCGTCGTTTTGGCCGGCGTTGCTGTCATCTTCCAAACCACTTCAGCAACTGAAAATGGCGGAAATAGATGCCACCCGCCAGGCCAAGGGCGACCAGGCCAGCTGCTGCTACGGCCAGCTTCACGCGCCACGGGCGCGGTTCATACCGACGATCCGAGGCAGCCCTGAGCTTTTTCATCCAGTCCGGTTCCGTGATGTCCTGATACACCGACACCGGAATGACGGACTCGAGGGTGCGTCGATCTCTCTGGGCGAGCGCGAGAAAGCGAAACGGCTGCAAGGTGCTGGTTACCGGGCTCAACATTTGAGCCCCACCCAGTACCGATCCGGCGGCCGTTATGAAGATCAACTTGACCTGCGATCCCTGCCTGAGAGGGTTGGCCAGCGAAAGCAGCCCGCCGGTGAGCGAAACCACCTGTAGTTCACCGGAGACGCGCTCGCCGTCCTGGAAACGAACGACCGCCGGAGTGCTGCCTTGTTGGAGGTGAAGTCGCGGCGGCCGAGGATGGGAGTGTAATTGGGGGAGGGAGTTCATATTTCACCCCCGAGTATGGAACGCAGTAACCGCCAGCAGAAGGTTACGGAAGGGCTGGTACGGCTTGGTGACCCGGTGAGCCCCCCCCAGCCGGTGAGCACCAGGCCACCTGCCTGAAGTGGCGAAACGAGGATGCCCGATTCAGGAGTCAACCTGAAAATCATTTCCCGGCGTGCGCTTGAATCTCCTTCTGGTACGACGCGGCGAGCGTTCCCTTACTCCTGGCGATCGGCAGCAACGTGGGATAGAACTGGACAAACGTAGTGTCCACGGCGGCGTGTGCGGAGTGGCAGGCATAGCACTCGGCGGCGAGAGGGACCATCTTGGCGGTCTTGTTGTCGTCAAAGCCAAAGAAAGCCCACTTGCCCGGGAAGCGCGCTTCGTCTTTCACGTGCACCTCGCGCCCCATGACCTCCGTGTCCTGATAGTGCCCAGCCTGATTGATGGAACCTTTGTTCTTCGCTCCACGAACTTCGAGCACGAGCATCGTTTTATCGGGCCAGGTGCCGGTCTCTGCAAAGGCCCTGTACCCCTCAGGATTTACAAAGACGTTGTCGAACATGTCGTGGCCCGCCGTTTGGGCGGGGTTGTAACTCATGTCGAACCCGGAGGTCAGGTAAACCCACTCCCGATAATTCTCCGGGAACTTGAGTTGGCCGTCGCTGGTGTATTCCGGGCCTGAACTTGGCGGCGCTGCATTTTGACGGAAGGGCGCCGCAGAAAACAGGACCACCACGGAGAGCAGAACGGTTGTCATTTTCGTGAGCATGGCGGATAGTATCGCGCCGTTCTCGTCGGTCCGCCAGACCGTCTACTGCAAGGCGCAGGCGCTTGGCTGCATTTTTGGCCTTTCCCCCCGAGTCTGGACTACGATTCTCCTATGGACGCAACCCGCATTCGCCCCCAGCCGACACCATGGTTCTGGATTGCCTTGATCTGGGGCAGCGTCGGGTTGTTCGATGCGACGCAGACCGTCGTGGTTATGCGCGCGGAAGGCATGCACCACGCCTGGGTCGAGTTGTTCCTGACCCTGTTGCTTTGCTATTTCCCGTGGGCATTGGCGACACCAATCGCCCTGCGCCTGGGCAGACGATACCCGCCGGTGCGATTGAGGCCCCTCTCTACGTGGGTCATTCACCTCGCGGCCTGCGCCCTCATCGGCCTGGTCGTCTCCGCCTGGAATGCATGGCTTGAGGCAATGCTAAACCCTTGGGCAAAACCCTCGGGTCCGGACCCCTTCGGACCTGTTTGGTTCTACAAGTTCTACAACGGGCTTCTTTCCTCCCTGTTCCTGTACGCCATGATCATCGCGGTCAGCTATGTGCTCGATTCAAGAGAGCGATTGGCCCGTCAACAAACCGAGACCGCACGCCTCAACGAGCAGCTTTCCAAGGCGCAGCTCGATGCCCTCCGGCGTCAGATCGAGCCGCACTTTCTGTTCAATGCCCTCCATGCGATTGCTGGATTGGTGCGCGAGAAAAGAAATGACGCTGCCGTGAGCATGATTGCAGGACTCAGTGACTTTCTGCGCCGGGCGCTCGAGGATTCCGACAAACAGCAGGTGCCGTTGGGAGACGAAATGGAGTTCCTGCAGAAATACCTCGACATTCAGAAGGTGCGCTTTGCCGAGCGTCTCCAGCTAAGTGTGGATGTGCCCAAGGAACTCTTCGCAGCGCAGGTTCCCAGCCTGATTTTGCAGCCGATGGTCGAAAACGCAATTAAACACGGGATCGCGAAACGAGCGCAGGGTGGACTGATTCGGATTGCTGCGGTTCGAACCAACGGAGTGCTGACGCTCAGCGTCTATAACGACGGCCCCAGGCTGCCAGCGGATTGGGACGAGATCCGGTCTGGAATCGGCATCTCCAATGCGCGGACCCGCCTGCAAAGTCTTTATGGAGACGCCTGCAAGTTAAGCCTGCGAAATCAAGACCCGGGCGGCGTGGAGGCATCGGTTTCCGTGCCCTTCCAGGAGAGTTAATTCGTGCGCCCGGAAGGCACCCCACAGATACGTGCGTTGGTGGTCGATGATGAGTCTCTCGCACGCAGCAACCTGATCGTGTTGCTGCGGCTTGATCCGGAGATTGAAATCGTCGGCCAATGCGGATCCGGCATCGAGGGGCTAGAAGAGATTCGGAGTAAGAAGCCGGACCTGGTCTTCCTGGATGTGCAAATGCCGGAATGCGACGGGTTTGACGTACTCGAACTCCTGGGCGGGGACTTGCCTCCCGCCGTCGTCTTCGTGACGGCGTACGATCAATACGCGCTGCGGGCTTTCGAAGCCGGGGCGCTCGACTACCTGTTGAAGCCGTTCGACAATGCCCGCTTCGATCGGGCACTCCGCCGTGCCAAGGAAAGGATCCTGCACGGGAGGAATCTGCCGAGAAAGGTCGATCGCTTGTCCATCAAGAGCGCCGGGCAGGTCGTGTTCCTGAAAATCTCCGAGATCGATTGGATTGAAGCTGCGGACTACTACGCGTGCCTTCACGTGGGGACAAAAACCCATTTGTTGCGCCGCAGCATGAGCGAACTCGATCGCGACCTGGACCAGACCATCTTTTGCCGGATTCACCGCTCGACCATCGTGAACCTCGATCGAGTCCGTGGTCTGAGGCTCGGAGAAGAGGGTGAACACGAAGTGCTCCTCGAAAATGGAACCAGCCTTCGGTTGAGCCGGAACTATCGCAAGCAACTGCAATCTCGCCTGGTCATTCGCAGCTCAAACTGACGGACCAGTGCAGGCTCGGAACCGGGATTCGGCGGCCGAGGAGTCGCCGCTGTACGTCAGTGCCAGAATGGGCTACTCGGTCCTCTCACATCGAAGCGATAGCCCAGGCTCACGTACCACTGGTCATAGTTCAGCTGGGCGCCCCGTTCGACCGTGTAACCGCTTTGCAGAAAACAGTGGCTCCCCAGGTTTGTATCGAGCGAAGTGTCGAAGAACAGCGACTGGCGGTTGGCAGTGAAGGGCGAGACCAGGGATTGCCCACCCAGCTGCGCGTCCCATAGGACGCGGTCCCCCAGGTGGCGCGAGAGCGACAGGACTCGGTAGCTACCCTGCGCGAAAAGGCTGTCAAACTTGGAATAGTGGGCGTCTGCGCGAATGCCTGTACGCCCAATCTCGTTCCAGGTGATTCCGTACATCTGGTTCAGACTCCGCCGGGCGTCTCCGGTTTTCTCGCTTTGTCCGAGGGTGGTGTAAACGGAGATGTGCCGCACCGGTTCCACGCGCACTCCCACATTCACGCCCTGGTAGAGCAACTTGTCCAGCAGTCCGGTTCCAATCAGTTGAGTGACCGCGGTCGGCGCGTCGCGGAAATAGTTGTGGTAGAAGTCAAAGGAGAGGCGCTGGTTGGGTTGAAGGTGAACCGTCAGGTAACTGCGGCCTATCCCGGCGCCGGGCCTGATTCCGCCGGTAGATAAGCCTCGCGGGTCGTCGACGATCAAGGAGTGATAGACCGAGAGGTACCGGGTGTAGGAGAGCGCATTTTCAAAAAACAGGTACGGCCGGTCGAGCCTCCATCGGAGCGTGCTGAGCGCCAGGCCTGCGGTGCTGGTGTAGTGGAAAGCATCGTAGCTGCCCCCTTCGGCATTCACGAACGACCCGGCCATGCGCTGCTCAGGGCTGTAGCGCCATGAGGTCGGATCCGGTGTCGAGCCGGCAAAGACTCCCGCAGTGATGCCGGTGGCTAGCTTGCGTCCCATGTATCCGCCGTCAATCGTGTCGAGGCTGATCGCCCAGGGCAAATAGAGACGGCCAACGCCCGCCACCCATTTCGACTCAGGATTGTCGTAGAACAACTGCAACGTGTAGGTCTTATCCAGATAGTCCTGCATGGTGTTCTCGAACGCTTGGGAGTTTGTGGTCAGCCTTCCACGCCAGTATCCCTGGAGATTCCAGTACGTTCCGCCAATCCGCGTCATGTCGGTCTGGATGGTTAAACCTCGCTGACCGCTGCTCCCCGGTGTAGAGCCGAAGCTGCGCATGCCGCTGTAGTCCAAGCCAACACGCGCGCGGACCCGGCTTTCCTCCGGGGAGAACGGCCGATGGCCAACCTCCCGCTGCCGGCCCTCCGACGAGTTGCCTTGCGTGAGCGCACTCATTTGCGGACGCTTACCGGTTGCGGCGGAACGTTCCGCCACGATCCTCTCGATGTCCTCTGCGGAGAGATAGGCCCAGTCGCCCGTCCTTATGGCGCGCTTGGCCCCATGGACCTCGGTGACCGCAGAATTTTGTGCGGTGGAGATTACTTGCAGCTCGGCCACCAACGCGTCCTGCGCGGTTGCGCCACTCGCACTCGAGGACGCAACCGGATCCCGCACGGCCAGCTTCATCCCTTGCGCAAGGCCGGAACTGCGTCCGCCATTCAGGTACGCCGCACCTTCGGCAACATACTTGACCATGAATCTTGTGCGCAGGCTCTTGCTTGGTTGCTGTGCGGCCAGGATTACCCCTGCGCCGGAATTCGCGCCTGTCGTTGAAGGCGTGGGCGCAGAATTGGGTTGCCGGCGCCACAGTCTTGCGATTCGTGAGCCTGGGGCACTGGGTGCCGCCTGCAGTCGGCTGGACCGGGCTGAGACCGCGATGGGAAGCACCGTCAGAGTGATCGTGGTACCCGTCATTGCGAGTTGATACGGGTGGGCTGCATTCAGATCGACCACGACTCGTGCGATGGGCGGAGCGGCGCGGTTCAGTCCAACTCGAACTCCCTTCACACCGTTCTGATTCACGGTGACGGCTTGCTGTCTTCTGGGGGCGGCGGTGTTGGGGAGTTGCAGAACCAGGCGGTCGGGGTTGGTCGCAATGATGACGTCAGGAATTACGGACGCTGTAAGGCTGACGTCGATTGTGACTTTGTCGCCGCTCACTCCAACACTGACCTGACGGATTTCCGCAGTCCGGCCGGCCGTACCCTGGGCGGCCGCCGCCGACACCAGAAACAGAAGCAGATGCAAACTTACCAGGGCCCTCATGGCTCACCTTCACTTGCTGTTCCCCCTGAGGAACTGCACGACTCGACCATCCTTCACCTTCGCAACTTTGAGCGCGAAGACGCCGGGATCAGCCAGTTGTCCAGGTTGTGGCACGGGCGGCAATCCGTGGAAAATCCCTGGGCCTGATGGTTTGGAGAAGTGGCCTTCTGAAACGCTTTTAGGTGGCAACTGATGCATTCCGTCGACAAACCCTGGCGGTTGAATTGCCCCACCGTTCCAGTCTTGTGACAGGAGTAGCAATCCACCGCGGCGTGCGCGCCAATCAAGGGGAAGCGGTCTTGATGCTCATTGACGTTGTGGACGGAGACCTGCCAGCCATTGACCCGGTGGCACAGGTCGCACTGGGCTCCGTTCTTGCGGCGGTGCAAGTCGGCGTGACAATCCTGGCACTGACGGCCCCGGTTGGTGAAACCAGGATCGACGTGGACCTCTAACAGGGCACCCGGGTGTGCATGCCTCGCAGCGGGTAAGCCGTCTTGCTGTGATCAAACTCGGGATCCTTGCGGATTGGCATCCAGGCCGCGGGCGTGTGGCAATTCTCGCAAGGAGCCTTGAGCGAACCGTGTGGATTCCGAGAGGGCACAGAGGAAGGACCTACCTGGCCGCTTGA
>Ga0137416_10001921_pt1 | contig 10867 bp, 10 predicted proteins | sample CZODoug3_1_1_16f_FD_108282 | JGI IMG/M metagenome (GOLD analysis project Ga0137416, IMG submission 108282) | Vadose zone soil fungal communities from Angelo Coast Range Reserve, California, USA - CZODoug3_1_1_16fungal (Illumina Assembly) | ecosystem: Environmental > Terrestrial > Soil > Vadose...
CGCGATCCGCCGGCGTCTTGGCCAGATGCCAAAGCGAGGAGCCGATCGCGCTCCAGGTGGTGTCGATGCCGGCGATCAAGAGCAACCGCAACGAGCCCAGCACATGCTGGTCCGACAACGGCTGGCCATCCTTGTCCCTGGCGTTCATCAGCGTCGAGATCAGATCGTCGGTCGGATGCTGCTTGCGATGCTCGATATGGCCGACGAAATAGCCGGTCATCTCCCGCACCGCGCGCATCAGCGTGCTGTCGTCCCTGATGCCGAGCTCGAGGATTTCGTGAATCCATTTGATGAAGAGATCGCCATCCTTTTCGGGGATGCCGAGCATGTGGGCGATGGCGCGAACCGGAACGTGCTTGGTGTAGCGCGCGGCGGCGTCGCATCCGCCGTCAGCGATGAATTCGTCGATCAATTCGTTGCAGATCGCGCGAACCCGCGGCTCCAGTTTCTTCATCGCGCCGGGCGTGAACGGCGGCAGCAGCAACTGCTTGGCCGGCTTGTGTTCCGGCGGATCGGAGGTGATCGGCGGCGCGGGGTTGGTGATCTCGGGCCGGACGTCGCGCACGATGACGCGGCGCGAGGAAAAATGCTCGGTGTCGTAGGCGATCTCCTTGACCGCCTCATAGGTGGTCGGCATGTAGCAGCCGAGGAAGCGCTCGGTGTGCACCACCGGCGAGGCGGCGCGCAGCTTCTCCCAAATCGGAAACGGATTTTCCGTCCACCTCGGATCGGTGTGGTCGAAATCGCGGACCCAGTCGGTGACCGGCGGGTGTTCGGGCATGACGCTGGCGGAATCGGACATCAGGCAATTCTCCTGCTTGGTGCGCTGAAACAGATGTGGCGGCAGCCCGAATGGTTTCGGGCGGAGATTTATTCCTCGGTCACTTCGATCGCAATTTCCGGACAATTGGTCTGGGCAAGCCAGGCCTTGTCTTCCAGGCCGGCCGGCACCGAGCCGTCGCCGACTTCATGGGCGTTGCCGAATTCGTCGAGATCGAACAGTTCGGGCGCCAGCGATTTGCAGCGGGCGTGCCCCTGACACTTGTCCTGGTCGACGTGGATTTTCAGCTTTCCTGACATGGCAGGCGTTCCCCTCTGGTCTCGCGCGCCTTGCGGCGCGTACGATGTTCCTCAATTCTTGCTTTTATCGAACGGCGATGTTGGCGGCGCCGTTAAGTTATAGCATATTACATTCGCGCCGAGCCTGTACGTCAAGTGAAAAATCAAGGATTATGGCCTCAGATGCCCCGACCTGCCCGCAAACCGCTCAATACCTACCACCACGGCGATCTTCGTGATGCGCTGGTTCAGGCCGCGTTGGAGGAAGCCGAGCTTGGGGGCGCGGAAGCCGTCAGCATCAAGGCGTTAGCGAAGAAGCTTGGGGTGTCGCAGCCGGCGCCCTACCGGCATTTTGCCGATCGGGGCGCCTTGCTCGAGGCGGTGACGACGGAAGCGTTCCGGCAATTCAACGCGGTGCTGCGCTCCTCCATCAGCAGGCCATCGAAGCAGTCGAAGTTGTCGCGCCTGGCGCAGGCCACGCTGGCCTTCGGTCTTCGCCGCAACGGGATCTATCGCCTGATGTTCGCCTCGCGAACGATGGCCTGTGCGGCAAAGGATAGCGAGCTTCACGACACGGCGCAGCAAACCTTCGGTCTCGTCATCGAAGCGCTGGAAGCGCCGGCCGTCGGATTGTTGCGCGAGCGACAGGCCCTCAAAATCTGGGCGGCGCTGCACGGCGTGGTGATGCTGGCCGAGCAAGGGCTGCTCACCGGCGAGGTTGCCCGGGTAAGCCGGGAGGAACTGGTCGAGGATTTCGTCGAGCAAATCAAGCTCGCGCTGTCGATCGCCATCAAGGCGGCTGACGGCGCGCGGGGGTGATGCGCGCGTTGAAGTTACCTCTCCCGCGAGAAGATGGCCTACTTCGGCGGCCTGGGGTCGATCGGCGTGGTGCCGCGCACGCCCAGAATATCCTCCAGCACTTTTGCGCCGGCGAGTAGCCGCGCTTCGCCGCGCGGCGGCGCCACCATTTGCAATCCGACCGGCAGGCCGCTAGCCGTGAAGCCGCACGGCAGCGACAGCGCCGGGCAGCAGACCAGCGTGATCGCATAGACGATGCCTAGCCATTCGACATAATTTTCGAAATTCTTGCCGGCGCATTCGGCGACATAACGATTCTCGACCGGGAATGGCGCTACGATGGTCGCGGGCGACAGCAGCAAATCGTAGGTTTTGAAAAACTCCAGCGTGCGTGCGGTCATCGCGACGCGCTGCGCTTCGGCGCGTTCGAGTTGCTCGACTGTCAGCTTCAACCCTTCTTCGATATTCCAGATCACCTCGGGCTTGAGCAGGTCGCGCTTGGTGCGCAGCAGCGCCGCCTTGCTGATGGCGAAATCGAACGCGCGCAGCACGTGGAAGCATTCATGCGCCTCGCGCAGGTCGGGATGGGCCTCCTCGACGACGGCGCCCGCTTCCGCGAAACGCTGCGCGGCCTCGCGGGTGAGCGCAGCGACTTCGGGATCGACCGGAGTGATGCCGAGATCGGGGGAATAGGCGATCCGCTTCGGCTTCCCGCCGGCGCGCACCGCGGCAAGGAACGATGTCGGCAGCGCGGGCAGCGATAGCGGATCGCCCCGATGTTCGCCACTCATGGCGTCGAGCAATAGCGCGAGATCCTCGACGTTGCGCGCCATCGGCCCCTGAACACCCAGAGTACGGTCGATCTTGAATTTAGGCGTATGCGCGACGCGGCCGATGCTCGGCCTTAATCCCACGATGCCGCAGAAGCTGGCGGGATTGCGCAACGAGCCGCCCATGTCGGAACCGTGCGCGAGCCACGCCGTGCCGGTGGCGAGTGCCACCGCCGCGCCGCCCGACGAGCCGGCGGCGGAACGCGATGTGTCCCAGGGATTGCGCGTCGGGCCGAACACTTCGTTGAAAGTGTTGGCGCCGGCGCCGAACTCCGGCGTGTTCGATTTGGCGTAGATCACGCCGCCATTGTGTTCGAGATGCTCGACGAGGATATCGGAACGATCAGGGATATTGTCCTTGTAGATCGGCGATCCCTGGGTGGTCAGCACGCCCGCGACATTGGTGAGGTCCTTGATCGGTATTGGAAGCCCCGCGAGCAGGCCGCGTTCACCGGCCGGCTTTTGCATCAGCGCCTTGGCGTGGCTGCGCGCGCGGTCGAAGCAGAGTGTCGGCAATGCATTGACCTTGCCGTCGACCTCGGCGATTCGCTTTTCCAGCACGTCGAGCAGGTCCAGCGGGGTGACGTCGCCCGCCCTCAATTTATCGACGATCGCGCACGCCGTTTCCCGCACCAAGCCTTGATCAGCCACTTGTGTCTCTCCTATAGGTTCCGCCTCTTGGTAGCGGATAGTGCAGTGCTGTAGAACATTTTCAAACGCAGAGGAAACATGCTCAAGTTGCGGCTCGAATCGGGGATCCTGACATGACGACGCCTTTCGCTGCGCTGGATTGGCGCGCCTTGAGCCAAGAGGGGCGCGATGTCGGCCTCAACAACGGCCTGGCGGTTCCCGGAAGCGTCGACCTGGTTGCCGGCTGGGAGCGGCGTTCCGCCGACCTGCGCAGTCAATACCGCGATCATCTCGATCTCCGCTACGGCCCGCGCGAGCGCAACCGGATCGATTTCCTCAAAGCCGGCGAAGGGGCGCCGACGTTGCTGTTCATTCACGGCGGCTACTGGCAGCACCGGGCCAAGGAGGTCTTCACGATTTTTGCCAGGGGCCCGATGGCGCACGGCATCAATGTCGCGCTGATCGGCTACACGCTGGCACCGGAGGTGACGCTCGATGCGATCGTCGCCGAGATTCATGCCGGCATCGATTTTCTGGCGCAACGCTTGCCCGCGCTTGGCGCCGCCGCGGATGGCATCGTGGTATCCGGCTGGTCCGCCGGCGGCCATCTCACCGCGATGGCGCTGTCGCATCCGCGTGTCCAGGCGGGCATGGCGATATCAGGCATCTACGACCTCGAGCCAATCCGCCACAGCTATCTCAACGTCAAGCTCGGGCTCGACGAGGCAATGTCGCGCCGCAACTCGCCGATGATGCTAGAGGGCGGTCCGATCAAGCCGCTATCGCTGGTCGCCGGCAGCGCCGAACTGCCGCTGCTGCGCAAGCAGACCGCGGATTTCGCCAGTCACCGCGCCAGATATGGACTGCCGGTGACCTACGAAGAAATTCCCGGCGCCGATCATTTCACCATCTTGCATGCGATGATGTCCCCGACGGGGAGGGTCACGACGCTGATCCGGCAGTTGTTCGAGCGGACGGCGGATTAGGCACCCGTCATTGCGAGGAGCGAAGCGACGAGGCAATCCATTCTTTCTTCGCGCGGCAAGATGGATTGCTTCGCTTCGCTCGCAATGACGGTGAGGCCGCTCGCATTGACGTTGGCAACGCCTAACCCCACCCCGCGCTGATTCCGCCGTCCACCGTATAGATCACGCCCGACGTGTAGCCCGCGCGATCGGAAGCGAGGAACGCCATCAGGTCGCCGATCTCGCGGGCATGCGCGGGACGGCCGAGCGGAAAACCCTTCTGGAATTCCTTGTAGCGGTTTTCGTCGCCGAACTGGCTTTTCGCGCGCGTCTTTAACAGCGTGACGTGGCGATCGGTACCGACCGGGCCGGGGTTGATGCCGACCACGCGGATATTGTCGGCGAGGCTCTTGCCGCCTAACGCGCGGGTAAACGCCATCAGCGCGGCATTGCCGGCGCTGCCGCAGATGTAATTGGTGTCGAATTTTTCACCGGCCGCACCGATGTCGTTGACGATGACGCCGTGGCCGCGCGCCTTCATCTGGGCGTAGACCGCGCGGGTCAAGTTGATGTAGCCGAACACTTTCAGTTCCCAGGCGTGGCGCCAGGTCGCCTCATCGATCTTGTCGATCGAGCCACCGGGAATATCGCCGGCATTGTTGACGAGGATGTCGATGTCGGAGGCGTCCCGGGCGAGCTTGGCCAGATCCTCCGATTTGCGCAGGTCGACCACATGCGTTGACGCGTCGATCTGATGGGTCGAGCGCAGCCGATCGGCCAGCGCCTTCAATTGTTCGCCGTTACGGGCGGCGAGCAGCAGGTGACAGCCTTCCTCGGCGAAGGCCTCGGCGGCGGCTGCGCCAATGCCCTTCGAGGCGCCGGTGATGAGGACGCGCTTGCCGCGCAGATGCAGATCCATGGGGATGCTCGCTTAGCTAGGGGGATATCAGTCTGAACTGGTAGGCGGTGGGCGCGGTAGCGGTCAACATTGCAGTGCAGCGTTGCGCCACGGCAAGGTTTGGTCCATTGCAAGGCGATCAAATAAGCGGCATTAGCGGCGCGGCAAGTCAGGTGAGGAAAGCGCACGATGAGCAACGCAAAAAAACAGTACCGGATCGCGGTCATTCCCGGCGACGGTATCGGCAAGGAAGTGATCCCGGAAGGCCTGCGGGTGCTGGAAGCGGCCGCGAAAAAGCACGGTGTCGCCGTGCATTTCGACCATTTCGACTTCGCCTCCTACGACTATTACGAAAAGCACGGCGAGATGATGCCGCAGGACTGGAAGGCGAAAATCGGCCAACACGACGCGATCTATTTCGGCGCGGTCGGCTGGCCCGCGAAAATCCCCGATCACATTTCCTTGTGGGGTTCGCTGATCAAATTCCGCAGGGAGTTCGACCAGTACGTCAATCTCCGTCCGGTGCGGCTGATGCCCGGCGTGCCGTCGCCGCTCGCCAACCGCAAGCCGGGCGATATCGATTTCTGGGTGGTGCGCGAAAACACCGAAGGCGAATATTCATCGGTTGGCGGCCGGATGTTCCCGGACACCGACCGCGAATTCGTCACCCAGCAGACCGTGATGACGCGCATTGGCGTCGACCGCATCCTGAAATTTGCGTTTGAACTGGCGCAGTCGCGGCCGAAAAAGCATCTGACCTCGGCGACGAAATCCAACGGCATCTCGATCACCATGCCCTATTGGGACGAGCGCGTGGAGGCGATGGCGAAGAATTTTCCCAAGGTGAAGTGGGACAAGTACCATATCGACATCCTCACCGCGAATTTCGTGCTGCATCCGGACTGGTTCGACGTCGTGGTCGGCTCCAATCTGTTCGGCGACATCCTGTCCGATCTCGGCCCCGCCTGCACCGGCACCATCGGCATCGCGCCGTCGGGCAACATCAATCCGGAAGGCCATTTCCCGTCGGTGTTCGAACCGGTGCATGGCTCGGCGCCCGATATCGCCGGCCAGGGCATCGCCAACCCGATCGGCATGATCTGGTCGGGTGCGATGATGCTGGAGCATCTCGGCGAGAAGCAGGCGGCTCAATCGATCGTCGGCGCCATCGAGCGCACGCTCGGCGAACGCACGCTGCGCACCCGGGATCTCGGCGGCAATGCCGACACGGTTGCGTGCGGCAAGGCGGTGGCGGAGATGGTGGAGTAGGGTTCATCGTCATTGCGAGGAGCGAAGCGACGAAGCAATCCATCTTATCGGCATGCCGCGCTATGGATTGCTTCGCTTCGCTCGCAATGACGGCGCGGGAACCGTAGGGTAGGCAAAGCGCAGCGTGCCCACCATCATAGATGACGTTCCGGTGAGAGATGGTGGGCACGGCGCTGGGGCGCCTTTGCCCACTCTACGCTTTCTTCACAATCCTTCGGCAGTGCTCCCACGCCGCGCCGATCAGATTCTCGCTCGCCTCCGGCGTGCGGAACGCCGAATGCGCCGATAACGTCACGTTCGGAATCTTCGTCAGCGGATGATCCGCCGGCAGCGGCTCGATGTTGAAGACGTCGAGCCCGGCGTGGCGGATGTGGCCGGACTTCAAGGCATCGATCATGGCTTGCTCGTCGACAACAGCGCCGCGCGCGGTATTGACGAGGATGACGCCCGGTTTCATCGCAGCGATCCGCGCGCGGGTAATGAAGCCGCGGGTGTCGTCGTTCAACAGCAGATGCAGCGAAACGACGTCGCTTTGTGCCAGCAACGCATCGAGCTCGACGAAATCGACGCCGGGATGGTTTTTCGGCGACCGGTTCCAGGCGATCACCCGCATGCCGCTGCCGCGCGCAATGCGCGCCACCTCCGCGGCGATGCCGCCGAAGCCGATCAGGCCGAGCGTCTTGCCGGTGAGCTGCGTGGCATCTTCGCGCAGCCAGTTGCCGGCACGCATCTCGCGGTCCATCCGCGCGATGCCGCGGGCGGCTTCCCACATCAGCGCGACGGCGCATTCGGCCACTGCCGTATCGCCGTACCCCTTGATCAGATGCACGTCGATGCCGAGTTCTGCGAGTTCTTCCGGGTTCATGTAGCTGCGCGCGCCGGTGCCGAGAAACACCACATGCTTCAGCCCGGTGCACTTTTTCGCAATTTCGGTCGGTAGCGCGGTGTGATCGACGATCGCGATCTCCGCGCCGTCGAGTATTTTTGGGTATTGATCCGGCGTGATGTCCGGATTGCGGTTGATTCGCACCTTGGGATCGCCGGGCTTTTCCAGCCGCTCGAGGATCACGGCCAGCGATTCATTGGCGTCGACAAAAACTCCGTGCACGGGGAATCCTCCGAATTGGTGCATGATCCGGAAAAGTGGGAACCGGTTTTCCGATAAGATCATGCTCAGACAAAGAAATTATGATCAGGACGCGACGCCGGCGAGCGCCAGCACGGTATGCATCAACACGTTGGCGCCCGCCGCGCAATCGGGCTGGGTGGCGTCTTCCAGCTCATTGTGGCTGATGCCGTCCTTGCAGGGCACGAACACCATCGCCGTGGGCATCATTGCATTGAGGTTGCAGGCGTCGTGGCCGGCGCCGGAGGTGATGCGGCGGTGCGAATAGCCGAGCGTCGTGGCGGCATGCTCGACCGCATCCACGAGCTTGGGATCGAAATGCGTCGGCGGCTTGCGCCAGACCAGATCGATTTTGACCTCGACCTTGCGGCGGCCTGCGATCTCGGTGATCGCCGCGCGCAGGTCGCGGTCGAGTGCCTCCATGATTCCCGCATCGGCGCTGCGGCAATCCATGGTGAAGGCGATCTCGCCGGGAATGACGTTGCGTGAGGGGTTGGCGATCACGGCCTCGCCAATGGTGCCGACCGCTTTCGGGCCGTGCTTTTTCGCGATGGCCTCCATCGCCAGCACGATTTCCGACAGCGTCGCCAGCGCGTCGCGCCGCAGCGGCATCGGCGTCGAGCCGGCGTGGCTTTCGAATCCGATGATCTGGCCGTCGTACCACAGCACGCCCTGGCCGGAATCGACCACGCCGATGGTCTTGTTCTCCGCCTCCAATATCGGGCCCTGCTCGATGTGCAGCTCGACGAAGCTGGTGAATTTCTGCGTCCCCACCGGGCTGTCGCCGCGGTAGCCGATACTGTCGAGCGCTTCTCCAACGGTGACGCCCTCGGCATCCTTGCGCGACAGGATGTCGGCGGTGGTGAAGTCGCCGACATAGGCGGCCGAGGCCATCATCGCCGGCGCAAAGCGCGAGCCCTCTTCGTTGGTCCAATTGCAGATGCAGATCGGCATCTCGGTTTCGATCCCGGCATCGTTGAGCGTGCGCACGACTTCGAGCGCTGCGAGCGTGCCGAGCACGCCGTCGTACTTGCCGCCGGTCGGCTGGGTATCGAGATGCGAGCCCATGCCGACCGGGGGTTTCGACATGTCACGTCCCTTGCGCAGGCCGAACATCGAGCCGAGCGCGTCGACATGGACGTCGAGGCCCGCCGCCTCGCAGGCGTTGCGGAACCAGTCGCGCACCTGCTTGTCCTCGGGCCCGAGCGTCAGCCGCCGCACGCCGCCTTTCGGCGTGGCGCCGAACTTCGCGGTTTCGTGGATCGTGCCCCACAGCCGGGCGGAATCGATTTGCAGGTTGGATGCGATCTTGGTCATCAGGCAGTTCCAGTCATCGGCGATAGGGACTTTAGTTCGTTTCAATGACGCGGCGACAGCGGCGCGTCAACAACGACGCCGCCGCGGGCGAGCGAAGCCGCGATTTCAGCGACGCGCTCGATCGCGACCGTGTCGGGCGACGTCAGCCAGCTCGCCGCGAACGTCAATAGCGGGATCTGCAGGTTGGTCGACAGCAATTGCAGCCGTCCATCGGCCATTTCGTTTTCGACGATCGCGGTCGGTATCACCGCAATGCCGAGGCCATCGATCGCCATATGGATGACCGTGCCCAGTGAGGCGCTGGCGTGCAGGCGCAACGGCGGCAAATCGGGCCGGTTGAACAGCGAACGCACGATTTCGTAAGGCGGGGTTTTGCGCGAGAAGGTGATGATCGGATGCTTCGCCATATCCTGCACCGTCAGCCGTCCCTTGCCGAGGCCGAGCGAAGGACTGGCGAGAAATCCCATCGAATAATCGCACAGCACCCGGTTGCTGACGCTCGGGGCCGTCAGTGGGCCGAGCATGAACGCCAGTTCGATTTCCTGCGCCAGCAGCCGGGTCCGCAAATTCGAGGTGATGTCGACCTCGATTTCGAGCGAGAGGTTGGGATAGGCGTGGTTGACGCTCTTGATCAGTTGCGTGAGCCAGGTGTGGACGATGGTCTCGGCGACGCCGAGCCGCAGCACCCCGCGCACCGCCGCGTGGTCGCCGACCACCGCCAGCATTTCGGAACGCAGCCCGATCAGCTTTTCGGCATACACCATCATCTGGCGTCCGTTCGGCGTCGGCAGCACCATGCGGCGGTCGCGCTGCAGCAGCTTGACCCCGACCTCGTGCTCGAGCTGGGCGATCCGCTGCGAGATCGCGGGCTGGGTGGTATTGAGCTTCTGGGCCGCCCCCCGGAAGCTGCCGAGTGTCACTACCCACATGAAGGTCTCAATTGCCTTGAAATCGGCCATGCATCTAAAGTCCGCAGATCGATAAGTTGGATTTATAGATCTTGATTAGAAACTACGATTAGACATTATGGTAGCCATATGTGCCATAATCTGTCGAGCGAAATACGGCGAGATCAATAGTGACCAGCTTGGCAACAACGGATTTGCTTATGGATCGGACGGCGGCTGACCTGTCGCCCAGCGCCGCCGCCCGCCAAGCCTGCCGGGCCGGGATGGCCTCCAGCACCGCCGGCGTCGCCAACGGTTTCGTCCAGGGCAATCTCGCGATCCTCCCCGAAAAGCTCGCCTCCTCGTTCCACCGCTTCTGCCAGTTCAACCCAAAACCGTGCCCGATCATCGGCATGTCCGATGTCGGCGATTTCAGAATTCCCGCGCTCGGTCTCGATCTCGACATCCGCACCGACGTGCCGCGCTATCGGGTCTGGCGCGACGGCGCGGTGACCGACGAGCCGACCGACATCCTGTCGTATTGGCGCGACGATCTGGTCGCCTTCGTGCTCGGCTGTTCATTCTCGTTCGAAGAAGCGCTGATGGACGAGGGCCTGCCGATCCGCCACATCGAGCACAAGGTGCGGGTTCCGATGTTCCGCACCAACATCGAGTGCCACCCTGCCGGCCCGTTCGCGGGTCCGATGGTGGTGTCGATGCGGCCGTTCAAGCCCAAGGATGCCATCCGCGCGGTGCAGATCACCTCGCGCTTTCCGTCCGTGCACGGTGCGCCGGTGCATCTGGGCCATCCGCATTCGATCGGCATCGCAGATATCACAAAACCTGACTACGGCGATCCGGTGCCGGTTGCGCCCGACGAGATTCCGGTGTTCTGGGCCTGCGGCGTGACGCCGCAAGCGGTAATCGCGGCCGCGAAGCTGCCATTCGCGATCACGCATGCGCCAGGATTGATGCTGGTGACCGATCTCAAGAACAAGCAATTGGCGGTGCTCTAAAGGGCAGCGCTTGCCGCTTCTTGAGGCTTTACCGCAAGCGTCAACCGTTTCATCGATAGTTGCCGATCAACA
>Ga0137416_10001924_pt1 | contig 10855 bp, 8 predicted proteins | sample CZODoug3_1_1_16f_FD_108282 | JGI IMG/M metagenome (GOLD analysis project Ga0137416, IMG submission 108282) | Vadose zone soil fungal communities from Angelo Coast Range Reserve, California, USA - CZODoug3_1_1_16fungal (Illumina Assembly) | ecosystem: Environmental > Terrestrial > Soil > Vadose...
CTCAAGTTCGCGCTCGGCGAACTAAGCCCTAGAGAACTCCGAGGCAGAAGCCTATCCGACCTAGTCCACAAGTCCCCGGGCGAAGGAGCACGATCCGCCTATGTGGCCGTGCAGTTCGACAACAGTGACCGAAAACTACCGGTAGACTCTGGCCTAGTAACAATATCCAGAGAGTTCTCGAAGGGCGGAGAGGGAATCTACCGGCTCAACGGACGACGCCTCTCCAGAAAACAAGTCCAGGACATTATGAGCTCCGCAGACATCCAAGTCACCGGGTTCAACCTCATCTCACAACACGCCGTCACCCGGCTCGCAGAGATCAGCACAGAAGAACGAAGAAAGATTCTGGAAAGCCTAATCGGAATCGGAACCTTCGAGACCAAAAAAGCCGAAGCAAGAGTGCAATTGCAAGAGGCGGATCTGAACCTCAAGGTCGCGTCTGCAAGGGTTGATGAGGTTAGACAGAGGATAGAACAGCTGGAAAGAGAAAGAAACGACCTCCTCCGGTTCAATCTCCTCAAGACCGAGATAAACAGCCAACAAGCCCGTATCCTCTCCGCCCAGATACTAGCACTCGAAAACCGGCATCAGGAGATGTCGCAGACGCTCGAGCAGGAACAGCTCAAGCTCGATCAAGTGAGACGTGAAAGAGAAGACCTAACACAGCAAAGAGAGAAGATCGAGGAGGAAAGACGGCGATTCGAAGAGAAGACAGTCACCCAGGGAAACCAGGAGCTCTTCGACCTTGAAAGACGCATCGCAGAAGCTAGCAAGGGCATCGTGGAAGCAAAATCCACCACAGAAACAGCGAAGAATCTAGTTGCAACTCGCACAAGACAACTCGAAGCCATCACAAAACAGGCGGAAGAGATGGAAAACTCCATCAAGCCACTGGCCAGCTCGATCAAAAGTCTCCAGTCACACAAGAAAATCCTCGATGACAAGCTAGAAGACTCCACATCCAAGGTCCAAAAAATAAGCCAAAAGCTCACAGCCGCCAGAGCGTCCCTCGACCAAGACACTAAGAAACTGCGCGAGGTTCAGGACGAGATCGACGGTCTGGGAAAAGAACTCGCAAACCTCACCGCCCAAAGCAAGGGCAGTTCAACAAAACTCGACCTAACCGCCAGCCACCTGCAAACCCTCGAAGCCCGCCAGAAAGAGTTCGCCCAGCTCTCAGAAGAACTGAAGAGCAGAATCCGCGAAATGGAGAAACTTCAGAAGGAAGAAGAAAAACGGCTCGAGTCAATCGAGCAGAAAACAAAGGAGTACGGCGAACTCAAGGACCAGCGGAGAAAAGAGATCGACGAAGCCCTTGACGTTGCAAAAAAGGCACGAGTCACAGTAGTCGAATTCAACACCCAAAAGACCCTGGCAGACAACATGGGAGCCGAAGACAAAGCCATCGAGAAGATCGAAGAGATGGCCGATGAAGGCGCACTGAAAGGCGTCTACGGACGACTAGAAGACCTCGTCAAGTTCCCCGAAGAATACCGCAAAGCAATCCAGGCGGCCAGCGCCGGCTGGATGAAAGCACTAGTTGTGAAGAACCTAGAAGTAGCAATACGCTGCGTCGAAAGCCTGAAACGAACAAAACTCGGACGCGTCAAGATAGTTCCCCTAGAAGATCTTGAGCTTTCAGATCAAGAGCTTGATGCTGACAACGCATCCGGAATAATTGGTCCACTATCGAAAGTAATACGGTCCGACAAGTCCATTACTCCCGCTGTCCAATTCGTCTTCGGCGATACCATACTCGCAACAACACAAAGAGCAGCCTTCCTGACAGCGTCCAAGGGACAAAGATGCGTCGTGACCAGCGGCGACCTTTACGAGCCGGGAGGAGGCCTCGAGAGCGGTTACTACAGAGCCCCGCTCGAGATCTCAACCTTGGTTCCTCGATCAACCGCACTTGAAAGTCTTGAGAAAACAGTAAAGTCGCTGGAGACAGTTGTGCAGCGCTCACGGTCCGATGTTGACCGGATCGAGACAGAACTGGACGAGCTCTTGGAAGATCGAGTGTCTGCGAGCAAGACTCGAGAGGCCCTGGCAAGAGACGTAGAACAAGCCAAGAAAAGCTTCGAGAGAACAAGAGTCTTCCTGCAGCAGACGACCCGACGAATTGACAGCCTTCAGAGCTCCATGGCAAAGGAGCGAGTCCTGTTGGAGGAGACTGCCGAGAAACAAGCGGAGATGAAGAGACGCCTCGCCGTCATAGAAGAGGAAAGGACGAGACTCAGGATTGATTCCAGAAGGTCAGCACTCTCTCAACTTGAAACAGAGCGAGACCAAGCCACCGCCGAGAACCAGCTCATCCATAGAGAGAAGCTCGAACTAGAAACCCGTCTCTCCTCCCAGCATTCTACCCTTGAGACTCTGAGGCCCGGAATCGACCAAATCAGAATACAACTGCGCTCGCTTGACTCTGAGATTCATCGAGAAGAGGCACGAGCCAACGAAGCGCATGATCGACTCGAAATAATAGAGAAGGAGATGAAACAGTTCGACGAGGAGAAGAAACGACTAGTTGGAAATTTAGACAGTGTGGGAGATGAGAGAAAGAAGTACGAAGAACAGTTTGTAGAAGTCGAAAAGGCAACTCGCAAACTTCTGCAAATGATGGACCCACTCAATGCCAGCGTGACCGATCTAAAAGCGGGCATCAGGGAAGTCGACGCTCAACTAACAATCTTCAAAGCACAACTTAGAAGCCTCGGATTCGAAAAACCACTCGAGACTCACCCAGACCTCATCAAGGAGGCTGAAGACATGAAACGCGCCCTCGAACAGGAACGAGACGAGATAGGCGCTATCAACCAGCTTGCCGCACAACAATACGAATCACAAAAAGAAGGATACAAACATCTCTCCGTCAGGATTAGTGAACTCGAACGAGAGAAACTAGCGATTCTCGACTTCATGAACGAACTAGAGAGGAAGAAGCTTGACACCTTCATAGGCGCTTACAACAAGGTCAACGAGACATTCCAGAGCATTTTTCGCGAGATGACAGGTGAGGGAAACGGAAGAATGGTCCTGGACAATCCTGAAAACCCATTCGAAGGCGGACTTGACGTCTTGCTTCAGTTCCCCGGAAAGAGCGAGCTCACGATCGGGAGTGCGAGTGGGGGAGAGAAATCCGTCTCAACGGTCTGCTACCTCCTCGCACTCCAACAAATCCATCCAATGCCATTCTACGTCATGGATGAGATCGACGCGCACTTGGACGTGCTCAACGCGAAACGGTTGGCGACTCTTCTGAGATCGAGGAGCAGCATGTCCCAGTTCATCGTAATCTCACTGAAAGACTCAACCATATCGAGAGCAGAGAGAGTGTTCGGGGTCTTCATCGACAAAGGCAGTAGCCAGATAGTGTCCCTACCCTCGAAGGGTGAGAACAATTGACCGCTCAAGAAGAGGCGTACTGGCTCAAGGCACCTTACGCCGTCCTCTTCGACCTGATTCATCTTCACCGCGTCAAACCATGGGACGTAAATCTGGCAAATCTGCTGGACGAGCTTCTCCATGAGATGAGGGGTCGAGGATTCATCGACTTCTCCGTCTCCGGCACGGCCCTCCTCTCCTCAGCCATTCTACTTCGGATGAAATCAGAACTCATCCTCAAGATGGAAGAACCGCCGAAGCCCCCACTCGAGAGGCCCACCGATTTCGTCCCGCCACCCCTAGCCTTTCCCCTGCGCTATGAATCGACAACCACATCTGTCGAAGAGGTCATCAAAGGATTACTAGAAGTGCTGACGGCAGAAAGAATGCTTCCAGCAAGCGCACAGATCGTTCTCAGAACGCCTGAGGTGTTCGAACAAGTTGACGATTTCCTTGTCAAGATTGAAGAGAATATCAAAGGCTTTCTCCAGAGATTACTCGCAGAAGCCGGCCCTAGCCAGAAGAAACTGTCCTTCCTGACCCTTCTCGGAAAAGGAGAGCCTCTCGAAGCTGTGAGAATGTTCATCATGTTGCTGTTCTTAGCGGTAGAGGGAAGAGTTGGCCTAGCCCAGCCTTTCGAGTTCGGTGATATCGAAATCGAGCTGAAAAACGATGGAAGCCCAAGTTTCGACTAACACAGCTCAGCTGAAAACTGCTGATCTACAACAGCAGCTCTGCGAGGCCGCGCTATACGTCTCCGGAAGACCATTAGAACTGAAAATGATCGGATCTGTCATAGGCGCTAGATCAGAGGACAAAATACGCGGAATCGCAACAGCGGTTGCGGAACGCTACAGATTGGCCGGTAGCCCGATTCAAGTTGTAGAACTCCCCGACGGCCGCTTTGTCATGCAACTAAAAGCAGAGTTCGCCAAGCACGTTCGAAAACTGGCGAACAGGCCACTTCTTACAACTGGACCTCTTCGAACCCTATCTTTCATAGCCCTGAAGCAGCCTGTCACCCAGTCCTACGTGGTACGCGTCCGTGGAAAACTGGCCTACGTTCATGTGAAACAGCTGAAGGATATGGACCTGATTAATGACGAGAGGATCGGGAGGACGAGAATGCTAAGGACGACTACTACGTTCGCAGACTACTTCAATCTTAACCATGACCCGTCACTCATGAAAAAGGAGCTGAAGAAAGTACTCCAGCTCGGGGAAGATGCTCCATTGTCCCTCGAAACAGCCAAGCCAGACAGCTAACTATCCTAGTCGTGCGCTGATCTTTGAAAGAACACTACGCGACAGGATATGTCTTCACTGCAGAAGTTGTAAGCGGAGCCAATGTCGGGCCCGCTATCCCAATTGTCTCCAGCAGATGACGATAAGTGGGGATCGGGTTTCGCTGTCTGAACAGATATGAGAAGTGAATACCATTCGCTTCTCCGTGAAGAGCCTCGTAGGCCTCTGCCGCAACAGCGAGACTTCCTCCAGCCGGATCGTCCAACAGTCTCTTCCTGACGTGGGCTGGGACAGGAATGTCGAACTTCTGGCTCACAAATAGCACATTGTCTAGGCTGAGCGGAATCGAGACTTGAATGAAGAGTGGTACGTTTAACCCTGCTTCAAGCAATGAATCTCTATGGTCAAGTACACTCTCCGAGTCGAAGGCGACGTTCGTCACGATGAAATCTGCCCCGGCGTCGACTCGTGATATCGTCCGGGAGATTTCGCTTTCCTTGTCCTTTACGTGCTGGTTGGTCACCGCCCCGATGCACGGATCGTTTCCACCGTTCAGTGAAGAGACCTCTCGAATCAGCTCGTTGGTTTTCGTGAACTCGTATGTCCCAGGACGAGGCTCAGGATAGGGGTCTCCATAGACGATTAGTACGTTTCCAAGTCCTTCTTCTACTTGGTTCGAGATTGTTGGCAAGTCGGACCTGCGGCAATCGCGACATGTGAGCGAAGGAACTGCGGTTATCCCAGCACGGTTGATGATAGAAGCCGAGGCAAGGCTTCTACGTTGGGGAGTTACCTGGAAAGATTTTGGATAGCTCGGGTCGTTGTGCCCATTCCGAAGGGCAGGGACCGTGATGGCGTCTACTCTCCCTCTCAGGAGGGCCAGATCGCTCGGAACTACTCTGTCTGGAATAAGCTCAACTGTGACGAGGTTATGATGCCTTGCGCGATCGCTCAGTCTCATTCGTACATCTCCCTGGCCAGTTCAGCTCCCTTCGTGATGCTTGCGAGTTTCGCAAAGGCTACGTCCCACGTCCTAGTCCGGAGCCCGCAGTCCGGATTCGCCCAGATCTTTGCCGGATCCCCGACGAGCTTAGTGGCGTACAGAAGTCGGTCCCGCACTAGCTCTGGAGACTCGATTAGATCTCGTCCCACGGATTGTCCCGCCCCGGAAGATACGTTTCCTGTGAAGTCGTGGACGTGGGCGACGCCGAGCCCGAATTCCCCGCTGAAGCCAGCATCGACGAAATGTTTGAGGTCTCTGTAGCCTTCCCGTGAGTCATCATCGACTCCGAGACGGGAAGTGTCTCTGTTCGCGAACTCTAACGCGAGGTGGTCGCATTTGTCTAGCTTCGGTGCGTATTCTGCGAGAACTTTGTATCCTATCTCAGATGGGTAGCAGGTGTGGTCACTGAACTTGCAATTGAACCCTTTGACCGTTTCATTCCACGCTTCGACGAAGAGCTCCATTTCCTGAGGTTCCGGATGTGTGGTCACCGCCGGCTCGTCAATCTGTATCCAAGATGTTCCCGCGTTAACTAGGTCTCGGATCTCAGGTCGTATGATTTGCTCTACGACATCGAGTAGGAATTCGCGCTTCGCTTCGATCTTCCGTGTCCTAGGCGAGGAAATGCGTTGCTTCTGGATGTAATATCCGCTGAAAGACCAGTCCACTAGTGTGTATGGACCGGTAATCGGAACTTTCACCGCTCGATGGGCGTATTTCTTGACATCCAAGAATTCCGGCAAATAGACAGGGTGTTTCCTTGAGATCTTCGATTCGGCGACTCCCTTGTTGAAGTACTTGTAGTCAAAGGAGTGGACGTGGCCAAGCAGGCTCATTCCCTGGACAGCTTTGATTACATGCTCGTACATCTCGACTCGCTGCTGTTCTCCCCCTACACCGTCGTTGTCTACGCCAGCGGTTTCGAAGAGGCGCAGGCCGTATAAGGTGGAGAGTTCCAGAACCCCTCTTGCTCGTTCCCTGTCATCGCTGGTCTTGAGGATGCTCTTGGCTCGATCATGGAAGTCTTGAATGGCTAACTTCTCAGCCCATTCTTCAGCTTCGGAGAGGTCTTGTGAGGAGAGTTGTTGTCGAAGCCCCTTCGTTCTCCATTTGGGTTTGGCGAGACTCCCGATCTCCTGAACCGGAAAGAGTTTCGACATCTATCGGCTCCCCTCGAACAGTTCAGATGCTTTCGATAGAGCCTCCAATTTTTGATTCGCAATTTCTTGTGGTAAGAACTTCAGGTCCGAATTGGACGCAAAAACTAGGTCTTGAACATCCACTTGCTCGCAGAACTTCCTTGCTGTGTCAGCAATCCAGCGAGCGTCCTCAACGTAGGATTCCCGTGAGTCGACAACACCCAAAACGAGCGCTTTCGGAGCTTGTTCGCGAAGTGCGGAAATGTCAGTTTCGAAGAGGTCAATTCCAATGCCGTAGATCGGCAGGTCCAGAAGCTTGGGGAGTACTGGAGCAACGTCGCCAAAGTAGGACTGGACCACAAACTCTCCGGGATTGCCCTCTACCACGGACCGAATTGCTCTGAGAGCGAGTTCAACTTCCGATTGGTCTCTAAAGCTCTCTCGGTAGGGTTGATAGACCAAACAGGGTTCTGATAGTTGGAAGAGCGAAACGCCCTCATTCCGGAGTCTCTTGATAATATCGCGCTCGGCAACCGCGATGTCGGAGACCAGATCAGGATAATTTTCGTAGTGCTTGTTTTCCGAGAGCTGAGAGAACGTGTACGGCCCAGGCAGGGTGATTTTGCGACTCCTTTCTCCTGTCAAGAGTTCTGCTCGGAGAAACTTCTCGGGGTCGATCTCGTCGGCTGAAATCTTGCCTGTGACGATGGGCTTCTGGTAGAATGTGTTGGTGTCAAACCATCTTGAGTACCGGGTACCCGACTCCACTCCTTTGAGAGATCGGGCGATGGGTCTTAGTTGGTCTTGCCAGCCTAGGGCTCCATCGGAGATATGTTGGAAGCCGAGGCTCTCTTGAAGTTTGATGAGTTCTCTTGTCTCCTGCTCGAGTTGAGCTTCCACTTGGTTCCAGCTGGTTTTCGATCGCTCGTACGAGCGGGTAAGTTCAATTAGCTTTTCTGACCGCGGGTGAATCCCTGCAAGCTGGATTTCTGGGGACATGTTTTCGTCGTCGTTTCAGTTATTCTAATTATATAAGTTCTGTTGTACTCATATTCCATTAGGAATACGGCTTTCTGTATTCCGATAGGAATAAGAGCATCGTAAACTCGTGTGGATGCATGCTTCCATCCTTGAGGGAGATTCCAAAGAAACGGAAAGAGCTCGGATTGACACAGTCTAGACTCGCCGTGTCGGCTGGAGTAAGCCAGTCAATAATCGCGAAGATAGAGGCCGGTTCAGTGGACCCGTCTTATTCGGTTGTGCAACGACTGTTCAGCGCCTTAGAAAGAGCAGGGGTTGAGAGCCCAGCACGTCGCGTGGACGAGCTCATTAGTCGTCCCGTTGTCTCTGTGGCGAGAACGCAACTTGTTCGAGATGCTGTTGACTTGATGAGGCGTAGGGGTTATTCGCAGCTCCCTGTTTTCGAGGGCGGACGATCCGTTGGAAGCATTTCGGAGAAGACTATACTCGATCGGGCCGCTCGGGGTGAGTCATTGGAGTCGGTCCTTGTCCTAAAGGTTCGCGAGATCATGGATTCGCCGTTGCCGGTGGTCAACAATGATACTCCACTTGATCTCGTTCTGGGATTGTTGCAGAGCAACTATGGCGTCCTCGTCTCTAAAGGCGAGAACATCGTCGGTATTCTGACGAAGTCGGATATTTTGAAGACAAAAAGGTAGTTCTAGTAAGGGACGGATTGTAGCATCCAGCATTGAACGAACGGTCCAGGTTGTTTCCAGTGACTATTCACCAGGGTAACATCATTCCTATCCAAGAATAGCTCATGCTGTGTTCTCCTGTTCGAGATACTAATAGGACAAGTATCCTTGGATGAGCTTGAATGATCACTAGGTACGGGTTGAATGAATGCTAGTCCAACTTACCAGTCTTGATCCCATCTGGTCCCTCTTCACTATCATAGGAATACTCACCCTATTCGGGAAAAAGAAGAAAGACGAGAAAGACCACGAAGAGACCGGAGAATCATCGACATCGATGCCCACTTCATCGCCCAACTCTCCAGCGCCATCTACTTTCCAAGTTCCTCCTCTTTCCGCAAGTGCTCCTGCTTCTCCTTCGCCTCCAACTTCTCCACCAATGAACGCCAACGTCTCCTATCAACCGCTGAGAAGCTGGCAGGGTCCTCCGCAGGGAGACGAGGACAGTTCGCTGAGCAGACTGCTACAGTCTCTGCTCAGAGATTTGCCCTCTGACACGAACTCGATGGGTGGCGATCAGACAGGAGCGTTTTCGTTGCAGAGCACCGCTGAATGGGTCCCACCGAGGGCGACGCCCACAAGTCGGCCGATGATGATAGGCCCAGGCGGAAGGAAAGGCCCTGACTCAGAGAAACCAGCTCCTGCACCTCCGGTACCAGCGACTACCGCGCCTCCTCCACCTCCAGCGCCTCCAGTCCGTTCCGTGAAACCCTCCGCTCCTATGGAGCAGCCAGCGAAGGAAGTGCTCCAGCCCAAGTTCTATCCTCCACCCTCAACGGATAAACCGGAGAAATCTGTCCGGGAAGAGGCTTCCAAACGTCCCAGTCCTTCCAAGGTCTCGCAGGGTTTCGAGCATATTTTCGAGCTTACGCAAGGGAATCTAGAATCTCCGGGTCTCGTGGTTGTGAATGGCAGCCAGGGGTCCGGGAAGACGACTCTATGCTCAGGGCTGGCGAGCAGTTTTCTGAAGCAGGGGAACCCGTGCATGTTCGTTACCTACGATAAGGCGCCGGCTGCGCTTAGAGAGCAGATGAAAAAGATAGGAGCTGATCCGTCGGAAGCTGAGTCTCAATACCGATTCCTGCTGGTTGACGGGTTTTCGTCCCAGTCTGATTCGTTCAGTTTTGAGCCGTACTATGTTGAGAAGGCGTTTGACTTCGATTCGATACAGGACGCGCTTGTCAAGAACAGTTCCATGTTTATCGGCGAGAAGACGAAGATTCTGTTTGATTCGATCGATCAGGTGGTCGCGAAGACTGCGTCCAAGGATTTTGTCAAGAGACTGAGCGAGACCTTGGACAAGCTAAGAGACTCGAACGTTACCCTCGTTCTGACGGCAGATCTTTCGAAAGCTCCGAAGGATGTGGTCAAGTGGCTGGAAGATACTGCGTCGTGTGTTATCGATCTGGACAAGGACGATTCGGATCCTGACGGGCGAGAGCTGAAGGTCAGGAAGCTCAACGGGTCAGCGTCCAAGATTGACACGGAGACGTTCGAGATAGATTCCAGCAAGGGACTCGTATTCGTAAAGTAGTCTTATTCCTTGCATGCAGAGGAATGGACAAGAATAGCTACTCGTCGTCTTTCGAATCGTCCGCTTGCGGTGGAGGCTGGAAGGCTTCGAGGGGCACCCATCTGCTCTTCTGGGCTCCTTTGACCCAGGCGCCTCCTCCATCGATCCATTCTACAATGCCCTCAATTGTCTCGCCGCTCATCAGCGTCACCTTGACGTTGTCGCCGGGCTTGGGAAGAGACATGACGTGCGTGGACCGGAAGGCTGGGTAATGTATGATAAAACCCTGCCCTGGACAAGCAGAACGACCTAGTCAAGCGTCGTTAGAGCGCGATACTTACTTTCACATGGGTCCGCAGGGACCACTCATGCGACGCGAGGGTCGGTCGCTAAGACCCCCTATTTTCCTGAAACCATTTCCTGTCTGGCGTGGATAATGGGCGAGACAGGCTGATCAGGGCACAATCCAGGCTGGGATGGCCTGGCGGAGATAGCGACAATTCCGAACAAATCTCGGGAGAGTTGAAGGGGGCGTCCCAGATTCGAGATCGGGGCTGATAATGGGCGAGTTTCTAAACCACCCGAAAAAGTCTAGAGGGGCTCTACGTAACCGAAGCCTTCGCGTATGATCTTGCGCACCATCTCAGCCCTCTCCTCAGTATTCTTATCTAGGAAAATCTTGACAATGTGACCCTTCTCAGTCTCGAAGCGCAAACCTTCTTTGCGAAACTTCTCCAAGGCATCATTCAGTTTGAAATGGTTTCCAAAAGTTGCAACACTAACGGCGCGGTTCTTCTTCTTACCACCGAGCCTTATTGCGGTCTTCCTAAAACCCTCGGCTAAACCGTAAGCC
>Ga0137416_10001926_pt1 | contig 10852 bp, 7 predicted proteins | sample CZODoug3_1_1_16f_FD_108282 | JGI IMG/M metagenome (GOLD analysis project Ga0137416, IMG submission 108282) | Vadose zone soil fungal communities from Angelo Coast Range Reserve, California, USA - CZODoug3_1_1_16fungal (Illumina Assembly) | ecosystem: Environmental > Terrestrial > Soil > Vadose...
ACGACCAGCGCCGAGCCGTACATATGCACCACGTGCGCCCCCATCACCACCACCGTGGCCACCGCCAGCCCCCACCGCGCCACAACCCCGCCCACTCCCCGCGAGTCGGGGATTCCGTCAGGGTGAGTCGCGGATTCCGTCAGGCCCGCCTGCGGCCCCCGCAACACCGCCCGCCGCCCCGGTGACCGGCTGCCCCACGCGACCAGTGTCAACGGCAGCGCGGCGGCGACCGCGGTGACCAGCCACCACAGCGCGGCATCCGGCGGCGCCGGCCAGCGCTGCTCGCCGACCAGCTCAGCGTCACTCGCGTCAGTGCCGACCCCGCTGCCGACCCCGCTGCCGACCCCGATCCGCAGCGGGATCCGCCAGTCCAGCCGCGCGTCCGGCGGGCGGGGCTTGCCGGCGGCGGCGGCGATCCGGGGGTCGGACCACAGCGCCGAGTCGCCGGGGTCCACCACCGGCAGCGCGTTGATCACCGAGCCCGGCGGCGGCAGCACGCCGATCCGCTGCCCGGTGTGGTTGTCCAGCCGCAGCCGGGCGCCGGCCTCGACGACGGTCACGGTCAGCCCGGGTACGGCCGGCTCGATGCCGAGTACCACCGGTTCGTTGGCCGACGAGCTCAGCCCGCCGGCGTGCGCCCAGGCCACCCCGTTACTGACCAGCACGGCGAACGCGCTGATCAGTACGGCTGTGATCAGTCGGGCAGCCGCGCGTCGCACCAGGCAGACGTTAGCCGGGCGCGGGCCGGACCAAATCCGCGACTCACCCTGACGAAATCCCCGACTCGCGGAAAGGGGAACGGGGGCGGGCGCTGTGGGCGCCCGCCCCCGTTCGAGGCCGTGCTCGGTCAGGCGTCGAGGCGCTGCTTGAGTGCTTCGAACTCGTCGCGCATCGAGCTGGGCAGCGAGTCGCCGATCTGGGCGAACCACTCCTCGATCAGTGGGATCTCGGCCTTCCACTCGTCGACGTCGACAGCCAGTGAGGCGGCCACGTCGTCGACGACGCCGTCCAGGCCGGCCAGGTCGATCTGGCCGGGCGTGGGCACGTAGCCGATGGGCGTCTCCACGGCGGCGGCCTTGCCCTCGATGCGCTCGACCATCCACTTCAGCACGCGGCTGTTCTCGCCGAAGCCGGGCCACAGGAAGCGCCGGTCCTCGCCACGGCGGAACCAGTTCACGCAGAAGATCTTGGGCAGCTTGCTGGCGTCCGCGCTCTTGCCGACGTCGATCCAGTGCTGGAAGTAGTCACTGACGCCGTAGCCGAGGAACGGCAGCATGGCCATCGGGTCGCGGCGGACCATGCCGACCTTGCCGGCGGCGGCGGCAGTCTTCTCCGAGGACAGCGTGGCGCCGACGAACACGCCGTGCTGCCAGTCGCGGGACTCGGCGACCAACGGCACCGTCGTCGCGCGGCGGCCGCCGAAGATGATCGCCGAGATCGGCACGCCCTGCGGGTCCTGCCACTCCGGTGCCACGACCGGGCACTGCGAGATCGGCGTGGTGTAGCGGGAGTTGGGGTGGGCGGCGGCGAACTCCGAGTCCGGCGTCCACTCCTGCCCGGTCCATGCGGTGAGGTGCTGGGGCTCGCCCTCCAGCCCCTCCCACCAGATGTCGCCGTCGTCGGTCAGCGCCACGTTGGTGAACAGCGAGTTGCCCTGCTCGATGGTGCGCATAGCGTTCGGGTTGGTCTTCCAGTTGGTGCCCGGGGCGACGCCGAAGAAGCCGAACTCCGGGTTCACCGCGTACAGCCGGCCGTCGTTGCCGAAGCGCATCCACGCGATGTCGTCGCCGACAGTCTGCGCGGTCCAACCCTCCACGGTCGGCTGCAGCATCGCCAGGTTGGTCTTGCCACACGCCGACGGGAACGCGGCGGCGATGTAGTAGTCCTTCTGCTCCGGGCTGGTCAGCTTGAGGATCAGCATGTGCTCGGCCAGCCAGCCCTCGTCGTGGGCGATGGCCGAGGCGATCCGCAGCGCGTAGCACTTCTTGCCAAGCAGCGCGTTGCCGCCGTAACCCGAGCCGTAGCTCCAGATCTCGCGGGACTCCGGGAAGTGCGCGATGTACTTGGTCTCGTTGCACGGCCAGGCGACGTCCTGCTGGCCGGGCTCCAGGGGCGCGCCGACGGTGTGCAGGCAGGGCACGAACTTGTCCCCGGCCGGCCCGTCGAACAGCGGCAGCACCGAGGCGCCCATCCGAGTCATGATGCGCATCGAGGCGACCACGTACTCGGAGTCGGTGATCTCCACTCCGAGCATCGGCTGCTCGGCGTCGGTCGGCCCCATGCAGAACGGGACGACGTACATGGTCCGGCCGCGCATCGAACCCTCGAAGAGACCGTTCAGGGTCTCCTTCATCTCCGCCGGGTCCACCCAGTTGTTGGTCGGGCCGGCGCCTTCCTTGGTCTCGCTACAGATATACGTGCGCTCCTCGACCCGCGCGACGTCCTTCGGGTCCGACGCACACCAGAACGAGTTCGGCTTCTTCTCCTCGTCGAGACGTTTGAATGTCCCGGCCTCAACCAGCTGCGTGGTCATCCGATCCCACTCGGCCTGCGAGCCGTCCGCCCACACCACCCGGTCCGGGGTCGTGAGCTCGGCCACCTCACGAACCCAACCGAGCAGCCGGGCATTCGTCGTGGGGGCCTTATCGAGCCCGGGAACCGTTGCAGCGGTCATGTGTCGTCTCCTTGGTGGCGGCCGACTCGCGGAATGGCTTTGGAATGCCAAAGCCGCCCGCCAACGACCTCGTGCGACGGGCAAGTTCCGGGAGGAGTGGCTTTGGAGGTTAGTCGCGCAAAGCGCCTCGCACAGCCGCTGGACACTGTCGGATCACTCACAGGAGCGATCAAGGGAAACGATTCAGAAGGGTCGAAGCGGCGAAAGTCACTCCGTAAGCGCTTACGTTTCCGCCTCGCGAACGGGCCTATTCAGGGTCCACTTTGACGACTAAGAGGCCTGGCTCACCGACGACATGTTGAAGTCCGGCACCAGCATCGCGGGCATCACGGTGCGGGTGAACCAGTCCTTGAACTCCCTCGGCAGCGTGCGCTCCGCGGCGCCGACCGAGCTGACCCGGCGCAGCAGGTCGAGCGGCGACTCATTGAACCGGAAGTTGTTCACCTCGCCGACCACCTCGCCGCCCTCGACCAGGTACACGCCGTCCCTGGTCAGGCCGGTGAGCAGCAGAGTGGCCGGATCGACGACCCTGATGTACCAGAGGCAGGTCAGCAGCAGGCCGCGCTCGGTCCGCCGGACCAGGACGGCGAGCGAGCCGTCGGTACCCCCGGTGAGCGCCAGGTTGTCGCCGGGCGCGGCGAACTCGGTGCCGAACTCGGCGGCCGCCGCCCTCGGGTACGCCAGCCGCTCGATCACCCCGTCGGCGATCCAGTCCACCCGGCCCAGCGGCAGGCCGTTGTCGAACACGCTCACTGAGTCCCCGGACTGCGTGGTGGCCAGGAACGGCATCGTGCCCAACCCCGCGCCCATCGCCGGGTCACTGGACAGCGTGAGCGGCAGCTCGGTCAGCCGTTCGCCGACCCGGGTCGCGGAGCCGGCGCCGGCCGGCGCGGAGAACGGGCTGCGGCCCTCCTGCGCGGTCCGCCCGGACATGCCCCAGGACAGGTAGGTGAACAGGTCGGCGACCGAGGAGGGCGGCAGGATCGTCGGGTAGCGACCGGCCGGCAGGTCGATCCGGCGATCCCCCCAAGACAGCCTGGTGGCCAGCTCGGTGTCCAGCTCGAGCAGGTCGATGTCGGTGAAGTCCGCCGTCGAGCGGCCGCCCCAGGCGGACCGGCTCTTCTCGGCGGCCACCTTCGCGTTCAGCTCCACCGACCCGGTCGGCTGGGTCCACCGCCTGCGCACCCCGGTGGAGGTGCCCAACCAGGTGGTGGCGACCTCGTGGCTGGCGAACCCGTAGAGCGTGCGCCCGTGCTGTCTGGCCCGGTCGAACGCCTCGGCGAGCTGCTTGGCGAACGCCCCGTACACCGCGATCGAGGTCTCGCCGGCCTGGTCGGCCCAGTCGTCGGAGCTGCCCGGTTCCGGTGCCGGTAGCTCGGCCACGTCGCGCGCCGGGCCGGACTGCCGGGCCGCCCGCTCGCTGGCCCGGACCATGGCCTCGATCTCGCTCGGGTCGGTGACCTGCGCAGACGAGGCCACCACGCCGGCGGCCACGCCACCGTCCGACCCGGCCAGCTTGATCAGCGAGATCACCGACCAGCTCAGCGCGGTGCTGTGCCCGTTGGTGGTCATCGTGTTGTTCGCCCAGCGCAGCACGGCCTCGCTGGACTCGGTGACCAGTACGACGCGACCGAACAGGTCCGTGCCGGGCACCGCGAGGGCCCGCTCGACCAACTCCTGAGCGCGCATCTAACGCCTCGCCTCCCGCGCCGCGTTGAGTACGTTGACCTGCTCGAACAGCCCTGGCGGGCACCCGTGGCTGACCGCCGCGATCTGCCCGGGCTGCGCCTTGCCGCAGTTCAGTGCACCGGAGAGTAGCCAGCTGGACGGCCCGCCCACCGCGCGCAGCGAGCCCCAGAAGTCCGTGGTGGTCGCCTGGTAGGCCACGTCGCGCAGCTGGCCGGCGAGGCGGCCGTGCTCGATCCGGTAGAAGCGCTGCCCGGTGAACTGGAAGTTGTACCGCTGCATGTCGATCGACCAGGACTTGTCCCCGACGACGTAGATGCCCCGGTCGACGCCGGCGATCAGCTCCTCGGTGGTGGTGTCCCGCACCGGGTCCGGCTGCAGCGAGACGTTGGCCATCCGCTGGATCGGCACGTGGTGCGGCGAGTCGGCGAACGCGCACCCGTTGGACCGGGCCAGCCCGAGCCGGGGGGCGAACGTGCGGTCCAGCTGGTAGCCGACCAGCACGCCGTCGCGCACGAGGTCCCACTCGGTGGTGGCCACCCCGTCGTCGTCGTAGCCGACAGTGGCCAACCCGTGCGGCACCGTGCGGTCGCCGGTGACGTGCATGTGTTCCGAGCCGTAGCGCAGCGTGCCGAGCTGGTCCGGGGTGGCGAAGCTGGTGCCGGCGTAGGCCGCCTCGTAACCGATCGCCCGGTCGTACTCGGTGGCGTGCCCGACCGACTCGTGAATGGTCAGCCACAGGTTGGTCGGGTCGACGACCAGGTCGTATCGGCCGGGGTCGACGGAAGGGGCCTTCATCTTCTCGGCGAGCAGCTCGGGCACCTGAGCCAGCTCCGCATCGAAGTCCCAGCCGCCGGCGCCGGCCGTGCCGAGGGCGAACTCCCAACCCCGCCCGACCGGCGGGGCCAGCGTGCGCATGGTCTCGAACACCCCGGCGGCCCGGTTCACGGCGGTGGCGGTGAACCGGGGCTCGATCCGGATGCGTTGCTGCATGGTGCTCGTGCCGGCCAGGTCGGCGTAGAACTTGATCTCCTTGACCTGGGCGCACTCGGCGTCCGCGTGGTCGACGCCGTCCGCCGCGAGCAGCCGCTCTGACCAGTCCGCCAGCAGCGCGATCTTGTCCTGGGTGGGCACCGTGAACGGGTCGATCTCGTACTCGGAGACCCAGCTGACGCCGGCGTACACCGGCTCGTCGGCGCGCACGACCGGTTCACTGTTCACCGCCCGCAGGGTGCGCGCCACCTCGACGGCCCTGGCGGCGGTCGCGGCCGCCGCGGTCGGGCTCAGCTGGTGCGTCGAGGCGAAGCCCCAGGTGCCATCGACGATCACCCGGACGGCCAGCCCGACGGTGATCTCTTCGGCCGCCGAGGAGACCGCGCCGTCGCGCAGCGCGAGGTCCTGGCTCAGGATGCGCTCGACGCGCAGGTCCGCGTGGCTGGCGCCGAGCAGGCGCGCTCTGCTCAGCGCCGCGTCGGCCAGCGCGGCCAACGGCAGCGCGCGAAACTCAGGGTCAATCCGCTCGTCACTCGGCACGCCCGCCACAAGCGGTGAACCTACCGGTCAGCTCCCGGGCGACCGGGCCAAGACAGGCGTCACTAGTGGAATCCTCGGCAAGTAGCGCCGCCAGGGTGACCACCGCGAACTCGGCGCCGGCCAACCGAGCATGGTGCGGGCGCACCAGCCGGCTGGCCGGCCGCTCCGACCCGTCGCACAGGCTCGCGCTGACCGGCCCCGACCGGAACCACTGTGCCGAGCAGGTCGATCACGTTCCAGTCGAGCAGCTGGTCCAGGTCCGTTGGCTGCGCGAGCGCGGCGTCGAGCACCGCCTGGGTGGGTTCCAGCGCGATGATCGGGGCCAGGCCGAGCGGTGCCAGCGCCGAACGCAGCCGGCCCAGGTTGAGCTCGGCGGCCCCGTTCATCCAGCGGCTGACCTGCTCCGGGCGCACGCCGCAGCGGCGCGCCAGCTCGGCCTGGGTCAGCCCTCGGTAGTCGCACAGGTATTGGAGCAGCTCGGGCACCTGGCGGAACCGGGCCCGATCCGGCTCGATCCGGCCGGCGCCGAGACCGATCCGAGGGATTCGTGGCCTCGGCAGACCCGGGCGCCGGCCGACCCTCGTCATCTCGCGGCCGCCGGTGAGCGGGACGCGCCCGGCGTGGCCCGACTCCCGGCCGGCGCGGCCGGTCTTGCCGTTCTGGCGGGGTGGAGCGGGGTAGCGGTTGTGGCGTCAGTTGCCGAAAAACGCAAGTTGACTGGCCGAATGTGCGCTTTTCGGCAACTCGTCGCACAACGTCTCCCCGGTCGCGGCGACGCCGTCATGGGCGGTCCAGCCAGAACGGGTCGGAACACATGTCCGCGGTCGGGTCGGTCGGCCACCAAGGCACCGGGTCGACGGTCAGGTCGGTGGTGCTCGCCGCGCCGTCCGGCCCGATCCGGATGAACAGGTCGGCCAAGCCATCCTCGTCGGTGTCGGCGAGCAGAGCCAGCTCCACCGGGTCGGGCAGCAGCACCGTGTCGGGCCGGCCGTCCAGGTCGGTGTCCACCCCATGGTTGACACCGTTGTCAATCGGGATCCGGTCGCGGTCGTCGGGGCGGATCATCCGGCCAGCTCCGATCGGGCGGTCAGCTCCGTGGACTCGCTGAGCAGGCCGGACAGCTCGGTGCGGGCCGCGGTCAACTCGTCGAGGCACCGGCCGTCCGCACCACTCAGCTCGGCCCGCCGGGCCGCCACCCGCCGGGTCAGCCGGTCGTGCTCCTCGCGCCTGGTGGACAACGCACCCCGGTGCCCCTCGGCCCGCCGGTTCAGCAGCGGCAGCAGTTGCCGCTCCGCGGCCAGCGCGCGCTCGGTCAGCATCGCCTCCAGCCCGGTGCGCAGATCCGCGAGTACCTCGGCCACCCATCGCTCGAGCCGGGCCCGGTCGGCCACCGCGCGCCGGGCCCTGGCCAGCCACCAGGCCGCGCCGACACCCAGCCCGACGGCCGCTGGCATGGCCACGCCCTCCAGCGTCGACGCGGCGCCCGCCATCGAGGACAGCGCCAGCCGGCCCAGCCCGAGACCACCGGACGCGCCGACCAGCAACATGATCCGGTCCTCCAGCGTGGACCGGTTCGACCGGCCGGGGAGCGTGATCACCGGCAGCTCCAGGCGCGGCCACCCCGCGCCGCCGATCGACCGCGCGGCCGCCGCCAAGCCGCCCTCCATCCGGTCGACCACCCGCCCGGCCAGCTCGGTCGCCGCCGCGCGGAACTGCTCAGGGAAGCCCGCCCGGCCGGCCCGGTCGGACTGGCCCAGCCGCTGCCGGGCGTCGTCCCGCAGCGTCCGCAGCGCCCCGGTCAGCTCGGCGGAGGTCGACCGCCGTACCTCGGCAAGGTCGGTGCGCAGCCGCCTCGGCCGCTCGACGCACAGCTCCCGGATGCCGGCGGCCAGCTCATCCCCCTCCCGGTCCAGCGCCTGCCCGGTGGCCAGCTCACGCCGTGCGGCGTGCCGCTGCCGAACAACCCGCCGACCCTGCGCCAGCGCCAGCCCGGTCTCCAGGATGCGCAGTGCGTTGCGGTAACCCGGCTGGCGCGCCGGCCTGGACAGCGCGGCCACCAGCCGAGCGGGGCCGTCCACCAGCAGATACACCGGGGCGTCGGCGAGCCTGGGTACCACCTCGGCGAGCTGACCGGACAGCGCGGCGACCACGCCAGCGCCCTGACCGGAGCCGGCACCGGCGACGGCCAGGTGCACCTCCTCCACCTGGCCGGCCAGCGCGGCCAGCCGCGCCCAGTGTGCCGGCGGGGGCAGCGCGGCGGCGTCGAACACCCACACCGCGGCCCGCGTCTCGGCGAGCCGGGCGTGCCGCGCCGACACCTCGGCCGGTGCGCAGCGCAGCCGGGCGGGCACCTGGGCGGCCAGCACGGCGGTCAGCTGGCCCACCGCCCGCTCCGCGCCGCCCAGCACCAGCACCGCGTCCGGCGGCGCTGCACCTCGCAGCCGCCGGACCTGCTCGGCCCGCGCCGGGTCGTGCCGCGCCAGCAGCTCGACCAGCGACTCTGGCACGGAATACGGGGCCGGGACGCCGGCTGCCACGGTGAGGTGATCCACACCACCGATGGTCGACGACGGCCCGGCCCCCTCGGGGCGATTCGGGGCAAATCGTTCACTCTTGCGAACGCGCCACCAGCCGGGCGTAGCGGACGCCGGCCGCCAGCATCAACAGCCCGGCACCCAGGAACGCGGCCACCCTGGCCAGCCCGTCCAGCGCGATCAGGTCGAACAGCACCAGCTTGGCCAACGCCGCCGCGATCAGCACCAGGCCGGTCACCCGCAGCGCCGGCCGCTCGATGCCCCTGGCCAACAGGAACAGCGCGGCCAGCGTCCAGGAGATGGTGACCATCGCGTGGCCGCCGATGAACCCCGGCTGCGCGGGCACGAGCAGCAGCGCGGCGGTGATCACCGTGCCGGCGGCGCCGTACAACCCGGCCGCGCCGGCCGGCAGCCACAGCCACGCCGACTCGGCGTCCGCCCTGGCCAGGTTCAGCCGTACCGAGGCGAGCACCACCACCGTGGCCAGCGCCAACACCAGCGCGGACAGGGCCAGCCCGGTGAGCAGCGCGGCGCGGTCGACCTGCTCGCCGGACAGGTACGGGGCGGCCGGGAACTCGACCAGGGCACGCACCGGCGCGTCCCGGACCACGGCGCGCAGCACCCCGACCAGCCCGTAGGCAACCGCGCCGACCAGCGGACCACGCCGGCCCGACACCGCGGCCAGCACGGCCATGGCGAGCGCCTGCCCCAACAGCACGCCGGTCAGCGCGGCACCGCCGAGCAGCAGCACCGTGGCCTCGAAGGTGGCCACCGTGCCGACGGTGGCCGCGGTCGCCATGGTCAGCCGGTGCGGCCGGGCCAGGAGGTGTGGCAGGGGCAGCGGGCCCAGCGGCGCGGCCACCGCGAGCGCGGCCAACCCGACGAGGCCGGCCAACAGGGCGCCGCGCCAGTCGGGGTACACCGTGGCCATGGCCAGCAGCGGCACCGGAGCCGCGGCCAACCGCGCGGCGGCGGCGACCGGCTCGAGCCGGTTCGGCCCGAGCACCGCGAGCACCAGCCCGACCAGGAACACCGCCGCCACCGCGACGACCGTCGGCCCAAGGTCCAACGAGCCGGACAATGAGTCGTTCAGGATCGCGACGAACACCGCGATCGAGCCGTACAGCACCGGAAAGAACGCGGCGACCATCGCCAGCCCGGTCCAGCCCCGGCGCAGCACCACCGGGGCGGCGGCCAGCTGCGGCACCAGCGCCAACCCCACCAGCAACGGCAGTGAGCCGCCGTTCAGCGCCGGCAGCAGCACCCCGACGCCCACCAGCGCGGCACAGCCCAGCAGCTCGGTGCGCCATCGGTCGGCGATCGCGAGCCCGGCCCCGGCCACCGCCAACCCGAGCAACAGGCCAACGGCGTCCGGCAGGTAGTGGTAGCGCGCGGTTGCGGTGGCCACGTCGAGGTAGAGCGCGGCGATGCCGGTGCCGGCCAGCGCGAGCGCCCCGGCCGGCGAGTCGGCCCGGCGGTGCACCCGGTGCGCGAGACCGACCAGCGCGAGCCCGAGCACCGCGCCGGCAACCAACCGCGCCGGTACCCCGAACCAACCCCGGCTCGCCGCCAGCACCAGGAACATCACGATGCCGACCAGCGTGACCGCCCCGCCGGCCCAGGGCAGCAGCTGACCGCCCCGTTGCCGCTCGGCGGGCTTCGCCGACTCGGGCTTCGGCAGCTCAGACTTCGGCAGCTCAGGCATCGGCGGCGCGGGTGTCGGCTGGGGCCATGCGGGCTGCTGGGTCAGTGGGTAGGCCGGCGCTGGCCCCGCGGGTTGGGACGTCGACGGTGGCGGTTGCATGCCGGCGGGCATCGGCCCCGGGGTGGCCACCGAGAGGGTCAGCAGCTCGTAGCGCGCCCACGCCATCCGGCGGCCGAGCTCGGCCAGTTCGGCGGCGAGGCGAGCGACGCGGTCGGCGTCGGAGAGTGTCGTGGACATGGCGCCCAGCATCGGCCGGCCGGGCGTGCCGCGGATCCGTAGAAGTACTCAGATCCCGGTCCCGGCACGGTGTCGGACGGGCTCGGCGGGGCCGGATGCCGACCGACGTATCGTTCCGGGCGTGTCAGAGGCTCCGTCGCGCACCAGCTCCCAGGACGAGGACGCGGATCAGGTGCCCGGTGGCGCGCGGCGCGTGGTCAGCTTCGTGCACCGGGGCGGGCGGATGACCGACGGCCAGGAGCATGCCTGGCGGCAGAGCTGGTCCGAGTTCGGGCGCGAGCTGCCGCTGGGGGACGCGCCGGCGCCGGTCGCCACCCTTGACCTGGCCGGCTGGTTCGGCCGGACCGCGCCGGTGATCCTGGAGATCGGGTCCGGGATGGGCGAGTCCACCGCCGCGCTGGCCGCCGCCGCCCCGGACCGCGACCACCTCGCCGTCGAGGTCTACCAGCCCGGCCTCGGCCAGCTGCTGATGCGGATCCGTGA
>Ga0137416_10001928_pt1 | contig 10848 bp, 7 predicted proteins | sample CZODoug3_1_1_16f_FD_108282 | JGI IMG/M metagenome (GOLD analysis project Ga0137416, IMG submission 108282) | Vadose zone soil fungal communities from Angelo Coast Range Reserve, California, USA - CZODoug3_1_1_16fungal (Illumina Assembly) | ecosystem: Environmental > Terrestrial > Soil > Vadose...
CCTTTGCGGCCAGCAAGACATTGTCGCGCCTCGCGCGGGCGCGGCTCATCGTTCCCGTTCGACACGGCCAGTTCTGGGTCGGCGGCGATCTCGATCCGCTGCAGCTTCCCGAATATCTCACGGCGCCATTCCCGAGTTACCTATCGATGCAGAGTGCACTGTTCTTTCACGGCATGATCGAGCAGATCCCCGTCGTGATGTATGTCGCATCGCTCGCGCGCACCCAGAGAATTCGAACCAAGGTCGGGACCTTCTCCGTGCATCATTTGATGCCTGAGCTATTTGGAGGATTCGACACGCGAGACGGCATCAAAGTGGCGAGCCCGGAGAAGGCGCTCTTCGATGTCGCGTACCTCTCCGCCACGCGTACACGCCTTTTCAGCGCGCTTCCGGAAGTCGAGCTCCCGAAGGGATTTCGGAAGAAACGGCTGGAGTACTGGATGACGCGCATCCCTTCTGCGCGTGGGAGGACCATCGTGCGGAACAAGATCGATCAGTTTCTTTCGCTGGCCCAATGACCGAGTTCAACGCCCTTTCACCCGGTTGTCGATGGCGACCCAATTGGTCTCCCAAGTCTTCCCTCCGTCGTCTGAAAAAGATTGTTCGAAACGGCATGAATCCGGGGTGAGGATCGAGATCACGAATCGGACGAAGATGGCCCGGCCGTCGAGCGTTTCCTGATTGAAAAACTCGCCGCGCCCGTTCTTGAATTCGCCGATCGTGGGTGTGCTCATCGTGCCGACTTTGCTGTTGGAGAAATTGAGACTCCACTGGCGGGATTGGGGATTGTACAGACGCAGACTCAACGCTTCGATGTGACCTGCTGGACCATCCACTTCGAGCTCCACCATGTTGGCGCGGCCCTTCCACACGTCTCGGACGATCGTGGTGCCCTCGTATTCCACCCACGTGGTGGAGCCGGTCAGAGGATGCAGGCGGCGCCAGAGGTGCGTCTTCCATGTGCCTATCTCGAAATCGAAGTCGTGTTCACCGTCTCGCTCTTTGAGAGACGCCTGCGGCGGGGTCGCGGATACGCCGGATGTTGGCTGCGCGGGCACCGGAAGCGGCTGCAAGGTGACGGCGAGGCCGAAAACCATGCCCACGAGGAGGCGAGCTCGCGAAGGTTCGGGCAAGTGCATCACGGTATCCTGACGATGGTTTCGCGTTGGTCTTTTGGGCGCATGCCTCTCAATATGGAGAGAAATCGGTGCTGTCGCCATCACCACTTCGTAGATTGTCCGCATGACCACTTTGCACCTTGCCGTCGATCGATCCGCGGGTATCCCGATTCACCGGCAGATCTATGAAGGGCTCCGGAGGGCCATCCTCGATGGCCGTCTGCGCCCCGGTCAACAGGTCCCGTCGACCCGCGCGCTTGCCGCGGAGCTGGAGGTGTCGCGGCTGCCGGTGCTCACGGCGTACGAGCAGCTTCTACATGAATGCTACCTCGACGGCCGCGCCGGCTCGGGCACCTTCGTCAGCGCGGCGCTTCCGGACGATCTTCTGCGTTCTCCGGTCCCGCCGTCGGCGAGATCCGCCTCGAGCACGCCGCCGCGCGTCCGCGACTACGGAGGGCTCGGCCCGTTTCGAACGAGCCTCCCCGCGCTGGACCAGTTTCCTCGAGCGCAGTGGGCCAGGTTGGTGGCGCGGCACGCGCGCGCACTCACGCATGCCGAGATGATGTATGGCGATCCGGCGGGCGTGGTTTCACTGCGTATCGCCATCGCGGAACATTTGCGCGCTGCCCGCGCCGTGCGCTGCGAAGTGGAACAGGTCCTCGTTGTTTCGGGTTCTCAGTCCGCGCTCCGATTGGCTGCCGCCGTGCTTTTGGCGCCCGGCGACCGCGTTGCGATGGAGGAGCCGGGATATCCCGGCGCGCGGGCCGCGCTGCGTGCAGGCGGTGCGGAGGTCGTGCCGGTGCCGGTGGACGAGCAAGGCTTGCGGGTGGCCTCGCTCCGAAGGCGCGGGAGGCGCGTGCGCGCGGTGTACGTCACCCCATCGCACCAATATCCCCTCGGGATGTCGATGACAGCCGCGCGACGGCTCGCGCTGCTGGACTGGGCCTTCCGTCAGGAGGCGTGGGTGCTCGAAGACGACTACGACAGCGAGTATCGCTACGTGAGCCGCCCGCTCGGCGCGCTCCAGGGAATGGACGCACACGAGCGGGTGATCTACATCGGCACGTTCAGCAAGGTGCTCTTTCCCGCCATGCGCGTGGGCTACTTGGTCGTGCCGCCGTCGCTTTGGCAGCGCTTCGTGGACGCGCGCGCCGCCATCGACCTTTTTTCCCCGACGCTGTACCAGCTTGCGCTCGCGGAGTTTCTTCGTGAGGGGCACTTTGCAAGGCATCTTCGCCGTATGCGCGGCGTGTACCTAAAACGGCGCGCGGCGCTGCTCTCCGGCCTGGCTCGACACTGCGGCGACCGGCTCACTGTTTACAACGCCGACGCCGGTCTCCACGTGGCCGTGATGCTTTCGCCGGGGCTCGACGATACGGCCGTTGTGCAGCGCATGGCCAAGCGGGGTTTGACGGCGGCGGCGCTTTCCACGTGTTATGCGGAGCCGCTCCGCCGGAGCGGGTTGCTGCTCGGTTTCGGCGGTTCGACCGAGCGCCGGCTGCTCGAGGCGACGCGAACGCTCGGCGAGATTTTGCGCGCTTGAGTGTAGTCCCGCGCGCCTCACGCCTCACTATCCAAGTGAGTCATCTGCGCCGCCTGATACCGCTCCCCATGAAACGCCCCCCGCGGAACCACGCTCTCCATCTCCCGCACCTCCTCCTCCGACAGCGGCTTCGCGAGCGCGCCCAACACGTCCTCCAATTGTTCGCGTGTCCGCGCGCCGAGGAGGGGAACGAGGGTAGGCTGCTTCGCAAGCACCCAAGCCACCGAAAGTTGCGTCGCAGTTCGCCCGCTCGCGCTGGCGAAGTCGCGAATGCGTTGGACGAGGACCTCGTTCTTCGCGCTGTTCTCTCCGGTGAATCGCGGCAAGCTGGCGCGGAAGTCTCCTGCGCCCTGCGGCTTTCGACCGCTGAGCAATCCGCGGGACAAGACGCCGTACAAGGTGGCGCTGATCCCGAGCTCCTCCAGCACGGGGAAGATCTTCTCCTCCGGTGCGCGGCTGGCCAGCGAATATTCGATTTGCAGATCGACCACCGGATGGATCGCGTGGGCGCGGCGGATGGTCTCGGCGCCCACCTCCGACAATCCGATGTGGCGAACGTATCCTTGTTGGATCAAGTCCGCGATGGCGCCCACGGTGTCTTCGATGGGCACGCTCGGATCGACACGCGCGGGTCGGTAAATATCGATCACCTCGACGCGGAGGCGCTTCAAGGTGTAGGCGGCGAAGTTCTTGACGGCTTGCGGCCGGCAGTCCATTCCGATGAACGCGCCGTCGGGGCTGCGCATCGCGCCGAACTTGACCGAGATTTGCAGCTTGTCGCGCTGCGCGCTGCGGCCTTCGAGCGCGCGGGCGATGAGGAGCTCGTTGTGGCCCATTCCGTACAAATCACCGGTGTCGATCAGGGTGACCCCGCGATCGATGGCCGCGTGGATGGTCGCGATGCTCTCGTCGTCGCTGCTTTGGCCATACATGCCGGACATGCTCATGCAGCCAAGCGCTATCGGGAATATGGCCGGACCGGTGGTCCCGAGTTTGATCGTGGCGTGCGCGTCTTTTTTCTGGCTCATCGTTCTCTCTCCTTGATTCGATGATCTCAATCTAAGGAGCGACGACGTATGAAACCAGTGAATAGGATAGATGCTAGACATAACCCAAAGTTATGAAATTGGGCGACGAGGCACCTCCCAACCTCAACGCTCGTCACGTCGCGGTTTTCTCCGGCGACAGGGCGCCACTCACCAACAATCGACGACCCGGCGCGCCCTCGGTTCGCGAGGTTCCCGCGGCACCGACTTCCACCCGCGCGAAATCCACGCGCGCGTCTCCGCAGGATCAATCACGGCGTCCATCTCCAGCAGCGAGGCCATGTTGATGGCCTTTCCCCGCTGATACGCTTCCGCGACCGTCGCCTGAAACGCCTGCTCGCGCAGCGCGGGGTCCTCGATGGCCTCGAGTTCCCGCCGCATCGCGAGCCGTACGGCGCCTTCGAGGTTCATCGCGCCGAATTCTCCGGTGGGCCATGCGACGGTGAAAAACGATGCGTGAAAATGGCCGCCCGACATCGCTTGCGCCCCGAGTCCGTACCCCTTGCGGAGCACCACCGTGAAGAACGGCACCGAGAGACTCCCCGCGGCCACGAACATGCGCGATACGTGGCGCACCAGCGCGGTGGTCTCGGCTTGCGGACCGACCATGAAGCCGGGGGTGTCGCACAAGGAGAGAATCGGAAGTCCGAAGGCGTCGCATAGTTGGAAAAAGCGCGCCGCCTTGTCCGCTGCATCGGCATCGAGCGCGCCCCCGAGATGGAACGGATCGTTGGCCACCACGCCAAAAGGATGCCCCTCGATGCGCACCAGCGCCGTGACCAGGCTTCGCCCGAAGTCGCGCCGCAGTTCGAGGACCGAGCCGGTGTCTGCCAGGGTCTCGAGGATCGGCCGAATTTTGTACGCGCGGCGGCGGCGCTCGGGGAGGGCGTTGCGCAGGGCCGTTTGGTCGCCGCAGGTCCATGCGCTCACCGGGCCCTGAAAATACGAGAGGTACTTCTTGGCGACGGCAACGGCTTCCTCTTCGTCGCGCACGCGGATGTCGACGACACCGTTTTTGCTCTGCACGTCGACGGGGCCGACGTCTTCCGGCTTGAAGGTCCCGAGCCCGCCGCCCTCGATCATCGCCGGACCGCCCATGCCGATGTTGCTGCCTTCGGTCGCGATGATCACGTCGGAGCAGCCGAGGAGCGCCGCATTGCCGGCGAAGCAGCGCCCGGAGACGATGCCCACGCGCGGAGCCACGCCCGAAAGGGCCGCGAATGCAAGAAAGCTCGGCGTATCGAGGCCCGCGACCAGGGGCATGTCCGTGTCGTTGGGGCGCCCGCCGCCACCTTCTGCAAAGAGCACGATGGGTAGACGCCATGAAGCCGCCAGGGAGAGCATGCGATCGAGCTTCTTGTGCCCCATGCCCCCCTGCGTGCCCGCGAAGACCGTGTAGTCGTACGCGAGCACCATGGTGCGCGCGCGCTCCTCGCCCACGAGCGCACCATTGACCGCGCCGACCCCGCAAACGATGCCGTCGGCGGGACTGATGCGCACCAAGTCCTCCACCGAATGACGCCTTCGCTGCGCAGCGATGGCCAGGCCGCCGTACTCGACGAAGCTCCCCGCATCGACCAAGTCCGCAATGTTCTCGCGCGCGGTGCGCTGTCCAGTCTTGCGTCGTTTGGCGACCGCCTCGGGGCGCCCGGCATCGGTCGTCGCGTGGAGCCGTGCGCGGAGCTCAGCGAGCTCGGGTCGGACTTCGTCTTCGTTCGGATCGGTCATCCATCTGTATTTACCTGTCAAATCCGCCGCCGCCAAAGGCGGGCGAATCGGTGAGGTACGTCAGGGAAGCCTTCACCAGCGTTCGCGCGCGGTCGAGATCGGCGAGCAGGCGCCCCCCACGTTTGCGCATCTGCCCTTGAACGAGCACCGTGTCGACGTTGCCTGCGTGCGCTGCGAGAACCAACGCGTCTGCGGGTGCGCTCGTGGGAAACAGGTTCGCATCGTTCGCGCGCACCAAGACGATGTCCGCGTCTTTGCCGGGCGAGAGCGATCCCGTGCGGCGCTCCAATCCGGTGGCCCGCACGCCCTCCAGCGTTGCCCATCGCAACACCTCGCGTGCCGAAAGCGGCGCGTACGCGACCTCTTTGCCGCCCTGCACGCCCCGTGCGGAAGCGTGGGTACGCAACGCATGGTGTGCCGCGAGCGCTGCGCGCATCTGTGTGAACATGTCACCCGAGGCGCTCGTTTCGCTGTCGACGCTCAAGCTCGGCCTCACGCCCGCGGCCATCATGCGCGCGATGACCGGCGTGGCGAGCCCCGACATCGCGAGCTCGATCTGCGGCGCCACGGACGCCGTTACGCCATGGTCCACCATGAGCCGCAGCGCTTCGTCCGTGGCGTTGGCCACGTGGACCAACGTCAAATCGGGCCCGAGCAAACCTGCGGCGTGCATGCGCTCGATGCCCCGGCTCGGCGCGCTCCCCTCGGCCGCAGCCACGTGCACGGTGAGCCTCAGCCCAAGGTCGCGTGCCATGGCGAAGTCGCTGGCGGTGACGGCGTCGGAGGTGAAGTCGGGACCCCGTGCCGCCATGGCCAAGGTGACCAGGCCATCGTCGCTCGAGAGGCGTTCGCGGCGGATGCGGCGCAAGTCCGATGGGTGCAAGGGTTCTTCGGCCTCGCCCGGTGCCGGCGCAGCGAGCGACCAGCCGTGCCCGAAGACGGCGCGCAGCCCGGCGTCGCCGAGGGCATCGATGGCGGCGTCGGAGTGGGCCGGCGAGTTCTGGATGTGCGACCAATCGAGCAGCGTGGTGATCCCGGCGTCCAGCGCCCCGAGCGCACCGAAGAGCGTGCCCGCGTAGACGTCTTCCGGCCGGACGCGCGGCCCCACGCGAGTGAAGATGTTCACGAAGTAATCGTGGAGCGACCAATCGCCGCCGCGATGGCGCAGCATGGTTTGCCAAGTATGCCGGTGTGTATCGACGAACCCGGGCAACACGAGCATCCCCGACGCATCGATCACCTCCGCGCCCTCGGCCGCGACGTTTCGGCCCACGGCGGCAATCTTGCCGCCTTCGACGAGGATATCGCCTTGCGGCAGGTCCGAGGCGCCGTCCTCGAGGCGAAGGACGTATCCACCGCGGATCAAAATTCGTTGGCTCATGTTCCGCTCCATTCTGTTGGTGTCTATCCGAGCTTCTTAAAAAGGTTCTAAGAAAGCTTTTTAGAAAGCTTTTAGGATAGATACATGCGGAGACGGCCACCGTCAAGCGGATGCCCTGCTATGATTCCGGGTCATGAGAGAAGAGCGCGCGACGGCTCCGGATTTCGTCGATGAAATCCTGGCCGAGTGGCGGACGGAGATCCCCGAGGCGGCCGATCTCCCTGCGGAGCTTGCCAAGCGCGTGGGGCGACTGGCCTCGCTCATCAACGCGGCGACGGACGGCGCGATCGCACCCTATGGTCTCCAAAAAGCGGAGTTCGGGGTGCTATCGTCGCTGCGGCGCGTGGGGGCACCCTATCGACTCAAGCCCAACGAGCTGGCGCGCTCCCTCTTGATGTCCTCGGGCGGCACGAGCAACGCCTTGCGCCGTCTGGAGCGCGCGGGACTCATCGAACGCGGCGCCGACCCGTCGGATCAGCGCAGCACGTGGGTTCGCCTCACCCGCGAGGGCGTTCGCGTGACCGAGCAAGTGGTGCGCGCATGGGCCGCCGCCCACGCCACCTTCTTCGCACCTTTGTCCGCGCGCACGGGCCGCGACGCCGCCGCGGTGCTCCGAGAGGTCCTCGTAGCCCTGGGCGACGCGCGCCCCCAAGCCGTGCGCTCCCCCCGCCGCCCCCGCGAAACGAAACGCGCCGGATAGGGATGGCGGGAGAGGTTTTCACCTCTCTGGGCTGGGCCGCGCCGTGACGATGCCGTGCTGCGCGGCCCAAGCGGAGAGGTCGCTCCGCGCGAGGGCTGTGGCCATGAGATCGGGAAAGAGATCCGGTGTGCATGCGAAGGCGGGGATGCCGAGGGCTGCCCATTGCGCCGCGTGGTTTGGTTCATAGACGGGGGCGCCTTGGTCGGAGAGGGCGAGCAGGCACACGACGGTGACGCCGCTTCGTACCAACGAGGCCGCGCGGCGCATCATCTCGTCGGCGTTGCCGCCTTCGAACAGATCGGTGACGAGCACCAGGATGGTCTCGGCGGGGCGGGTGATGATGCGCTGGCAATGGCCGAGGGCTCGAGCGATGTCGGTGCCGCCGCCGAGTTGGGTGCCGAACAGCAGATCGACCGGGTCCTCGAGGTGAGAGGTGAGATCGGCCACGGCGGTGTCGAAGACGAGCAGGCGCGTGGTGACCGCGCGGATTTTTGCCAGCACCGCGGCGAAGATGCTCGCGTAGACCACCGAGGCGGCCATCGAGCCGCTTTGGTCGACGCAGAGAACGATGTCGCGCAGGCGAGCGTGTTTGCGACCGTGGCCCACGAGCCGTTCGGGCACGAGGGTGCGCTTGGCAGGGAGATAGCGCGCGAGATTTTTGCGAATGGTGCGGTCCCAGTCGATGTCCGAGGCGGCGCGGGGACGGCGCGTGCGGCCCGCCCTGTGAAGGCTGCCGCGTACGGCTTCGCGCATCGGTTCGCGCAGCTTGCGCTCGAGGTCCTCGACGACGCTTTGCACCACGCGTCGCGCGGTGTCCTTGGTGGTTTCGGGGATGACTTGACGAAGTGAGATCAAGGTCGCCACGAGGTGAACGTCCGCGTCCGCCGCCGCGAGGGTCTCCGGCTCGAGCAGCATCTGCGTGAGGTTCAAGCGCGAGAGGGCGTCGCCTTGCATCACGCGCACCACCGGCGACGGGAAATACGTGCGGATATCGCCGAGCCAGCGCGCGACGTTCGGCGACGAGCTGCCCAGGCCCCCTTTTCGGTCGCTCTCGTAGAGGGCCTGGAGCGTCTGGTCCATGTTTTGGTCCGCCCCCTCGAGATCCCCGAGGTTGGGCGCGCTCTCCTGGCCCAGAACGAGCCGCCATCGGCGCGCGCGCGCGTTCTCGTTCGTCATGGCAGCTCCACCCCGAGGATGCACGAAAGAACCGGGAGCACGAGGGCGGCGCGCGCCGCATCGCGATCGGGCCGCGCAGGGGGAGCCACCGGTGACCGAGCGGGGCTTTCCATGCGTCGCACCCGCTCGCCGAGGTGGCGGCGCTCCGCGGGGCCGAAGTTGGCGAAAGCGCGCCGCACCAGCGGGAGCATGTCCACGAAGGCTTCCTCGGATAGCGAGAGGAGCCACGCGTCGAGCGCGTTCCAGAGGCCATCGTGGTGCAAAAGAAGCAGCGCGCTGCCGTGCAGGAGGCCCTCGAGCCACGCGGCGGCGTGTGCGGGGCGAGCGGCCGCGGAGAGCGCGAGGCGTGCGCGCCGCTCGAGCTCCTCGGGCGCGATGTTTCCCCGTTCGAGAAGCAAGCGACACGCGCCGCCCTGCATGGCGGGCGAGCCGCAATCGAGCAGGGCGCGGAGCAGCGCGGTCCACGCGTCGCGGAGCTTCGGGCGGTCGAGCAAGAGAATGCTTTCGTGAACGTGCACCGTGGCCGCGAGCATGCGCGCGGCGGCGCGATCGTCGAGCGAGGCGCACGCGGGAACGAGCCCGATGACGATGCGCTCGAAGAGGCCGTCCAAGATGGCCTCGAGGTGCCCCGCGCGCGTCTGGCGTGTGCTGCCGTAGCGTGTCGTGCGGGCGAGCGGCGGCAGGGCCTCCATCAAGCCGAGAACGTCCGCGGAGAGCGCGGAGCGTTCCTGGACGAAAGCGAGGACGCGTTCGGTAGCCTCGGGAAGCTCCGCCAGGATCGCTAGATCCAGAAGGGTCGTGAGGCGCGCCAGATGGGCCCCGCGCGCCGCCTCGGCCAACTTTGCGGTCGCCGCCGACGCCAGCGTGTTGCCGAAGAGGCTCGCCTCGACCAGTGACACGGTCATCTCCGGTCGCCAATCGAGCCGCCAGTGCTCGTGAAACGAGCCCGCCTTTCTCGTGTCGATGGCTTGCAGTTGGCCCCAGCGAACCTCGAGCGCGTTTAGTCGATGCAGCAAATGGCTCTTTTCGCGATCGCGGGGGCTGCGCAAATCGAGCTCGATGGATCGAGGCTCGGCGCTCGGCTTGAGGCGCAATCGCCTTTGCGCGGCGTTCACGTCGCGGGCGAGCGGCACCTGCGGGGCGTCCTCGGGGACCTCTCCGAGTGCCGAACCGATTTCGAGCTTCGTGCGAATCAGGGCCAGGGGCGCGGATTCGCCGCGGCAGAATACGGACGACGTCGCGTCGGTGAGCTCCGCGAGCCCGGGCATGGAGAGCGCGCGCATCGATGCAAGTGCGTCCGCGAGCCGCACGGCATCGATCACGCTGGCGGGCGGCGCGTCGATGTCCGCTTCGCGGAGCAGGCGCGCGGTGCGCGCGATCCAACCGAGCGATGCGCGGCGGGGGGAGGATTCCCACAAGTGTGCGTACCAGCCGGGCGATGTGACGCCTGCCCCGTAGCCGCTTCGCTGGGAAAGTCGCGAATGGGTCCACGGGATCCAGGTGGCTTCGGTTTTCGTCTTCACCAGCCCCTCGAGCATGCGCGCATCCGTGCTCGCGTGCGCAGCGAGGGTCGAAGACGCGAGCGCCGGCCCATGCCACGCGCCGCAGACCACCGCGATGCGCGCGAAGCCCGTCCGTTCTGCCGTGCGGAGCATCTTGCGCATGTGCGCCTCGCGCCGCGCCTCGCGCGGATCGGAGACGTGGCCCTCGCGCAGCGCAGACATCGCCTCCAAGATGGCCTCGAAGGCGCCGTGCGCGCCGTCGCGCTGTTCGACGTGATGCTCCCACCATAGCTCGCGGTCCGCGTAGCCTGCCGCGCGCGCGAGGGCCTCCAGCGGATCTTTCGAGATGATGTCACCGGTCTCTTCGACCTGGTCCACCTGATACGCAAATGGCAGATCCATGAAGCGCACCGGGATATCGCGTTCGAGCGCGTAAAGGATCGCTTGCCACTCGGGCGAGAACACCGCAAAGGGATAGAAACTCGCATTGGCGGGGTCGTCGTTTGCATGCACGAGAAGCGCCACCGGCGGCGCCATCGCGGCGGATGCCGCGAATGGGATCATTTCGTCGGCGTCCGGAGGTCCCTCGATCAGCACAACGGCGGGATCAATCGCGGAGAGGGCCGAGACAACGCCACGCGCCGAGCCCGGCCC
>Ga0137416_10001932_pt1 | contig 10846 bp, 10 predicted proteins | sample CZODoug3_1_1_16f_FD_108282 | JGI IMG/M metagenome (GOLD analysis project Ga0137416, IMG submission 108282) | Vadose zone soil fungal communities from Angelo Coast Range Reserve, California, USA - CZODoug3_1_1_16fungal (Illumina Assembly) | ecosystem: Environmental > Terrestrial > Soil > Vadose...
GGCGGCGGTGGCGGTGGACGCGGCGGCCATGGTGGTGGCGGCGGACGCGGCGGTGATCGCGGTGACCGAGGCGATCGCGGCAATCGCTGGTAAGCGAGCAGTCTCCAGGTAGCAAGACAGCGCCCTTCTGCAAGGCGCTAGGACTCCCCTGAAGAAATTTTAGGCGGTCGTGGTGTGCTTGGAGGCAACGCGCTCGGGTTTCCCCTGCGCGTAGCGATAGCGCTCGACGCTGAGCGTGCGGATGGCGCGGTCCACGAGGGCCGCGACGTCGAGGGCGGCTTCGGCGGCATCCAAGGCGTCGGCGGTGGCGAAGAGCGCCGGCGATTTGGATTGGAAGACCGGGCAGCAATCGTGAAAGGGCTGCTCGGAAATGTCGTGCGTGCCGATGCGGCGCGCGATCTCCTGGATTTCGAGCTTGTCGTCGCCGATGAGCGGGCGGTAAAGCGGCAACTTTGCGATGGAGCCAACGGCCTGCAAATTTTGCAGCGTTTGCGAAGCCACCTGGCCCAGACTATCGCCGGTGATCACGCCTTTACTGCCACTGCGCAGGGCGATGCGCTCCGCGACGCGCAGCATCAAGCGGCGATAGAGGAGCGTGCGGAAGGCTTCCGGGGCTTGCGCGGCGATTTCGCGTTGCAGCGGTTCGAACGGGACGAGATACAGCTTGGTGGTGAATTGCCAGGGAACGAGCCGCTCGACGAGTTGGCGGGCGACGTGTACGGAGGATTCCCCCGGAGCGGCGCCGCCTCCCCAGAAATGGACGAAACTCAGATGCGCGCCGCGCTTCATCATTTTGTAGGCGGCCACGGCGGAGTCAAATCCTCCGGACAGCAGACACACGAGCCGGCCTGCGGTGTTTGGCGGGAGTCCGCCGGGACCGAGGATGCGGCGCGCGTAGACGAGCAGCGGTCCGCGAGTGATTTCGATGCGGCAGGTGAGCGCGGGCGCTTTTAGGTCGACGCGAACCTGGCGGCCGTCGGCTTGCAACTTGTCAAAGAGGTAGCCGCCGACCTCGCGCTCGATGGCCATGGCGTTGAGGGGGAAGCCTTTGTCGCTGCGGCGGGCGCGCACGGCAAAGGTTGAGAAGTGCTCGTTGCGGACTTCCTGCCATGCGGTTTCGCGAAGGGCGTGGAGTGGATCGTCGCCCAGCGCGGGACGACGCAACACGCGGGCGACGGCCAAGTGCGAAATGCCGCTGACGCGCGTGAGGCGCTGCAGGGCTTCTTCGACGCGGGTGGCATCGGGAATTTCGATGATCAGCCGGTCCGCGGGCCGGGAAATGCGGCTGATCGCGATGCCGTCCAGCGCGCGGCGCAAAGCTTCGCGCAATTTGTGCAGGAAGAAGGCGCGATTGCCGCGCTTGAGCCACAGCTCGTGGTAGTGAACGACAATGTGCGAGGAAGGCGTCATTCTCACTGGCCATTACAGGCGGATGCGCGTAGTATACAGCCGCCTGCGCGCCGTTTTGGAGGATCGTTGTAGCTCCCGGCCGCACTGCGCGGGGCGGCAAGCCCCTTCGGCCCGATTCCCCAGGGCGAGACGGATGCGTCCAAAACAGCAACAGGCCCGCGAAACAATTAACCCCGTAACGGGTTTGATACATCAGGCGAGGAAATGTCTCGCGGCAGGCGTGGCTGCGTATATCGTAAGGCGTTCCTGGCGGGCCGCGAAGTAAGGTGGCGTGGCGGCAAAAATACAGCGAACTTCGAAGGCCGGCTTTGCATCCAATCGGGCAGGAATTACGTCGAATGGTAGTAGCGGCAGAAGACAGAATGACGACTTGGCACAAACGCGATTGGCAACAGTTTTATGAACTGGCGCGCCGCCCGTGGCAGCGTCATCGGCCGCCGCGGCCGGTGTATCCCACGGGGATTAATCGCGTGCTGCCGGCGCAGGGGTTTAGCTTGTCGGAACTGGACGACGCCGGTGTCGACCTGGATCTCGCGGAGCGGCTGGGCTTGCCGGTCGACGCGGGACGCATCGGCGCTTATGGCCCCAATGTGACGGTGCTGCGCGACTTCGTGCGGTCGTCGCGGCAGCCGCTGTAAAACCTTCATTGCGCTGCTATTTCCACAAAAATCAAGCGCGCATGACCGAGCTGGCGGGTTCGATCGACCGCATGATCCCCGGCCACGACGCGCTGCAATTTCAAAAATTCACCACGCCAGGCCGCATCGCCCGCATCAATTAACATCGGGGATTTCTAGATCTCCGCGACGCAACGCCTTGGGGGCCATTTGTACGCAAGTCCGAAACCTCATAAACTAGAAGCTGAAACGAGCCATATGGCTTCCCCGTTCAATATCATTTCCAACTCGGCGGCCCTGCCGGTGCCGCCTCCCAGCGCGCATCCGCGGCCGGAATGGCTGCGCGTGAAGTTTTTTGGCGGGGAGCGCTACCAGGATTTGAAGCGCATCATGCGGACGCTGGATTTGCACACCGTGTGCGAGAGCGCGCGCTGCCCGAACATGGGCGAGTGCTGGGAGCATGGCACCGCCACGTTCATGATTTTGGGGGACATTTGCACGCGGGCTTGCGGATTTTGTGCGGTGCCTTCGGGCAAACCGGTTGGGCCGCCGGATGAAGAAGAGCCGCTTCGCGTGGCGGAGGCCGTTGCGCGGATGGGATTGCGCTACGCGGTGGTGACTTCGGTCAACCGCGATGACCAGCCGGACGGTGGCGCGCAGATATTCGCGCGCACGATCAAAGAGATTCGCCGGCGCGTGCCAGGCTGCAAGGTGGAAGTGCTGATTCCGGATTTTCGCGGCAACTGGGAGGCGCTGAACGTGGTCCTCGCGACAAAGCCGGATGTGCTCAACCACAACACGGAAACCGTGCCGCGGCTTTACCGGCAGGTGCGCAAAGGTGCGCTCTACGAGCGCTCTTTGGAATTGCTGCGGCGTTCAAAAGAGGCGCATCCAGAAGTGCCGACGAAGACCGGATTGATGCTGGGATTAGGCGAGGAAAGAGAGGAAGTGCTGGCAACCTTGCAGGATTTGGCAGCGCAGGGCACCGACATTCTTACGCTTGGCCAGTATCTACAGCCCACGAAGGAGCACCTGCCCATCGTTCGCTACGTGCATCCCGACGAATTTGCTGAATTCAAGGTCCGCGGCGAAGCCATGGGATTCAAGCACGTCGAAGCGGGGCCGCTGGTGCGGTCGTCGTACCACGCTTTCGAGCAAACGGAATCGGCTGTTGGATAGGATTTCTCAGTTTGAGCTGTGTGCTCACTTCAAAATACGGCGGAAACCGAAAAAGCGGCGGCAAGCCCGCCGCACTCCCATAAAAACCTTGGTCGCTATCAAGGTTTTGCGGGCTGAAAGTCTGCTACGCCGAATTGCCACAGCGCGAAACTCCATTCATCGGCGAGCTCTTCTTCCCTCTGAGTCTTGGTTGATCCGATTCCGTGCCCGGCGTCATAGTCCACGCGCAACAGAATTGGCTTGCCGCTCGACGTTGCCGCCTGCAGGCGCGCAGCCATCTTCCCGGGCTCCCAGGAAACCACGCGCGGGTCATTCCAGCCAGTGGTCACCATCACGGCTGGATACGCAGTTCCATCCTTCACGTGATGATAGCCGCTCATTTCATACAGAGCTTTGAAGCCGTCTGCTTCTTTAACCGTCCCGAATTCAGGAATGTTTGGAGGGCCATTGGGAGTAAACTCGGCACGCACTACGTCTGACATCGGCACCCCATCAATGGCCACGGCGAATAGTTCAGGGCGCGAGGTAATTGAGCGACCTATGGTGATGCCGCCTGCGCTTCCCCCCTGGATTGCCAGGCGGGACGGCGAGGTGTATTTCTGATTGATCAGATATTCCGCGCAGGCGATGAAATCCTTCCAGGTATTCGGCTTATTCAAGAGTTTTCCCGCGAGATGCCAGTCCTCGCCATATTCGCCACCGCCTCGAACATGGGCTACAGCGATCACACCGCCGCGCTCGAACCAGGCCATTAGCTTGGGGTCGAACTCAGGATCAAAAGTGATGCCATAGGCGCCGTAGCCTTTAAGGAGCGTGGGATTCGAGCTATCCAGTTTCACGCCTTTGCGATAAACGATGGAAAGCGGAATTAGCGTTCCGTCGTAGCTTTTGGCTTTGACTTCTACCGACTCGAGGTCTGCAGGCGCATCAAATTTTCCCACCGGTTGTAGTTGTGTATCCGTGACATTTTTGCGGCTCGGGTCATAGGCGTAGATCTTGCGAGCCCTCGTCCACGAGGTCAGTTCTATTAAGGTGCCGGGAACACGCAGGTCTGTCGCCGAGAGTCCCACAGTGCCCTCGAACGGCAGTTGAATCTTTTCGGCCTTGCCGCCGGTATAGGATAGCTGAACCAAGCGCCCCAGGCCTCCATCCAGCTCCTGGATGTAGAGGGCGTCACTGGCGGCCGCGATGTTTTGAATAACCGGCTCACCTGGTGGCACCACGAGTTCCGCGCGAGCCACGTCGGGATCGGAAAGCTTGGTATGCAAGACCTTATAGCGGGATGCCCCATGGTGGGAGAGCAGGTAGAGGTCGCCCCCATGCACATCAAATCCCGTCACATCATCATCGACATCGCAGAAGCGCTTCCATGACACGGTTGTGCCGTTCAGCGCAGCGAGCGGCGCGACATAAGCGGTGATCTCATTGCGGACTCCGTGAGCAACTACGCCCAAAGCATACGAAGCTCCGGGCCACGTGGCCACAAACGGGATATCCGCCGGGTCGATATTCACATTCGGTGTGCCAACACCAAAGACCATCTGGTCCTTGTCCGGTGCCGTTCCCAAGACATGCAAGTACATACGGCTGTTGAGGTAGCGGTCTGTCGGAGGAGAAGTAGGCGTGAGCTGTTGCAAGCGGTTGTATAGCAAAGATCGACCGTCAGGCATCCAGGTAGGACTGCCGAACTGGGCCCGATCGATCACGTCGCCGGTTTCTTTCCCGGCGCTGGTGTCAAATACGCGGAGCACGGCGTCCTCCGATCCCGCGGCAGAAATACCGGCAGCGACATACTTTCCATCGAAGGAAGGCGCGTAGTAGCTGATTACATAGTGTGGCCCACCCGCGGTAGCGAACTTTGTGGGATCCACCAGGAGCCGCTCATCACTTTTGAGTCCGTCGCGGACGTAGAGCTTGGCTACATCCTCCGATGCTAGGCGCTTTTGGTAGAAATAGCGATCGCCGGGCAAGCGCCGCAAGTCCGTGATGCGTGCGGGGGCGCCCTCATCCAAAGTCTTGATCCGCGCTAACAGGTCGGCTCGGCCCGGTATCCGGCCCAGCACTGCGCGCGTGTAATCGTTCTGTCCCTTGAACCACGCGGTCACTTCGGGGTTCGTTAGGTCTTCCATGTAGCGATAGGGATCGGCGACTTTAACTCCGAAGTATTCGTCGGTTACCACGCGAACGGCGGCCACCGGAGGAGCTGACGGATCCGCCTTGTTGGAGTCGGCGGCGGTTACCAGCGCCAAAGCCGCAAGGAGAACTGTGAGGATTACAACGTTTTGATAGCGGAGGCGATTGTGGGACATGATCATCCTTCCCTGAAGGTGGCGTCTACATACTAAACAGCCCGAACTTGACGGGCCATCTTAGTGCGGGACGGAAAGGCGAGTCAACGAACGAGCGCGCGTTTGCAAGGTTGCGGCACGTCTACCCGACCAGCTTGGGCCGGGCGGGTCCTTGATTCACGATCGCGACGCGTGTTTTTCAAAATCTTTTTCATTGCCCGCAAAAGTTTTCAGAAAAAAGAACGTATCGACAGTCTCGCGCGGCGCATCAACTTTTAGTGGGCGCGACAATCTCTTTAACGTCCGCTTTCAAGAGCGACGGACGGCGCTGAGATGTCGTGCCCGCCATCAATGCCTATCATTGTATTAGTAGCGGTTGGTTTACTCGGTGGGGGATTCATGCTCTACGTCCTGCTTCAGTGGATGCGGGAACCTGTACGCAACCGCAACCAATAGGCCACAACAACGCATTACAGCGCGACAGGCGCCCGATTATTAGCGCATCGAGGTATGGTAGCTGGCTATTTTAGGCCGACCGTCGACCAGTCCGTGAAGGGCACAGCTCGCCCGCCGCGCACCACGCTCGGAATCACGTGGTCAAAGCCCTTGTGATGTTTGGCCGAGTAATCCAGCTTGAGCTGCGGACCCAGGCCGAGATCTTCCTCGTGAATGGACTCGATGCCGTGGATTAATCCCTCGCGTGTCAAATCCTTGCCGGCACGCTTGAGTCCCTCCACCATGACCATGGCATCCACGAAGCCCTCAAGGCTCACGAAATTCGGCTTTGCCGCAGGCGCATATTTCGACAGCGAGCGCCGGTAAAGCGCCACGGTCTTCAAGTCCGTGAGGTAATACGGCGGCACCACTTGCGTGATGACCAGGCCTTCGGCGTCATTGCCGGCTTCCGTGATGAGCTCATCCGTACCCACGAACGAGACCGTAAGAAACAGCGGCCTCCAGCCTTTGGCATGCGATTGTTTCAAGATGGGCGCAACGGTGTTCGGGGGACCGACCACCACGACGGCTTGGGGGTCTGCGGCGCGCACGGTGTCGATCGCGCCGCCCACATTCGCGGTCTGCCGCTCGTAGGAAGCAACCTTAACGGGCTCCGCGCCATGCGCTTTGAGTGCTTCCGTAACACCGCCGAGCACTGCGGCGCCAAAGGCGTCTTCCGGGTAGATGACTCCCACTTTGTGATAGCCAAGCTTGTCCCACACGCCGTCCATTTGCTCCCGCGTTTCGTCGTAGTAGGACGCGCGCACGTTCACGATCCAATGACGAAGTGGAGTGTACAGCGTCTGCGCGCCCGTGAAGAGACCGATCAGCGGAATCTTGTTGCTCTCAGCGAGGGGCACGTACTTCACCGCTGTCGGTGTGCCCACAAAGAATCCCATGGCGAAGACCTTGTCGTTCAGCAGGCGGTCGAAACAGGCTTGCGTCTTGGCCGGATCGTAACTGTCGTCGTAGGCAACTAACTTGAGCTTTCGGCCGTTCACTCCGCCTTCTTCGTTGGTCAGGCTGAAGTAGGCGGTCGCGCCGGCTACTGTTTCAACGCCAAGGGAATGCGACGGTCCCTCGAGCGCCGAGCACGAGCCAATGATGATGGTCTTGTCGGTCAGGCCGGGGGGATTTTGAGCGGGCGCAGAGAGCGCTGTTCCAAAAAGAAACAGACTCGCCGAACCGCACCGCAGGACGGACCGCAAGTGCTTCTTCATTACCCACCTCGCGCAACCGATTGATTTCCGATGGATCCGGAGGACGTTGCAGCCATACTGAATCTGCCCCGGAGGGTTGTCAATGCGGGCCGGCAAGCGGTGGGGCCAAGCAGTAAAGTGAGAACAGAGAAGGATTTGGCTCGCAGAAGTTAATTAGGCTTTCATTCTCGCGCCGATCAAAACCAGCGCCAAACCAGCGATGAGCGCCGCGGCGGTTGCGGCAGCGGGAATTTGCGCAGTCTTTTCCTCGTCAACTGTGGCCTGAAACGGGCCGACCTTCGCGACTTGCTGTTGCTGATGGTAGGTGTACGTAGGATGCAAAACGGCGGCGATGCCAAGGAGTATGAGCACAACGCCGACAATAATCAGTGCGCGCTTCATGCGACAAACCTTAGCACGATAAACTTAACACAGAGCCGCGCCGTCCATTTGCCAGTGCTTTGCAGACACACCCCTACGCCACGTGGGCGCGGGGAATCGTTCAAAAGGCAGGGAAGAACCTACGAACGGCTGGTGGCAGCGGCGGCAGCAACTTTCTTAGCGGCTTTGGCGGCTTTTGCGGCCGTAGACGCTTTGCGGCGCCTCTTGGTCTTCGGTGGCGTGGCTGGGGCTTCGCCGATGAGCTCGGCCGTCATCATGCTGGTGACGAACAGCTTGGGCCCATGGTCATCAAAATCAACGGAAGTACGCTCCTGGTCCGAGGCGGTCACGATTCCCAAGCCGTACACATCATGTTTGATTGTCTGTCCTTCTTGCATTGCCTGCACAACGTCCTCCTGATTCAGTCGCTCGATGCGGAATAAACTTTTTGGTGGGTGCCCCGGCTGGGGAGTCGAAGCACCCCAATTTACGTCCTAGAGACCTGTGACGTTCTCCGCCTGAAGGCCCTTGGGACCCTTTTTCACTTCAAATTCAACAGCTTGCCCCTCGTTCAGTGACTTATAGCCATCCATCATGATCGCGGAGAAATGCACGAAAACGTCTTCCCCGGTTTGCCGCTGGATGAAGCCATAACCCTTCGAAGCATTGAACCATTTAACGGTACCTTGTTCCTTTGACACTGCTGCCAACCTCGAGTTGGAATTGCTTTGCTTCTCTTGGTCCGTCTCCTGGTCGATTAAGCGGTGAACGCCTCGGTCTCCCAAGCGCCGTGACATCCTCCAGCCCGAAAAAAAGGCCGCAAAGTCTGTCCTTGCAGCCCCCTGAACGAGTCAAAAGGTAATACAAGAGCAACAAACGCTGGTTAGAAGCATAACACAAAAACCGCAGTTTGTCCATGAGCGGGGAAGCAAGAATCGTCTGTTCTTTATTATTGTAAATCGTTTACAATGATAGACTTACAGATGGATTTGGGGATGCTCGAGCTGAGGAAAACGGAGCGATGCACTTACTCGAGAGACTCCGGCTGAAGGGTCAAATTGCCCTCGCCGGTTGACTTTTTCTCCCAGTACTTGCGCACCCAGGCTTCCCAACTCTTGCCTGCGGCTGGATCGCGCCCCGAAAACGCAAGTGCCGCGATTTCGGCATACGAAATTTTTACTCTCTGGTTGGAATCACGGGGTAAGACGCGGACAAAGGAGCCTTCAAGGGTGGAGCCGGTTACGCGGTCGAAGATGTAACCGTCGATCTTGCTGCCATCTTTCCTGGTGATGGCCACGTCGCCGCGGTAATCGAAAGCCTTTTCCAACGCCACACGCAGATCGTCTCCCGTGGCCAGCGCAGGGACCCAGCCTTCGACGCTTTCGTGAACAGTTCCCGGCGCGACCTCGAGCGTTTCCGGATCAATTTTGGAGTCAACAGCAGCATTCGCCGTGGCGGGGCGGTCGGCATGCGTCGGAGCGCTCACGCGCGCGTCTCCTCAAGTTGCGTCCTGTTGCCGGAATGAATCTGCACCAGCGGATTGTACGCGTGCACAGGTTTTGAGGGCTCGTTCAGCAGGGCCAGCGCATCCGGATCCTTGTAGCTGCCTGAAAATGTCGCCTTGGCGGCGGCCCATAGTCCGCGCAATCCGCCGAATGTGTGATCCACGGCGCTCGCTTCGTAGCCGCTGTGCACCATGCAGTTGGCGCACTTGGGATTGCCCGATTCCGTGCCGTAATTCTGCCACTCCACGGAGTCCAGCAATTCCTGGAAGGTGTCGGCGTAGCCGTCTTGCAGCAGATAGCAGGGCTTTTGCCAGCCGAAAATGTTGTAAGTGGGCATGCCCCAGGGGGTGCAGGCGTATTGCTGCTTGCCCATCAGGAATTCCAGGAAGAGCGGCGATTGGTTGAACTGCCAGTTTTTCTTGCGATTGGAGAGAATCGCGCGGAACAGTCGGCGCGTCCTGGCCCGTCCGAGGAAGTGCTTCTGGTCCGGCGCTTTATCGTAGGAATAGCCAGGCGAGAGCATCATGCCCTCGACGCCCAGCTCCATCATTTCATCGAAAAAGGCGCGCACGCTGTTGGGGTCGGCGCCATCGAAGAGCGTGGTGTTGGTGGTCACGCGGAATCCGCGCTTGACGGCTTCAATGATGCCATCGAGCGCCAGATCGTAGCCACCCTCGCGGCATACCGAAAAATCGTGGTGTTCGCGCTGCCCATCCATATGCACGGAAAACGTCAGATATTTGCTGGGCATAAATAAATCCAGCTTTTCTTTCAGCAGCAGCGCATTCGTGCACAGGTAAATGTATTTCTTGCGCGCCACCAGGCCTTCGACGATCTTGTCAATCTGCGTGTGCATCAGCGGCTCGCCGCCAGGAATGGAAACCATGGGCGTCCCGCACTCATCCACCGCCTTAAAACACTCCTCGGGCGTCAATTCCTTCTTCAGAATGTGTGGTGGATACTGAATCTTTCCGCAGCCCGCGCACGCTAGATTGCAGCGAAACAGCGGCTCGAGCATCAACACGAACGGGTAGCGCCTTCGCCCCATCAGCTTCTGCTTCAGCACATAGGTGGCGACCGTCCAAGCTTGTGATATCGGTACCGGCATTGTGCCTGCTTATCTCCAAATTGACAGGGGAATAGTGAACCGGCCCCCCAGCCTCCTTATTGTAACCGACTCCACGGCAATTCGCCGCCACTCGTTTTCGGCGATGCAACTAATGTTCCTGACTGGCACGCTGCGTGCCTTTCGGACTACCGCGGGCTTGTTTATCCTGATCCTCTAAGGGTAGCCGCTTTCGAGGGGTACGCCGCGACCTCAGATGAAAGATGGCAGGGCCGGCGCCTCCATGGTTCACTGGGCGTAAACTGCCTTGTAGAACGTGCGCACGTAAACTGATGCCCCGACCCAATCTTCTGTCGCTCTTTGACGATTTCCGCCGCCACCGCCACGACGTAGCCGCAGTTCAGCGCCGTGGCTATCGGCGCGAATCGTGGACCTACGACAAACTGTCGGAAATTGCCTTCCGGCTAGCCCACGATTTGAAACAGCGCGGCATTCGCACTGGCGACCGCGTCCTCCTTTGGGGCCCGAATAGCGCGGAATGGATGGCTGCGTTCTGGGGTTGCCTGCTGCGCGGCGCCGTTGCCGTCCCCATCGACGACGGCGCGACTCCCGAGTTCGCCGCGCGTGTTGCACGTGAAACGTCCGCCAAATTCATCTTCGCCTCCCCCGGCAAACCCGATCTCGATCCCGCCATCCCTGCCCTGAA
>Ga0137416_10001934_pt1 | contig 10845 bp, 6 predicted proteins | sample CZODoug3_1_1_16f_FD_108282 | JGI IMG/M metagenome (GOLD analysis project Ga0137416, IMG submission 108282) | Vadose zone soil fungal communities from Angelo Coast Range Reserve, California, USA - CZODoug3_1_1_16fungal (Illumina Assembly) | ecosystem: Environmental > Terrestrial > Soil > Vadose...
GGAGGTCGTGATCAGTACCGCGGGTGAGTCGGGGCCGTGCTCAGCCTGGCTCAACAGGTCGGTCGCGACGACGAAGGGGTCTGCGGTGTCGTCGGCGACGATCAGCACTTCGGTCGGGCCGGCGAAGAGGTCAATGCCGACCTCCCCGAACAGCTGGCGCTTGGCCTCAGCGACGTAGGCGTTGCCCGGGCCCGTGAGCAGGTTGACCGGCGCGATGTTCTCGGTGCCCAGCGCAAGGGCCGCCACGGCCTGGACACCGCCGAGCACGTAGATCTCGTCGGCGCCCGCCAGCTGCATCGCGGCGACGCTGACCGGTGGCGGCGCGGTTTGGTTGGGCGGGGTCGTCGCGGCCACCCGCTCGACACCGGCAACTTTGGCGGTCACCACGGTCATGTGCGCGGAGGCGGTCAGCGGGTAGCGACCGCCGGGGACATAGGCGCCTGAGGCGGCTACCGGGATGTTGCGCTGACCGAGGAACACCCCCGGCAGGGTCTCCACCTCGAAGTCGGTGATCGAATCGCGCTGCGCCTGGGCAAAGCCGCGAACCTGACGCTGTACGTAACGCAGGTCGTCGAGCACGGTCTCGGGCAATGCGCCGACGATGGCGCCGACTTCATCCGGAGTCAGCTGGAAGGAGGCGGGAGTCCACCCGTCAAACTTCTCCGACCAGCGCCGCACGGCGTCGTCGCCGTTCGCGCGGACATCGGCGATGACAGCGGCCACGGTATCCACGATCTCTGGGCTGCTGGTCCGAGTCGCGGTCGATGCCGTGGCCTTCTTCATGGCGATCGGCGAAGTGTTGGGCACTGCAGGCTCCCTCGACGCTTCGGCAGTTCTTTCAGACCTGAGTGTCGGGGGCGTCACCACTAGCCCGGAAGGCACAGCCCATGCAACTCTGAGCCGTTCCATTGCACATATTGAACGGCGGTGGAGTGATGGCTGAGTCGTTGACCGTCCGGGGTGTACTGGAGCTGGAGGTGTTCCAACGGACACAGGTGACCGTCTACGCGGGCGCCAGTCTGCTGGACCGTGTTGTCCGGTGGGTCCACACCGGCGAGATTCCGGACATCCATCGGTTCTTGACCGGCGGTGAGATGCTCTTGACGGCCGGACTGGGCATGGGCGCCACGGACGGGGAACAGCGCGCCTACATCCGCCGCCTCGCCGATGCGAGAGCCGCGGTTCTCGTAGTGGAGCTGGCCGGGCGGGCCTTCAGCGCGATGCCGCCCGCGGCGATAGAAGAGGCGGAGACCCAGGGGTTACCGCTTGTCGGGTTGAGCGACGAGATCCCGTTCGTCGAGGCGTCGGCCCAGGTGCACGAGATGCTGGTGGAACTGCGGGTGCGGGACCTCCTGACGGAGGAGGCCGCCGGTCAGGCTTTCATGAATCTCTTGCTGGCCGACGAGGACTACCTCGGGCTCACCGATGAGTTGGCGCGACGCATCGGACATCCCGTCGTACTCGAGGACGTGACCCATCAGATGCTGGCCTATTCCGGCAGGACTCCCGAATCTGACCTGGTCACCGCCGAATGGGAGGTTCATTCACGGGCGATGCACGAGCGTCATGTACCGCCGCGGAATCCGGCGCGTCCGGTGCCCACCGCGCGCGCCGGATCTTTCAGCGCAGTCGTCGCGTGCGCTCGCCGCCCCGTTGTGTTGCGCGGTGAGTCGTGGGGGTGGTTGCACCTGCTGCACGGTTCGGCGTCAATGTCGGCAGGCGACCTCAGCTCGCTGGACCGTGCCGCGGCCGCCGTAGCCATCACACTTCTCAGCGAGCGCGAGAGCGGCGCCCGGTCGGCCAAGCGGGAGGGTGCCCTGCTCAACCGCCTCATGCTCGGTGACGTCAGTGGAGACGACTTCGTGGACCGCGCGCTCGCTCTCGGCCGAGATCTGCGCCAGCGCGAACTCCTCGTCATCGTCGCCGGGACCGAGACGCCTGAAGGCGACTTCGCCGATCACGACCTCGGCGCCCTGCTGCGCACCGCTGGACTGCCGGCGGTGGTCGGCGATATCGGTGAGTTCAGCCTCGCCGTCGTCGGCCTGGCACCCCAACTCTCCGATCGCGATGTCGCGGCTGTGCTCAGCGCTCATGGCGTGTGGGGCGGGCTCAGCCGCGCCGTGTCACCCCCGGCTCTGCCCAGCGCGATCCGTCAGGGACGCAACGCTGCCGCCGCGGCAGCGATCGACACAAACCGGTCAATTTTACGGTTTGACGATCTCGGCGTCCTCCGCCTGCTTGTCACGCTCGCCGAAGGGCCGGAGCTGGCCCGCTATGTCGAGGACGAGCTGGGCGAAGTCCTGCAACACGACGCGACATCGGCGAATCCGCTCATGCCGACGCTGCGGGAGTTCCTCGCCTGCGGTGGGAACAAGTCACGGGCGGCGGAGGCGCTGTACGTGCAGCGGCGCACCTTGTATTACAGGCTCGATCGAATCGGAACACTGCTCGGCCTGTCCTTGGACGACCTCGAAGTGCAGCAGCGACTCCAGATGGCCGTTCGAGGACACGAGATGCTCCGTCGCACGAGGCCCCGGGGGTGACCCCGCAAACGACGACCAGTCAGTCCTCGCCGCGGATGAACGCCGCTGCCCGTTCGCCAATCATGATTGCGGGCGCGTTGGTGTTCCCGGTGACCAGTGTGGGCATGATCGATGTGTCGGCGACGCGGACGTTGTCCACGCCGTAGACCTTGAGTTCGCTGTCGACAACCTTGCCCATCATGCAGCTCCCGGACGGGTGGTAGAAGGAGAACGCCTGAGTGCGGATGTAATCGTCGATTGCCTGATCGCTGTCGGATTCGGGCGCGAGACCGGCGCGCGCCGCGGTGTCGAGGTCGCCGTCCAGCAGTGACGTGAGCGCAGCCTGTCGGGCAATACGCATCGACATCCGGACTCCCGCACGTAAGCGCACACGGTCGTCATCCTCGGACAGATAGTTGTGGGCGATACGCGGCTTGGCGTAGGGATTGGAGTGCCGCAGCGTGACAGACCCGCGACTTGCCGGCCGGGCCACGTACGGCCCGAACGACATGCCCGGCTCCAGCGGGGCCGCAAGACCTTGGTCCCGCACGATTCCGAGCGCCGCATGGAGTTGGATGTCCGGCGCTGGGACGTCGTCTGACGATCGAAGGAATCCGCCGACCTCGGTCCATGCCATTGCGCCGAATCCATCGCGCCGCAGGAGCGCCTCTTCCTGGCTGGTGTCGGGCCCGAGGACCGGCGGTGTGTCACTGAAGAAGCTGAGGAAGCAACCGGCATGGTCCTGCATGTTGCGACCGACATCAGGCAGGTCGAACCGAGGTGCGATACCGGCGGCCCTCAGTTCATCCGTTGGGCCGACTCCGGACTGCAACAGCAGGTGGGGCGAGTTGTAGGCGCCGAGCGACAAGACGATCTCCCGCTCAACCCGGATCGTCCGGACGTCGCCGAGTCGATCAACTTCGAGGCCTGTCGCTCGGTTCCCGTCGAACAGCACGCGCAGCGCGAGGGTCGAGGTCAGGACCGTCAGGTTGGGGCGGTGGGCGGCTGGGTCGAGGAATGCGACCGCACTGCTGCACCGCAAGCCCTGGCGCTGTGTGACCTGGTAGAGACCGACGCCTTCCTGATCCGCGCCGTTGAAGTCCGGGTTCAACGGGTGCCCTGATTGTTGAGCCGCCTCGACCCAGGCCTCGAGAAGGGGATGGACGGACCTGGGGTCGCTCACTGTCAACGGCCCACCAACCGCATGGAACTCGTCGGCGCCGCGCTGGTTGTCCTCGGATTTCTTGAAGAAGTCCAGAACGTCGGAGTAGCCCCATCCCTTGTTCCCTAGATCTCGCCACGTGTCGTAGTCGTAGCGGTGCCCCCGCACGTAGAGCATCGTGTTCATGGAGCTGGTCCCGCCCACAACGCGGCCACGCGGCAGATATGCGCGACGCCCGCCGAGATGTACCTCCGGCTCGGTCTCGAAGTCCCAGTCGTAGGCCGTTTTGAGCTGCTGGGAGAAGAGCGCGGGAATTTCGAACAGCCGGCCCTTGGCCGGTGGCCCTGCCTCCACCAGCGCTACCCGTACACCAGGATCCTCGGATAGCCGCGCGGCGACTGCGCATCCGGCTGAACCGGAGCCGACGACAAGGTAATCGAAGTTCTCCGCTGCGCTCGGCCGCGTCATATCAGAACCTTTCCTCGACACGCTCAGATAGCAGAGACGTCAACACCCTCACAGGTCCACCGTGTGGATCGGACCTTCGCCGACCCGTTCGGCGGCGTGCTCGGCGACCAGGCGCTCGATGGCTTGGCCCTTCGGCAGTGCGAAGAAATAGATCCCGACACCCACGGCGGCGACGATGAGAAGGCCGATGCCGACCTGTACCGGGTTCTGATAGATCAAGACCACCGCAATGACGATGGACCAGAGGATGGCGATGGGAAACAGGACCCGCCAGGCCTTCACCTCGAACGCGGGTTTCGGGACAACCCCCCTCAGCTTGCCGACGAGCATGCACCCGATCAGCAGGCCGTAGCCGGCGACCCATAGCACCACGGTCATGGCGATGAGCACCGCGTAGAGGGCGCTCCAGAGCACGAGCAGGAAGGCGATCACGCCGCCCGTCCAGACAGCGATGGCCGGGACCTTGTCCTTGTTGAGGCGGCCGATGGCGCGTGCCATTGGGAACTCGCCGTCGCGGGCCTGGGCCCACAACACCCGGGCCCCCGCCATCTGCAGGACAACCGCGCTGACGAACAGCCCGTAGACCGCGAGGACCTCGAACACCTTGGCCATCGCCACGCCCAGAATAGGTTCGAGAATGAAGGTGACTGGCTGGGTAGCATTTATTGTGTCCGGTACGTTCCTCATGCCGAGCAGTAGTAGCAGGATGACTACCGTGCCGAACAGGTATGAGGAACCGTTGGCGATCACCATTCCGCGAGGAACCGAACGCGACGCGTGCACCGTCTCCTCGCTGGCATTGCCACTGACATCGAACCCATTGAGCACGATGCAGGGCAGCAAGGCGGCGAACAACAGCGGCAACGCAACAGAGCCCGTCACCGTTCCCTGCGTGGTGAACAAATAGTCGATCCCGTGCACCGGGCTATGCCCGAAAACCAAGGCGCCCGCCAGAATGACGGACACCAGGATGCAGGCGACGATCGTGGCGAAGACACCTGCGTTCACGAAGCGGGCACCCCACTTGACGCTGATCACGTTGATCAAGGTCGAGGTGAGAATCAGGGCTCCGGTGACTCCGACCGTCCACCAATGGCTCAGATCGTTGAATCCCAACCAGGAAGCGACGATGGGGGCGATGGCGATACAGGAGCCCGAGACCGACACGACGTGGGCGATCTCGATCCACCAGCCGGTCTGCCACCCGAACAGTCGGCCGCCCAATCGGGATACGATGCTATAGGCAGCACCCGCAATGGGAAACGACGAGCAAGCCTCGGCAACGCAGAAAGCGATCAGCATCTGCAGGGCCCCAGCGATCAGCCACGGCCACATGGTCGCAGGGCCTACCGCCGATAGGGCTACACCGATGGTGAAGACAATTCCACCGATCGGAGCAATGTTTCCGAATTGGAGTGCGAAGCTCGAGAATAATCCGAGTGTCCGCTTCAGTTCCGGGCGATACCCGAGCTGCTCCAGGTAGTCGTCATCGCTCTGAGTTGCGGCGTCGAGGGGCGAGGGCAATTTCGATCTCCGCGGCATCGGGGCCTCCGAAGGCTTCTGTGGATCTGAGCTGCCGTCAATTTGATTCGCAAACGCTAGGCTCGCAGTGTGAGCTGGAACATGACCAGGATGTGCACTCTTGGAGATGTGTGGTGCACAGTCTGTGTCTTCCGCGGGCGCAGGCGATCCCGTCGTCGTGGTGCAGCATGACCGCTGCGCGAGCCGTCTCCACCAGCCCGTGATGCACATGCCGAACGGCTCGAGATCGATGGAGCGCCGCGCCGAACAGCCTGACGAACGCCGAGGTGTGTCGGCGGCTCGTCGCTGCAGTGTTCTCGGTGGTCAGCGGGTGGAGAGGTCTGGGGTTTCCATGGTGTTTTCCGCGCTGGCGGCAGTCCCTGCCCGGTGCTCGGCGAGCACGGCCCGCTTGCCGGGGCGCTGGTGCGCCACGACGTAGTAGAGACCGCCGGCGAGGACGATCACGCCGCTGAAGAGGACGCCCGCCCAGGTCAGGTACCAGGCGCCAGCTCCGTAGATCTCCGGGCGGGGCCACGCCAGGTTCACGATCATGAACAGCTGGAAGACGACCGCGACGATGTTGGCAGGCAGGCCCCACCGGCCCATGTTGAAGTAGGGGCCGTGGTCGGGAGTGGGCCATTTCCCGCGCAGTCGCGCGCAGAGCAATGAGACAGTGACGATCGTGTAGGTGAGGTAGACCAGTACCGCCGCGAGGCCACCGACCGCCGTGATGATCTGCGTATTGCCCAGGTTCACCAGCAGCAGCCCGAACACGAGTACCGCGAGGACGATCGCGGGTACCGGCATGCTGCGCGTGCGGGGGTTGACCTTGGACAGCGCGTGGCTGGCGGGCAGTTTGCCGTCGCGTGCCATGGAGAAGATCAGTCGAATTCCACCAGTCTGCACGGTCAGGGTGCACACGCAGATCGAGAGGACAACGCAGGCTAGGAAAATCGTACTCAATCCGTCGCCGAGTACGGATCTCAGCACATAGGGCAGGCCGAGGGTACTGATCTGTTGGATGGTGGATTCCCCGAAGATGTCGGGCACGGCCATTTCGACGGCCAGTACGAGCAGGGCCCCGAGCAGCGTCGACACGGTGAGTGCGCGGACGATCTCACGCGGCGCGAACTTGCGGGGGTTGGTCGTTTCCTCCGCGAGAGTGCCGGCGGTGTCGAACCCGTACAGGATGTTCACCGCGAAGAGACCAGCCACCAGGAACGCGCCGATATAGCCGGCGGGATGTCCGGCGCCCGTCCCATTCGTGGCGAGGGTGACCTCGGGCCCGCGTTGCGTGTGGCCGAACAGCAGCACGATCAGCAGGACGCAGCCGATCAGCTCCACGAAAACGCCGATGTTGTTGAGGATGGCCATCAGGCGGATGCCGACGATGTTCACGATGGTGGTCAGGGCGACGAGGACCGAGCCCAGCAGGACCGCGTTCTGTGCTCCGCCGGGGGTGGCGTAGCTACCGGCGGCGGCCGCGGTTCCGAACACCTGGAACCCGGACCACAGTTGTGGCAGCACGATCTGGAGCGACAGAGCGGGACCGGCCACGAACGGTATGACCGCCAGGGCGAGGATCCATCCGGCCAGCCAGCCGGGACCTTCGGAGGCGATGTTCTTCACCCACTGGTACACCCCGCCCGCGAGTGGATACTTCGAGGCCAGCTCGGCGAAGCAGAGCGCGACGGGGAACTGGCCGAGAAAGACGACCGGCATGGCCCAGAAGAAGGCCGGGCCGCCGAACCCGAAACCGAACCCGAAGAGCATCGTGGCGCCCGTGAGGATCGACAGGAAACTGAATCCGGCCGCGAATGCCGAGAACCTTCCCAGTGATCGGTTGAGCTCCTGCTTGTAGCCGAAAGTGGCTAGATAATCGGCCTCTTCGTCCCTATCCCGATTCATTCCGAACTCCTGTTCGACGAGGACGTTGTGAAGATCGTCATTGAGGTGCCGGGAGATCAGGATGAGCGAGCGTGGCTCGGCTCGATATGGCGGTTCACTTCGGTCGTACGTTTGTCTGCGAATCCCGGCCCGAAGTTATCGGGTCACAGTAGAACTGCTGCCGTCGCTGAGGACATGCACACGTGCTGCAGATCGAGGGGAACTATGTGCGCACTGTGTGAAGCCGCCGAGTCCGTGGGTTTCACCGCGCCGGTGGCGACGCCAGGCTGGTCCTGCGGACATATTCGACGGGCAGCAGGATCTCCCTGGCCGGGCCACCGTCGATGATCTCCAGGAGGAGCCGCGCAGCCTGCCGACCCTTGTCCACCAGCGGCTGCCGAACCGTGGTGAGCCCGGCGGCCTCGGCGGCGGGAATGTCGTCGAACCCGACCACCGAGAGGTCGTCCGGGACCGCGAGCCCCCGCCCCTGCGCGACCTCGATTGTGGCCAGCGCGAGGACGTCGGTACCCGCGATCACAGCGGTCACCGCGGCGGCGTCGAGTAGGGTCTCGGCGGCCCGACGCGACACCTCGTGGTCGACTCCGCCGGCCTCGACGACGGTCACGGTCGACCAGTCCCGGTCGCCATGGTCGTCGAACGCGGCGGCGTAACCGATGAGGCGCTCGCTCATGACCCGGTCGCGCGCCTCGATGATGCGCGCCGCGCTTGCCACGCCCGCCCGGCCGTCGGGGACGAGGCGATCGACCAGGACACCGACCCGCCGATGTCCATGCGCCAGAACCTGCGCGGCGAGCTCATGCGCCGCCTGTCGGTCCGGGATGCCGACCCGGGGGAGGCCGGTGTCAGGTGCGCCGTCGACCAGCACTACTGGCAGCCCGCGGCTGAGCACCCGCTCTATGCCCGGGTGGCCCTCGGGCAGGGCGTAGGCGAGGAACCCGTCGACCGCGCCACGCAGCAGCACGCCTGAGCCCTGGGCGATCTTTTGCGACTCGAGCGGGAATGGCAGCAGGGTGAGGGCGACCTCCGCGAGCTCGCCGACCTCGGAGATTCCCCTGAGCAGCAGCGCGGTGGCCGGGTCGTCGAACGCGTCACGCAAGGAGTCAGTGATCATCAGGCCGAGGGCGCCCGCCTGCCCGGTGCGCAGGCTCCGTCCGGCCGGGTCGGGGCCGGCATAGCCGATCTCCGTGGCGATCTTGAGAATGTGTTCGCGCCGGGCGTTCGAGAGTCGGTCCGGACGGTTGAACGCGTAGGAAACCGCCGCCTGCGACACGCCGGCCGCTCGTGCCACATCGTGCATGGTGACCACGTTGGCCTATCTCCCTCTGGCGACTCCGGATCAGCCTAGCTCTGCCCTCTCCATGATCGGCCCGGTTGGCCGGCTGTTGACACCTGGCGGCTGTCGCCTTACCGTCAGGAGGCAGTTATACGTATAACTCATCGTAGCAGGGCACCTGTCGCGGGCCGGCCGAGCCGGCGAGCGGAGCGCATTCGGGGTGCTCGGCTGAGGTTCGAAGAAATGTCATGAGCGGGGGCGTGCCGTGGTGCAGCCGGACGGACCGAGGAAGAAGTCCTACGACGTCGTGATCGTGGGAAGTGGCATGGGAGGTGGCACGCTTGCCTATGCGCTGGCTGACTCGGGATTGAGCACTCTCCTGCTGGAACGCGGCGACTTCTTGCCGAGGGAGCGGCAAAACTGGGACCCGCACGAGGTTTTCGAGAGCCACCGCTACGTGAATGCGGAGCAATGGGTCGACAAGGACGGCGTGCCGTTCACGCCCGGCACCTATTATTACGTCGGTGGGAACACCAAACTTTACGGTGCGTCCCTGGTGCGTTTTCGGCGGGAAGATTTCCAGGCCAGTGAGCTGCACGGTGGGGTCTCCCCGGCCTGGCCCGTGGGGTACGACGATCTTGCGCCGTACTACCGGCTCGCCGAGCAGGTGTATCGGGTGCACGGCGACCAGTTCGATGACCCGACGCTGCCCCGGGATGACCCGTTTCCCTACCCGCCGCTCGAGCACGAGAGCTCGATCCGGCGGCTGTCCGAGCGGCTGACCGGTCTCGGCCTGACGCCGTCCCACCTGGCGCTCGGCGTTGACCTCAGTGCCGACGGAGCCTGTATCCGGTGCGCCACCTGCGACGGGTTCCCGTGCCGCGTGCTGGCCAAGTCCGACGCCGATGTGCGCTGCGTGCGGCCGGCCGTGCGGACCGGAGCGGTCGAACTGCTGACCAACGCCTACGTCTCGCGGGTGCTCACCGCGCGGTCGGGTGCTCGGGTGCGTGGGGTTGAGCTGGAGCATTGCGGGGCTCGCCTCGAGGTGGGTGCAGGGACCGTGGTGGTCTCCGCCGGGGCGGCGAACTCGGCGGCCCTGCTGTTGCGCTCGGCCGGCAGTGCCCACCCGGGTGGCCTCGCCAACTCCTCCGGGCTGGTCGGGCGCCGCTACATGGTGCACAACAACTCGATCATGGTTGGTGTTCATCCGTTCCGGAAGAACACCGCCGAGTTCCAGAAGACGCTCTACCTCAACGACTTCTACACGAAGGGCACCGCCGACCACCCGTACCCATTGGGGCACGTACAGCTCATCGGCAAGCTGCGCGCCGAGATGATCAGCGGGCAGTATCCGCGGCTGCCGAAATGGTCGATGCGAATGGCGACCGCGCGCAGTGTCGACTGGTGGCTGTTCAGTGAGGATCTACCCGACCCGGACAATCGCGTCACGCTCACGTCGGCCGGCGGGATCCAGGTCCATTGGCGGCCCACCAACGTGCGTACCCACGAGGTACTGGTCCGCGAGATGCGGGGGATCCTGCGCAGGGCGGGGCTCCCGTTCATCTTCAGCCGGCGCACGACCGTGGAGGTGAACTCCCACCAGGCCGGGACCGTGTGCTCGGGTACTGACCCGGCCACGTCCGTGCTGGACCCGTCCTGTCGTGCCCACGATGTCGACAACCTCTTCGTGGTGGACTCGTCGTTCTTTCCCTCGCTGCCGGTGATGAATCCGGCGCTCACCATTGCCGCGAACGCCTTCCGGGTCGCGGACGTGATCCGGCGCGACCACGGAATTGCTGAACACCTTGCCGGCAATGCCGGTTGCGTTGCCACTCGCCCCGTCGACTTCCGATAACAGAAAGGCTTGGCCCACCATGAACAAACGCACCGGTGGACAGATGGTCGTCGACTGTCTCATCCGTGAGGGCGTGGACCGCGTCTTTGCCATTCCCGGTCACGGCAACACGGCCCTGCTGGACGCTTTCCTCGAC
>Ga0137416_10001936_pt1 | contig 10840 bp, 9 predicted proteins | sample CZODoug3_1_1_16f_FD_108282 | JGI IMG/M metagenome (GOLD analysis project Ga0137416, IMG submission 108282) | Vadose zone soil fungal communities from Angelo Coast Range Reserve, California, USA - CZODoug3_1_1_16fungal (Illumina Assembly) | ecosystem: Environmental > Terrestrial > Soil > Vadose...
GCAGGTCACCGTGAACCGCTGCGAGGGCATCGCCTGGCTCGGCTCCTCCGTGCTCGACAACGAGGAGAACTACCTGATCGCGAAACTCTCGCGCGGCATGGGCATAGTGAACCTCGAGAACTCGGCGCGCCTGTGCCACTCGGCGACGGTCCCCGCGCTCGGCGCGAGCTTCGGCCGGGGCGCGATGACCACCAATCTGATCGACGTGCAGCACGCCGATGTGATCATGCCGACGTCGAACTGGGCCGAGTGCCATCCGGTCAGCTACAAGTGGGTGATGAAGGCCAAGGAACGCGGGGCAAAGATCATCCACGTCGACCCGCGGTTCACGCGTACGTCCGCGACCGCGGATTACCACGTGCCGATCCGCTCGGGCACGAACATCGTCTTCTTCGGCGGGCTGATCCGCTATGCGATCGAGAGCAAGAAATATTTCCACGACTACGTCGTGACCTTCACGAATGCCCCGCTGCTCGTCGATCCGAGCTTCAAGGGCCCGGCGGACCTCGACGGGCTATTCAGCGGCTATGACGCAGGCAAGCGGAGCTACGACCAGTCCGCCTGGAAGTTCCAGCTGGATGACGAGGGCTATCCGAAGCAGGACCCGACGCTCAGCGATCCGACCTGTGTCTTCCAGCATCTCCGTCGCCACTACGCGCGCTACACGCCGGAGATGGTGGAGCGGGTCTGCGGCATCTCGAAGGACCTGTTCCTGAAGGTCGCCGACATCTTCTGCTCGGCGTCGGGGCCGGACAAGACGGGGACGATCTCGTACGCGCTCCAGCTCAACCAGTCCACCAACGGCGTCCAGCAGATCCGCTCGCTCTGCATGCTGCAACTCATCCTCGGCAACGTCGGGCGCCCGGGCGGCGGCGTGGTCGCGCTCCGCGGCCACTCGAACGTCCAGGGCGCCACCGACTTCGGCACCCTCTACCACATGCTCCCGGGGTACCCGGCGGCGCCTCTTCAGGGACCTCACCAGACACTGATGGAGTACTTGGAGAAGACCACGCCGAAGGGCGGCTTCTGGGTGAACAACCCGAAGTTCGTCGTGAGCCTGCTCAAGGCGTGGTGGGGACCGGCAGCGACGAAAGAGAACGACTTCGCCTACGACTACCTGCCGAAGCGCGAGAAGGCGGACGCCTACTCCCACCAGCACTTCATCGTCGGGATGCTGGAGAAGAAGGTGAAGGGATTCATCTGTATGGGGCAGAATCCTGCGGTGGACAGCCCCAACGCCAAGATGAGCCGCCAGGCCATGCGGAATCTCAACTGGCTCGTCGTGGTGGATCTCTTCGAGACCGACACCGCGGCCGTCTGGAAGGAGCCGGGGGTCGATCCCAAGTCGTCTCAGGTCGAAGTGTTCTTCATCCCCGCGGCGCCCGCTGCAGAGAAGGACGGGTCGATCACGAACACGATGCGGCTGGCCCAGTGGCACGTGAAGGCAGTCGAGTCGCCGGGCGACGCGCGCTCGGACGCGGCGTTCATCGTCGACCTCGGCAGCCGACTGAAGGAGCTCTACAAAAGCTCGAAGGCGAAGAAGGACCGCCCGGTGCTCGACCTCGTGTGGGATTACCAGCCCCAGGGGCCCAAGAAGGAGCCCACGATGGAGCTGGTCCTCAAGGAGTGCAACGGGTACGCGACGGACGACGTCACGGACAAGGACGGCAAGCTCCAGTACAAGACGGGTGAGCCGATGAAGACGTTCGCTCACCTGAGGGACGACGGCCTCACCGCCTGCGGCAACTGGATCTACGGCGGCATCTATCCGGAGGAGGGGAAGAACCTCGCGCTCCGCCGCGAGAAGGCCAAGGGCGGGGACTACCTCGCCCACGGCTGGGGCTTCGTGTGGCCAGCGAACCGGCGGATCCTCTACAATCGCGCCTCGGCCAACGCCGCCGGCAAGCCGTGGAGCGAGAAGAAGAAGCTCATCTGGTGGGACGCCGAGCAGAAGAAGTGGGTCGGCAACGACGTGCCCGACTTCCCGGGAACGATGGCGCCCGATGCGCCCCGGCAGAAGGAAGGCGCGTTCAAGGGCATCGGCGGCAGCGACGCCTTCATCATGAACCCCCACGGCAAGGGGCAGCTCTTCGCCTCGATCGTGGACGGCGCGTTCCCGGAGCACTACGAGCCGTTCGAATCGCCGACGAAGAACCTCCTGTCGAAGGTCAACAACAACCCGGTCGCGAAGGTGTACAACATCGGCGATCTGAACAAGCTCGGCACGCCGGACAAGTACCCCTACGTGCTGACCACCTACAGGCTCACGGAGCACCACGCGGCCGGCATGTCGCGCCACGTGCCGTGGCTCTCCGAGCTCTTTTTCGGCCACTTCGCCGAGATCGGGTCGGAGATGGCCAAGGAGCTGGGGATCCAGAACGGCGACATGATCACCGTGGAGACTCCGCGCGCCCGGATCAAGGTGCAGGCCCTCGTCACCGAGCGGATCAAGCCGTTCGTCATCGACGGCAAGAAGGTCTACCAGGTGGGCATCCCGTGGCACTGGGGCTACCAGGGGGTGATGAGATCCGCCAGGGGCGACGTCACGAATGACCTGGTCGCGAGCCTCGGGGACCCGACGACGTTCATCCAGGAGTCCAAGGCGCTCCTCTGCAACGTCCGGAAGGGGGTGGCGTAGCCATGGCCCGCACGCTCGCGATGTTCACGGACGTCTCGCTGTGCATCGGCTGCCGCGCGTGTCAGGTCGCCTGCAAGCAGTGGAACCAGCTCGCGCCCGAGGAGCCCGAATGGACGGGCTCCTACCAGAACCATCCCCACTTCACCGACAAGAGCTTTCGGCTCGTGCGGTTCTTCGAGGAAACCGACGCCCAGGGCCAGATGAAGCAGTGGCACATGATGTCCGACGTTTGCAAGCACTGCGCCCAAGCCGGATGTCTCGAGGCGTGCCCGACGGGCGCCATCTACCGGACCGAGTACGGCACCGTCAACATCAACCAGGACATCTGCAACGGCTGCCGCTACTGCGTCTCGGCGTGCCCGTTCGGCGTCGTGGCCTTCAATCACGACACGGGAACGGCCACGAAGTGCACCTTCTGCAACGACCGGATCCACAACGGCCTCGGCCCCGCGTGCGCCAAGGCGTGTCCGACGGAGTCGATCAGGTTCGGTTTCCGTGACGACCTCGCGGTCAAGGCGAAGCAGCGCGTCGAGGAGCTCCACAAGCTCGGCTACAAGGACGCCCAGCTCTACGGTGAGGACAAGGACGGCCCCCTCGGCGGGCTCAACGCGTTCTTCCTCCTGCTCGGCAAGCCCTCGGTCTATGGACTCCCCGAGAAGCCGAAGCTGCCTCAGCGGAATGTCATCATCGACTCGCTCCTGTCCATCGGCTCGGCCTTGCTCGTCGGGCTCGGTGCTCTCATGGCATTCAGGGACCGGAACGGCAGGGGAGGCGCCTGATGGAACCGGGTCTCCTCAAGAGCGCTGACTGGCCGCTCCTGATCGACCTGTATTTCTTCCTCGGGGGACTCGCGGGCGGCGCGTTCGTAATCGCCACGAGCGCGAACCTCCTCGACGCCTACCGCTACCGTCATATCGTGCGCGCGGGCTACTACATCGCGTTCCTGGCGATCCTCCCGGGGCCACTCTTCCTCATCGTCGACCTCGGGCGGCCGACGCGGTTTCTCCACATGCTCATGGTGTCCAAGCCATCAGCCGAGATCGGGATGAACGCCATCACGATCGGACCGTTCCACCTGAAGTTTTTCTCGCCCATGAACGCCGGGGCGTGGGCGCTCCTCGGGTTCAGCCTCTTCGCCTTCCTCGCCGCCCTCGACGTCTTTCTTGAGCATCGGGGAGGGCGGAGCATGAGCGCGCTGCGGATCATCGCCGGCGTGATCGGGGGGTTCTTCGGGTGCTTCATCGCCGCCTATCCGGGCGTGCTCCTCGGCGCCACGGCGCGACCGCTCTTCATCAGCGCGCACTGGCTCGGCGCCCTCTTCCTCGTGGTGGGCGCGTCCACCGGAGGCGCAGCCATCGCCCTCATCCTGAGTCTGCTCGGCGCCCAGGCACGCGAGTCCCTGTCGCGGCTCATGCGGTTCACGGTGTTCGCTCTGGTCCTCCAGCTCGCCGCGCTGCTGTTCTTCATCGTCACCGTCCAGATGGCGGGCTCTGCGGGGATCGGGCGGGCGCTTGCGCAACTCCTCTCTGGCCCCTACGGCCTCACGTTCTGGCTTGGGGCGGTCGTGGTCGGGATCGTGGCGCCGCTCGTGCTGCAGTTCACGGGTGGTGCCAGGAAGGCGGCTCCGGGCATGACGGCCCTGGTCTCCGCCTTGATCCTCATGGGAGGGTTCCTCGTCAAGTACGTGATCATCGCCGCGGGGCAGGCGACGTAGGTCCTGTCCCATCGTTCGTCTCGCCAGGGGCCCCGGCTCGCGGGGCCTCTGGTGTCTTGAGGGGGAGAGTTGGGTCACGCGAAACTGCTCGCGGAGTGGGCCGATCTGCTGGGGCGGCGCCCCACGTTTCATGAGCCGCTCGCGCCGTATCGCGTGTTATTGGAAGCCTGGGACAGGTGGTCCCGCGAAGGGTTGGCTGCGCTCCGGTGGAGCGCCAGGGAGTGCGAGGAGCGGTGGCAGCGCGGCGTTCCACTCCTTTCTGAAGCTCCAGCGTCCATCTTGCAGGAAAGTGTCGAAGATCTCGTCGGCACCTCCCTCGAGCTTCTGTCGGGCCTCGGCGGGCATGACGAAGCCGTCCAGCGATTTGTGCAGGCCTGGGATTCGGGCGAGGTGAACACCTCCTCATTGTTTCCGGCGAAGGGGCGGATCGGCGTCCCATCGCTCGAAGAAGGCCTGGGACTCTCGCAGAAGTTCCTGGGCTTCCTGGCGTGTGCGACGCTGCGTCCCGTGCTCGAAATCTACTTCACCGAATGCCGATCGCACGTGACCGAGGGCGGCTGGAGCCTCGGCGTCTGCCCCCTGTGCGGCGCGCCGCCAGGCTTCGGCGACCTGACCGAGAATGGGCAGCGCAGGCTCGCCTGCCACGTCTGCGGAGGCGGGTGGGTGTTTTCGCGGTTGCGCTGTCCGTTCTGTGGCAATCAGGCGGCGCAGAACCTCGTCCGTCTCGCTGCGGAGGAGCAGGAAGAGGGGTACTTCATCTCCGCTTGCAAGCAGTGCCACGCATACGTCAAGGAGCTCGACCGAAGGGTGCGCTGGAACGCGCAATCGGCGCTCATCGAAGACTGGGGCTCGCCCCACCTCGACCTCGTTGCTGCGCGTGCCGGCTACTGGCGCCCGGTCCCGACGCTGCTGCAGCTCGTGTGAGCTCGGTGCCCAATCTAATCCGCATCGGGAATGTGGTAAACTCTCGCTGAGCTTGGCTTTTTGAGCCCTATGCACCCGACTCTCTTGAGCCTCGCCATCATCGCCTACGTCGCGGCGACGGGTCTGTCGCTCGCGTACCTCGTCCAGCGCGAGGAGTGGATCCATCGCTTCGCCTCGCTCGCCACGATCGGTGGGTGGCTCCTCCACACAGCGTCCCTCCTGGCCCGCGGCCTCGAGCTCGGCAGGCCGCCGCTCACGAGCCTCCCCGAGGCCGTGTCGGTCGCCATCTGGGTAATCGTGCTGCTGGCGCTCTGGGTGGAGCGCCAGTCGGGCGTGAAAGTCCTGGGCGCCTTCGTCCTGCCGGTCGTGTTGATGTTCAGCCTGAAGGCGTCCACGACGCGCTCGCTGCCCGGGCTCGAGCCCGCGCTCGGCGGGGCGTGGCTCTGGGTCCACATCGGTCTCGCGCTCATCGGGATCGCCGCCTTCGTGCTGAACTTCGCGGGGGCGCTCATGTACCTCCTGCAGGAGCACCAGCTTCGTGCGAAGCGCCCGGGCACCCTCTACTACCGCCTGCCCGCGCTCGAGACACTCGACCGGCTGACCTACCGGACGCTCGCGCTCGGCTTCCCGTTCCTCACGACCGGTATCCTCCTGGGCATCCTGTGGGCGGGCCCCGCCTGGGGCAGCGTCTTCACCCTCGACCCGCTCGCCGCCCTCTCGGTCGTCGCGTGGACGATCTACGCGAGCACCCTCGCGGGGCGGGCCATCGCGGGCTGGCACGGGCGCCGCGCGGCCTACTTCGCGATCTTCGGCTTCGCCGCGCTCGTCCTGACGCTCGGAGCCGGGCTGTTCCTGCCCGGCCGGCACGGCTCCTGATGCCGCTCTTCGTCGCGGGCCTCTCCCACAAGAACGCGCCCGTGGAGCTGCGCGAGCGGCTCGCCGTCGACGAGGACAAGCTCCGCGAACTCCTGCGAGACATCGCCGCCACGGGCACGGTCGAGGAGGCGCTCATCCTCTCGACCTGCAACCGTGTGGAGGTGTACGGCGTCGCTCCCGTCCCTGGAGAGGCACGCGCCGTCGCGTTCCGCCACCTCTGCCAGCATCGGGGCGTGAGCCTGGCGCTCCTCGAGCCGCTGCTCTACACGCACCTCGAGGGGGAGGCCGTGCGCCACGCGTTTCGCGTGGCGTCGAGCCTCGACTCGATGATGATCGGCGAGCCGCAGATCCTCGGGCAGGTGAAGGACGCGTTCGCGCTCGCGCAGGCGTGCGAGTCGATCGGCCCGAGCCTCCACCCGCTGTTCACGCAGGCGTTCGCCGTCGCGAAGCGGGTGCGCAGCGAGACCGAGATCGCTCGGCACGCGGTGTCCGTGTCGTTCGCCGCCGTCGAGCTGGCGAAGAAGATCTTCGCCGGGCTCGCGCGCAGGGCCGTGCTCCTGGTCGGCGCCGGCAAGATGGGGGAGCTCGCGGCGCGGCACCTCGTCGAGCAGGGCGCGTTCCCGGTCTACGTCGTGAACCGGACGTGGGCCCGCGCCCAGGAGATGGCGCGCGCGCTGTCGGGCACCGCGGTGCCATGGGACGAGCTCGAGACGGCCCTCGGTGGTGTGGACATCGTCATCACGTCCACCGGGGCGCCTGAACCCGTGATCACGCGCGCGACCGTCCAGCGCGTGACGAACGGCCGGCGCGCGCGGCCGCTCTTCTTCGTCGACATCGCGGTCCCGCGCGACGTCGAGGAGGGCGTGGACGGCCTCGGCGGCGTCTACCGCTACGACATCGACGACCTGAAGCAGGTGGTGGACGCGAACATCCGCGAGCGGCTCCGGGAGGCGCAACGCGCGGAGGCGCTCGTCGAGCGCGAGGCGGGGAAGTTCGTGGCGCGGCTCCGCGACGTCGAGGTGATCCCCACGATCGTCTCCCTTCGCGAGCGACTCGAAGAGATCCGCCTGGGCGAGGTGCGGCGGACGCTCGGGCGTCTGCCCGATGCACCGCTCGAGACGCGCCAGGCGATCGAAGCGCTCTCGTCGGCGATCGTCAACAAGATCCTGCACGCGCCGATCGCAAAGCTCCGCGAGTCCTCGCGGGCGGGCGCCCACCGCTCATGGCTGGAGCTCGTCCACGAGCTCTTCGGCCTCGGGAGAAAATGATCCGGCTGGCCACGCGGGGGAGTGCGCTCGCTCTCGCCCAGGCCGCCCTGGTCGCCCACCGGCTCCGTGCCCAGGGCGAGGCCGTGGAGGTCGTGCCCCTCCGCACCGAGGGTGACCGGCTGGCCGAGGCCCGCCTGGCGACGCTCGGCGGCAAGGGGCTGTTCGTCCTCGAGATCGAGCAGGCGCTGCTCGAGGGGCGCGTGGATTGCGCGGTGCACAGCCTGAAGGACCTGCCGGCGGCGCTTCCCGCGGGCCTCGTGCTGGCGGCGTTCCCGCCGCGCGACGCGGCGGGTGACGTGCTCGTGACCCGCGACGGTGGCGGCCTCGACGACCTGCCGGCCGGCGCCGTGGTCGGCACCTCGAGCCCGCGCCGCCGCGCGCTCGTGCTGGCGCTCCGCCCCGATCTCTCCGTCATGCCGATGCGCGGCAACGTCGACACGCGCCTCCGAAAGCTCGCCGACGGCGCCTGCGACGCCCTCGTTCTCGCGGCCGCCGGCCTCGCGCGGCTCGGCCTCGCCCCGGCGCACGTGCGCCCGCTCGACCCCGCCGTCTTCGTACCCGCCGTGGGTCAGGGGATCCTCGCCGTCGAGGCGCGGGTGGCGGACCGCCGGGCGGCGGGCCTGCTCGAGGCCGTCGACCACGCGCCGACGCGCGCGTGCGCCCTCGCCGAGCGCGCGTACCTCGGCCGGCTCGGCGCGTCCTGCAACTCGCCCATGGCGGCCCACGCGACGCTCGGCGGCGGCCGGCTCCGCCTGACGGCGCTCGTCGCGAGCGAGGACGGGCAGCAGGTGCTCCGGGGCGAGGATGCGGGCGCGGCCGAGGACGCCGAGCGGATCGGCCGACGGCTCGCCGAATCGCTGCTCGCGCGCGGCGCCGCCGCCGTCACGGCGCTGAGGGTGTGACGGCCATGGCCCGGGCGGCGCGGGCGATGGGAGGCGGACCACTCTCCGGGCGGACGATCGTCGTCACGCGCGCGGCCGCCCAGGCGCAGCGATTCGTGCAACTCTTGGAGGAGGCCGGGGCGCGGGTGGTGCAGGCGCCGACGATCGCGATCGAGTCGCCGCCCTCGTGGGAGCCGCTCGACGCGGCCCTCGCGGCGCTCGACACGTTCACGTGGGTGATCTTCACGAGCGTGAACGGCGTCCTCATGCTGGACAAGCGCCTCACGGCGCGCGGCCTCGCCTGGGCCGCGGTCGGGAGGAAGCGCGTCGCGGCCATCGGTCCCGCGACGGCGGAGGCGCTCGCCGAGCACGGCGTGCGCGTGGAGGTGGTGCCCCGCGAGTTCCGCGCCGAGGCGCTCGTCGAGCGACTCCGCGCCGAGCTCGGGCCCGGCGACCGCGTCCTGCTGCCGCGGGCCAAGGAGACGCGTGACGTCCTCGTCGTCGAGCTCCGCCGGCTTGGCGCGGCGGTGAGCGAGGTGCCCGCGTACCAGACGAGGCGGGTGGAGAACGGCGTCGAGCGCCTGCGGGGCGCGCTCGCCTCCGGCGTCGTCGACGCCGTGACGTTCACGAGCTCGTCCACGGCGCGGAACTTCGCCGAGCTGTTCAGCGAGGCGGAGCGCCTCGCGTGGCGGGGTCGCGTCGCGGTCGCCTCGATCGGGCCGGTCACCGCGGCGACCGCGGCCGAATACGGGCTCGCGACGGACGTGATGCCGAGCGAGTACACGATCCCCGCCCTCGCGCGGGCGATCGCCGACTATTTTTCCCGGCTGCCGAAGAACCCCGGCCGCCGCGGCAGGAGGGGCGACTGATGGCGCACGCGATGTTCCGTCCGAGGCGTCTCCGCGAGGAGCCGCTGCTCCGGAAGCTCGTGCGCGAGACCGCGCTCGCCGTGGACGACCTGGTCTATCCGCTCTTCGCGGTCCACGGCCGTGGCGTCCGCGAGCCGATCGGCTCCATGCCGGGGCAGTTCCGGCTCTCGATCGACGAGCTCGTGAAGGACGTGAAGGACGTCGCCGGCTTGGGAATCCCCGCCGTGCTCCTCTTCGGCGTGCCGGCCGAAAAGGACCCGCGTGGCTCCGAGGCCTGGGCCGACGACGGCATCGTCCAGCAGGCGGTCCGCGCCGTGAAGGACGTCGTCCCCGACCTCCTCGTCGTCACCGACGTCTGCCTCTGCCAGTACACGAGTCACGGCCACTGCGGCGTCGTGGAGGGCGGCAGCGTGCGGAACGATCCGACGCTCGAGCTGCTTGCGCGCGTGGCGATCTCGCACGCCGAGGCGGGTGCGGACATGGTCGCGCCCTCGGACATGATGGACGGGCGGGTCGGCGCGATTCGCGAGGCGCTCGACGAGGCGGGCTACACGGACTCGCCGATCTTGGCCTATTCCGCCAAGTATGCGTCGAGCTTCTACGGGCCGTTCCGCGAGGCCGCCGAGTCCGCCCCGCAGTTCGGCGATCGGCGCTCGTACCAGATGGATCCCGCCAACGTCGTCGAGGCCATGCGTGAGATCGCGCTCGACCTCGACGAGGGCGCCGACATCGTCATGGTCAAGCCCGCGCTCCCATACCTCGACGTGATCTCGCGGGCGAAGGCGGAGTTCGGTGTGCCACTAGCGGCCTACTCGGTCTCGGGCGAGTACGCGATGATCCGTGCCGCGGGGCAACTCGGCTGGCTCGACGAGGAGCGCGCGATGCTTGAGGCCCTCACCGCGATCCGTCGAGCGGGCGCCGACGTCGTGATCACCTACTTCGCGAAGGACGCGGCGCGACTCCTGGAGCATGGCAGTGCGAGCTGAGGCCGTTCGACGGACGAGGCGAGCCCTGAGATGTCCGGCAGTGCGAGCTGAGGCCGTTCGACGGACGAGGCGAGCCATCGGATGAGGATCTCGGCCAAGGGCGAGTACGCGATCCTGGCGGTGCTGGACCTGGCGCTCAGGCGCGGGCAAGCGCTCGTGCCGATCCAGGACATCGCCGAGCGCCAGGCGATCCCGCAGCGCTATCTCGAGCAGGTGCTGCTCTCGCTCAAGCGAGCGGGGCTCCTCGGCTCCAGGCGCGGCTCGTCGGGAGGCTACCACCTCACGCGCGCACCCGAGCAGATCAGCGTGGGCGACGTGCTGCGCGCGGTCGAGGGCGCCCAGTCCCCCCTGGAAGCGCAGCGCCGCGTCGGCGGGAGGAACGGCGGCGACACGTTCGATCTGGGCGAGCTCTGGGACGAGATCTCGCAGGCGGTCTCCGAGGTCGTCGACCGGATCACCTTCGCTGAGCTGGCGGAGCGCGTGCGCGCGCGGCGGAGCACCGCGCGGCCCATGTATCACATATGACGCGACCGAAGATCGCGACGAGCGTGCTCGAGCTGATCGGTGGAACACCGATGGTCCAGCTGAACCGACTGCCGAACCCCAGCGCCGCGCGCGTCGTCGCCAAGCTCGAGTCCGTGAACCCGGGCGGGAGCGTGAAGGACCGGATCGCGCTGGCGATGC
>Ga0137416_10001938_pt1 | contig 10836 bp, 8 predicted proteins | sample CZODoug3_1_1_16f_FD_108282 | JGI IMG/M metagenome (GOLD analysis project Ga0137416, IMG submission 108282) | Vadose zone soil fungal communities from Angelo Coast Range Reserve, California, USA - CZODoug3_1_1_16fungal (Illumina Assembly) | ecosystem: Environmental > Terrestrial > Soil > Vadose...
ATCGGCCCCTTCGTGTTCGAGTTCTCTACTTCCTATTCCGTGCCACGTTCTTGCGCTTTGTCCATGCAATCGCACTCAGGTTGGCGCTTCTCGTCCAGGGATATTTCAGCATGCGAGGACGCTTTTTCTGACGGCTATCGCCGTAAACATATGGTATGAGTTCGCGATTGTGCTTTCCGCGGCATTTCCACTATGTATGTGAGGTGATATATGGCGATCGAGAGTCGTTCCGTAGAGTTTGCTGGGGGCAGTCTCGGCGGGCAACGTCACATTTGCGCATTCTTCAACAGTGCCGAGGAGGAGCACAGGGTGCTTCGCTCGTTCTTCAAAGATGGCTTCGACCGGGGGGATAAAGCCTTCCATCTGGTCGACCCCAAGCGACGGGAAGAACATTTGAAGCGGCTCGCCGGGGCAGGTATCAATGTGCAAGAGGCGATGAACAGGGGCCAATTGGAGGTGCGGCCGTGGCAAGACGGTCCGCTCCGGGGAGGCCGGCTTGACCAGGAGACCTGGATGGTATCGTTCGAAAAAGTGCTGCAGTCCGGGCCGGCAGCAGGGTACGCGCAGACAAGATTCCTGGCGCATATGGAATGGGCGCTCGAAGACTTGCCGGGCGTGGAAGACCTGATCGAGTTCGAGACGCGGGTCAACTACGTGGTTCCCAAGTACGACGATATAGTGATCTGCGCGTATGACCTGTCGAAATTCAGCGCGAGCGTGGTGATGGACGCCTTGCGAACGCATCCGGTTGTAATTATCGGCGGCATCCTGCAGGAGAACCCGTTCTTCATTCCACCGGACCAGTTCCTCCTGGAGATAAAGGAGCGGCGGCCGGCTCGCAAGAGCGCAGGCGCGGCGAACTAAAGGTCGCTAGATCCAGATTCGATCCCCGAGTGTATGTCTATTATGCGTGTGAGGTGATATATGGCTGTCAATCATTCCGTACAGTTCGCCGGAGGCAATCTCGGCGGGCATCGTCACATTTGCGCTTTCTTCAACAGCATCGACGAGGAGCATAGGGTGCTTCGCTCGTTCTTCAAAGATGGCTTCGACCGGGGCGAAAAGGCTACCCACATCGTGGATCCTGAGCAACGGGAAGAGCATCTGAAGCGGCTCGCGGAAGCGGGTATCAATGTGCAGCAGGCGATGAGCACCGGGCAGCTCGAGTTGCGGCCTTGGCGAGAAACTTACCTCCGGGGAGACCGGTTCGACCAGGATGCCACGCTGGCTTTAATCGAAGAAATACTCCAATCGGGCGCAGCGGCTGGCTACGCGCTCACCAGGCTAGTGGCACATATGGAATGGGCGCTTCTCAATAAACCGGGTGTGAACAACTTGGTGGAATACGAGACTCGCCTCAATTATGTTCTTCCCAAATACAACGATGCGGTGATCTGTACGTACGACCTGACGAAATTTCCGGCTAGCCTGGTGATGGACATCATGCGGACGCACCCGGTCGTAATTATCGGCGGTATTCTACAGGAGAACCCGTTCTACGTTCCTCCGGACCAGTTCCTCCGTGAGATACGGGAGCGACAGTCGGACCGCAAGAGCGCTGCCACGGCAAACTGAATGCCGACAGGATCGCATACTGAGAGTGTCGCGCTGCGAATAGCGCTGCGCGAGCTGGTGGCACTTTCGACGATCCCGGCGGCGTGGGTGGGACAAGAACCGCCTATCATTGCCGCCGGACTTGCCGATGTGCTGGTCGGATCGCTGCAACTGGATTTCGCTTTTGTGCGTTTGTGCGACCCCAAAGGGGGCGGCGCAGTCGACGTTAAGCGGGGGCACGCCTGGGAAGCATTCCCCGAGTGGCTGCGAACTCACATGGGGCGGTTCGGCCAGTTTTCGTGTAAGGAAATCGTTTCTGATCTTGGCGGCGCGGAGTCCTGTCGCGGTGTTGTCATTCCGATTGGCGTCAATGCCGAGGCTGGCCTGGTCGCTGCGGCGTGCACTCGCAGCGACTTTCCCAGCGAGATTGACCAGTTGCTGCTTTCCGTGGCGGCCAATCACGCCGCGGCAGCGTTTCAGAACGCGCGCCTGCGCGCCGAACTTGACGCCAAGGTCGTGGAACTCCGTGAAGCCCGCAACGAGCTCGAGATGAAGGTATCGGAACGAGCCGCCGATTTGCAGCGGAGCGAGGCCTATTTAGCAGAAGCGCAGAGGCTAACACACATAGGCAGTTGGGCTTGGAATGTGCGTACCGACGGTCTCTTCTGGTCGCAAGAGATTTTTCGCATTTATGACTATGACCCCCAAAAAAACGCGCCCACCTGGCCGCAGTTCCTCGAAAGGGTGCACCCCGAGGATCGACCACAGATCGAGCAGAGAGCGAAAATGGAGACCACGCAGAAGGGGTGGGTGGATTCTCAGGCTGATTTTCGGATCGTTCTGCCGGACGGAACGATAAAACACCTTCATAGTATCGCTCGTCCTGTGATGGATGAGTCGGGCGAAATCGCTGAAGTCGTCGGCACGGTCATGGATGTGACCGAACGCAAGAGGGCCGAGGCGCTGCGCGACGGAGAGAGTCGTGTCTTGGAGATGATAGCGCGCGATGCTCCGCTGGGGGAAATACTGGAGAAGCTGGTACGGGTTGTGGAAGACCAGTTCACCGGCTTGCTGTGCTCTGTCCTGCTCCTTGACGAGGACGGGCAGCACGTGCGGCACGGCGCCGGCCCCAGCCTTCCCAAGGCCTACACCCAGGCCATCGACGGCCTTTGCATCGGACCGAAGGCGGGATCCTGCGGCACGGCCATGTACCGCAGAGAAACCGTTGTGGTCACCGACATTCTCCAGGATCCGCTCTGGGAGCCGTACCGAGGCGTGGCCGAGCCCTATGGGTTCCGTGCCTGCTGGTCGACTCCCATACTTGTGCAGTCGGACAAGGTGCTGGGCTCGTTTGCCATGTATTACCGCGAACCGCGCAGTCCGAGCCCGGCTGAGACCCAGGCCCTGGAAATGGCCACCCACCTAGCCGGCATTGCCATTCAACGTAAGCTGGCGCGTGAAGAGCGCGAGAGATTGCGTCAGGCCCAGGCGGACCTCGCGCACATAAATAGGGTGAACACGATGGGCGAGCTGACTGCATCGCTGGCGCACGAGATCAAGCAGCCGATTTCGGCAGCAGCAACGAACGCCAAAACCTGTTTGCGATGGCTTGGCCGGGATGAACCCGACGTGGGAGAGGCAAGAGCAGCCGCATCGAGACTTGTTAACGATGTGACGCGCGCGGCGGACATCATTGGCAGAATCAGCTCGCTGTTCAAGAAGGATGCGCCGCAGCGGGAGCTTGTCGATGTAAATGAACTTGTTCGAGAAATGATTGTGCTGCTGCGCAGCGAGGCGAATCGCTACTCGATCTCGATCCACACCGAACTTGCTGAGGGTCTTCCAGAGGTCATGGCGGACCGTGTGCAACTGCAGCAGGTTTTCATGAACCTGATGCTCAACGGCATCGATGCCATGAAGGGAACGAGTGGCGGAGGTGAGCTGGCCATCAAGTCGGAAGCCGGCGATGGTCAATTGCTGATCTCGGTGAGCGATACCGGAGTGGGATTGCCGCCGGAGCAGGCGGAGCAGATCTTCAGGGCATTCTTTACGACCAAGGATAACGGGACCGGTATGGGGCTGCCCATCAGCCGGTCGATCATTGAGTCGCATGGCGGCCGCTTGTGGGCCGCGGGTGGCTCCGGACGGGGCGCAACTTTTCAGTTCACGCTGCCGGCCACGGTCGCGGCGCACGCGTAACCTCTCCAGCTGTTCCCACGTCGTGGCCGTGGAATCGAAGAAAAAAATGTCACCACACAGTCGAGCCGCCCACCTGGATATTCAAGCCTCTATTGTGTCTGTTTCCCCAATCAGATGATGGCGTAGAGCGTTTCTATCGAGCTCATTTTCCCAACGAGCTATCACCAGAGTCGCGACGGCGTTGCCGGTCATATTGACGGCAGCGCGGCACATACTGAGGAAACGATCGATGCCGAGGATCAGCGCCATCCCGGCAACAGGTATGGTGGGGATCACCATCATGGTGGCGACCAGCGCGATGAAGGCGGCGCCTTGCACGCCGCTTGCGCCTTTGGAAGTGAGCAGGGCGACGCCCAGAATGGTGAATTGCTGGACTAGAGTTAGATGCGTGTTGGTCGCCTGAGCGACGAATAGCGCGGCCAGAGTCATATAGAGGCTGGTGCCGTCGGCATTGAAGGTGTAACCCGTGGGGACGACCAGGCCGACGAGGGTCTTGGAGCATCCGAGCTTTTCGAGCTTGGCCATGAGATTGGGCAGGGCGGGCTCCGAAGAACTCGTGGCCAGCACGAGGAGAATTTCGTCGCGGAGAAACCATAGGAAGCGCAGGATTCCGAAGCCTGCCAGGCGAGCGATGCCTCCTAGCACGACAAGGACGAAAAGTATCGACGTGATGTAGAGCGTGGCTATCAATTTGACCAGAGGACCGAGGGAAGCCAGACCGTATTTACCGATGGTGAAGGCCATGGCGCCAAAAGCTCCGATGGGGGCGAAGCGCATCAAGAGGGCGACTACGCCAAAGACGACGCGGGTGACGGCTTCCAAGAGGTCGACGAGCGGTTTGCAGCGCGGCCCGGCAAGCGACAAAGCGAAGCCGAAGAGAAGAGAGACGAACAGCACCTGCAAGATGTCGCCTCTAGTGAACGCGTCGACGATTGTGTTGGGAATGATATGGACGAGGAATTCGGTAATGCTTTGGGCCTTGGCCTGGCCGGCGTATTCGGCTACGGCCCTTGCGTCGAGCGTGGCGGGATCGATATTAAAACCGCTGCCCGGGTGCACCACATTGCCGACGACGAGTCCGATGAGCAGCGCAAGGGTGGAGACTACTTCGAAATACAGCAAGGCTTTGCCACCGACACGACCAACCTTTTTCATGTTGTCCATGCCGGCAATTCCGGTGACCAAGGTGCAGAAGATGACCAGCGTGATGATCATGGTGATCAAACGAATGAAGGCATCGCCGAGCGGCTTCATGGCGACGGCCCTGGCGGGGCTGATATAGCCGAGGATGATGGCCATGCCGACTCCGACCAGCACTTGGAACGAGAGGCCCATGTAGAAGGGCCTCTTCCGCGGAGGAGAAGTCGTTTCCAGTGCGGTGGCAGTGGGGAGCGGCATCACTTGGATTAGCTCCTTTGAAGCGCGGGGCGTAGCTCGCGGACATCGCGCAGAGTTTCGAGAGCGAGCAATTTGTTTATGAGAGTCGAGCAGGGGGCCGCACCGAGGACAGGTGCGATGAGGTCGCGAGCTTTGTCCACCACTTCGTCGCGGGTCATGGGATTTTCCGCGGTACCGCGAACGTCACGGACCCACTCGGTGAGTTGCGTTCCGTCGGCGAGGGTCAACTCGACGATGGCTTCGCGACGTGGACGGCGAGCGTCGATGCGTGGATCGGCGAGGACATCGACTTTGGCGCGCTGGCGGAGCACTGCGGGGTCCTTCATGCGTGCCCTGTCGTGGACAGAGCGAAACGTGACAGTCTTGTCCAGGAGCATGATGGCGACCATGTGCTGCATGCAAATGTCCGGCATGTCGCGATTGCTGACCGTATTCGCTTCGTCGCTGGCGATGCGGACGACGACTTTACTCACGTCGTCCGCGGAGAACGAGCGCTGCCTGAAGAAACCGGCGAGGGCGTCGAGCGGAGCTTGAATGGGCGAGCCGACCGTCCATTTCTTGATGTTGGTGCGGGTGATTTCGTAGCGCTCGCCAAGCTTATCGACCAATGCGGGGGGATCCGCCTTGATGACGCCGTTTTCGCGAGGGGCGAGAGCTTCAAAGAAATTGTCAGGCCCGGAAAAAACGTCATCCACGCCGCTCCAGCCCGATTGAATCAGCGTAGCAGCCATGACTGCGCCGGCGGCAGGTTTTCCGCCGAAGAGGAATGCTTTCTCCATGTGTTCGGCATCGCGAGACCAGGCGCCGATTCCGGAGGTTTGCTGCGCGGTGTAGTCGAGGAGCAAGCGCATTTTTTCGGCGCTGAGACTGGCGGCGCATCCGGCAGCGGCGCCGGCGCCGAAGGACGCAACAGTGCCGTGCGTGCTGCGATGGGTGGATGCCTGATACGCGGGGCCGCCCATGCTCATGGTGATGCGCGTGCCGACGTCGTAACCGAGAGTGACTGCGCGCAGGAAGTGCGCTCCGGTGATTGCGAACTGCTCGCCGGCGGCAAAGGCCGCGGGAACAACGGATACGCCGGGATGCGAGCGGGAAGGACCGTGCGAGTCGTCGGTTTCGTCGGAATGCGCGAGCACGCCATTCGCGAATGCGGCCTCGATGGGGCCGCACACCACGTTGGAGGCCACAACTGTGGCGATTTCCTTTCCGCCATAGGCGCGGGCAAATTCGAGGGCCGCGCGACCTGGTGGAAGGCTGGAACCGGAAATCATCGCAGCAAAGGTGTCCAGGATGTGTTGCTTGGCTTTCTCGATCACTTCATCGGGCAGCGCGCGGGTGCTGGCCGCGCTCATGTAGGTGCTGAGCTGCTGCATGATCGGGCTGACGCCTTGCGGAGGCTCGTCGGGATGGAGGAATGAGGCAGCTCTTGCGAGACCCGGCGGAAGGGTCGCGAGGATCGTGGACAGGCCACCTAGCCTGATCAAGCGGCGGCGGGTCACCATTACGGGATCTGCCTCTCCGGGGAAATGTTCCTTTGCGTAGCTCATTTTTGTCCTATCTCGCCTCAATCAACGCTTTCATTACGTGAAACAATTCGTTCTTGGCTTCAAAGCCGATGCCCGGAATCTCCGGGAGGCGAACGTAACTGTTTTCCACGGGGATGCCGTCCGCGAATCCGCCGAAGGGCTGGAAATTCCCTGGGTAGGATTCGTTGCCTCCGAGTCCTAACCCAGCCGCGATATTGAGAGACATTTGGTGGCCGCCGTGCGGAATGCAACGTGCGGGCGACCACCCGTGCTCTTTCAACATGTCGAGGATGCGCAAATATTCGACGAGGCCGTAGCTCAACGCGCAATCGAATTGCAAAACGTCGCGATCAGACCGCAGGCCCGCGTAGCGGATGAGATTGCGCGCATCTTGCATGGAGAAAAGATTTTCGCCGGTGGCCATGGGGCCCGGGTAGTGAGGCGCGAGTTTTGCCTGCAGGTCGTAATCGAGGGGATCACCCGCTTCTTCGTACCAGCGAAGCCCGTACGGAGCAAGAGCGCGGGCGTAGGCAATCGCGGTGTTCAGGTCGAAGCGGCCGTTGGCGTCCACGGCGAGCTGGTCGGGCGTCTTCAGGATCTTCAGGACCGCTTCGATCCGGCGCAGGTCGTCGCGAAGCGGCGCTCCGCCGATTTTGATCTTCACGACGGAATAGCCGAGATCGAGGTAGCTGGACATTTCATTCTGAAGGGCCGTCAAATCCTTGCCAGGATAGTAGTAGCCGCCGGCGGCGTAGACGAAGACTCTTGGTTCGACCGCGCCGCCGCGGTAGCGGTCAGCGAGAAGCCGGTAGAGTGGAACTCCGGCAATTTTCGCGACGGCGTCCCACACGGCCATATCCATGACGCCGACGGCGACTGAACGTTCGCCGTGACCTCCAGGCTTCTCATTGCGCATGAGAACGTCCCAGATGCGAGCAGGATCTAGATTGTCGCCGGCATCGTTGAGCAGCGCTTGAGAGTCCGCGGCTTTCAGGCGAGGGATAAAGCGATCGCGCAAGAGGCCGCTCGGCGCATAGCGGCCGTTGGAATTAAAACCGAAACCAACGACAGGTTTGCCGTCGCGAGCCACGTCAGTGACCAGGGCGAGGACGCTTACGGTCATCTGGCTGAAATCGATGAAGGCGTTGCGAATCTGCGATTTGATCGGTACGACCGCCTCGCGGATATCGACGATCCTCAAGATTTCACCTGCAGCGCGTGGAAATGCGTCGTCATGAAGGTTGCAGCAGTGGCCGAAGCTCTCGAATGTCCGGTACGCCTTCGAGGTCAAATACTTTGCCGATGAGAGTCGTGCATTTCGGCGCGCCAAGAACTGGCGTGATCAAATCCCGGGCCTTGGTGATTATTTCGTCGCGGGTCATGGGATTCTCGAGAGTGCCGCGGACATTGTCCACGCGGCGGATGAGGTGCGTACCGTCTGCGAGCGTGACGTCCAGGACAGCCACGCGCAGAGGCATTAGGCGCTCGAGCTCTTCGTCGGGCAGAAGCTTGATCTTGGCGCGCTCGCGCAACACGGCAGAGTCTTTCATTCGCGCAGTGTCATGGGCTGAAGCGAAGGTGACAGTCTTGTCCAACAGCGCGACCGCGAGCATGTGCTGGACGCAGATGTCGGGGATGTCGCGATTGTTGACAATGGCGGCTTCATCGGTGGCTAGCCGGACGGTGATCTGCTGCACCTGGCCGGCGTCGAAAGGGCGCTGCTTGCGGAGGATTTCGAGGGCGTCGAGAGCGGCCTGGATGGGTGATCCAACGGGCCACTTTTTGCTATTGGTGCGCACGACCTCGTAGCGCTCGCCCAATTTATCGATCAGTCCGGACGGATCGGCGTGCGGATTGTAGGCTTGGAAGAAATTGTCTTTTCCGGAAAAGAGATCGTCCACACCGGTCCAGCCGGAGTGGACGAGTAAAGCGGAGGTGACACCGCTCCGCGCAGTCATGCCGCCAAAATGAAAAGCCTTTTGGATGTGTTCGGTATCGCGATTCCACGCGCCGAGGCCGGAAGACTGGTGCGCCGTGTAACCCAGCATCCAGCGCATTTGCTGAGCGTTTAGGTTGGCGGCGCAACCGGCGGCCGCGGCGGCGCCGAAAAGCGGGGAGATGCTGTGCGTGCTCCAGTGGCTCTGGGCTTCGAATTGTTGTCCGCCGAGAGTCATGGTGACGCGAGCGCCAATGTCATAGCCGAGCGCCACGGCGCGAAGGAAATGCGCTCCGCTGGTGCGAAACTGCTCACCGGCGGCAAGGGCGGCAGGAATGACCGCGCAGCCCGGGTGGGACTGGGAAGGGGAGTGGGAATCGTCGGTTTCGTCGGCATGAGCCAGCACGCCGTTGGCGAGGGCGGCTTCGATGGGTCCGCACAAAAGATTTGACGCGACAACCGTACAGAGTTCCTTACCGCCATACGCGCGAGCAAATTGAAGGGCGCGCTGGCCGGGAAGCAAATTGGCACCGGAAATTATGGCGGCGAGAGTATCGAGGATGTGGTGCTTTGCTTTTTCCGTGACTTCATCGGGGAGCGGATGCTTGGCGGCTTCGCTCATGTATGTGCTGAGCGCGTTCATGACGGAGCCGGAGCCTTGCGGAGTCTTGGCTTGGTGAGCCGGCGGCAGAGCACTCGCCGCCCTTGAAGGAAAAGCTGCCGCGGTGATGGCCAAGCCCGCCAATTCGAGAAGACTGCGGCGGGTGACGTCAGGCGGATCCGGGGCGGTAAAACCGGGGCGGTTGGTTTTCATGGAATCTGCGTTGTAGCTTTGGTTTTGCTGACCTGATTTGCAATCGCTTCGCCTAAGTCTCGCGTGGTTGCGTTTCCTCCGATATCCGGGGTGCGAACTTTCGCCTGGGCCAGAATCGCGGCAATGGCGTCTTCGACGGCATTGGCGGCGGCGGGTACACCGAGATGGCGGAGCATCATCGCGCCGGACCAGATCTGCCCGATGGGATTGGCGATGCCTTTGCCAGCGATATCCGGGGCCGAGCCGTGGACCGGCTCAAACATGGAAGGGTATTCGTTTTCCGGATTGAGATTTGCGGAGGGAGCGATGCCGATGGAGCCAACAACGGCGGGACCTAGATCGGAGAGGATGTCTCCAAAAAGATTGGAGCCGACGACGACATCGAACCAATCAGGGTGGCGCACGAAGTGAGCCGTGAGAATGTCGATGTGATACTGGTCCGTGCGGACGTCGGGATACTCGCTTGCCATGGCATGAAAGCATTCGTCCCAGAAGGGCATGGTATGAATGATGCCGTTCGATTTGGTGGCGGAGGTCAGATGCTTTCGTCGTTTGCGAGCCAATTCGAAAGCGAAACGCAGCACGCGATTCACGCCGCGTTTGGTGAAAACGGTTTGTTGGACGGCCATCTCGTCGTCGGTGCCTTCGTAGAGGCGTCCGCCAATGTTTGAGTATTCCCCCTCATTGTTCTCGCGAATGATGGTGAAATCGATTTGATCGGGCTTCCAGTTCTTCAAGGGCGTTTCGATTCCGTCGAAAAGGCGCACGGGACGAAGATTGACGTATTGCCGGAAAGTACGCCGGATGGGAATCAACAGTCCCCAAAGGGAGACATGGTCGGGAACGCTAGGGTGGCCCACAGCGCCGAGGAAAATGGCGTTGAAAGGCTGCAATTGACGCAGGCCGTCATCCGGCATCATTTTTCCCGTCTGCACGTACGTTTCGCAGCTCCAGTCAAACGCGTGCCAATGCAAGCGAAAATCGAAACGCCGGCCCGCCGCTTCGAGCACACGGATACCTTCGGGAACCACTTCTTTCCCGATTCCGTCCCCGGCGATGACCGCGATGTTGAAGGTTTTCATGGGTCGCAATTCATCCCGCTGTCGCTGTTAGCGACGGCGATAGCTCGGACATATCGGGAGCAGTTTCCAAGGCCCTGGTGAAGGCAATTATTTTTTCGGTCTTAGCCTTGGGCCATTCGGCAAATTCGGCGCATCCACGGAATTTTGTTGCGGCCTCGTCAAAACTCATCGGATTTGTCGGGCTGCCTTTCGCAAAGTAGGCGCGGCCGGTGATCACACTGCCGTCCTTAAGGTGAATTTTCAGAATCGAGGTCATTTTGTCATAGCCTGCGCTTTGAGCTTCCGTGTCGACGTAGAACTTAACTCTGCGGATCAGCTCTTGTACAA
>Ga0137416_10001940_pt1 | contig 10835 bp, 13 predicted proteins | sample CZODoug3_1_1_16f_FD_108282 | JGI IMG/M metagenome (GOLD analysis project Ga0137416, IMG submission 108282) | Vadose zone soil fungal communities from Angelo Coast Range Reserve, California, USA - CZODoug3_1_1_16fungal (Illumina Assembly) | ecosystem: Environmental > Terrestrial > Soil > Vadose...
AACGCCGTGCTCAACGCCGCCCGCGAGCTTCGCCGTCATCTGGTCGGCGCCGCGGCGGCCCTGCTGGAGGCCGCGCCGGGCGACATCGTGCTGGCCGGCGGACGCGCATTCGTCCGCGGCGCACCGGATCGCGCGCTCACCCTGGCCGCCGTCGTCAGGGCCGCGATCGGCGAGGGCCGGCCCGTCCAGGTGCTCGAGAAGTACGACGCGCCCTCGGCGCCGACGATCGATCCGACTACCGGGCAGGGCAAGGCCTTCAACGACTACACGTTCGGCACGCACGCGCTCGAGGTCGAGATCGACGAGGAGACCGGGCGCACGAGTGTGAGCCGACTGGTCGCCTGCTTCGACGCCGGCCGCGTCATCCATCGCGCGAGCGCGGAGGGCCAGCTCGAGGGCGGCGCCGTGCAGGGCCTGGGATACGCGCTGATGGAAGAGATCGCGCTCGACAACGGCGTGAGCAAGAACCCGCATCTGGCCGACTACAAGATCCCGACCTCGCTCGACGCCCCGGACATCACGAGCGTCCTGCTGGAATCCGGCGGGGGGCTGGGGCCGTTCGGCGCCAAAGGGCTGGGCGAGCCGGCCATGACCCCGAGCATCGCCGCCGTCGCCAACGCGGTCTCGAATGCCGTGGGTGGGCGCGTGACGGAGCTCCCGATCACCGCCGAGCGCGTGCTCGCCAAGCTCCGCGCCACGAAGGCGTAGCCCGTGCCGGTCTTCGAGGAAGAATTCACGGTCAGCGCCGCGCCCGATACGGTATGGGATTTTCTCCTCGCCCCCCAGCGCGTGGCGCCGTGTCTGCCCGGCTGCGAGAGCGTCGAGGTGGAAGACGCCACCACCTACAAGGTCCGTCTCACCGTCAAGGTGGGCTTCCTCTCGACCACCCAGACTCTCCGTGTCGAGCTGGTCGAGTCGGATCGCCCGCGCCATCTCGTCTCGCTGGCGCGGGGCGAGGATCGAAAGCTCGCGAGCCAGGTGGAAGTCCGCAACACGCTCGACCTCACCCCCGCCGCCGCCGGCGCCACCCTCATTCGCTACCGGAGCGAGGTGCGCGTGCTCGGCCGGCTCGGCTCGGTCGGCGACGCCGTGATGAAGGTCAAGGCCAAGCAGCTCGCCGGTGATTTCGCCGCAAATGTCCGCGCGGCGCTCGAGCGGCCCGCGTGAATCTCGCCTTCACGCTCAACGGTCGGCCCTGCGCCACGGAGGCGCCCGAGCACTGGACCGTGCTCGATCTCCTGCGTGACGGGCTCAGCCTGATGGGGACCAAGTACGGATGCGGCGAAGGTGTCTGCGGCACGTGCACCGTGCTGGCCGACGGCCGGCCGATTCGCGCCTGTCTGGTGCTGGCCGCCCATGTGCGCGGTCGCGCGCTCGTCACCGTCGAAGGGCTGGAAGCCGACGGGCGTCTCGATCCGCTTCAGCGCGCGTTCGCCGAGCGCGGCGCGGCGCAGTGCGGTTTCTGCACGCCGGGCATCATGCTGGCCGCGAAGGCGCTCCTGCTCGAGAACTCCGCGCCGACGGCGCACGAGGTGCGCGAAGCGTTGTCGGGCAATCTGTGCCGGTGCACCGGTTACACCAAGATCGTCGAAGCCGTGCTGGCCGTGGCGGCCGGTCCAAATTAGGCGTGCGCCTCCACCCGTTTGGTCTCCTCGAGCCCGAATCGCTGAGCGACGCGCTCGATGCCGTGACGAGGCTCGACGGCGAGGCGCGCCTGGTCGCCGGCGGCACGGCGCTCATCCCGATGATCCGGCTCGGGCTCGTGAAGCCTGATCGTCTCGTGTCCCTGCATCGGGTGCCCGAGCTGGCCACGATCCGGATCGATGGCGGAACGCTGGAGCTCGGCGCCATGGCCACGCACGCCGACATCGAGCGCTCACGCGCCGTGAGAGACGGCTGGCCGCTCCTCGCGGAGGCGGTACGGCGCGTCGCCACGCCGGCGATCCGAACCTCAGGCACCATCGGCGGTAACCTCGCGTACGCCGAGGCCGCGTCCGATCCGGCGCCGGCGCTCCTGTGTCACGACGCCGAGGTGCGCGTCGCTGGTTCCAACGGTACACGCGCGATACCGATCAACCGATTCTTCCGAGGCTTCTACGAGGCGGCGCTCGAGCCCGGCGAGATCGTCACGTCGATTCGCGTGTCACCGACGCCGACTGGCGCGCGCAGCGGGTACATCAAGTTCACCTCTCGCTCGGCCGAGGACAAACCCCTGGTCGGCGTTGCCGCGCTCATCGTGCTGGATCCCGCCGGCCGTTGCACCGACGCACGCATCGGACTCGGCGGCGCGGCGCCAACGCCGATTCGTGCCGAGGGAGCGGAGAGAGTCCTGAGCCGCGAAGCTCTGACCGACGCGGTGGCGCGCGCCGCCGCCGAGGCCGCCGCCTTAGAAGCCGAGCCGTTGTCCGATCTCATGGGCAGCGCCGACTACCGACGAGAGATGATTCGCGTGTGGGTGCGCCGCCTGCTGGTCGCCTTGCGCGACGGCACGAGATAGGCGGTGCCCGCTCGAAGGCGGGCACCACACCGTTACTTCTTGGCGTTCTTCGGCTTCCACATGGCCAGGGTCGCGCCGGTCGGATCGGAGATCACGCTCATCCAGCCGACCTCGCCGACCTCGGTCACGTCCATGACCACCATCGCGCCCAGCTCCTTGGCCTTCTTCGTCGCGGCATTGATGTCGTCGACGCCGACGTAGGCCAGCCAGTGCGATGGCGCACCCGGGATCGGGTTACGCATCATGCCGCCCCCGGTGCCGCCCCCTACGTCGATCATCGTGTAAGTTCCGCCTGGCATCGGGACGTCCTGCAGCTTCCAGTCGAAGAGACTCGTGTAAAACTTGCGCGCGCTCACGGGGTCGTTCGTCTGCAGCTCCACGTGGACGAATGGATTTGCCATGATCACCTCCTACCGCCGAGCGTACCCGCGGTGAGAGATCGCGTCCACCTCGAGCCCGCAGCCGAGCGCTACATCTTCCAGTCTTGATACCATGTCGAGTCCGCGCCGACACCCTCGCGGGCCACCTTCACGTCGATCACGTATGGCTTGTTCTCGCGAGTGGTCTTGTCGACGCCGCGCCGAAGCGCCGGCTCGAGCTCCTTCAAGGTCTTGACGGTCTCGCCCTCCACACCCTGCGAGCGGGCGAGCCCCGCGTAGTCAGTCGCGGGAGCGTCGAGGTAGAGTCCGGGATACTTGCCGGTATGCACCATCTTGCTGTCCGGCACCTCGCGCGCCCAGTTCGTGCGAACGACCTGATAGGTCTCGTTGTTCGAGATCACCGTCAGGATCGCGGTGTTGTATCGCGCCATCGTCCAGAAGCCCGCGGCGCTGTAGGTCAAGGCGCCGTCGCCGAGGTGGAGCACCACCGGCCGCTCGCGGCCGACCGCGATCTTCGCGCCGATGGCCGCGCCCACGCCGAAGCCGAGCGAGCCGCCGCCGCTGCGAGTCCAGCCCATCGCGTCGTGGCCGAACGGCAGGAGCGTCGTGCGCGCGGTCGAGCTCTCCTGCACCATGACGGCATTCTTCGGCAGCAGCTGGGCCAGATGCGCTTCGAGCGTGCTGGGATGCACGATCGTGTCGTGCTCGTGCTCACGGATCAGATCTTCCTCGCGCGAGATCAGGAGCTTCGCGTACGCGCGCACCTTCTCGCGCTGACGAGCCCAGCCCGAGGCCTTGTCGCCGTGTAGCCGCGTCAGCGCGGCGGTGATGCTTCGGAGCGTTTCGGGCACCTCGCACTGCGCGGCGATGTCGAGCGGATAGTGACGGCCCATCAGCAGCGGATTGGGCCCGATCTGGATCACGAACGGCTCGGCGACGCCGCCGTGCACGCCCTGGACGCCGACCAGGAAGATCAGGTCCGGCTTCAGACCGGTCACCTTCTCGAAATCCTTCGAGACCGGATACATGCCGCAGTAGAGCGGGTGCCGCGTCGGGAAGTTCGGGAAGATCTGGCGCGTGGCGAACGCCGGCGCCTCCAGCGCCTCGGCCAGGCGCACGGCTTCGGCCCCGGCGCCTTCACGCCACACGTCGTCACCGAACATCAGGACCGGGCACTTCGCCTCGCCGAGCCGCCGCGCGATCGCCTCGACGGTCTTGGCGCGCGCCGGCCCCGGGCGCTCGATCTGATAGGCCGCAGCCTCTCCGATCTGCGCTTCGAGCCCTTCGCGCAGGAGCAGCTCGGCGCTGATCGAGAGATACACGGGCCCGGTCGGCGGCGTCGTGGCTTCGCGCAGCGCGCGCGTGGTCGCGACGGTGATCGCGGCCGGATTCGCCGCCACTTGATAGGCCGCGCGGGCGTCCTTGGTAATCGGGCGCATCGATTCGGCCTGAGTCAGCCCCGGGAATGGTGCCAGGCCACGAAAGTCCTGGAGCTCCGAAGCCCAGTCCCCGGCGATGACCAGCAGCGACGAGCCGGCGATCTGCGCGTTGAAGAGCTGTCCGGCCAGCTGCCACGAGCCGCCCATCACGTGGGCGATGACGACGCCCACCTTGCCGCTGATGCGGTGATAGCCGTCGGCCATCGCCGCCACGAGCCCTTCGTGCTTGCCGACGATGAGCTTCTGGTCCTGGTCCTCGGAGAGGGCCGCGAAGATGCCGGTCTCGGCGGAGCCCGGATTCGTGAAGAGGTACTCCACGCCCGCGTCCTTCAGGGTCTGGACGAGCAACATGCCGCCGGTGCCGGTGATGGTCTTGCGCATGATCTCCCTCTCTCTATTGCCTCGACGATAGCTGCGCGCGCGTCGCGTCGAGCGCCTCGCGCGCGACCTCTTCGGCCGGCCGCGCCCACGCCGCGGGGTTCGGGGCTTCGTAGCTCATGAATCCCCGATAGCCCTTGCGGTCGAGCAGCGCGAAGATTTCCTTGAACGGCACGCTGCCGCGGCCGGGTGGCAACCGATCGAGCGCCTTGCCGGGCTCGAGCCCCGTGCGCGGCACGTCGCTGTACTGCACGTACGCGATCTCGCCGAGCGCGACGTCGTCGATCGCGGCCAGGCCGGCGCCGCTGCGCTGCAGGTGATAGGTGTCGAGCAAGAGCCCGCAGCTCGGGTGCGCAGCCTTGGCGACGACGCCGCGCATGACACCGAGGTTGTTGAGCTGCTCGGCCTGCGAGTTGAACTCGACGGCGAGCTTCACGCCGTGCCTCGCGGCGATGTCGCCGGCCTCGCGCATGTTCGACGCGGCCCGCGTCAGATCGCCGCGCCCGCGATCCGACGCGCTCATCACGGTCCGGCAGCCGAGCGCGACCGCCCACCGGCAGGATTCCTCGAACGCCTGCATGAGCTTCCGGCGCTCGTCGCCGTCGGCGAACATCCAGCCGAGCTCGACCCCCACGCAGGCGACGCCAAGACCGCTCGCCTTCACGAGCGCCAGCACCTCGGTGGCCGCCTGTCCCTTCTCGGCCGCGCGAGCGAAATCGATACGGCGAAGCTCCACGCCGTCCCAGCCCGCCGCCTTGGTCGCGCGCAGCGCGTCCGCCAGCGGTGTTGTCTCGAGTGTCCAGGTGTGAAGGGCGAGCATCGCGGTCACTGCTTGGCCGGAGGCGGCGGCGGGGTCGCGGGCGCCGGAGTGGCGGCGGGCGCCGTCGTGCTCGCCGGCTTGCCTGGTGTCGGTGGATTGGCCTTGGCATACTCCACGGCCTGCTTCAGCTCACCCTCGGCCTGTTTGACCAGCTCGAGCGCCTTGGCGCGGTGGCCGCCGAAGTGATGCTCGGCCCGCTGCAGATGGCGGTCGGCGTCCTCGAGCGACTTGGCCGCGGCATGGATCCGATGGAGCCCCGCGCGCGTCGCGGTCACCGCCGGCTTCTTGTCCTGCGTGAACGCCAGGGTAACGAATCCGAGGACGAATCCGATCGCCAGCACGCCGGCGACCATCACGCTCCGTTTCAGCATGCGCTCCTCCGCTTACACCGCCGCTGTGAGCCCGCCATCGAAGTTGATGGCCGTGCCGGTGATATAGGCCGCGCGCTCGGAGGCGAGGAAGGCGACGAGATCGGCGAACTCGTTGGCCTCGCCGAATCGTCCGAGCGGCAGCTTGCGCTTCTCCGCGATCTCGCGGTAGTGGGCGTCGAGATCGCCCTTGGCGCGCCGCTCGTGCTGGGCGCTCTTGACCAGTCCCAGACAGATCGTATTCACGAGGATCCTGTCCGCCGCGTACTCGTGGGCGAGCGACTTGGTGAGATTGATGCCCGCCGCGCGCGACATGCTGGTCGGCAGCGAGCGGGCCGCCGGCGCCTTGCCGCCGACGGTCGTGACGTTGATGATGCGCCCGCCGCCGCGGCGCTTCATGTGCGGGATGACGAGGCGGCAGAAACGGATCGCGCCCATGACTTTCGAATCGAAGTCGTACTGCCACGTGGCATCGTCCACCTGCTCGAAGCCGGCGGCGGACGAGGTGCCCGCGTTGTTGACGAGGATGTCGACGCCGCCGAACCGCGCCACGGTCGCGGCGACGAAGGCCTCGACTTCCGGACCGTGAGTCACGTCGGTCGCCATCGCCAGGATGTCGCCACCCGTCGACTTCTGGATCGCGTCCACCGCGCGCTCGAGCACGTCTTTCCGACGCGCGCATACCGCCACCTTCGCGCCGCTCTTGGCGAACCGCTCGACGCAGGCGCGGCCGAGCCCCTCGCTCCCTCCCGTGACGATGGCGATCTTGCCGGCGAGACCGAGTTCCAGGACGTCCATGATTGCCTCCCGATCCGTGATTGCCCGAACATATCACCCCCAAGCCGGCAGGCCTAGCCCGACTCCGGCAACCGCGTCGACCGAGGGACGCCGCCGTCAGGAAGGGCCGATGCGCCCGACCAGCGGAAGCTTCAGCGCGGGATGCTTGAGCTCGACGCCGAAGTTGAGCGTGAGCAGGTTGACCTCGATTCCTTCCTCCCAGCCGACGGCAAGCCCGGTGAGACCGAAGAGCGAGAGCTGCACGCCCGTGCCGCTCGGCGTGGTATCCGCGACCGAGCCCGGCAAAAAGTCCTTGCCGATCGCCGTCGGCGGCAGCTTGAGGCGGAGCTCGGGCACGCTGCGGCCCACCCACGCCGTGAACGTGTTGCTGTTGGGTCCGGGCCAGGTGCGATAGCTCGTCGGATAGGGGTAGGCCGCCACGGCCGCCTCGACCCGCGCGATCAAGGGCTCGGCAGCCTCGCCGCGAACATCGACGAGCAGCTCCGGCCGATCGCCGAACCAGTAGTTGTCCGCGCCGCTGCGGTTGACGCGTACCGCGGGCGCACCGCCGCCGACGCCCCAGCCGATTACCTCGTAGCGCGTGTAGGTTTCGGCGTCGCGCGGCTTCACCGAGATCCACGTATGCACCGCGAAGAAGCCGCGCCAGCCGACCGTCCGGGCGGCGTACACCTGGATGATCGCCTCGCGGGTCGCCGTGGGATCGGGCGCCTGCCCCGACGGGCCGCGCTCCAGCTCCCAGAAATTCGATCGGGTGCGCTCCAGCAAGCTACAGCCGGCCAGCCCGACCAGGATCATGAGCGACACGACCAGCCTCACCCGCCGAGCTCCTTTCTGACGATCCCAGCCCCTTCGACGAGCGCGGCGAGCTTCTGCTTCACCACCCAGCGCGGAGTCTCCCAGAATCCGCAATCCGGGTTGAGCCAGAGCTTCTCGGGGGCGACGTGCTCGAGAACCGCGCGGATCCGGTCCGCCACGTCGGCCGCCGACTCGGCCTTGAATGCCTTGACGTCGATCACGCCCGCGCCGAGCTCCTTGTCGGTCGGAAACTCCTTCCAGAACCGGAGATCCTCCATGCCGCGGTTCGCGAACTCGAGCACGATCTGCGAGGCGCGCAGGTCGCGCAGCGTGGGATAGAGGTTCTTGAAGTCGCGCACCGCCGAGAACGGCCGCCCGTAGAGGTTGCCGAAGCAGACGTGGACGGCGATCTTCGCCTCGATCCCCTCGACGGCCCGGTTCACCCCGTGGTCGAAGCGCGGCGGCGCCCCCGCGTACATCCCGCTGTGCGGCTCGTCGATCTGGATGAAATCGGCGCCGGCCTCGACCAGCGCCCGGCATTCGGCGTTCACGATCCCGACGAGATCGGCGAGCAACGTGTCCTTGTCCCGATAGCCGCCCCCGAGCTTGAGCGGTACCAGCAAGGTGTACGGTCCGGGCACCGTCGCCTTGATGCGCTTCCCCGTGAGCGCGCGCGCGAGCTTGAACTCCTCGACGATACCGAGCCCTTCGGGCGCGCTGAGCCGGTCGACGACCTCGAACGGCGTATTCGTGTCCCAGAGCGGCTGGCCGAGCCGGCGCGCGGCCGGAAGCGTCCGGATGCCGCTGAGGCGGTCGTAGAAGCCGATGATGAACCTGACGCGCATCATCTCGCCCGTGCTCACCACGTCGACGCCGGCACGCTCCTGATCGAGGAGCGCCACCTGGGTCGCGTCCTCCATCAGCTCGCGGACGTCGGTCGCGCCCATGCGCCCGGCCTCCATCGCCTCGCGCGCGAGCCAGACCCATCCGGGCAGCCCGTGACTCCCCACGACCGACGTCGGCAACAGCATCATCCCGCTCCTTTCGCTCGACTCGCGGCGCGTCCCAGATAGGCCTCGATCACGCGCGGATCGCGCAGCACCGCGTCCGGCGGCCCGGTGGCGATCCGCTGGCCGAAGTCGAGCACGGTCACGGTGTCGGCCAGATCACCGACCAGCTCCATGTCGTGCTCGACCCACAGCATCGTCATGTGGAGCTCGTGCTTGATCCTGAGCAGGAACCGGGCGAGATTCTCCTTCTCCTCGCGATTCATCCCGGTCGACGGCTCGTCGAGCAGGAGAAGCCGCGGCTCCATCGCGAGCGCCCGGCCGATCGCGACGATCTTCTGGACACCGAACGGAAGGCTCGCGATCAGCTCCTTCCGGCACCGTTCGAGCTCGAGGAACTCGATGATCTCCTCGACGCGCCGCCGGTGGGTCGTCTCCTCGCGGCGCGAGCGCCCCCAGTAGAGACCGCCCGCCAGCACGCCGGCCCGCATGTGCCGATGGCGGCCGAGCAGGATGTTGTCGAGCACGCTCATCCCGCGGCACAGCTCCACGAACTGAAACGTCCGCGCGATCCCGTGCGCGGCGATCCGGTGAGGCGGCAGGCCCTGGATCGCCGCCTCGCCGAACACGATCCTTCCGGACGTCGGCGCGTAGAATCCTCCCACGCAGTTCAGGAGACACGTCTTGCCGGCACCGTTCGGCCCGACCAGCGCCGCCAGCGAACCCGCGTCGATCGACATGCTGACGGCGCTCAGCGCGCGCAGGCCCTCGAAGTCGAGCGTGACGTCGTCGACGCTCAGAACCACCGGCGCCGCCTCCGATACTGCTTCACCTCGGTGTAGCTCTTGCGGCCGGCGCGGTGGCCCACGCCGAGATAGAACTCGCGCACGTCCTCGTGGGCGAGCAGCCGCTCGACGGGGCCGTCGTAGACGATGCGCCCGTGCTCCATGACGTACCCGTAGTTCGCGATGGCCAGCGCGGCGCCCGCGTTCTGCTAGACGAGCAGCACCGCCAGCCCCAGCTCGTCGCGCAAGCGCGCAACCAGGATCATGAGGCTCTCGACCACCAGCGGCGCCAGGCCGAGCGACAGCTCGTCGACCAGCAGCACGCGCGGTCGGCACAGGAGCGCCGTCGCCAGCGCCAGCATCTGGCGCTCGCCGCCCGACAGGTATCCGGCCAGCTGGCGGCGGCGGCCGGCGAGCGCCGGAAAGTAATGGAACACTTGATCGAGGGTCACGGGCACGCGGGCCGCGTCGCGGTCGGCGCGCCGCCCCGGCACGAGTGCGCGGAGATTGTCCTGGACGGTCAGGGTCTCGAAGACCTTGTTGCGCTCGGGCACCAGCACGAGCCCGCGGCGCGCCAGCTCGTGGGGCGGGCGGCCGGTAACGCTGGCGCCCTGGAACACCACGCGACCGCCGACGATCTGCGCGTCGTCGGCGCCGAGAAAGCCCGAGATCGCGCGGAGCGTGGTCGTCTTGCCGGCCCCGTTGGTGCCGAGGAGCGCGACGATCGAGCCCGGCGGCACCCGCAGCGACACGCCCTGGATCGCCGTCGCGACGCGGTGGTAGACGACCTCGAGATTCTCGAGCTCGAGCAGCGGCGTCACGACGCGGAGCGGAGCGGCCGGTAGCGCAGCGGCCAGAGGAACACCCAGTTCCGCACGCGGCGCCACACGCCGACGAGCCCCTGCGGCTCGAAGATCAGGAACGCGGCCATCAGGAGACCGAACGCGCCGAACTTCAGCGGAAACAGGTAGTACTCGGCGCCGCCGGGCCCGCGGAGCGCGGCGACGCCCGCGTCGATCCCGTACGGGAGCAGGGTCACGAACGCGGCGCCGAGCACGGCACCCAGCGCCGAGCCGAGGCCGCCGATGATGACCATCGCGATGTACTCGATCGCGAGAAAGAAGCCGAACGCCTCGACCGAGACGAAGGCACGCTGATAGGCGAAGAGCGCGCCGGCGACTGCCGTGAGGGCGCTCGACCAGACGAAGGCGAGGACCTTGTAGCGCGCCACGTCGATGCCGACGGACTCCGCCGCGATCTCGCGATCCCGGATCGCCATCCACGCTCTTCCGGCGCGCGAGCGCTGGAGATTCACCGACAGGATCAGGACCAGCCCCGCGATCGCGGTCAACGCGTAGTACCAGGCGGTCGTGCCCTTGAGCACCCAGACGCCCAAGCGCGGCGGAGGAATCGACACGCCGGTGTTGGCCCCCCAGTGGTTCTGGAACTCACCGCACGCGTAGAGCACCACGTGGTGCAGCGCGAGCGTCCCGAGAGCCAGGTAGAGCCCCTTGAGCCTGAGGGCCGGGATGCCGACGACGACGCCGAGCGCCGCGCCCACCAGCGCA
>Ga0137416_10001943_pt1 | contig 10829 bp, 11 predicted proteins | sample CZODoug3_1_1_16f_FD_108282 | JGI IMG/M metagenome (GOLD analysis project Ga0137416, IMG submission 108282) | Vadose zone soil fungal communities from Angelo Coast Range Reserve, California, USA - CZODoug3_1_1_16fungal (Illumina Assembly) | ecosystem: Environmental > Terrestrial > Soil > Vadose...
GATGGCTAGGAAGCGAACAAGACCACTCGCAGGAGTGAGCGGTGAAGTGTGCACAAAAAAAGGAAAAAAGCTGTGGAAAGAAATAAAAAAGGACTTGACAGAGCCAGCGTTGTTAGAGATGGATGGTTTCGGCGTTACCGGGACTTAGCCCTCAAGTCACGTGGCGGTTGCAGATGGCGTCGGAGAAACAGTTCGATTTCGGCGCACCTTTAGCTTTCGCCACACTTTCAACAGAAGCCACACGAGGGGCAAAATCAAGACCAGCCACGGAATGATGGCGACAATTGTGGTGATTACGGACGCGGTACTATCGGCCAAGACTGAACCTGATTCACGCAAGGCATTCCAGATTTGGGCAAAGCCCCCGGCATTCCCGTTGGGTCTTTCCACGCGGAAGGAGATTTCAACTGCAATCTTCTCTGTTTCGTTTGCCAATATCTTCCGTTGTGCGGTCTCACTGTCCAATTCCGATTGAGTGTCAGTCAGTTGCTTTTGGACCTCCACAAGGTCTTTGACTGTCGCAGAGGGCTTGGCGAGCATAGCTCTCAAGTTATCTCTGAAGCTCGTGAGATTCTTGATTCTGGCTTCGGTGTCCACGACCGTCGTCGTCTTATCTTCGCGTTGTGTAGTATGTTGCGCGATTTTGCCTAGCTTCTCCGCATACGCCAACAGCTTTTTCAGGTCTTCTGGGGAAACCCGCAAGGATATGGTGCCTGATGGAACCGAATCACCCGTTCGAGTTGTGATGCTGGAGGAAATGATTTCGCATTGGATTTCTCCGCAATAGGCGACCGTCGACTCCCAAGTTTTCTGAAGTTCTGTTTCTGGCGTGATGATTTCCAGCTTATGGCGCTCCGCTATGTAACGCTGGGGCGATGACACGCCTGCTGCGAATGCCGCCGTCATCAGTGCGCGCGTCGAGGGCGCGGTTTTACTGTAGCTGCAACCCGTCGCAATCGACGTCACAGTGGCAAGAATCAGGGCAACAAATTTGCGATTCATGGCTCTCCGTTCGTCAATCAGGCAGTCATCTCCAGGCAGCATATCTTACATAGATGTCATGACGGTCGATAATGGTTTGATTCTTTCCGGGAGTGCTCGATAAGTTCGCATTACCGGAGATCTAAAGTAACACTTCATTTTTCCGGTGAGCGCGTTTTACCAGGCACTGCAGGCGAGCCCACCTGTCATTAATCAGGCAAACATCTGCTTGAATCCAGCGGAACCGAGGTATAGCATTTGTGGCTGACCGCACAGGGAGCCATGGTTCGCGGAGGATTATTGGCCGCTTGGACAGACTTCGCAATAGTTCCGGTCTTTTCCTGTGCGGCCTGCTGTGCGTAAGCGTCGTAAGCGAAAAAGAAAAACGATGCGGCAGTCAGGGCAATTCGTCGCATCGCATTCATGGCGGGTGCCTGTTGTCACCGGCGCGGCTTATTCCGCCGAAGTAGTATGAACGCATACAAACTCTGGCGGATGGGACGCACATCACGCAAAAAGGGCAGAGTACCCAGCAGTATCGCGATTCCGAAGGCAGAACGCGTATCGAGACTTCTCCCGGGGGTGCAGAGGTCGTCGAGATCCGCGATCCGGTTAGCGGACTTGGCTACGTCCTCGATGTGCAGAATCACGTTGCGCACCGCTTTGCACCTCCTGCTGAGAGGACGAGCGGCGTGGCTAGTTACGCGCAGACCGCGCGCGCGGATTCCTCAGCGGCGAATTCTGTTCCCGGGCAGGGCATGACTCCAACGCAGACCCCCACGGATCGTCCGCAAAGCTCCACGGAATCTCTTGGCTCGCAAACCATCGAAGGAGTTTATGTCGAAGGAAAAAAGACGACGACAACTTTTCCAGTGGGCATTATGGGCAATGACCGGCCCTTGGTTCGCGTGATGGAGTCGTGGATTTCGCCCGATCTCAAAATAACTGTGGTTTCGAAGAATTCCGACCCGCGCATGGGCGAATCTACGACGCGCATGCGAAATATCAACCGCTCAGAACCGGATCCAGCCTTATTCGGAGTGCCTGCCGACTACCAAATCGTCGACGAAAACGGCGAGAAAGTCGAAATTAGAATTACCCGCCCCTGAGGCACTCGATTCACTTATCCACATGGGTCTGCTTAGGCTAATGACTTTGACATTCTAGCCGCTGCTTTTTCTGCGCCATCATAATTCCTGGTACGTCGGGTTCGCTAAGTCCCGGTAAGCCGGAAACGGCGTTCGGGGAGAAGAGCGACCGACACGCCCCATGATCATCGAAAGTGTTTGCGTGGCGTTCATGCCGTTTCGTTCGTTCAGGGCAGCGTGCCACGATTACCGGAATCAGGAATGGCGCCGGTTTTCCCAACCGCCGCACGAAACTCCCAGGAAACCTCGCGTTGATTTTGCAGGACTTATCCTTCACCGCGTTCACGTTTTCCGAGTTATAGTGCACCAAAAACGCACCAGGGAATTTCAGAATCTGTGCTAAGCTGTTGAAACCAAACCGCGGAGAGGTGGCAGAGCGGCTGAATGCGGCGGTTTGCTAACGCCATTGGGCCACTTCGCTATCTGATACAAAACTCAACTAAATCCCTTTGCCAGCCATCAGATAGCACGATTCGCGGTCTTTTTGAGTTTGCTGAATTTGCCCCGTTTTGGACCAATTTTAGTGACAATGTGGGGACAGTTGAGTGCTTCAACCTCTCGCGCACATGAGTGTCACAAGCTCAACCACAACCTCTTCATTCAAATAGTTTTAACTTATAGAGTAAAAAATACTGTAACAAACATCAGGTCGAGCAGAATTCTTGCATTCCAATTAGCCTAGTTTGGAGTTTCCAAATGTCTTGAGGGAGCGCGTCTGCCTGCCAAGCAGGCGTGCTAACCTTCCCACGTCTCAAATCTGAGCGCGATAAGTTGGAGAGAAGTGACTCCTGCGTGCCTGGCATGAAGACATTATAAACGTCGTATTGTAAGAAAGCTCAGACGTCCTGTAGTAGCGTCCGAGGCAAAGAAGTGAAGGTCAGATCGCGGACTCTAGAAAGGCCCTGTATCCTTTCGTTGACCTACGCGTCTAATCTGCTTAGAGTCGATTTATGGTGATGAGGAAAAGATTGCTCATTGTCGTGGCTATAGCCGCCCTGTTAGGGTTGCAATTTGCGGACTGCATGTCCGCGATGATGCAAAACCAGCAGAGTATGCAGTGTTGTGCCTCCATGCCCTGCGATCCGTCCAACCAAGGCCGCGATTGCTGCAAAGGAATGGTTTCCGCACAGTCACCGAATGTCCTGCCTATTTCGCACGTTACTCTCGATCCGCCTGTCATGGTTGTCGCGGGCGTTCTCGCGTCTCCCCACGCCGTGCCGTTTCCCGAACCTTCTCGTATGCAGTTCGCGGCTCCGCAGCATTCGCCTCCCAAGCTGTACACGCTTCACGCTTCCCTCCTGATCTGACCTGCCTCTGAAGTTCTCTCCTGAACTGGGTCTGTTGGTGTATCTCGTCCCTTGTCTATTCGGAGGCATAGATGTCTGCATTCGTTTGGGATTTTATTGAGCCGCAGGATTCCCGCGTCGCAATAGCGAGGAGTCGGAGATGATCGATCGCCTAATTGAACTTTCGCTGCGCAATCGCTTCCTCATGGTCGCGCTTTGGATTGGAATCGCCGGCTGGGGCTTGTGGGCGATGCTGCGCGCGCCGATCGATGCAATTCCTGATTTAAGCGACAACCAAGTGATTGTCTTCACAGACTGGTCCGGGCGGAGTCCTCAGGAAGTGGAAGATCAGGTCACCTATCCGTTGACCGTCAACCTACAAGGACTGCCGGGCGTCAAAGTCGTGCGCTCCTCATCCGCGTTCGGGTTCTCCATGATCTTCGTCATCTTCGAGGACAACGTGGATCTCTACTTCGCGCGCACCCGTGTTCTCGAACGATTGAACCTCGTCTCAAAACAACTTCCACCAGGCGTTGTTCCGACGCTCGGGCCCGACGCGACCGGTGTCGGCCACGTGTTCTGGTACACCGTCGAAGGCGGTGGACTCAGCTTACGGGATCTTCGTTCCCTGCAGGATTGGTACGTTCGCTATCAACTCAATTCCGTGCCCGGTGTCGCGGAAGTGGCCAGCGTCGGCGGCACCGTTCAGCAATACCAGATCGACATCGACCCGAATCGTCTGCGGAGCTACGCCCTGCCGCTCAGCACCGTGGTTCGCGCCGTCACGGCGAGCAATTCGAACGTGGGTGGCAACGTCGTTTCGCAAAACGGTTCTTGGTCCATCGTGCGCGGCCTAGGCCTGATCGCAAACCTCGACGATATCCGCAATATCGTCGTCGCCTCGCACAACGGCACGCCTGTCTTTGTAAAAGACCTCGGCACCGTCCAGATCGGCGACGCATTCCGAACGGCGGCGCTCGTAAAAAACAGTTCCGAAGCCGTCGGAGGCGTGATCGTGGCGCGGACGGGCGAAAACACGAAAGACGTGATCGACCGCGTGAAGGAGAAAATCCGGCAGATCGAACCCGGCTTGCCGTCGGGCGTGCATATCGTTTCCTTCTACGACCGCTCAGAATTGATTGAGGCTACGGTTGGCACATTGCGTCATGCGCTGATCGAGGAGATCGTTCTCGTCACACTGGCGCACGTCATTTTTCTGATGCACTTCCGCAGCATCTTGATCGTGACGCTGCCCCTGCCTCTGGCCGTGCTGTGTTCCTTCCTCTTGATGCACTACGCGAACGTGACTTCAAACGTGATGTCACTCGCAGGAATTGCGATAGCCATTGGTGTCCTCGTCGATGCCGGCATTGTGGTGACGGAAAACGCCTTCCGGCATCTCGAAGGCGTAGATACGCGCGACCGAGGAAAAGTTCTGGAGACCGTACTCCGCGCGACGAAGCTGGTAGGTCGCCCGACCTTTTTCTCCATGGCGATTATCGTTCTCGCTTTCGTTCCTGTGTTCGCGCTGACCGGACAGGAAGGTAAACTCTTTCACCCACTGGCGTTTGCCAAAACCTTTGCGATGGCGAGCGCAACGGCCATCGCGCTCACGCTTACACCCATTCTCTGCACGCTGCTCTTGCGGGGGAAGTTCCATTCGGAAGACCAAAATCCAGTGATGCGTTCTCTGCAGCGCCTTTATCGCCCAGCGCTGACCTGGGCACTCGATCACCGGCGCATCACGCTCGGCCTGGCCCTCGCATTCTTTGTTGGTGCGGTGTTACTTGCTTCAGGTATTGGAAGTGAGTTCATGCCACCTCTGAACGAAGGCGATATCATGTTCATGCCCATTGCCGATGCCAGCATCGCCCTCGCGCAAAACACGGAGTATGCAAAGCGGCAGGACGAAATACTCAGTCGCTTTCCCGAAGTGGCCTACGTAGCCGCCAAGGTCGCGCGCGCTGAAACCTCGACCGATCCGGCAGGTCTAAACATGACCGAGACCATTGTGCACTTGAAGCCGCGCGATCAGTGGCGGGCCGGCATGACCATTCCAAAACTCAAGAGCGAGATGGACCGCGCGGTTTCCCTCCCCGGTGTCGCGAATATCTGGACGCAACCGATCATCAATCGCATCGACATGCTGACGACGGGAATCCGGTCCGAGATTGGCGTCAAAGTCTTTGGCGCCGACCTGACGGTGCTCGAAGCAAAAGCCCGCGAAATCGCCGACCTGGTACGCACCGTGAAGGGCGCGAGCGATGTTTATCCAGAGCAGGTCACGGGGGGTTTGTATCTCGACATCCGTCCCAACCGCGAGGCAGCTGCCCGCTACGGCATCGACGTAGGTGCGATTCAGGACGTGATCGAGACCGCCATCGGCGAAAATAACATCACCACAACAATCGAAGGGCGTCGGCGCTTTCCCGTGCGCGTGCGTTACGCGCCGCAATACCGGCGCGATCCGCAAGATCTTGCCAACGTGCTGGTGACAGGAGCCACAGGCACACAAATCCCGCTCGGGCAAGTGGCTGACATCCGTCAGGTGTCCGGGCCGGCCATGATCAACAGCGAAAACGGATTGCTTGAGGTTTCCGTACTCCTCAATGCGCGCGGGCGCGATCCCGGCAGTGTCATCGCCGATGCAGAAAAGGTTATTCGAGCCAGGATCAAAATGCCTCCCGGCTACTACTACAGCTGGAGCGGGCAGTTCGAGAATGAAGTGCGCGCCAGGAAGCGGCTGCAGATTGTGATGCCGGTCGCCATCGCCGTCATCTACATCCTTTTGTTCCTGACGTACCGCTCTTTTCTCGAAGCGGCACACGTGTTGCTGGCCGTGCCCTTCGCGCTCACTGGAGGGCTCTACCTTCTGTGGCTGCTTGGGTACAACTTCTCCGTCGCTGTATGGGTCGGCTTCATCGCACTCTTCGGCACCGCCGTGCAGACGACAGTCGTTATGGTGATTTACCTCGAAGAAGCAGTCGCGCGAAAGAAAAAAGAGCACGGCACGCTTACGATCTCGACTCTGCGCGAAGCGGTGATGGAAGGAGCGCTGCTCCGTCTGCGTCCCAAGCTGATGACGGTTTCGACGGTCGTCGCAGGTCTCTTGCCGATCTTCTGGAGTAACCGCGTCGGGTCCGAAGTCATACGGCCGCTCGCGACTCCCGTTCTCGGAGGAATGCTCAGTTCGCTTGCGCATGTGCTGATCGTCACACCCATCATTTTCTTGTGGCTGCGGGAGCGTGAGCTTCGGCGCGGCCAGCAATTCGCTATTCAAACCGTTTCGACGGAAACGATTTCATGATTTTAGAACTCACTCCAAGGAGATAGACCCATGAAGAAGCTGTCGGTTGTTTCGATGATGTTGTTTCTCATACTCGGCTTTGCCGGTTGCGGCGCGAAGAAGGTGGATACGGGAAACCTGAAGGAGGTCGCGACGCATGTCGTCGGCGATGTCGCCATCGTGCTCCTGAACAGCACGGGCGAACTCAAGCAGGGGCAGAACGAATTCGTCGTCCAGTTCCGGGACCCGAAGGGGCAACCCATCAACGTTGGCGACGTGCAGCTTGGTTCGAGCATGTCCATGCCGAGTATGGCGCCGATGTCCGGCGATTCGGAGATCACACCGACCGGCCAGACTGGGACGTATCGCGTGAAATCGAACTTCGCGATGAGCGGAGCCTGGCACTTCACCGTCTCGTGGACTGGACCACGCGGGCAAGGAAGCACGGCTTTCAACAGCAATGTGAGGTAGCGTTAATGCAAAATACAATTCGACTTTCCCACTTTTGTTCCTCTGTGCTTGCGCTTCTAGCGTGTTCGGTGCCCCTACGGGCACAAACCACAAGCGTTCCTGTGATGAATCGTTTCGTCGATCCTGACCATGGATTGACAGAAGCGGATTTGGTTGCGCGCGCTTTGGCGAACAATCCATCTCTCGCCGCGCAACGCCAAACGATTGAGTCCGCGAAAGGAGCAGTGGCGCAAGCGCGTCTCCGCCCAAATCCCTCTCTGTCCGTGGGAGGGCTCAAGGAAGTCGACGGAGATGACAACCGCTTTAACATCGGGGCGGAAGTCCCCCTCGAACTGTTTGGCAGACGCGCGCGCCGCACCGAGGTAGCTACACAGAAACTCAACTCCACGCGCGAGACAGTAAGTGACAACGAGCGTCTGCTGAGCGCAGAAGTTCGCATGCGCTTCGCGGATACCCTCGCGGCCCTGCGCAACCTGGAATTCGTGGAACAACTCCTCCGGGCAAATCGCGAGTTTCTTAAACTCATGGAAGACCGCGTCCGCGAAGGAGCGATCCCGGTGCTCGACGCTGATGAAGTACGTGTGGAAGTCAACCGTATCGAGAGTCTCCGGATCGATTACCAGGCAAAAGCCGAGATCGCTATGCTTGCATTGAAGGAAGCGGCAGGCTTCGAGCCCGAAGAAGAACTGCGGCTCAAGGGATCTCTCGAACAGGCCCCGCTCTCTCCCGATAGGGCTCAACTTCTGGAACTTGCCGTCTCGCACAGACCAGACCTAGCTGCGCAGCGGGCGAATGAATCCATTGCCACCGCCGGATTGCGCCAGCTACAGGCGGAAGCGAAGCCGGACGCTTCTTTTTCCGCCAGTTATGAACGCCCCAACAGCGGATTCGCACTCTCCGCCTTCGACGCAGCGGGAAACCTTCAGCCCATCCGCCAAACTTTTAACTACGCCGTCCTCGGGATTCGCTGGACCCTGCCTATCTTCAACCGGAACCAGGGTTCGATCGTCGCGGCAAAAGCCGATATCAATTCGGCGCGTAATCAGGTCGCAGCCGTGGACCTCACACTCCGGCACGAGGTCACACAGAGTCTTGTTCGGTATCAAGCGTCGCAGGAACGAGTGACTCTTTATCGCCGCGGAGTTCGCGACCAGGCGGTGCGAAATCTGGATGTGGTCCGGCAGACCTACGGGTACGGGCGTGTTCCTCTGCTGGACGTGATTGCCGAGCAGCGCCGTTACATCGATATCGAAACCGGCTATACCGACATTTTGTTCGACGCCTACGCATCACGCGTCGCGCTCGAAAAGGCCGTGGGCACATCCCTGCCCTGAAAGAGAAAATTATGCAGACCATAAATACTCAACTTACCGGCTCCGGTAGATGGCCTTGGTTCAAATGGGTCGCCATCGCCGCGCTCTTGGTAGTTTTCGCGTTTGCTGGATATTGGTTTCTGACCCGGCGTTCCACATCCACAGAAACCGTTCCCCCGGGTCCAGTGGCCGCAATGAGTGAAATGGCATCTCCGGTAAACGGGGCTCCCTCGAACGGGTCGAATCCCTCAGCGGAATTACAAATTGATCTGGCAGCCGACGATCTAAAGAAAGCGCAGATTCGCACGGCACGCGTAACGAACGGTCTTATAGCGGCTAAACTTCGCGTTCCGGGAATCGTAAAGCCCAATGAATACCACCAAGTCCACGTGACACCGCTCGTAGGCGGCGTCATTAAGGAAGTTCCAGTGGTGCTTGGCGATCATGTGAAACGCGGACAATCCCTCGCGGTCATCTTCAGCAGCGAACTCGCCGAGGCGGAAACGCAGTACGTTTCTTATCTTGCGGAACTTGAGGCAGAGCACAAGAAGCTAGTGCGGACGCGGAACCTCGTAAAGCTGGGAGCCGCCAGCCAGCAAGAGGAGGAGGAAGTTGCCGCGACGCATGCCGCGCATGAATCGCATGTGCGCGCGGCTCTCGAAAAACTGAAGCTGCTCGGAGCCAGTGACCCTCAGATCGCCGCGCTCCAGCAGGCCGAACAGATCAACCCGAACCTTGTTGTGCCGGCTCCAATCAGCGGAGTGGTCCTCACGCGCAGTGCAAACCTGGGCTTGGTGGTCAACACCGCTCAGGAACTCTTCACCGTTGTTGACCTCTCTACGGTGTGGATCATGGCCAGCGTCAATGAGAAAGACTTCCCATCGGTTCGCGTCGGCTCCGCAGCAAACGTCATGGCGCCGGCCTATCCCGGAAAGATGTGGAAGGGCCGCGTCACCTACATCCAACCGCAAGTGGACCCGAATACGCGGACGGCCCAGGCCCGCATCGAGGTTGCGAATCCCGGTGAGAACTTGCGAATTGATATGTACGTGGACGTGGAATTCATGTCTCCGGGCGCTCCCGGTCCGGTCGTGCCGGAAGCAGCCGTGCAACCCATCGGCGAACGGCAATTCGTGTTTCTGCCAGTCAAAAATAATGAAGGCAGTTTTCAATTACGCGCAGTACGCCTGGGTCCCGCGGCGAATGGCTACTACGCGGTGCTCGAAGGCTTGAACACGAAAGAGGAAGTTGTGACAGACGGAAGCTTTATTTTGAAAGCCGAGGCTATCCGGCAACATCCGGAATTGCATTGATTCTAGCCGCAGCCATCGGCGCCGGCCCTGCCCTGCAATCCTTCCACTCCTTCTTTCGCGATGATAGGAACCATGATCAAAGCCGCCAGCGGATCGGCCCACCACAATCCGAGAAAAGCGTTACGAAGCAAACCCACCAGTAGGATGGCCGAAAGGTAGGTGCAAAATTCCGTTTGTTTTGCGTCCGCGTGCATGGCGACACTTCCCAACGCGCGACCCACCTTGCGCATTTCCCTTGAAAGCAATGGCATGACGATCAGCGAGACACACGCAAGGGCAATCCCCGGAATGCTTCGTGTTCTCATCCTGGAACGCATGCTGTACGAAAACGAGACTGCTTATGTCGATGCGCTCGAACGTACCTGGACTAGCAGTATCCCGCTTAGAGGATTTCTCCTCGAGGGAGCTCTCCGCTCAGCGAATTCAAGGACAACCAACAGTTCGCCCAACGGAAACGAAGAGTGGGAGTCGATGGGCGAGGGAACCAGAATGTTCGATTCACCTTCTGGTCCGACCCCTAGGTAGTTTCTAGCAACGATTGCGTTGGGGATAGGAGACACTTCGAGCCTCGACACAGCATCGAGGCGGGAGCCCTTCCGTTCCGAGTTTCTTTTCTACGAGGAGCGAAAGCGCATCGTCGCTAGCCTTCACGAATGATACTGATTACGCCCAGCCATCACGCCGCCGTCGACATCCCAAATCGCGCCCGTGACCCAGGACGATTTGTGCGACAGCAGAAATGCAACCGCTTCGGCAACTTCTGCGGGGCGTCCGATACGGCCGATTGGGTGGAAACCGTCGAAACCCTGAAGAACCGAATCTACTTGTTCTTTCGGAATGAAACCCTCAAAGATTGGTGTGCGCACGACGGCAGGCGATACCGCATTCACTCGGATGCCAGCGCTTGCCAACTCCATGGCAAGATGTTGCGTCAGTGAATGCAGTCCGGCCTTTGCCATCGAGTAGGCCGAAGACGGGGTCGCTTGCACAGCTTGCTTGGCCCACATCGAGCCGATATTCACGATGGAGCC
>Ga0137416_10001944_pt1 | contig 10827 bp, 11 predicted proteins | sample CZODoug3_1_1_16f_FD_108282 | JGI IMG/M metagenome (GOLD analysis project Ga0137416, IMG submission 108282) | Vadose zone soil fungal communities from Angelo Coast Range Reserve, California, USA - CZODoug3_1_1_16fungal (Illumina Assembly) | ecosystem: Environmental > Terrestrial > Soil > Vadose...
CTCGAAGGGTCAGCACAGAGGGGCTGCAGCTTCCTCACGAGACTAGACTCCATTTCCTTTCGTTGGACCGGAGTTGAATCAACCATTGAATGGAATGCGATTGCGAGATTCTTCTCGGCACCCGCCACCCTAACCCAACAATTGTACTTGTGGTGTTCTCTCCAGAATTCGCGATCGTCCAGGTTTCCCGATTCGCCCACGTAAATGATCATCCCGTCATCCTTTCTTAGAATAAGGTACAACGCCGCTTTTTTTGGTGGGTCCCACTCGTCTATTGGGAACGGCTTACTGAATGAAATTCCATCGAGACGAATCTCTTCGGACTCACTATCCATCCCCGTAGAGCCACGCTGCAAGAGTCAGGACACTCTAACGATTGTCTTATTCAGCACTCCATAGTGCCTCGATCCCTTCGACGAGTTGACGAATGACCTTTGTTGGATGAATATTGTATTCGGTTATGGCCCTGTAGCCTTCTCTGAGCATTTCGGCCGCCATAAGGACGACGGACGTGGTTCCGTCACCCATACTTAGTTGCTGCCGCTCTGCAATTTCAACGAGTAGCTTGCTTACTGGATGGTCAAGCTTCATGGACACGAGGACAGTGTAACCATCATTCGTCACTACGCGTCTTCCGAGCGGGTCCAATAGCAGCTTATCCAGTCCTCTTGGTCCGAGAGTTGACCTGATCACTTCTGCCAAATTGATTGCAGCCGTAACGTTGTTAGCTAGTGACGAAGTGTCTGCTCCGCAGGAATCCCATTTCGATAGTTCCTCGGATGAATTTGACTCGGCAGGAGATTTTTGATCTACTTGCGAGGCTTCTTTCTGAAATTTCTCGTCCTGTGAGCTCGCTTCAGATCTCATAACTGAATTGGGAACAGCATGAACCCTATAAGGTGACAGTTTTTCAATTCTTCATGTAGACGACAGGAAAGAAAACGGCGATCTACTTTTATGAACGAGTTCGCCAAGCAGCAGACGTAGCGCAGATTGACACTAACACCCAACGAGATGCGGCGTTACAGCAGGCACCTCGTTCTTCCAGAGGTAGGACCTGCGGGGCAGCAGAAGCTCAAGGAATCCTCGGTCTTAGTTATCGGTCTTGGTGGGCTTGGAGTTCCAGCCGCCGTCTATCTAGCCTCTTCCGGCGTGGGTAAGATTGGAATTGTCGACTTTGATCCGGTTGAGCTCTCTAACCTTCAAAGGCAATTCTTGTTTTCAGAGGTGGATCTGGGGCGGAGGAAGGTCGATGTTGCAGAGGAGAAGTTGGCTCAGGTCAATGCAAACGTAACTGTGGTCACTCATGGTGTTAGGCTTGATTCTACGAATGCGATGAAAATCATCGGAGAGTATGATGTGGTTCTGGATGCGACTGACAATGTCCCGAGCAGGTATCTAATCAACGACGCTTGTGCTCTTCAGGACAAGCCTGACGTCTATGCGGGCGTAATCGGCTTCAACGGCCAAGCCTCCGTATTTCACGCATCAAGAGGTCCCTGTTACAGATGCCTGTTTTCCCAACCTCCACCGCCAAACTCCGTAAAGTCGTGCGAAGAAGCCGGCGTCCTCAACGTTATGCCAGGAATCATGGGAACCATCCAAGCCAACCAGGCAGTCGGAATCATCCTTGGAAAAGGCACACCACTAATCGGTCGACTCCTAGTCTTCAACGGACTCGACAATACCTTCGACGAGGTCAGGTTCAGGAAGAACAGCACATGCGCAGTCTGTGGGACCAACCCAACCATCACCGAACTAATCGACTATGAGGAATTCTGCGGAATGAAAGAGAGAGACGCCATGAGTGAGTTTGACATGACGGCTAGAGAGTTAAAGGCCGCAATCGATGCAGGAAGAAAACTCATCCTCCTCGACGTCCGGGAGCCAATCGAATATGCGCTCTGCCATCTCGATTCTTCAACTCTGATTCCCGTGGATCAGCTCTCACTTCGCCTGAAAGAACTAGACTTGAACGATGAGATTGTGGCGTACTGTCACGTCGGAATCAGGAGCGCAGGTGCGGTCTCACTTCTCAGAGAGAACGGCTTTACGAATGTAAGAAACCTCCTGGGCGGAATCGACGCCTGGGCGGTCCAAATCGATCCGAAAATGCCGAGATACTAGCAGTGCTTTCCTCTACGCGAGATTCTGACCCGTTTCTGATAGTAGCCTGAAGATTGTATAGCCGAGTATAGCAATGAAGAGAAGCTCGACGTATAGAGTCGGGAGACCCAACTTGGATGACCTTGAAGCGAAGCACAACCGACGTGTAAATACACTACAAATGATTTTTTTCGGAAAATAGCGTCTATCTGCTGGAAGGGACATAGGCCACTAGATCAGTTTGTGGATCAAAGACCTGGTCAGGGCGATACCCCTTTAGAAGAGTTTTCCAGTCTTTGTATCCGAGGAAGCTGAATGAAGACTTGAACAAACAATGGCTCTACAACGCGCTCGCCATCGTTGCCATAGCTACCTTCGTCTTCGGCCTCCAGTTCATATACCATTACTTCGAGATGACGATCTCAGAACACTATACGAGCTACTCTGACTGGCTCGTTTCAATGCTCATCACTGTGTTCTTCGGCGCTCTCATGCTCGGGACGCTGGTTGCCGTATTCCCGTGGAACGTTCTCGAGAAGAGCTCTATAGGGCACCGAGCCAAAGAGCTTCTGCTGTAGCTCACGGAAACGGAATCGGTCGTCCAGTTCTGCTTTTTCTTTCATAACTCTCGGTGCGTTCGTGCCCGTTTCGGTAACGCCCGAACCATCGCGACGATCTCATCTCGAGTCATCATGAAGTCGTGGCCTCCCCTTCGTATGTAAGGGCCCTTGTCTTTGAGGAAATACGGTTTGGCAGAACCCTCGTTTACATGAACCACCACGACATGCCTCGTCTTCACGACAGCTCGCTCAGTAGCGTAAACGATGGGTGGAGTACAGAACTCATGAGCTAGGCCCGTAATCCGTTTTTCAATACCAGCGAGGTCTCTGTCGAACACGCCGAGAATGTCGCCGTTATCTTCGACCCCAATCAGAATATCGCCGCCCCTCTTGTGACAATGTCGTCAACCAACAGAATTTCATCCGGTGGCTGAGATATGCGTTCTTGGATTGCTGGAGTTTCAAAATGCCGTAGAGGTTTCGGTCTATCAGGGGCATCACTGGTTGCCGATTTTGGCACTGCGACTGCTCTAGAAAGACAGGCGACAACTTCTCTCCCTATTCCGTTTGCCACCAACGACTTGGCTATTCTGTCTGGAACCCAAAGGGTGTCTTCCTTCATCAAGGAACTGTTTGGAACTGGAACGAGGATTGGCTTCGACGTTAGGAAGCTCGCGTAGGGTAGACTTGGCATGAATTGCTTGACTGTTCTTGCAATCCACTCAGACGGCAGAATTGGTGGTTGGTCGAGAACGTGGTCTGTCTTGATCGCCAGCGTGACGTCCCGCGCGGACCTGATCTTATCAGAGATCCCTCGAGGAGTATAAGAGAGGAGGGACCCGAATTCGAGTGTGTGGATGCGCACGTTTGAGAATTACCGAGCTATTTTTATGAGAATCTTTTCCGAGGAAGGTAGAACCTGCAGAATCTCCTCAGGGTCCTTCAGCTCAAGTGCACCATGACGAATCATCTCACCTGGCCATTTCAACGATCGATTGTTGACTATTGAAGTCCAGATGAACAAAGGCCGGCCCAATCGCAAGGCCTCCCATCCTTGGTGAAGCGATCCGCTCGTCTCCCCGGCTTCAACTATGACCGATGCATTCGCGGTCAGCGCCATGGTCCGATTTCGCACGACAAAGTTTCCGGGCTCAATAGGATATCCGATCGGAAACTGCGATATTGCGAGATGGTCTCTCATGATTTGTTGCTGAAGCTCGATGTTCTTCTGAGGATAGACCCGATCTAAAGGGGTGCCCAGTACGGCAATTGTCCTTCCGCCACTTTCAATTGCTGCCCTATGAGCTGCCGTATCGATCCCTTCGGCCAACCCGCTGACTATCACAACTCGTTTCTTGACGAGAGTCTTCGCAATCTCACCGGCGACGTCAAGACTCTTTCCAGACGCCTTTCGAGACCCTATGATGGCCAACCTCGGCCTTGGAACCGGGATTTCCATGGGACCAGAAGCAAACAGCTTCAATGGAGCATACTTCTTCTCGACATCGTTCAGTGGACCCAGAAGCTCTTCGGGCGTAAGTACAGAAATCCTGGGCTTTGCTGAGATCCCCATCATCCTTTCAACTCAAGGCACAACGAATGACGTATTGGTTCGATAAAGAATCTAATCTACCCTTTGGACCTTCCAGCCGTGGGAGTCTCTTCAACGTCCCTAGTTCAATCTGCCCAAATCGGGACTTACCCTATTTAAGAGGACAGGGAGCCGGAATCCAAAACTAATGGGATCGGACAATCCTTTCCTGAACGAAGCCATTTCCTAAAGCAGCAGGGAGCAGGCTTGGGCCAGAAGTTTTTCATCAGTTGGTAGGTTCTACGCCCAAACGGGATCAGACCCATCTCTCTGAGGTGTTCTATTGCGAACTTGTTGAACTCGTCATCGACAATGTGCCATGAGAGATCATGGTTGGGTCGGATGAAGGGGTATGGCACGATGGACGTCGATCCTCCCGACTGGAGGACTTGCTGTTTCTTCGTCGACCGCGATCATAGACGCGAGGGAGTTGCGAGGGCCGCGCTGGAAGGCGCACTCCGCTTCATCACGGCCAAAGGAGGCGGGACGGTTGACGGATATCCAACCGAGTCAATGTATCTAGACCTAGGATTCCGTCCCACTCGGTTCTTTTGGCACAAGTGAACGGGTGATGGTGATGCGAAAAGTGGTCCATAGCCGATAGTGACCTTAGGAGTTGCTTGTTGTCCAGCTGGCCTTGCGTTGAAACGTTATTTTGAAGAATAGGTTAGAATCATTCTCGGTAGTACTCTGAAGCTTTGCAAGGGCGTATGAGATCTTGAAGAAGAGCATTACTCAACTGCTCACGAAAATCTACGGAGGACGCGCTGACGCTCACCTTGATCTGTATCGATTGTCGAACAAGCATCGGCGTAAACATGGGCGCGATTGCGAGTTGTACCCTAGCGACCCATTCCAGGCGCCTCTATGGACAGTCGTCGCATCCTTGACACATGCGCGACGAATGTTAGAGGTGGGATGCGGCCATGGGTACACGGCTGCCGTGATGGCTTCTGCGGCAGGACCTAACTGTCGGGTGGACACGATTGAAGAGAACCCACAGCATGCAGCTCTTGCAGAGCAAGCGCTCCAACAGCGAGATCTCACTAGGCGAATCAACGTCCTCCATGGGCGAGGACAAAACATCCTTCCCAAGCTGAAGGGCCACTATGACGTCGTGTTTCTAGACGGTGACTGGCGCGAATATCCACGGTACATTCCGCATCTCCGTCGTCTTACGCGTCCCGGCAGCATTCTCGTAACCGCCAACCTCAACCCACTCTTTGGCGGCTGGGGCGGAAGGTTGCCAGGAAAGCCAGCAATCCAATCCTATCTGACACGCCTCGTAAGAGATCCGCACTTCCGCACATACATAGTTCCGGGCGAATGGCATTCGATCAGCGTGCGCGTGTAGCGACTAGACTATAGCTCGTTGAATGAATAATTCGCGGTACTCGCAGGTCGATCATTATCGTGTACGGCTTAAGCGCATTTCCCCAGTCACCACTAAACTGGGGAGCGAGCTTTCCGGATATAGCTCAGCGTTCAGTTAGGATTGCGCACTATCCATTGCTGCATCTTATTCTCAATAAGGTCGAGCGGCAGTGCGCCATCAGCGAGTAACTCGTCGTGGAACATGCGAATGTCGAATTTCCCGCCTAGCATCTTCTCTGCCCTGGATCGTAGTTCGATAATCTTCAATTGTCCAATCTTGTAAGCTAACGCCTGTCCGGGCAGAACAATGTACCTGTCCACCTCCACCACAATGTCCTCCTTTGACATGGCTGTGTTCTCTTCCAGAAACTCGATTGCCTGTTCACGTGTCCATTTCAACGCATGAAGTCCTGTATCTACTACAAGACGTGCCGCTCGAAATGCATCCGCTTCGAGTCGGCCAAAGTCTGAGTACGGATCCTTGTAGAGTCCCAGCTCTTTCGGTATGGCCTCCGCATAGAGGCCCCATCCTTCAATGAACGCGGTATAACCGGGCCAAACGTAGCCGCCGTTCCGGCGAAACTCGGGGAGGGCTTTCAGTTCTTGTTGCAACGCTATCTGGAAGTGGTGTCCTGGGACAGCCTCGTGATAGGCGATAGCTTCCATCTGAAACGTTAGTCGAGTCTCGGGCTTGTACGTGTTCGCATAGAAATAGGCTGGGCGTGTGCCATCATCAGCCGCCTGATAGTAATGGGCTACGGGCGCTTCCTTTGCTCTGAATGACTCGATCTCCTTCACTTCGCACTTGCCTGATGGGATCCTACCGAAGAGGTCGGTAACCCGCGAGTCCATGTCTTTGAGGAATTGTCGGTAGCCCGACAATATTGACTCTGCACTTGTGTTCTGGAATTTTGGCTCGGTGCGTAGATACTTCGAAAAGGCTTGGAGATCTCCGTCGAATCCTACTTGGCGCATTATCAATTTCGTCTCTTCCCGTATCTTAGACAGTTCCTCCAACCCTACTTTGTGGATCTGTTCTGGCGTCAGGTCGGTTGATGTGTAGCTCTGGGCAAGGAATCTGTACCAGGCATCACCGTTAGGCAGCGCCCAATACCCTACATCCTCTAGCGAGATTGGCAGGTACTGCTTCTCGAGGTACTCAAGCAGCTTCCGGTAAGAAGGAAGAGTCCTCTCGACGATGGTATTCTTGATGACTCCTGTCAACCGATTCTTGTCATTCTCAGAGAAGTTTTCCGGGAACCTCTGAGCTGGCCCGTAGAGCGGGCTCGACTCTGGATTTGAGATGATCTGTGTTCCAATCTGGGAGATGACCGCTTCCACAGCCACTCTCGGCAGGAGGATCCCAGAACGGACGCCGTCTTCGAGCCTGGAAATTGTCTGTTCGATTTGTCTCGGAAATGCTTCGAGGCGTTTCGCATAATTCTCGTAGTCAATGACCGTTGAGAAACGTGTGAACGCGGTTAGCTGGGGGAGATCGATGTGTGGTCCTCCTAGCTGGTTCAACGGCAAGAGATTCGGATGGAAACGGGCTACGCTGATTCTCTGGTTAAGCTCTCTTGCGAAAAGGTCATAGTTGATGCTGTCCTTAGCGGATAATGCCTCCTTCGAAATCCTACCAAGTTGTCTAAGGAGATCTTCAGCTTTGAATGTCCACTTGTCATATTGTTCTTGGGACAAGTCTTCAAGTCTATCATCATGGCGATGATCTCCAAGGTATGTCGCAAAGGGAGGCCATGACTCTAGAACAAAATCCCAATACTCCCTAAACAGAGAATCGAGATCTGATATCTGGGGTAAAACTTCAACTTGGGACGTTATTCGCACCAAGAAAGGGGCACTTCGGATCTAGGATAAAAGAGTAAATGCCGACTTGAGTCAGGTTACTCGACTCTTCGTGCCTGAGGCATAGTCCTACTTGAAAAGAGCCCGACCCACTACGACTACGATGCTATAGGCGTGTCCGAATAATGGAGAAACCAGACGTTCCCAGAGAATTCTAGCCGCCACCGAAATGGGTCTTCAAAGTAGTCGTCAAGGTTTAGCAAACAGGTGAATACCCGTCGTCCAAACCATCTCAGCGACAAGCCGGGACACTAGCACCCAAGAAGGGCGCGATTTCTTCGAAGCGCCTACCCGCCCAAAAACGGATACTCAACAAGACCCGAGCCTCCATTCGTGCTACCATTCCCGCCGAAACTCGTACCATTCCATGCTTCCAGCTTCAATCCCCGTTACCATTCACGGTTACCAGACCCGTTACCAGCCAAGAAATGTCAATTGCAGTTGAGTCTCGTGACGCAGAACTGCCTTTCCGATTTCCGGTTCTAGGCTAACAAGCGTGCGGGAAATCTCCGTTCTATCTATTCTCAGAGTATTTTACAAGAGTTCGAGAAAAGTATGCGCTAGAATCTTCGTAACGCTCACGAGGTCGTTTATCCTAACATGCTCGTCTATTCCGTGAATATTGCTATCCACCCGCGTTGCGCCTAGAACCGCGATCGGAATGCCTAGGGCGCTGACCGCCGCCATGTCAGTCGATCCTTGGCTACCACAAGGCGGAACATCCCTACCTAGAACCTTCTTCGCCACTTTCCGGACAGTCCGAACCAACGGATGGTTAGGTGGTGTCAACATTGGATCGTAGCTGAGGATCATTTTCATCGAGACCTTGACCTCTCGATGTTTCGCGGCAAACTCCTTCACCACTCGCGCAATCTCCCGCCGGACCCCGGCCTCGCTCTCCTCAGGAATGAAGCGGCGATCGACGAGAATCTCGAACGTATCAGGAATAATATTCCCTTTCAGCCCGCCCTTCGCCGTGTTGACGTACAGTCCCGGCTTCATCTTCTTAATACCGTATCCCGGCTCCATGTTGATCCTAGATCGTCTCTTACCGATCTCTTCTCCCAACTTTTTCAGATCCTCGATCAGGGATGCGCCATATTCGATGGCATTGACACCTGTCCACCCGCGTCCCGAATGAGCCGCAGTCCCATGTACCGTGATCAGGTATTCCGCGTCCCCGAGACTCGCGATGTGCAGCGCCTCAATCCCGCTATCTGCCGAGAGGCAATAATCAACGTCCTTCGTAATCACGTGCTTGTCAACTAGATAATTCACGCCGCTATACCCGCCCACTTCCTCGTCAGTTGTAAACGTCGGAGTGATCCTTCCGCGGAACTTGGCGCCCGTCTCAACGAGCGCTTTCATCGAGAATATCTCGCAGGCGTTAGATCCTTTCATGTCCGCGGCACCTCGCCCATAGATCTTGCCATTCTTGACCACCGGCTCAAACGGATCATGCGACCATCCGGATGGGTCAGCCGGGACCACGTCGACGTGCCCATTGAGGAGGACCCACGGTCCCTCGCGCTCACCTTTGAGAGTGGCGTAGGTGTTGGGTCTTGGACCCTTCAAGCCGACTTCAGGACTCACTCTCTGGCGCATAGACGCTTCTGGAATGAGGCTCACCGTAGGTGTGACACCTAGGTCTTTGAGCTCACTGGCCAGGAGCTGAGATATCTTGGGATAGTTCAGCCCTGGAGGAACAGTAGTATCTATGTTGACTAAGCGACATGTAAGATCTACAAGATCCCTCTTGTGAGAATCGATCCATCGATCAACTTGCTTGATGATAGTCTGAGAGGGCAAGAGTGGTCAAATGGAAGCTAACGCTTTGTGTTAATTGTTCTTTCCATCGCCAAACATCAAGGGACGGAGCCTAGGTTCTGTGAATTATTAGACAATCGGATCAGTGTAAGAGTCCTCCTTCTTCCCTAAACTTTTCAGCCCCGGGACCCACATAGGTGAGAAGTGTTAGATGCTTGAAGTTCTTGCGAATCCACTTCTGCATGGATTCAAACCAGTTTCTGAACTCGACAGGCTTCCGAACTAGGTCGCGCTTGTCATTGTCAAGATAGTTCATGTCAGCTCGGATTCCACCAGCCAGCATCATCTGAGATACTGACCATGAACGGTGAAATTCTACGACTGGAGATTGGAATCCGTCGATCACATAGCAATTGTTCTCCGACGCATAATCTGTCACAAGTGGGAGACTTACACTATTGTTCTGTAGCCAGAACTTTCTCGTGTCTTCGTCTTGGGTGGGTTCAGGAAGAGCAGGAACTGGTGCAAAATCGGATGAAGGCGAAGTCGCGGGAAGGATTACTAGGTCTCCTAACGACCGCAAGTATTGTAGGAATGTCTCTTCGTCTTCCTTCGACATGTACAGAAATAGTTGTTTCGGCATCGGGCTACCCACCTTGTTGGACTGTTACAATATCAAGCCGCATCACTGACGGCGTTAAGACAGTTCGTTACTGTTGGAATAGGCCGATTAAATAGCTACAGTCGAAAGCGAGGTAGCGGACCATGCAACCGGCCTCTGAATCTACAGGATCCCGTAGAATCGCAGCCTATTTGCATTCCCCAACAATAATCATCACGCTAATACTCATCGCCGTGTACGTGGTGGTTGGAGGCGTAGTGGGCGACTATGCCAATCCGATAGACACCGGGTTAAGAGAGGGAAATCTTTTGGTTATCTTGCTCACACAGTGCGATGGTCCGACACCGGTATTCCCTTGGACGATAATTACAGCCATCTTTCTCCACGCTAGCATCCTCCACATCGCAAGTAATGGCTTCTTCCTTCTCTTCTTTGGCTTCATCCTCGAAGAACAAGTATCGAAATCACGTTGGATAATGACGTTCTTCATTACAGGACTCGTAGGTAGCATCGGCTTCGTGGGCGCTGACCTCGCTGGCTACTTTCTGACCGGGAGTCCAAACGCCTCCGCCCTCGACTGTGCTGTAGGCGCGTCCGGAGCAGTCTACGGAATCATGGGAACGGCAGTCGGACTAAAAGTAGTGATTCTGCTTATCTTCCTTCTTGGTCTAGACATTTTCTCGGGCGGTGGAGGTCCCGCGCACCTTGGAGGACTCGTCGCTGGTCTCATTCTCAGAAGATACTGGTCACTTGCAGGGGGATCCTTCCGCGGAATCTAGCAGTCGATGCCGCCGAACTGTCATGATTTTCTCCGGCTATCATGCGAAAGTTTGAACAAGTATGCGACCGGAGATGTATTATGCAACATCCGTACGTCGTCGGACTCGGTACATAACATGGCACCAAAGAAAAAGAGCAAGAAAAAGAAAAGCATGTAGACTCAG
>Ga0137416_10001945_pt1 | contig 10826 bp, 8 predicted proteins | sample CZODoug3_1_1_16f_FD_108282 | JGI IMG/M metagenome (GOLD analysis project Ga0137416, IMG submission 108282) | Vadose zone soil fungal communities from Angelo Coast Range Reserve, California, USA - CZODoug3_1_1_16fungal (Illumina Assembly) | ecosystem: Environmental > Terrestrial > Soil > Vadose...
GCGGCGAGACGGAGACAAAGCTGATCGAGCATTCGTGCGAGAAGGAACGCGAGAGGCTCCAGCAGCACCAGCGGATATTCCAACTCCATGGCTTCTTCGAAAATGAAAGGCGGCTCGACCGGTACTAGCATCCGTGAAATCGCGCCGCGCGCGAGTTGTTGCAGGCGGACGCCCGGCTGACCCAGGCGCTCGCTGAGGGCGACTTCCGGGAGCGCGCTCAGGGCGCGCAAATTGCGCACTCCCCACAAGTCGAAAGTCTCCAGGAAGTGCACAGCTTCCTCCGATGGGTTCGGCGACGTGAGTTCCGGAAACAGCGCTTCCAGCGGCAAATTTCCCAGACGCTCGGTTTCTTTGCCTTCGGGAACCACGGTGACGCCGGAAAACCCGCGCGCGGCGAACAGAGCTGTGTCCGGGTTAAAGGCAGTCGCTACATGGGCTTCAATTCCTAAGTCAGAAGTTCGGCGAGCGATGTCGCGCGCAATCTTTGGAAGCGAACCGAAAAGAGATTCAAGTCCGGAAAGATCCAACAGGATTGTGTCTGACGCCGTGTCTTCGATACGCGGAGAGAACGACTGCGCGCAGTCAAGCAGCGCAGCATGCGCCACCGTTTCCTGCAGCGGCGAGCGAGTGCGCAGCGCAAGTTCAGTGCAGGCCTCTACCTGGATTTTGGTCATGCCCGGCTTGATGCCGGCGCGGCGCGCTTTTTCATTTACGCCGAAAACCTTCTGCAGCGGTGGTTTCCCCTCGAGAACAGCGACGGCCTGCGAGCGCAACTCAGGCTCAGCGCGAAGCACCGCTTCCACGGGGAAATCGGGAACGAAGATGCAGGCAAAAGGCATGGGGGGAAACCAGTTCTCATTCCCAGTGGTTGGGTAAACGTTCTTAAATGAGTGCTCAGTACTCGCTGCCGCTACGCGGGACTGCTTCGTTCTCGGTTCTCAGTTTTTGGTCTGGATGGATAAAATGCACACCCAGCGTGTCACTGTTCGATAAAAGCAGACTGCCCCAATGACGGCGATCAACCTGAAGCACCACCCACCGAGAACTAAGAACTAAGAACTAAGAACTAAGAACTAATTCCTACCTCCAAGCGGATTTTGTCTCGAAATCCGCGCTGACCGATTGCACCGGCTTGCGTTCAGAGCGAGAGCGCAGCACTTCAGCATGAATTTCCATCGCGCTCAAAAGTTCAGCGTGCGACAGTCGTTCTTCGGCGCAGTTATCATTACCGTTGTTCGCCGTCCGCCCACTGGGAACTGAGAACCGAGAACTGAGAACTAATTGCATCGACGCACACGATTGCGCACAAGCCTGTTCCCCAATCACCAGCAATACCGTCGAGGTGTTTTCCACAGCGCGCCGGAAGCGAAACCACGTCGTAAGCGGGATACGGCGAGCCGTCTTCCGCGGCACGCCGGCAAGATCGATCACGACCATGCCGAAACCGCTGCTTTGCAGAAGCAGATCGGTGGCCCGCAGGGCTTGTTCGACCGGATCTTCCCTCCGTTGCCGCTCCCGCTCCTCCAGGCTCTGCGCATTCCGACGCCTGCGAGAGGAATCAGAAGAGGATTGCGGACTCACCCCACAGCGCACCCAAAGAAGCCCTTCCAGGTTCACTCCAGCGGCCGCGGCGGAATGCGGATCGAATGCGTCGCTCGCGTCAATCAGAGTGCAAATTTCCTCGCGCCGGGTAGCCGCCGCCAGCGTGGAAAGCAGCAGGCTGGTGCGTCCAGAAGAATCAGGGCCGCAGACTTCGGTGAGGCATCCGCGGGGTAGGCCACCGGTCAGGGCGTCCACCTGTACGATTCCGCTGGAAGCTGTCTCCGGGGCAGGCCGTGTTGCCATGCGGGAGGCCGGAATTACGCCGGCCAGTTTAGGCGTACCCGAGAGTTGTTTTATGAGGGTCACAGACCTTTGTTCTGTAACAAAAGGAAAACAATGGCCTGTGGCCTCGATACGTACCAGCGGGGAAGACATAGAATCCTCAAGATGTTCAGGGAACGCCGGAGGGAATCCCTGCAATGGGCGATGAGCGAATCTCGTAGTTTCGCTTTTTATTCGCCTGTTAAGAATTCTGCTACTGGAGGGATGGATTGTCAAGAGGAGGAAGCGACGAACAATCCGCTTACCATCTTGGAACAGCGGAACAGCGATGGATGGCGGCAAGGCCGATCAAAAGTCAAACCAGGAAAATTCGGTGTAAGATCACTATGTTCGGCTGGAAATGACATGAAGCTTTCTGTAGTTATGCCGGTCTACAACGAGCGGGCCACCTTGCGGCCGATGGTCAACAGTGTCCTGTCGCAATCATTTCCGTTCGAGATCGAACTGCTGTGTGTCGACGACGGTTCCACGGACACTTCCCGGGAGATTCTCATCGAATTGCAGAAAGAGCACTCCGCGATGCGAGTTTTTTTCCAGCCCCGCAACCTGGGGAAGGGAGCGGCCCTGCGGCGCGGAATCCAGGAGGCGACCGGAGAATTCGTCGTGATCCAGGATGCTGACCTCGAATACGATCCTTCCGAATATCCCCTTCTCCTGGCGCCACTCATCGATGGCAAGGCGGACGTGGTATACGGATCCCGTTTTATGGGAAGCCGGCCGCACCGTGTCCTGTATTTCTGGCACTCCGTGGGCAACCGGTTGCTGACCTTGTTTTCAAACGCCCTGACCGATCTCAACCTGACCGACATGGAAACCTGCTACAAGGTTTTCCGGCGCGAAGTCATCCAGTCCATTCCGCTCGAGGAAGATCGCTTCGGGTTCGAGCCAGAGGTTACGGTCAAAATTGCGAAGCGGTGTTTGCGCGTCTACGAAGTGGGGATCAGTTATTCCGGTCGTACTTATGAAGAAGGCAAGAAGATCGGCTGGAAAGATGGCTTTCGCGCGATCTGGTGCCTGGTCAAGTTCTCGCTGAAAGAACCGCGTGCGAAGCGAGGCTTTGTCGCGGAACAAAGTTACGCCGCCGCCCCGATTGAGAATGAGAGTCGCAGCCTACCCAGATAACTTCCTCTCGCGAGGAGATATCCCTCCATTCCCAACCTCACTGCGAAAGCGCATGGATCACAGAAGTACGTGGGCGCGCAGGCTGAAACTGCTTCCCTGGCATCAGATCGTTGTTCAAGGGGCCAGGCTTTTTGATCCCGATTGGCCGGCGCGCAGCCAATTCTTGGGGGGCGTGGATCTGGGATGTCGGCGCTGGCGCGAAATCAAGCGCGCACATTCCGATGGGGAAGTGACGAAGTTCGGTGGTTTCCCGACTGCTCCATGCCGGATGACTGAACTTCCGAGTCTCCTTCCTCAGTTGAATCCGCTTCTTTTTTCCAAATAGAATCGAAAGCGCAGTCATGGAAGGCGTATCCGCCAGGTTTTACTTCGAGTTTGGATTGCTGATCGCACAGCTCGCGACAACCGGCCAGGCCGGTCAGCCCGCAACGGTTGCCCGCGTTGCTGTGAGCCCCGCGAAGGCGAATGTCCGGGCGGGCAGCACGCGTAAGTTTTTCGCCAGTGTCAGCGCAGGACTCGATCTCAACGTTGAGTGGCGGGTGAATGGTGTAAAGGGTGGGAATTCCTCTACGGGAACCATTGGCGCGGATGGCACGTTCACAGCCCCGGCCGTTCCGCCCGCCAGGAACGAGGTCGAGATTGAGGCGGTTAGCGCGGTCAACGCGGCCCTCTCCGGCAAGGCGCTCGTCACTGTTCTGAATCCTTTGCCGAGCATTGTTGCGGTGGATCCAAAGAATCTTACCTATGGCAGCCAGACGATCACCATCCGCGGCAGTGGGTTTGTGTCGGGCTCCCAGCTGAAGATGAGCGGAGTGGCCCTGTCTGCGAAGTTCGTCACGAGCAGACAATTGACGGCCACCGCGACCCTTGTCCCGACGCCGGGTGGGCGGGTCGCCTTCACCGTCTTGAATCCCGATCCAGGCAACGACACTTCGGCTCCCGTTGCCGTCGCGGTTGGACCGGCGCATTCCCGTGTGAGCTATCTGGCGGCCGCACGTTTCCTCGAGCAGGCTTCCTGGGGACCCGACGCGGAGACGATTGCCCACCTGCAAGACGTAGGTTTCGAAGTGTGGTTGACGGAGCAGTTCGCCGTTCCGCCCACTCTTTATATGGCTTCGACTAGCAATGCCGACAACCTGACAGAGGAGCAGAGCGAGTTTTTTGTCCATGCCACGAAGGGTCCCGACCAGCTTCGGCAGCGGGTCGCGTTTGCTCTGGGGGAAATCTTCGTGGTCTCCGGTTTGAAAACCGGCCAACCGCGACAGATGGTTCCATATCAGAACATGTTGCTGCAGGACGCATTCGGCACCTACCCTGACCTGCTGCGCGACGTGACCCTCAGCCCCACCATGGGCGTGTACCTCGACCTGGTGAATGATGACAAGGGAAATCCGAAGCTGGGTACTTCGCCGAACGAAAATTATGCACGGGAACTGATGCAGTTATTCAGCATCGGCACGGTCGGCTTGAATCCGGACGGCAGCGAAACCGGCCGGGTCACCTACGACCAAGGCACCATCACCGGCATGGCGCGGGCCTTGACCGGTTGGACTTACCCGGGCAAGGCCATCAGGGCAGGCCACAATCCGGAAAATTTTGACGGTCCCATGATCGCCGCCGAGTCCAACCACGACGAGGACAAAAAGGTCATCGTCGGGGGGGTGGCCTTGCCGGGGGGACGCTCGGCGGAGCAGGATCTGGAAGATGTGCTGCACGCCCTCTCTACTCACCCGAACGCCGCACCCTTTGTCTCCCTTCGCCTGATCCAGCACCTGGTCGCCAGCGATCCAAGTCCAGCGTACTTGGGCCGAGTGAGCCAGGTATTTAGGGCCAGCGGCGGAGATCTGAAGGCCGTCGTGAAGCAGATTCTAATGGATCCTGAGGCGCGGCAAGGCGACGATCTAAGCCCGACACCCCAGGTCAGCGGCGGGCACTGGCGTGAGCCCGTGATGTGCGTGGTTGCGATGATGAGGAGCCTGCGGGCAAATGTTCGCGCGGACAACCGGCTGGAGAGATTTCCGGCCAACCTGGGGCAAAAAGTCTTCTATCCCGGAAGTGTGTTCAACGACTATTCACCGCTTTACCGGACTTCCAGCGGCCTGCTGGCGCCCGAGTTTGAGCTCCTGAGTTCGGGGACCGCGCTCATGCGGGCCAACGTCGTGCGCAATCTGGTGGAAAAGGGACTCAACGGCGACGCGCAATTCGATCTCGCTCCGTTCGTGGCGCTGGCCGGATCGCCGCCTGATTTAGTCGACGCCGTCGACCACGCGTTTCTGTACGGACGACTCCCGGCTCCGCTCAAGCAGGAGATCATCAGCGCGATTTCCGCCACGCACGATTACAACTTGCGGGCGCGTCACGCGATGTACCTGGTCGCAAGCTCCGCCCTGTATCAAGTCCAGCACTAGCGGGTTCAGGAGGAATCGGGTTTTGTAGCAGGGCATGCCTTCAGGCGTGTTGCAAGGTCGGTCTGAACCGTGTGTCTTTGGAGGCGACGCCCGGCGATTCCGTCTTTTTGCGGTTCGCTTTACAGGGGATTTGTTTCGATGAGCATGTTGACTCGACGAATGTGGCTGCGCCTAGGCGTGCAATCGCTGGGAATCCTCGGTGCAGGCAGTTGCCTGGGCCGCCTCAGCCGCTTGTGCGCGGCCGTGCCCTCCACGCCCGACTACAAAGGGCTGGTGTGCATCTTCATGTTGGGTGGCAACGACGGCAACAACCTGATTGTACCCATGAAAACCGACGCCCAGAGCTACGCCGATTACCTCGGCGTGCGCGGCGCTACGCTTGGGCTGCCCCAGAAAACTCTCGGTCTGATCCCTGCCGCAAATGGCAAAGAGGCCTATGGCCTGCATCCGCAACTGAGTCCACTGCGCGAACTTTACAACCAGGGGAAGCTTGCGATCGTGGCCAACGTGGGCACGCTCGTGAAACCCATCACGAAAGCCGAGTACCAGCAGGGCGGGCCTGTACCTCTGAATTTGTTTTCTCATTCCGACCAGCAACAGCAGTGGCAGATGGCGACGGTTCCGGGGGCGCCGCACAACGGCTGGGCCGGGCGCGCCGCAGACATCCTCTGGGCGCTCAATTCGCCCTCGACCTTTCCGGTCAGCGTTTCGACCGCGGGCAACAGTCTGTTCCTGACTGGCGAACGTCCCCAAGCTTCCCTCATCAACGGTGCGCTGGGGCTGGATGGGTCCGACGGATCGATTGCCGGAAACGCCCGCGATGCCGCATTCCAGCACGTCCTGAAATTCCAGACGGGGATGTCGCTGATCCAGAAAGCAAACCAGGTCACGGCCGATGGTCTTGAGGCTGCCGAGGAGCTGAACGCTGCATTGTCGCTCGGACCGCCCCTGAAGACACCGTTTCCGGCGTCCAGCTTGGGCCAGCAACTGGAACAGGTCGCGCGCATCGTGAACGTCCGGAACAATCTGGGGGTCAATCGGCAGATCTTCTATGTCTCTTTGGGCGACTTTGACACGCACACCGATGCGATGCCGCGGCAAAACATGCTTCTGGGCGACGTGGCAGCCTCGATGGCCGCTTTCTACAGCGCCACGGCGGAAATGGGACTCGAACGACAGGTGACGACATTCACCGAATCGGAATTCGGACGCACCTTACAGCCCAGTAGCGGCGCCGGATCCGACCATGCGTGGGGTAGCCATCACCTCGTGATGGGCGGAGCGGTGAAGGCCGCCGATCTCTACGGAAGGTTTCCAGTGCTGGGTTTGCAGGGCCCGGATGATGTGACCGGTCGTGGAGTGTGGCTGCCGAGCATTTCTCTCGATCAATTCGGCGCAACCTTTGCCTCATGGTTTGGCGTCCCCGATGATTCTCTGGCCAAAGTCTTTCCTAACTTGGCCAACTTCACCCCGCCGAAGCTGACGTTTCTATAGGAGTGACGATCGGGTACCGGTAGTGACCGACTGGAGCGTAACCCTACTACTATTGAAAGACGAGTGTGCTTGGCCGGCAAATTCTCTCTCCTTCAATCGGTCATCAAGTCAATGGCCAGCTCCGCCACCACAAGCGTAAAAGTCTCAGGTGCTGTTGCCCAGATCGCGCTCATCATGGCGGCCGTTCCGCAGAGACAGTGGTGCCACTGGACGGAGCCTCAAAGTCACACAACGACCCTAACCTCCCTATGACGAGGAAGAGTCCGCTAGGGAAATGACTGCACTCAACAACGGCGTGGCTAGGCGCTTGAGTCGATTGGAGATTCTCTTTGCCGCGCCTAACTTCATCTCGCTTGCGATCTCGCTTTCAAGGCGATCCGATTCGTCAGCAGCGGGCGTTTCCGCCGTTCGAAGCGGCCCTTGTGACCGAACCCGTTGCGCGCCGGCCACGGTAGGAACGGACGGTTCGACCCTGAATGCCGGTCCAAGGTCGGCGTCATCGGCTAGCAAAGCAGCCACCACCCGAAGGGCGGTGATTTCGCGATGCAATCGCTCAACCGCCCTCTCTTTTTTTCGGAGAACTTCGTAAACATCTCGCATATCGCTCCCCCGGGGTTCTCTGCATGAGCAATGCACTGCCCATGCGGTACCCCAAAACCCACAGCTGACCTATGGTTGCAGCGCTGTGTCTAGCATCCTTCGACCGCGTCTGAACGTACCACGGTATACGTCGGGATTCGCAATCAGGTGTTTCCGGTAGATGTCCGGCGGCACACTGTATGCGAGGTTGAGAGATCGAGTTGTGAGGAGTCGGGCGGCCGCTCGAAGGAGCGCAAGTACCGTCTGGCAAGCGAAGCCAGACTATCCTCACAGAGAGCATCGCTCGCGTGCGCAAAACGGTGTCACCTGGCCATCTGTAGGGCGTCCTCGAGACCTTCGACGTAACTCGCCCGTACCGCTTCCTATAGGCAGGACACCTCCTCTGCGCCGGTCCTGCGGAGAACCTCTCTTATCCAATGTGATTGCGTCGCGCCACTGCAGCAGACAAATACGATAATCGCGTCCCGACTCAATCGCTCGCCATAGCGGTCGGCTTCGAGCGGGGGGAGTCCCAGGCCAATGAGCTTGTCGGCACAGGTGGAACCTAGGGTCGCGGGGCAAGGCGCAAGCACCGCCCGCAAGAAGACGCGGGAACTTACGAAGAAGGCCACTCCGGGAATAATCACAGCTCCAAAACGCGAGAGCAATCGCAACAATTCTAACGTCGGCGAAGCCGAGTTCAGCACCCCTGGCGCGCCCTTCGCGTCCCCCACAACCTGCGCCACTCGATGCGTCGGTGGTAGTAGCACGCACACGTCTTCATCGGGACACCCCGCATGGTTGAGATTCTCGATGATTTCGTCGATCCGTGCTTCCCCCGGATAGATGCCGTACGCCGCGGTCGTGCTGAGGATCATAGGACCAAACCTCCGTCAATCCGGCGTCACCAAATGTTTGAATGTTGACGCTTCCGCGAATAGGAGCAAACTTCGCAAACCCATGTTTCCTGGGGCATTCTCGCTGGCGTACGATGCCGCGGTCCATACGGTGTCTTCTGTATGAGAGTTTTTTCCTGCAACGCGTCAAATTTACTCCGGCTGCGTATAGACAACGCGGGACGGGAAGGGAATCAAAGCGGTTGTCCTGATGGCAATGGAGTTGCACCCTCATGCCCCGGGAAAGTCGCTTCCACGATGGAGGTGAAGGGAGGTTCAGAATGAAACGGAGAATATGGAAAATAGCCATGCTAGCCCTGTCCGCAAGTATCACGTCCAGCGTGCTGGCACAAGACACTCAACAGGGAAAGCACGACGGCGGCCAGCCGGGTACCAAGCTGGTGGCTTGGACGCAAGCGCAGAAACCGGAACCGGTACCCTCGCCGCGTCCCGTACCATTGCCGGATCAGCAACCGGAACAACGTCCCGACGCGCAGCAGGGGAACCAGCAGCCGGCCTCGGGACAGGACGGCATGCAGAAACAAAATGCCACACAAATGTTCGCAGGAATAGTCATGAAATCGGGCGAAAAGTACGTGCTCCGGACCGCGGACAATGTTACCTACCAGCTCGACGACCAGGCGCGAGCGAAGAAATATGAAGGCAAGGAGGTCCAGGTGACTGGGAGCCTTGACGAAAGCAGCGGCACGATCCACGTGCAAGACATGAGGGCGGCAGCCTAGCTCCAGGCGTGCCAACTAACAAGGACCCCTCGGAAAGGAGGGGTTTTTCTTGTTTGCTCAAGCCCACCATTCGGTCTCCAAACTAGTAAGACGAGTAAGCGCCTGGCGGAAAGCAAGGCATCGGAAAGAATAAGCGAACAGCCGAGATGGTCGGAGGCGGAGCCGGGCTCGGCACGCTAGTGGGCGCGATCGGGGGGGCGGGAAAGGTGCTGCGATTGGCGCTACAGCCAGCGCCGCGGCCGGCGGGACAAGCTCAAGTCCTCCATGCGACCAACTGGTTAAGGTTCCCGCCGAAACCATTCTGCGTTTTCGATTGGATCGCCCGTTGTCGTTGAACGGTGCACAATCGATTGTCGTGCCCCAGGGCCGACGATGCCCAGAATCCCGCTCCGCCGTGCCCTGGGCCGCGAATCCTAGCGGGACGACCTGGCCTCGCCCGTGCAGGGTCTTCATTGCCCTGGCTCGAGCGGGAGGTGCCTCATTTGCATCGCCGTTGCGCCGGTTGAGCCGCTGACTCTGGTCCAGGAGTTGCAGCGGGCCTCTGGGTCAGATGCATAAGGTTCTCCGGGTCTTGCTCCTTTGCGGCTTGCTCACAAACTCTCTTCCATTCTTGGGTGTCGTCTGGCATGGCCCGCCTTGAGAATGATCCTGCTGACCGCACAGGGCCGACAGAACCTTAGCTCTAAAGAGAACCGCAATCTTTGACGCAATCCGTTGAGTCGCTCGCTTCGCTACCCACGCACCGTTTCCCGGCAATGCTGTTGTGTACCCTTGGGCATTTTGGAAGAACTCCCCTGTCCCTGGTGCCGCGCACTCCCTTCCCCCACCGTCGCGGGGGATTGGACGGCGCCTTGTCAACCGGCGAGGGGTGGAATCCCAGCGGAAGAAAGCCACGGATCGACTCCTTCCGACAATCCGAGCGCACGATTGAATTGAGCTGTGGCCGCGTAACACTCACACGAGAATTGCTCAAGCCGCGATCGCGAAAGCACCCTGAGGTGTCCGCGAGTCAGCTGTAGCATGCCCTCATTCTGGAGCTTTTGAGCAGCGAGTGTGACACTCGGTCTGTCGGTGCCGAGCAAGGTCGCAAGAAAATCATGGGTGCTCCTGATGGTCTCGGACGACAAACGGTCTTGGCACAGCAACAGCCAGCGGGCCAGACGCTTCTCCACGGGATGGATACGGTTGCAAGCGGCCGTCTGGGAAACCAGCATCAGTTGGATCACACAGAACCGCGTGATCGCCTCCCGGAACGTGGGCGAATTTTTGAGGGCAAGACGAAGGCGCCTTGCGGAAATGCGGAGTCCATCGCCCTCGACCTGTACCACCGCGCTATGAACGCTGCGATTGAGACCTCCGAGAAGCCCGATGCCAACCATGCCTTCGCAACCAGCAATACTCACCTCCGAACTCCGCCCTTCGCTCATCATGACCAGTAATGACACTAAGCCACTGTTGGGAAAGATCGCATGGGCGACTTCAGACTCTTGTTCAACTATGGTGGCTCCAACGGACAGGTGCACCGGTTCGAGGTGCGGACGAATGTGCCGAAACTCCGCGTCCGGAACACTGTTGAGAATCCAGTTTCGCACCACTGTGCCGTCTGGACCCGGGTGCTCCCTCGCGTGTTTCGAGAGCGATTCTACGGTAGCCATTTGACCCTCATCGACCTGAGATGGTCTCGACCGCCTGCCCAGGCC
>Ga0137416_10001947_pt1 | contig 10822 bp, 8 predicted proteins | sample CZODoug3_1_1_16f_FD_108282 | JGI IMG/M metagenome (GOLD analysis project Ga0137416, IMG submission 108282) | Vadose zone soil fungal communities from Angelo Coast Range Reserve, California, USA - CZODoug3_1_1_16fungal (Illumina Assembly) | ecosystem: Environmental > Terrestrial > Soil > Vadose...
AACCCATATCAACCGCAAGACTGATTACCTAGATAAGGCGGCAAAAGATTATGTCATCGATACCTCTTCCGGCTCTCGATCTCCGGGCACCGCAACAGCAAAATCCGCTGGAGCAGTATGCGCAGCTCGTCCAATTGCGCAATGCGATGCAGAATGCGCCTTTGCAGCACCAGCAGTTGCAGCAAGAGGTGCAAGCCGGACAGCTTGAGAATCAGCAACGCCAACAGCAAGCGAAGGATCAGCAGGCAATGACCTCTGCCATGCAGCAATGGGATGGCAAGAGCTTCGACGAGCTGGCCCCTCTGGTCATGAAGAGCGGTGGGTCGGCTCAGGCTGTCATGGGATTGAAGCAGAAGGCATTGGAGCAGCGGAAACAGGCTTCAGAAATTGCCAAAAGCGATGCAGAAACAGGTTCAAGCAATGTTGCGACACTGCTTAAGAAGAATGACTTGGTTTCCGGTGCTCTTTCGACGGTAATGCAGGCACCGGACGATCAGCTCCCGCAGGCATTGATGGCTACTACCCAACAGCTTGCCCAGCAAGGCTTGCTTGATCCTCAGCATACCCATATGGCTCAACAGATTGCCCAGAGTGGCGATCCGAACAAGATTCGGCAGAGTCTCGATACCTTCCGCAAGGGCATGATGTCCTATTCCCAGCTTTTAGATGAGGAGCAAAAGAAGGCGCAAACCGAAGAAACCAAGGCTACCACTCAAAAGACGAAGGCTGAGATGGAGTTTGGCGGAAATCAGGCGATGGCCGACTCCAAATACCGTTTTATCCAGCAAAAGGCTGCGGCTGGACAGAAATTGCAGCCCGATGAGCAGACATTTGTCAGAGCTTATGAAAAGCAGAAGCTTTTGGTGCCACAGGCTACGGCTCAGGTGCGCATTGAGGGTATGCAGCAATCCCGCGAATATCCTGTATTCGACAATCAGACCCATACGACACTTATGCTGAACGCTGCCGACATCAATGCAGCGAACCGGGCACAGCCTGGCCGCTATAGTGCGCCTGGATATACGCCGGAAGCGCTTGGGCAGAAGGGTTCGACCGAGTACTTTACAAAGGGCAAGGGCGGCCAGCAGCTTACGGCCTTCAATACGGCCATGCAGCATCTCGATACCCTCGATAAGCTTTCGGGCGACCTCCACAATACCAATGTTCAAATCGTGAATAAAGCTGCTAATGCAATTGCCCAGCAATTTGGCGATCCTTCGATCACTAATTTCTCAGCAGCGAAGAATGCAATGGCTGGCGAAGTTGCGGCGGCGCTCAAGACTTCCGGCGCAACGGATGAGGAGATCAAGAAGGTAGATAGTACCTTCAGCTCGGCTCAGACGCCAAGCCAATTGAAGGGGGCTATCAGTACCTATCGCAGCCTACTTGGGTCGAAGGCGCATAATCTGAAACAGCAATATGAATCCGGGATGCAGGGTAAGCCTAACTTCCAGCCGGAAACATCTGCCGATCCATTCGCCCAATTCGGAGGGAAGGCTCACTAATGGCTACTCCGGTAATCATGTTCGCGCCCGATGGTTCGACAGGGGAAATCCCCTTCGATAAGGTAGCGGCAGCTCAGCAGGCTGGCTTTAAGCGAGCCATGACAATGGTCTCGCCTGATGGAAAAAGCTCGGGATTCGTGCCGGAAGATCGCGTCAACGATGCGGCAAAATCCGGTTTCCGATTTGGAAATGTCGATAAAGATCAGCCGTCGAATGCAAGTCTGTACAAGCAAGCCCTTCTCAATCCTGTAGGCTCTGGCGCTCATGAGCAGGGATTTCTTGGCGGTCTAGAACAAATTGGCGGACGCGCCATGCAAGCAATGGCCGCTCCTATTCTTCATCCCATCGATACTGCTGTGAGCATGGCAAAGACGCTTGGAACTTCGCCTACTGATCCAAATAATCCTCTTTTTCAACGGTTAGTTCAAGGTGGAGAAGAATGGAAAAAAGACCGTGCTCTTGCGCTCGAAAATGCCGCTGGAGATGTGGCGGGAGCAGTCGAAGGCGGACGGATAATGGGGGCCGGGCTTCAAAAGGCTATTCCCCCTGCCTTGAAGGTTGCAGGCCGTACAGCGCTCCTTGGGAAGACTCCGCAAGCTGCTTATGAGAGCGCGTTGAAGCCTTCGACTACATTATCTCCTTCTGTGCGCGAAGCTATGGCTCAGACTGGATTGAAGGAAGGCATCCCAGTATCGAAGGGTGGCCTTGAGAAGATTGGTGATCTTATCGAAAATTACAATCAAAAAATTGCCGATACCATCAATAAAGACCCAAATAGGCCTATTGATCCCAATGCGGTAGCAACTCGATCCGGCGATACCGTAAACCGATTTAGTAATCAGGTAAATGCAACTACCGATCTCAATGCAATTGAAGCATCCAGACAGCAGTTTCTTCAGGAACAGGGAGCCACTGCCCCCCGGCCAACTGGATTGTTAAATGCTCAGGGACAGCCAATTATGTCGCAAGGTACTCCTGCTCCTCCGATGGGCGCAGCTACGGCCCAAGCAATGAAACAAGGCACATACCGCGTGCTTAGAGGAAAATTCGGAGAACAGGGAAGCGCAGCGGTTGAGGCTCAGAAGGATTTAGCTCGTGGGCTGAAAGAGGAGCTTGCGACCCAGTTCCCGGAGATAAATGAGCTAAATGCTAGCGAATCGAAGCTTCTTACTCTTCAGCCAGCCTTGGAGCGCGCCGTAAACCGTATCTCGAATCATCAGGCAATCGGTATCGGTACCCCAATTGCCGGAGCTGCGACCAAGGCGGTTACGGGAAGCGGAGCCGCGGGGGCAGTCATGGCTACGCTTAAGGCAGTTTTAGACAATCCAGCGATCAAGTCGAAGTTGGCAATTGCAGTAAGCAAAGGCGGTAAGATGCCATACGCTACTGCGGCTGCGAAGGTTGCGGCATATTCATCAGCGCTTGGGTCTGTTGTTCAATCTCCAGGTTCCAGCGGTCAATCTTTCGCTGAAAATGCGCAGCCCTAGCCCGTGAATACCAGCTATCCTGCTCCGCGTGGTATTTGACCATCGATTGCCAATGGCTTTTTGTATTGAGATCGTCCCATATGGAAATGGCGAAATTGATGATGCCGCCAAGTATCCAAAATCCTATAAAACCGCAAATCACTGTAAGAATCATGCCCAAAGTCTCTCACCAATCGAAGGACATATCAAGATGACCAAATGGCTAATTCGGGTTATGGCGCTGTTCTGCGCATCTATGGCGAGCGCTCAAAGCGCACAGCCAATCCTTCAGCCCTACCAGCATTTCGTGGATGGAAGCGGCTCTCCATGCGCGGGGTGCTCGCTTTACAGCTATCAGGCAGGCACAACAACGCCGCTGGCGACCTATACGGATGCTTCAGGCACCAGCCAGAACACCAATCCAATCATTCTTGATACTTCCGGCGCAGCGAGCATCTGGGTAGGAACCAACTCTTACAAGTTTGCCTTGCTCGATACATTGGGCACTACTCTATGGACTGCCGACCAGGTAATAGCTCCGCTGCCTGGGACCGATTCGTTCCTGCCGCTTACTGGCGGCACGCTGACAGGCTCGTTGACAGCGCCTTACTACCAGTTTACTTCGGCTGCCAATACATGCACTGCTGGACAGTACATCTCTGGCTGGAATGCAAGTGGTTGGATATGCACAGTACCACCAGCGGCAGGCACGGCGGGCGGCGATCTTTCAGGCACATATCCCAATCCAACCGTGGCGAAGGTAAATGGCGGCGCAATACCTGTCAGCGCCACAGTGGCCGGAACGAATTCCAGCGGCCAGATCATCGCTCAGACCGGGACGATCGCGAATGCTACTTCAGGCAATGCGGCTACTGCTACTGCGCTTGCAGCGGTTCCGGCTCAATGTACTGGAGGCCAGTTTGCAACTGGAATCACAGCGAGCGGTACAGCAAATTGCGCTACGGTTGCAGGCGCTTCCTCGATTGCCACTCCGGGATATACGACTCTTCCGAACGGGATCATAATTGAATGGGGCAATACAGGAACAATTGCGGATGGCGGTTCAGGAACTGCCTTTTCGTTCCCGCTGGCATTCCCTCATGCAGTCTTTACCGTGACGGCAAGCGCTGATTTCGCAAGTGGCGCATCAAGAATTGTCTCTGTAAGGGTCATAAGCACAAGCTCATTTACCTTGCAGTCCGATGGCAGTGGCGATGGGGCACGATGGATTGCGGTGGGGTGGTAAATGACTGAAACCATTGTTGCCTCTAATAGCATCGTCACTCAGACGGCAGATTTGCCAGATACCGCCTTATATACGCCTTCCGCAGATGGACTATTTTTCATCAGAGCCTATATCGAAAATCATGGTGGATGGATTGCAACTACGTTGAGCTATACGGATGATTTTGGCCCCCAATCTATATCGCACAATGGTTTGTGGTCAGCCGCATTGCTTATCCGAGCACGTCAGACAATGGATATTTCTATTTCGGCGAAGGTAACATCTGGAATGCCAACCTACAGCATTTACACCGTAATCAGCCAAATTTCCTAGGAGAAAAGTGAAAAAACTCATCCTGCTTTTATTGCTTTCTCCGCTTGCGGCTGCCCAAATACCAGCGCGGTATGACCTTCCTACGGTCACAACGACTTCTAACCCTGTCCCGCCCGGCTCACTCCCAAATGTGCTTGCCGTCACCAATGCAAATGTATCGGTCTGCGGCTTCCCTGCCGCCATCACCGCAGGCGTTTGCACCAATAAGATCATCACCTATACCGACTCCTCTCTGAGCACTCCTTGCCCATCTACAGCGCCATTGACGGCACCTGGAAGCACTGCATGTATCTCGACGACTGGATTGCAGGGGACATTTGGATTTTGGTATAACGCCGCCACTCAGACGCACATAACTTACACTGTTAAGGCCTCATGGGGAACCTTTGGACCTTATGACATCCTCCAATCCGGCACAGGGGGAAATTCTGCTCCCAAGGTAGTCTATGCGGCAACGGAAACTGGCGCGGATGCCGGACAGAAGATTGCCAATGCCATCACCGCCGCTGGGGCTGGTGGTTTAGTCGTCACGCGCGGCCTGAATGGGAACATCGTTTCGCAGATTATCCTTCCGGCCACGACTGCCCTTGATTGCTCCGGGTCCACCTTTACGATGACTGGGCAAGATCAGGGCCAAACAGCAGGCGTTATTGATATCCAAGGCGATAACAGCTCGATTTTTGGGGGAACGCAAGGCGATGTTTGCAGCTTCAAGCGTGGCGATGGAACGAATATCCAAACTCTCATCTATGTACGCCAGCCCTCGAAATATATCTCGCTGCATGACCTTTATTTCGATGGAAACCGAACACATCAGACCTGCCCCGAGCTTACCTGCTTCTATGCCGAAGTAAAAAGCGATCCTACCGGAGCATCCACAGGCGATATCCGCATGTGGAATGTGGTATTTGAGCATGGGATGAGCCGTCCTTTTGACTTTCGCTCAGTCAATAATCTTTGGGTCCATAACTTCAAGGTAGAAGACTGCGATACAGTAAACCCTAACTATGGATGCGAAGCGGGATCGATTGATGAAGGTGGTGTTTTTGCGCCCGGCATAGGAGGAAACTCTATTGCCAATGGCGGCACAGGATATCCGACCAATGGTACTGCTGTATTAACTTATTCTGCACCCCATGCAGGCGGCATACAGGCCACAGGAACACCTATTATCGCGAATGGCGTGCCGAACAATTTGACCCTGCTGACCACAGCGCACGATTTCAATGGACCGCCGTGGATCAAGATTACCGACGCTACTGGAAAGAACACAACTGCATCAGCAACCATTTCGGGTCAGGGTACTTCGGTTACGACTCAGAATGGCGGTTCATTTACAGGCTCTCCTGCTGGGACTTTGACTTGGAATAATCAGCCCGGCACAGGCGCAACACTTATTGGGGTTTATAGCGGTGGCGGACTTACTTCATGCTCATTTACTGGTGGTACAGGATACATCTCTGGTTATGTGACAGGCACGCCAACTTCGGCAACGGGTACAGGGGCTTTCGTTGTGCTCACGGTCGGCCCTGGTGGTGTAGGGGCCGGATGCAGTGTGAGGAATGCTGGCGAGAACTATGCCAATACCGACACGCTTGTTCTGACACAGTTAGGCGGCACAGGAGCTACTTGCCCAGCGCAGTTTGCCGCTGGCGCGCTTACCGGATGCCAGACGGGAACTCTTGTAGGCGGCGATGGCTATTTCGCATCGCAGACTACCTATCAGCTTAATCTGACTTCCGGCACGCAGGTAACTGCCCCGCAGTTGACCCTGGTTGTAACTTTCTATGTCCAGAAGATTCAATTCACGAATGTGACGTCTAGCTATACCGCGCCAACTTGCACAATGGGCGGTGGCGGCTCGATTACCATTCCGCCTGCTACCTGTTCGGTTGGAATTGGAAACGGCGTGTGGATTGGCACCACGATGACGAACAAGGGCACTGGATATTACGTGGCTGGCGATCCTGCTCCTACTGTCGCGCTGAGCGGAACAGGTGGTTCAGGGGCAAGCGGCGTACCGCAACAACAGGTAATCCTCAATCCGACTACGAATGTCTTTGTCTCAGATGGCCTGATTTCCGATTACTCTGACTCATTTGCGACGGGTAGATGCGTGAACTGCCACTTGTCGCGCATGACATTGCTAGGACGTCCATACTGGGGTAAGACACCGCGTGCTACGGCAGGCGGCATCGATATGGCCGACTGCATAAGCTGCGATGCGGACCAGATCGTTATCAAGGGCGCAAATGGCCCCCAGTTCGGCTTCATCGGCTTCGACATTGTAGGCGTTACTACGGTTATGCCGCAGCACAACCAACTGAGCAACTTCGAGTTCGATCCTACGGCAGTAGCTCCCGGAGTGACGCCGCAGGATATCTCTGGCTTCGATCAGCTATTAGAAGTAGGCGCAAGCAGCCAGCCAGCTACCTGTAAGGATGTCAGCGTAAGCCATGGCCATATGGTCGGCGTGCGCATGCTTATCAGCAACTGCGATCATGTCACTGTGGACAACGTGCAATTCACAAACATCAACCCGATTCAGGGCATACATTCTGCCATCGATTTGCATCCATTCTCATTCATCCCGCAAGTTCTGCAGTCGATAGACATCCACAACAACAAATTCTCGACGACCGATGCCAGCATCACTTCGGCGGTGCTCTACGAATCGGCCTTGACCGGGAATTTCCCCTTCACACAGCAAGGAAATATCTACGAGAATGGCATTACTGACTATCTCGATCCGGGCGGGATCATGGGGGCCTCAGTCGATTACCAGAACATGACCATCAAACAGTCCACTGGCTATGCTGCGATTCCCAAATACCGTATCCGCTGCGCCAGTGGCACGCAGGGAACTCCGGGCAGGCTTACTAACGGCTCGCTCTGCGGCCCGATCTCCTTTGAAGTCTACGATGCAGCCGGGCAAGGATTCACGAACGCCGATGGCTTCATCACTGGCGTAGATATCGTGGCTCAGCAAATATCAACTCCCTCTGGGGGCCAAGTATCTGTCGCTGGGAATCTACGCGCGCAGAATGCAGCTGGCGGTGGCGGCATGGTGAGTGAGCTGACCTGGGAGCCTAATGCCGTGATCTCGAATGTCCCGCATTATTTCCTGGCCGGAATTACTTTGGGTACTTCCGGTCCAAGCTGGACATTTGGAGCTTCTGCGCCAACTCCGCCATGCGTGAGCGGGTCGCTTTATTCGAATACTGGCGGTGCTCCTAATACGCTTTATGTTTGTCAATCTTCTGCCTGGGTAGGTAAATGAAAAAAATCATCTATTTTCTTGCTTTCATCGTCGGCTTGCTGAATTGCCATGCGCAAGTTTATTATCCGCCCCAGATAATTACTTCTCCATCGGCTCCCAGCGGCGCGTGCTCTGCTAACCTGCCCATTCGATTAGTGACTCCATCCGGCACGCTATATAGCTGCCAGAGCGGTACGTGGGGCCAGATTGCAGGCGGTGGTGGTGGAAGTGGCACTGTAACGAGCGTAGTCGATGGGTCCGGCCTGTTCAGCGTCGCCAATCCCACAACGGTTCCGACATTTACCTACAATTCCGTGCCCGCAAACACTATATTGGCTGGCCCAACTTCCGGCGGAAATGCAGCGCCATTCTTCCGCGTGCTTGGGGCATCCGATCTCCCTTCCACTACCTTGTCAGCGGCAGGCACGCCTACAGTTGGCGCGGTAACGAAATGGGTGACAAGCAACACGATCGGCAATAGCAATCTGAATGAAACTACTGGTACTTCTGTGCTTGCTGGAAGCGGCACAGGTGGGATTGCCAATGCCACTACTCCGCAGATGAATTCGGCTCTTAACCTCTCACAGGGTTATAACTACGGGATTCTTTACGGATTCGGCGACAGCACCATAGCCTGTCCCAATGGCTCGGGTCCTTCTACCCCTGCTAACTGCGAATTCTCCCTCTTGGCTGCTGACAGCTTAGGGCAGGCAATCGACTATGGCGTGTCGGGCTTTTACATGTCCAACGTGGGAGACAATCTCTATACCTACTTCGTTCCCGGCGCGGCATCTCCAAATCGTATTCCAAAGATAGTGATGAAAGGCGGCATCAACGATGCCAATTTTGTTGGCAATACGACTGGAGGGATCAACAACTACACCAATGCGCTGAACGCCATACTTTACTATGTTGGCTTACCTCCGGCGAGCCGCATACAGGCTAGCGCATGCACGGCTGCCGGATCATGGGTTAATCCCACTATCGGCCCGGCAATGAATGCGGCTGCATTGAATTATGCGACTCTGCAAAACACCACTAATGGAAGCACACTAACATGCACGATTGCGACGACTACGGCGCAGACCAAAATCGGTATTGTTTACGTGGCTGGCAATACCAGCGCTGGTACGTTTACGGCAACCGTAGACGGAACGCCGGTGAATGATGTCTGCAATGCCAGCACAACATTCAACAATTTTGGATGTAACGGACAAACTCTTCCCGACTCGCGTGGCGAAGTGATGAGACAGGAATATACCGTGAGCCCCGCCACTTCGCACGTGGTTGTGTTCACGGTAAGCTCTACAACTGCCGCAGGGAACATTGTAGCGATCAAGGGTATCGATGCCCCGCCTTCGGCTGTCTTTGTGAATCCACCATCCTACGTCATCATGGAAGGCGTGCTGCGGCAATTTGCCGATGCGCTTTCAGCTGCCACTGCGGCATATAACACTGCTGCTGTAAATATGGTGAACACGGCGATCGCAGATCACCTAAACGTGATCTTTGCCGATATGCGCACTGGGACTCCTGGGGTCAACACGTCAACCGACATGGCCAACGGAGCGGCAAATTCCGGATGCCCCGGAGGAAATCAGCCACTGCATCCGAACGATTGCGGATATTGGCACGAAGTTCAGACTGTAGAAAACTCGGCGTCAACCGCCGGATGGAACATTTTCTATCCAAATCTTGCAGGAAAGGGCGCGAGTTCCGCGCAATATCAGAATCTTCAGCCCTCGGGACCGATCATCAATAGTCCTATGGTGGCCAACCCCGTGGCATCGGGATTCGCAAACTGGTGGCAGATTTATGGGGTGGGAATCGGCAATCCAGCGGCTACAAGCATCGTTCCCGGCATTCTCTTCAACAATAACGGGAGTAACAGCTTTCAAGGGGCGGCGGCGGCATATGACAATGATCATGCCGTCATAGTGGACGCCTTAGTAACATCCGGAGCGGCGGCAGTTCTTAACTGCCCCACGTTCACCAACTACACATCCTGCCATGCTTCGGCTTACTGGGATGTGAGCGGCAATCAGATAACGCGAGGCGCTGAGACTGCCACAGCATTTACTTCGAACATCGCCACAGGCACAGCGCCGTTGGCAGTAACCTCGACCACTCCGGTAGCGAATCTCACAGTTTCGAATCATCCCACTTCTGTATATTGTGGAATTACAGGCACATGCTCGAATACGGTGCGCACTGGAGCCAAGATCGTTACTGGAGTATCCGCTGCGCTTCCGGGAGTTGCCAGTCCTACTTACAATCAAACCACTGTTACTCTTTCGGCAGCTTCGGCGTTTTCCGACACTACATATGAGTGTCAATTTGCGTCGCACAATAACACTCCGAACGGAACGACGAATGCTACATCGCTTTATCTGAATAAAGTGACGGGAAGTCAGTTTATCATTATTGCGTTACCACTCATTGCAACTGACCCGATAGGTTTTACTTGTACAGGAAATTGATTGATTCACTTGCTCTACTATCTCCAGGCGTTCTCAAATTGAGGGAGAGAGGAAACCAAATCGATGACAGAACCTGAGACCCCAGTCGTCCGATTAGAAAGAAGAGTAGACAATATGGAGCGCACGCTTTTTGGGGAGTTTGGCCAGGGCGGCATCATCCGCAAGTTCGACGAATACTTCACGTGGTCAAAGACTCGCGATGAAGAGAAGAAGATATACGAGGCCCGGATCGAACATCAGCAGCAGCAAGTCCTCACTGAAGTGAGGGAGATGCGGGAACGGAAAATACTTTGGATGGCCGTGATCACTGTTATTTGCACAGTCGTCCTTACCATCCTGGGAGTCATCACTTACGAAAACACTTCTCACCACACGTTGCTAGAACATATAATGAGTCAGTCCCAGCTCGAACGCGCTGCGCAACAATTTGATGCAACCGTAAAATAAAGGAGAAATATGAGCGACCCAGGACCTCCGCACCCACAGCCCCCGCAACCACCGCCCCAGACACCAGCCAACCGCTTAGTTGTCGTCCCTCTCGCAGTTGAGCTGCG
>Ga0137416_10001948_pt1 | contig 10818 bp, 12 predicted proteins | sample CZODoug3_1_1_16f_FD_108282 | JGI IMG/M metagenome (GOLD analysis project Ga0137416, IMG submission 108282) | Vadose zone soil fungal communities from Angelo Coast Range Reserve, California, USA - CZODoug3_1_1_16fungal (Illumina Assembly) | ecosystem: Environmental > Terrestrial > Soil > Vadose...
ACGCTCGTGCGCTTCGACCAGCCTTTGCCTCAATTCGATAGGATGGGCTTCTGCCATGCCGAGGTTAGATCAAACCCTGATCCGAGACGCAACCATGCTCAGCTCAGCTGAGCAGTGGGGTTAAGAGGAGGAAAAGGTGCTGAAAGAAGCCATGAAGGGTGCGGCGATCGCTGCCGCGGTCGCCACCATGCTCGCCTCGGGTGCGAGGGCCGGGGACGAACTCAAGAAGGGCGCAAAGTCCGAGATCAAGTGCGCCGGGGTCAACAGCTGCAAGGGCACTGGCAGCTGTTCGAGCAAGGACAACAGCTGCAGCGGCCAGAACGGCTGCAAGGGCAAGGGATGGATCCACACCGCCAGCGAGAAGGAATGCAAGGACAAGGGCGGCACCGTGCTCGCCTCGAAGTGATCGGGCGAGCGGTCCTGCTGGCGGCCGCGCTCGGCTGTACTGCGCGCGCCGCCGCGCCCGCTGTTTCGGCCGAAGAGAACCCGGCCGCGCCGGGGCTCTCTCCATCGAGCGCCCTGGCGAAGAGGCTCTCGGCGGCGCTCGCCGCCAAGGGACCTGACTTCCGTCCCAACACGCATCACCTCGACGCGCGCGGCCGGCCGCTCTTCACCAATCGGCTCATCCTCGAGACCAGCCCCTATCTCCTGCAGCACGCGAACAACCCCGTCAGCTGGTACGCGTGGGGCGACGAGCCGTTCGAGCGCGCGCGGCGCGAGAAGAAGCCCGTGCTTCTCAGCATCGGTTACTCGACCTGCCACTGGTGTCACGTGATGGAGCGCGAGTCGTTCGAGGACCTCGAGATCGCGCGCTACATGAACGAGAACTACGTCGCCATCAAGGTCGACCGCGAGGAGCGTCCCGACATCGACGACGTCTACATGGCGGCGGTCGAGCTGCTCACGGGCGGCGGCGGCTGGCCGATGACGACGGTGCTCACGCCGGATAGGCAACCGTTCTTCGGCGGCACCTACTTCCCGCGGCGGCAGTTTCTCGACGTGCTCCAGCAGCTGCGGCGCGTCTACGATCAGGATCCGCAGCGCATCGATAAAGTAGCAACGCAGCTCACGCGTGCCGTGCAGGAGAGCGCGCAGCCGGCGCGGCCCGAGAAGGTGCCCGGTCCGGAGGCGATCCGATCCGCGGTTGAGCGGCTCGCGGGATCGTACGACTCGGCGCACGGAGGCTTCGGCGGCGCGCCGAAATTCCCCACGCCGGTGAACCTCACGCTCCTCGGGCGCTATTACCGCCGCACCGGCGACGCGCAGGCGCTGAAGATGCTCGAGCATACGCTCGAGGAGATGTCGAAAGGCGGCATCTATGATCAGCTCGGCGGCGGCTTCCACCGCTACTCGACCGACCCGCAGTGGCTGAAGCCGCACTTCGAGAAGATGCTCCACGACAACGCGCAGCTCACCATCGCCTACCTCGATGGCTGGCAGCTCACCGGGCGAGCGGACTTCGCGCAAGTTGCTCGCGAGACGCTGGACTATGTCGCGCGGGACATGACCGATCCGCGCGGCGGCTTCTTCTCCGCGAGCGATGCCGACAGTCCAGGGCCGGGCGGTGAGGAGATCGAGGGCTATTACTTCACCTGGACGCCGGGCGAGATCGAAGCGGTGCTCGGGACGGAGCGTGCTGCGCTGGTGGAAGCGACCTACGGCGTGACCAGGCGCGGCGATCTGGAGGGCCGCAGCATCCTGCGCAGGGTGAAACCGGTGGACGGCGCTGCACTGGAGAGCGCGCGCAGGGAGCTGCTCGCCGCGCGCAGCAAGCGTGCGCCGCCCCCGATCGATCGCAAGATCGTCACCGGCTGGAACGGCCTGATGATCTCCGCTTTCGCGCGCGCGGGTTTCGCGCTCGGCGAGCCACGCTACAGTAAGCAGGCGGTGCGAGCGGCGGAGTTCCTGCTCGGAAGCGTCAAGGCGGGCGAGCAGTTCAAGCGCAGCTGGAAGGACGGCAAGGCGCAGGAGGATGGCTTTCTCGACGACTACGCTGCACTGGCGCAGGGGCTCATCGATCTGTATGAAGCAACCGCCGACTCGCGCTGGCTGACGGAATCGATCGCGCTCCAGCGCGCTCTCGATGCGCGCTTTAGAGATGCTTCTGGCGGCTACTTCCTCACGCCCGAGGGCAAGCAGGGGCTTCTCGCGCGCGAGAAGGCGGCCTACGACGGCGTGATTCCGACCGGCAACTCGATCGCCGCGCTCAACCTGCTGCGGCTCTCGGAGCTCACGGGGAACGAGGGGTTCCGCAAGCGCGCCCTGGAGATTCTGGCCGCGTTCGCATCGCGCATCCAGGCCATGCCGGCGCTGCTCGGCGCGCTCGACTGGTCGCTCGATCAGCCGCTCGAGGTCGTCGTGGTCCGGCCGCGCGACGACCCAGGCGAGCCGCTCTTGCAAGTCCTGCGGCGTGCCTATCTGCCCGACGCGGTTCGCGCGATCGCCGCGGAGGGCAAGGACCTCGACGCGCAGGTGCGCACGGTGCCGCTCCTGGAGTCGAAGCGCGCGCTCAAAGGCAGGACGACGGCCTACGTCTGCCGCAAGCGGGTCTGCGATCTGCCGACGGCCGACCCGGCAGCCTTCGCGCGGCAGCTCGCGCGGGCCGAGCCTCTCTTCGCCGATCACAGCCCCGCTCCGCTCAAGGTGCCATGAGGTGATGTCCGGCGCTCGTGATCGAGGCGCGTATCTTTTCGAGGCCGCGGCGCTCCCGACGCTCTCGGGGGTGCTCTATTTCCTCTCGTACATCGGCTTCGGCATCTGGCCGCTCGCCTTCGTCTGTTTCCTCCCGCTCCTCTGGTCGCTGCGCGATGCAACGCCGCGCCAGGCGCTCGGGCGCGGCGCGTGGATGGGCTTCGTCGCGCACCTCGGCGGGTACACGTGGATCATGCACCTGTTGCGCGTGTTCGCATTCGCGTCCTGGCCGGTCGCATTCCTCGGGTATCTGCTTCTCTGCGCAGTCCAGGGGTTCCTTTTCGGGGTGTTCGCTCTCGCGTTGCGGTGGGCGTGGACGCTAACCGGCTGGCGGCTCGCGGCGCTTCTGCCGCTAGTCCTCTGCGCAACTGAGTACACCTATCCACTCCTCTTCCAGAGCTATACGGGAGCGGCGCTCCTCCCGCTCCTTGCCACGGTGCAGATCGCGGATCTCGGCGGCGCGCTGCTCCTCACCGCATTGCAGGCCCTGGTCAACGGCGCCGCGGCCGACGCGCTCTTCGCCCTGACGATCCGCCAGCTGCTTCCCGTCCGCCCGCTTCTCGCCGCAGGTCTGGCCGTTCTGGTCTCGACGGTCTACGGCTCCTGGCGAATCGAGCGCATGCGCGCGCTCGAAAAGGCGGCGCCCATGCGCATCGTCGGCCTCGTGCAGCCGAACGTTGGCGGGATCGAGCTGCACAGAAATCCGTACGCCTCGGTCAGCGCGCTGTGGAGCGAGACGCGAGAGCTGCAGGGCCGCGGCGCCGATCTGGTGATCTGGCCCGAGGTCAGCTTCAACCTCTGGCCGGTGCGCGCGACCGACGACGGGCGCGCGATCCAGGGTGGCGTGCCGGTCTCTGTCATCGCCGGCGTCGAGCGCACGGAAGGGAAGAGCTTGTGGAACAGCGCGATTTCAATCTCGTCCGATGGGCGGATCGGCGATCACTTCGACAAGATCCAGCTTCTGGCCTTCGGCGAGTACATGCCGCTCGGCGATGTGTTCCCGTGCTCTACGAGTGGTCGCCGTTCGCCTCGCACCTCACGCCCGGCACGAGCACGGCCCCGCTGCGCGCGAGCGGGTACCGGTTCGCGACATTCATCTGCTACGAGGACATCCTGCCGCGCATCGTGCGGCGGATCGTGGATGACCATGGCGAGGGGCGCGCGAACGCTTTGGTCAACCTGACCAATGATTCATGGTACGGCGCCGGGCACGAGCAGGAGCAGCACTTGATGCTCGCCGGGATAAGATCAATCGAGCACCGCCGCTGGCTCCTGCGCAGCACATCGACGGGGATCAGCGCATTCGTTGATGCGACGGGCCGGATCGTGCAGCGCATCCCGGCCGACACGCGCGGTGTCGCGCTCGCAAAGGTCCCGATGCTCAGGGGCACGACGCCATACGAAGTCCTGGGCGACTGGCCTGGCTTCGTTTCTTGTGTCGTGCTGGCAGCGCTCGCCATTCGCGAGCTGGCGCGACGGCGCAGCACCGTCTGGAAGGCGTCCGGGCAGCGCTGAAAGGGTCGGTGCCCGGACGTCAAGGGTTGCGGCCGCCGTTTGCCTCTCCCGGGTTATTTGATCCAGGCAAAGCGGAACGATTGCTTTGGTGCGCCGACTCGCTCACGTCGAATTTCTCCACAGACGATATGGTCAAGACTCCTCATCAGCAGCACGTCGGGCCGACGCCATCCTGGCCTTGACCGCCGCCTCGTCTCTGTTAGGAGAGTCGAGCAGCGAGGCGAACGTGAAGCTCGTCTACCTGGCCCGCAACCCGCTCGACGCCCAAGTGGTCAGGGGCGCGTTAGAGAGCAGGGGCATCGAAACCCAGGTCCGCGGCGAGAGCCTGTGGGGCGTTCGCGGCGAGCTACCCGTCTCCGCGGACACGGTGCCGTCAGTCTGGGTGTCCGATGTGGACGAGGAAGCAGCGCTCAAGCTCATCGCCAGACGGAGGCTGTCGCTGGCCGCGCTCGCCCCCTGGGTCTGCTCCCGCTGCGGCGAGGAGATCGAGGGCCAGTTCGACTCCTGCTGGCGCTGCGCCGGCGCCAGCTCGTAGCTTCGCCGTCTGCGGCAGGCGAACTGCGCCTCTGCCTTGTCCATGCTGACGCTCCCAGGGCAAGCATAACGCGGGTGTCCGACAGCTCATGACCTTCGGAATGTACGCCTTTCTCTCGCCTTCCCGCTCGACCTAGTGACCGCGTGGCCGGGCCACTTGGCGGCGCCCCGACGCGTCCCACCGCGGCTTCGGCAGCGCCGCGCCCCCTTGCGCGCCGCGCTGCGTGGCTACTGCGGCGCTGGCACAATTCGACCGCGACGTGCACTCGTGCGGCTGGGCGGTTGCGAAGTCACGGAAGGTGCTGCCCAGGGGCGGAATCGAACCACCGACACGGGGATTTTCAGCCAGACGCCCAGCTGCGCGGCCACCTCCTTGATCGAAAGGAGCGGCTCAAGCGGCAGCTCAAGGCCGGGCGCTTTCTCGCTGGTGACACCGGGGCGACAAATCTTGCTTCGCAAGTCGTCGCACGACGTGGATTGAGTGTCCTGGAACGCAGACCGATCTTCCGGAGTTCCAGGGCTTGCGATGCCAGGAAGAGCCGTCTCACGAGGGGAAAACCCCTCGATAGCGGTTCGGGACCAGGGGGTCGCAGGTTCAAATCCTGTCTCCCCGACCAAGTATCCAGGCGGAATTGCAAAGGAAATTTCCGCAGCGAATCTTGCTGCTGCGCGGCACTGAGGATTTTGGACCCCAGTTGGACCACGACCTGATAGCGGGAGCGTGTTTCCGCGGACAGTGCCGCTCTTGCGAAGGCGCGCGGACCCACGGCCGCTTGCGCCCGAAACCAGGTGCCCCTGGGTCCACGAGGCACCGATACCGTGCTGGACCTTCTTCAAGGACCTGTAGACTCTGGCTGCGGCGGAGGACGCGGCAATGCGGCTCACGGTGGTCCAGGAGGATGGGACCTACAAGTGCGCGAAGTGCGGGCACATCATGCATGTCAAGAAGGGGCAGCTCCTGCCGCCCTGCACACGCTGCGGCGGGGCGATGGAGAAGTACGAGGGCCCCGAGCCCGCGGAACCGGCCTGCGAGTAGAACGCTCCAGCGCCTCGCCTTCGTGAGCCGGCCTGATCGACGCACGCTTCGGCGACCTGGGCGAACCCGGCCGCCGGGCGAAATGTCATCGACGGGGGCGTCCCCCGGGCCTTGAGCGGAAACCTGCGGCCGTCTATGCTTCGCAATGGCCCGCCATCTCTCCCCAAACCACCCGCAACAAGGAGGATGTCATGGCCGTCCAAGCGTTCGTGCTGTGCAATACCAGGCCCGGTACCGGATTCAACGTTCTCCGAAAAGTGAAGGAAATTCCGGGCGTCAAATCAGCCTATGCCTGCTGGGGGCGCCCGGACATCTTCACTTTCTGCGAAGCGAAAGGTCTGCGCGAGCTGACGAGCCTCGTGTTCGACGGTATCCAGCGCATCGACGGCATCGAGGCGAGCGAGACGCACATCGTCGCGGAAGACGTGTAGCGCTCAAGTCGTCGCATCAGTAGACGCTCTGCGCCGCATCGGTCAGCCCGAGATCGTTGCACTGAACTGCTCGCGTCTTGACTTGCCGCGCCCGCAAGAGCAGGCAGCAGCACGTCTGCGTGCGCCCCTCCGGACAGGGCGAGCCCTACAGGAGGTTCCCAGTCATGCGATCACTCGGCTTGCTCTTTGTTGTTCTTCTGGCGCCGACGCCCAAGGCGTGGGCTTGGGACAGAGGCCAAGTGGAAATCTTCGCGGTGCTGCCCGCTGGCTCGTCTGGCCCGGAGGGGATCGAGGTGGGTCCCGACGGGAAGGTCTACGTGACCACTTTCGGCTTCACCTCGAGCGGAGCCGCTTCCGGAGAAGGTCAGCTCTTCGTCTTCGATGTGGGAGGCAGGCTGCTGCGCAAGAGCCTGGAGCAGATCACCCAGGAGCTAGAGGACACGGCAGCGCAGCACGGCGCGCCGGTCGTTTCACCCGGATCCTCCGGATGAGAAGTCTCCACTCATCGTCCTGGTTCGCGGCGTTGCTCAACGCGCCGCGGCGAAGCCCGACGCAGAAGCGATGGGGCATTAGAATTGTCTTCCCAGAGCCGTTCGGTGGGGAGGCGCCCATGCTCCGCATACCGATCTGCGCCCTCATGCTATTCGCCTGTGCAGCCCCATCGAGGACCGTGACTCGCGACGTGGCCGATTGTGTCTTCATCGGACTGATCGAACGCGGCCCGCGCGCCGACATCGTTTCCGAGACCGAGACGATGGGGCCCGCGCGGATCATCTGGTTCCACCCGCCACAGGTGGTGCGCGGATACTTCGTCGAAGCGAACGGGAACGTCTACCGGTGCCCGACGCCGCGGCCGCCGGCGGCGTCGTCCACGCATGGCTGACATTCCCGACAAGTTCACCAAGTCCGAGGGAATCGCGGCGCGAGCTGAGGCCGGAGCAGTACCGCGTGCTGCGGCAGAAGGGCAGCGAGCGCGCCTTCACGGGCGCCCGCAGCTATTGCTGCGATGACGGCTGGCGCGCATCCGCTCAGAGCGCGGGCAGGAAGCGCGCACCCGTGGCCGAGGCGAGCTTGCGATGCGCGGCGCTGGTGCCGATCACGACAAGGCGCGCCGGATCGATGCGCTGGCGGCGCGCGAAGTCGAGCAGGAGCCCCGGCAGCGGCGGACGGCACCAGCAGAGCGGCGGTCCCGCCGGGTGAGCGCAGGCGGCGGTCTCTACCGAAAGCCCGCGCGTCGCGGCCGAAAGCGCAACGCCGCCGCCGGGTAGCCAGGCGAAGACGAGCCGCGGACCCGGCTCACCCCGATCGAGAACCGAGGGACCCGCCGCCGCGAGCGCCTCCAGCGCGATGGCCAGTCCCGCCCCGCCTCCGGCCGGCGCTCGAAGGCCACGCGCTCGATCGAATGAAATCCCTCATCCGCTTCGGGCCGATCCTGCTGCCGCACTTGCGTCAACAGCACGCGCGGCGCGAGGCGCGTGGGATCACCCCGGCCGCGCGAGAGCCCTTCCGGTCCGAGCAGCGCTCTGTGTGCTTCGAGCATGCGTTCGATGGCGTTGCGCTGCGCCTCGGCGAGCGGCGTCTCCAGCCAGAGACAGCGCACCCGCGCTCCGTGGCGGGCCGCCGCGCGCACGACCGTGTGCCGGCTGGCACGCGTCAGGTAGGTGTTGTCGAGCACTACCCGCGTCGCGCCCGCGGCGAGCCGGGCCTCGAGCGCGGCGGCAATGCCGGCCAGCGTGCCGCCGCGTTCGTCCCGGTTGAGGCGCGCGTAGCCCTGCGCGGCAAGGCGCGCCGCCAGCGTGGACTTGCCGGCGCCGGAGATCCCGGCGATGAGCACCACCTCGGCAGCGGCGCGCGCAGGCGCGCGAGGCAGCGGCTGCAGCGATCCCAGCCGCTCGTCGAGCAACGCCCGCGTCTCGCCGTCGAGGACGATTCGCGCCGCCGCCTGCGAGTCGCGCGCGGTTTCGGGCCGCCGTGCCCCCGGCAGCGCGACGACGCGCGGGTGAAGCGCGAGAAGCCATGCCAGCACCGCCTGCGCCGGGGTCGCGCCCAGCCTCTTCGCCGCCTGCCCAAGCGCCGGATCACGCGCAAGCCGCCCGGCGCGTACCGGACCGCCGAGGGGCGCGTGCGCCAGCACCCACAGACCGCGCTCGAGAGCGAGCGAGACCACTCCTCCGCGCAGCACCTCGTCATCTCCGGCCCCGGGCGCCACCTCCACGGCGGTGAGCGGCGCCAGTTCGAGGGCCTCGTTGAGCTGGTTGCGATTGACGTTGCAGACGCCTACCCTGCGCACCCGCCCGCGTTCGACGAGCGAGGCGAGCGCGCGCACGCTGGTGGCGAGGGGAACGCGCGGGTCGGGCGCGTGCAAAAGGAGCAGGTCGATCGGCCTTCCACCCAGCGCGCGCACGCTCTCCTCGCAGTCGGCGGCGATCGACCGGGCGCGGCCGTCGGCGCGCCAGGCTCCGCCGGGACGCGCCATTCCGCACTTGGTGACCAAACGCGCCCGCCCGCCCAGGGGATGCGAAGAGAGCGCCCGCGCGAGCAGCCGCTCGTTATGACCGCGCTCGCCGTCGTCGAGTGCGTAGGCGCGGCCAGTGTCGAACACCGTCGCGCCAGCGTCGAGCGCCGCGTGCACGGTCGCGAGGGCCTTCTCTTCATCGCGGTCCTGCTCGGTCGAGAGGCGCATGCAGCCGAGGCCGATCCTCGACTCGTCTCCTGCGAGCCAATCCACCATGGCCGCACCATGCTGGCGAACCTCGGGGCATGCAACCTGGACATCCTGGGCTCCCGGCCAGTGTTCAGACGCGGGTCTTTCGCTCGCCGATCAGCAGGCTCTGCGAGGCGCGCCCGATCGGCCCGCGCAGGTCGTGCAGCGCCGACACCGCCAAGCCGACTCCGCGGCGCGAGACGGTGGTTTCCGCCTCGAGGCAGACCCACTCGCCCTCGGGATATCGGTGCAGGTTCACCGTCAGGTCCGGATTGATGAAGATGAAGTGCCGGTAGTCGAGCGCGCTCGAGACGCCGTTTCCCGAGTCGGCGGCGATGAGCACGCGGGCGAGGGGCGCGATCGGCTCGCCCGCGACCAGCGCATGGCGCATGCGCAGCCAGGCTATGGCGGGCCCTTGCTCGATGAAACCGCCGCGCACGAACAAGACCTCCATTCCGGTGTGGTAGCCCACGTCGTGGCCGGTGGGGAAGAAGGGGGCCGGCTTGCCCTGGTCGGGGCCTGGCGGAGGCGGCGAGAGCGGCGGCTCGTCGAAGGGCACTTCGGTGAGACGCATGCGCACTGCCTGCGCACGCAGGATCTCCTCGCCGCCGGAGGAGAGCACACCCCCGATGAGCTGGACGCTGCGGCCGGCGCCCAACACCCGCGTCGAGAGCGTGAGCGGCGCGAGCGGGATGGGCTTGAGCATCTCGAACGTCGCGCGCACCATCATGGCGCCGTCGCGTCCCTCGGTCCGCTCCATCGCGGTAGCGAGCAGCGCCGCGGGCGGCCCGCCGTGCTGCGCCTGGGCGCTCCAGGGACCGCGCGTCAGTTCGGTGGGGACGTAGAGATCGCCGTCGCGGTGGAAGAAGGCGTCGGGCATGGGGGGATGATGCCTCTGCCCGGGCACCGTTGCAGCATCGCGGCAAAGCTGTTTCTGAAGCGAGCGATACTCATCGCCCGGAAGATGAGGCGCCGTGTCCAGCCTACTGTTCCTCGAGAATCGCTTCGGCGTCGATGGTAATCCGGACCTCGTCGCCAACGACCACGCCGCCAAGGTCGAGCGGGCTGTTCCAGCTCACGCCGAAATCGTGGCGGTTGATGGTGGTCTCGGCGACGAACCCCGCGCGGATCTTGGGTCCCTTGTCGACGCCGCCTTCCCACCAGGGAGTTGACCAGCGGCCGAGGTAGTGCACGTCGAGCACCACCGGCCGGGTGACTCCGCGGATGGTCAGCTCTCCCTTCGCCTTGAAGTCCAGCGCGCCAAGCCGCTCGACCGCGCCGCTGCGGAAGCGGATCTCCGGATGCCGCTCCACGTCGAGGAAATCGGCGCTGCGGAGGTGAGCGTCGCGATCCGGCTCGCCTGTCCAGAGTCCCCTCGCGTCGATGATCGCCTCGACGGTAGCGGAAGCCGGGGCCTTCTCGTCGAAGGACAGCTTGCCGCGGACGTTCTTGAAGAGGCCGCGGACGTACGTGACCATCATGTGGCGCGCGCAGAATTCCGCCGAGGTATGCCCAGGCTCGAGGACCCACTTCGCCACGGTGTCTCCCTCCCCCCCGGGGGTGCGTCGAGGAGCACGACTCTTGCGCGCCAGCGTCGTCATTGTCGAGGGCGGCTGGTGCGTCGCGTCTTGACTACCGGTGCCGCGCAGGGTCCGTGGGGAGAAGGACTAGAGCAACGATCGGTTCGAAAGCTCGATCATTTCGATCGCTTACGACGAGGGGATCGACTCTGATGACAGAGTGTGATCGGCTCTACCGTGCGCGCAAGGCGCGAGGAGGAGCCAATGAGTGTTCCGAGTTGGAATCCCCCGAGAGAGTTGAGCCGGCGAGAGCAGACGCTGCTGAAGCGGCGGACGAAGAAGCTTTTCGGGTTTCTGCGCGAGTATCGGCATGAATTGTTCGACGAA
>Ga0137416_10001949_pt1 | contig 10817 bp, 10 predicted proteins | sample CZODoug3_1_1_16f_FD_108282 | JGI IMG/M metagenome (GOLD analysis project Ga0137416, IMG submission 108282) | Vadose zone soil fungal communities from Angelo Coast Range Reserve, California, USA - CZODoug3_1_1_16fungal (Illumina Assembly) | ecosystem: Environmental > Terrestrial > Soil > Vadose...
AAAGCAACCTCGAAGCCAGTGCCGAAATTGCGGCCTGGGTGGGCGCTGGTGCGCGTGCGGCTGGCGGGCATCTGCAACACCGACGTTGAGATTCTGCGCGGTTACCACGCGTTTCGTGGGACGCCCGGGCATGAGTTTGTCGGCGAGGTCGCGGAGGTGCAGGGCGTTTCGGGGGCGACGAAGAAACAATGGCTGGGGCGGCGGGTCTGCGGTGAGATCAACGTTTCTTGTTCTGCGTATGGTTTCACACCGGTCTGCGATTTCTGCCGCCGCGGATTGAAAACGCATTGCGCACGGCGGACTGTGCTCGGCATCGTGGCTCAAGATGGGGCGTTCGCCGAATACCTGGCTTTGCCGCTGGAAAACCTGCACCTCGTTCCCAAAAACGTCACGGATGAGCAGGCCGTCTTCGTCGAACCGCTGGCCGCTGCTTGCGAAATCCTGGATCAAGTCAACGTGAAGAAGTTTCGGTCCGCCGCCGTCCTCGGCGATGGCAAACTGGCGCAACTCATCGCGCTTGTCCTTCGCACCGCGGTTCCACGCGTCGTCATGTATGGCAAGTACGCAAAAAAACTGGCGCTTGCCCGGCGGGCGGGCGTTCAAACGAAAAGAGTCAACGGCGACGCCAGCGATTTGAAGCGGATCAAAGAAAGTTTCCGGCTCCTGGTCGAAGCTACCGGCTCGCCGAGTGGATTAGCTCTGGCGCAGCACATGACCGAGCCGCGGGGCACGCTTGTTCTGAAGTCCACTTTCCACGGCGCAGCGCCGGTCGAAACCTGGCCTATCGTCGTGGAGGAAATCACCGTGGTTGGCTCACGCTGCGGCCCCTTCGCCAAGGCAATTGCTTTGCTGCGTTCGGGTGAAGTGGGTCCAACATTTCTCATCACACGCTCGTTTCCGCTGGACCAGGCTCCTGCGGCAATCCAATACGCCCAGCGATCAGGCATTATGAAAGTCCTGCTGCGGCCTTGATGCCTGCACGAAAATGGCCGGTACCAGCGGGAGGCAGAAAAAGACAACGCTGAGACGCAGAGAACGCGGAGGCTCGCGGAGACTGCTTCCGAGACGCTTCAGAGGCGGTTGATGCAGGAGGCCACGCAGGCGGCGCCGAAACCGTTGTCGATGTTGACGACGGTGACGTTGGAGGCACAACTGTTGAGCATGCCGAGAAGCGCGGCGACGCCGCCGAAACTGGCGCCGTAGCCGACGCTGGTGGGAACGGCGATGACTGGCACGGCGACAAGGCCGCCGACGACGCTGGGAAGCGCGCCTTCCATTCCGGCAACACAAATGATGACGCGCGCTTGCGTCAATTTTTCCCGGTGCTCGAGCAGGCGATGGATGCCGGCGACGCCGACGTCGTACAAGTGCTCGGCGCGGTTGCCCATCATGCGTGCCGTCAGGAGCGCTTCCTCCGCTACCGGGATGTCGCTCGTGCCGGCGGACACCACGAGGATCGTTCCTTTTCCGGTAATTTCCTGGAGGCGCTCGATGGTGATCGCGCCAGACAACTCGTGAAACTTCGCATTCTTGGCGTCTTTTCCGCCAGCGCGTTTCACGGCTGCAAAAATCTTTTTGTCGGCGCGGGTCACCAGGATGTTGTGCCGCGAATCTTTTTTGCGCAGCATGGCACGAACAATTTCCGCCACTTGCTGCGGTGTTTTCCCTTTGCCTAAAATCACTTCGGCAAACCCTTGCCGCAGCGCGCGGTGATGATCGACCTTCGCAAAGCCGAGATCTTCAAACGGCAGATGCTTTAGGCGTTCGATGGCCTTGTCCGGAGCGAGGCCGCCGGCCTTCACGGATTGCAGAATTTTCAGCAGTTCGCTTTGATTCATATTCTCCGGCCGTCGCGAATTCTATCATTGCAGAGGACGATTGCCTTAGCTTGACTTGCCGGAACGCCGCTGCGAGACTGATTCTACCTGCGCAGAAAACATGGCTGACACACAAAAACAGATTGTCACCGTAGGTGTGACCGGGGCCAGCGGAGCGATCCTCGCGCAGAAGACGCTGGTACTGCTGGAAGAGGATCCGCGCGTCGCTCGTATTCATCTGGTGGTCACGGAAGCCGGGCAGCGGCTTTTTACGGAAGAGCTGGGCATTACTTCCGGCGACCTGAAGCAACTCCCGAGCCGCATTCTCGGCCATCCGGTTGCCAAGATCGACGTCCTGCCAAACAAAGACGTGGGCGCTTCGATCGCTTCCGGGAGCTACGCGGTGGATTCCATGGTGGTCATTCCGTGCTCGATGGGGACGCTGGGAGCGATTGCCAACGGCATCAGTGACGATCTGGTGGCGCGAGCGGCGGACGTGATGCTGAAGGAAGGACGAAAACTCGTACTTTGTGTGCGCGACACGCCGTTTAACCGCGTCCATCTGGAAAATATGCTGCGGGCGCAGCAGGCCGGCGCGGTCATCATGCCCGCGGTGGCGGCGTTTTATCACCAGCCGAAAACAATCGACGATCTCGTTACGCAATACATTTGCCGCGTCCTGGCGCAGATCGGCCTCCCGCAGGAAAAGATGTACCGTTGGGCAGGCACGCCGGCGTCGAAAAAAGCGGAGGCGTGACTTAGCACGTAATTCAGAAATGGCCAGCCGCATCAAAACCGTGCTCGAGATGATCAAGTTCGAGCACTCCGTGTTCGCATTGCCGTTTGCGCTGACAGGCGCGCTGCTGGCCGCGCGCGCCACCCATCAGCCGCCGAGGGGCTGGCCTTCGCTACGCCAAATTTTGTGGATCGTCGTCGCGATGGTGGCGGCGCGCTCCGCAGCGATGACCATGAACCGCATTGCCGATCTGCGCTACGATCGCGAAAACCCGCGCACGAAGCAGCGCGCGCTCGCAACGGGCGCGCTCACGCTGCAATTTGCCTGGCTTTTCACGACCGCTGCGGTCGCGTTGTTTTTCATCGCGGCCTGGCAATTGAATGCGCTCGCTCTGAAGCTGGCGCCGCTGGCCATCGGCATTCTTTTTTTCTATTCCTTCACCAAACGCTTCACCAACTGGTCGCATCTCTTTCTCGGGTTTGCGCTGGGTATTTCTCCCGCTGCCGCTTGGATCGCCGTCACGGGCGGCCTCGATCCGCGCATGCTCATCCTTTGCGCGGCGGTGACGCTCTGGGTGGGCGGGTTTGACGTACTCTACGCGTGCCAGGATATTGAGTACGATCAGCGGGCGGGGCTTTTTTCCGTGCCGAAGAAATTCGGGATCGCCAATGCGCTGTTGATCGCGCGCGTGATGCACATCGGCGTAATCGCGCTTCTCGGATGGCTGGCGTTCGGGTTTGGCTTGCCGTGGCCGGCGTGGGCGGGAATCGCTGTAGTGGCGTCGCTGCTGGGCTACGAACATTCCCTTGTCAAAGCAGATGATCTGAGCAAGCTGGACGCTGCGTTTTTCACCGTGAACGGTTATATTAGTATGTTGTTCCTGCTGTTCTGGGGCGCCGCGGCAGCGGTTTGGCGCGTTTGAAACTTTCGACGGATTCGGAATGAGCGAACTTACGATCACCGATCAGCGGTTGAAGCCGATTGCGGCAAAAGTGCTTGCAGGCGAGCGCTTGAGCATGGACGACGGCATCACGCTGTACCGCTCGCCCGATCTGCTGGCCGTTGGCTGGCTGGCGAATCACGTGCGCGAAAAAAAGCACGGAAACGTGACTTATTTCAACGTCAACCGGCACATCAATCCGACCAACATTTGCGTCGCTCATTGCAAGCTGTGCGCCTTTGGCCGCGATCCCAACGCGCCGGGCGCGTACAACTTCTCCCTGGAAGAGATTTACGCCCGCGCCGAACAGGGCGCGCGCGAAGGCGCGCTGGAATTCCACATCGTGGGCGGCCTGCATCCGGATTTGCCGTTCGAATATTTTCTGGAGATGATTCGCGGGCTGAAGCAGCGCTGCCCGGGCGTGCACCTGAAAGCCTTCACGATGGTGGAGGTGGGCTACTTCGCGCGCATCGCGAAGCTCTCGACCAGAGAAACACTGCTCAAATTGAAGGAAGCCGGTGTCGATTCACTGCCCGGCGGCGGCGCGGAGATTTTTCATCCGCGGGTGCGCAGGATTATCTGCGATCACAAAGTCAGCGGGCAGATGTGGCTGACCATCGCGCGGCAAGCGCATGAAATCGGGCTGCGCTCCAACGCGACGATGCTGTACGGGCACGTGGAAACGGAGGAAGAGCGCGTCGATCACCTCGTCAAGCTGCGCGAACTGCAGGACGAGACGCACGGCTTCGTGGCCTTCATCCCGCTAGCATTTCATCCGGACAACACCGCGCTCTCGCACATCCCAAAGCCGACAGGTTACGCCGACTTGCGCAACATCGCCGTGTCACGGCTGCTGCTCGATAATTTCGATCACATCAAGGCGTACTGGATCATGCTCTCGCCAAGCATCGCGCAGATCGCGCTGCGATTTGGCGCCAACGACCTCGACGGAACCGTGGTGGAGGAGAAGATTTATCACGACGCCGGCGCGAAAACGTCCGAGTTCACGCCGCGCTACGAACTGGAACGTCTGATCCGCGCCGCCGGCCGCGTTCCCGTCGAGCGCGATACGCTCTATCATCCGGTCGACCGCTCGAAGCTGCCGCCGCTGCCTCCGCCCGCGCGGCCGGACCTGGTTTCCCTCACGCTCAACGTATGAAGCCCGTGGTAGACTTTCTCGAGGGGTAATTCGGTGCGACAGGTAATCCTCTATCCTGGTGAGATTGGCTACTGGGTCGCAGAATGTCCGAGTCTTCCCGGGTGTGTCAGTCAGGGAAAAACAAAAGAAGAGGCCATTCAAAATATTCGCGAAGCCATAGAAGGTTATATCCTCGCGCTGAAGGAAGATGGGCTCACCGTTCCTCCCGATCATTTTGATGCCGTTCTCGTCGCGGTATGACCAAGCTGCCTCGAACCTCGGGGCGCGACTGCGTTTCAGCGCTTCTCAAACTAGGATTTCAAATCAAACGGCAGCATGGGAGCCACATCATTCTTAGACGCGATGCTCCATTCGCGCAGGTGGTCGTGCCAGATCATTCTGAACTGGACACAGGTACGCTGCGCTCTATCCTGCGCCAGGCCGGAATTTCCCCGGATGAGTTCAGCTCTTTGCTTTAGAAGCGGGACAGACGAAATGCGGAACTTAGCTCAACGAATCGTTGCGGACCTGGCCGCGACTTTTTCCAGCACTTCAGCGTCTTAAGTCTGTGTCACAGCACCGCGCGAGGAGTGCCTATTCAAATGCGAACGATTCTATTGCTCACGATCTCCAACATCTTCATGACCTTTGCCTGGTATGGCCACTTGAAATTCCGCAGCGAAGCGCTCTGGAAAGTAATCCTCGCAAGTTGGGGGATCGCCTTCTTCGAATACTGCTTCCAGGTGCCCGCTAACCGCATCGGCTCTTACGAATTCAACGGCGCGCAGCTCAAGACCATCCAGGAAGTCATCACGCTCTCGGTCTTCTCCGTTTTCTCAATTACGTACCTGGGTGAAAGGTTCAGATGGAATTACGCCGCGGGCTTTGCCTGCATCGTGCTCGGCGCCTTCTTCGTTTTTCACCGGTGGTGACGAGGCGCTCCCTCGGTTCAAGTGAGGCGCGCCGGCCACCAGACGACCACATCCCGCCTTCGCGCAAAATGCAGGAGCGGCTGAGAAGCGGGAGCAATCCCCAATGACTCCGTCATCGTGTTGCGTTTAAGTTCCGCTTCGGCGCGCTGCAGCGGCCACGGCGGGTGATGAATCTCGCCGCGAATGACATGGCCGCGCCCATCGGTCGCGTACAGACAATACCGTTCGGTCAGGAAATACTCGAGTGTCCAAGGCTGAAGGGAAACAACGCCGCCGACGGGGCGATACCGGACTTTTAGCAATGCGGTTGCCGCTCGGCGATGGGTCCGCTCGCTTCCATAATGAATCCAGCCTTCGTGTTCGGTGCAGCTTATGCGCGCTCGGAAATAGGGTAGGTGAAACCACGCGCGCGCGATCGCCACGGCCAGCGAATTACCAGCGTCCAGGCTGAAAAACCACACGCCGGGCTTTCCGCCGTTGGTCACGTAGGTACGTACATTCAACTCGGGAAATGCGGAGAGCCAGGGCAGCGACGGAGTGCCACGCAACCGCGCACCGGTGTCGACTGGCCAGTGCGCAAAGAGCAGGTCGTGCCAGCTCTGCGCCATCACCCACGGTCCCGCCGGCAGAGGCCAAGGCCGGTGCGCAACTTCTTGCAGGACCATGCTCATGCGCGTTTGCAAAGCTTTGTCGACAAGCTCATTTTCTGAATATACACTTGCGAGCGGCTCGAGCATCGAATTCTCAGGATTCAAACAGAACGAAAGAGCCAAAAGGAGAGAAATTATGCAGCGCAAGGCATCCGCGGTTTGGCAGGGCGGTTTGAAGGATGGGAAAGGCTCGATTTCGACGGACAGCGGCGTCCTGAAGCAGACGCAATACTCTTACAGCACGCGCTTTGAAAACGGCGTCGGCACTAATCCCGAGGAGCTCCTCGCCGCGGCGCACGCCGGTTGATTTACGATGGCGCTCTCCGCCCAGTTGGGCGGTGCGGGAATGACTGCCAGCAGGCTTGAGACGACGGCAACCATTTCGCTTGAAAAAGTCGCGGACGGTTTCGCCATCACGAAAAGCCATCTTGATCTCGTCGCGCAAATCCCCGGCGCGGATAAGGCCAAATTCGACGCGGCTGTGAAAGCCGCCGAGACCGGCTGTCCGGTCTCGAAACTCTTCAAGGCAGAGATCAGCGTCACTGCGCGGCTGGTAGCCTAAGACCCCGGGATCTCAACCGACGTTCTCAGAGAACAGGTACAATGCCGAACATGATTCCAGCTCCGGGAGCGTTCGTTGCAGGTGTCGCGATTTTTCTGATCGTCCTCTGGGACGCGTTCGAGGCCATCATCCTGCCGCGGCGCGTCACGCGAAAATTCCGGCTCGCTCGCCTTTTTTACCGCACCACGTGGAACGCCTGGAAATTCGTGATGTGCTTCATCCCCAGGCCCAAGACGCGAGAAGCCATGCTGGGTTTCTATGGCCCGATGTCGCTGCTGGTGCTCGTTGCGGTTTGGGCCGTTGGCCTGGTGCTGGGGTTTGGCCTGATGCAATATGGTGCCGGGTCCGCGGTGGTGATAGCGAGCGGCCCGCCTAGTTTCCTGACGGATATCTATCTCAGCGGCACGACCTTTTTCACGCTGGGCCTGGGTGACGTGATTCCGCGCTCCGGCTTGGCACGCGCCCTGGTGGTTACGGAAGCCGGCTTTGGTTTCGGTTTTCTTGCCGCCGTCATCGGCTATTTGCCTTTTATCTACGGATCGTTCTCCAAGCGCGAGGTGAATATTTCCCTCCTCGATTCCCGCGCGGGCACGCCGCCAACGGCCGGTGAACTGCTGCGCCGCCACAGCTACGCGAATGGCCAGGAGGCTCTCTGCCTTCTTCTGAAGGATTGGGAACTGTGGTGCGCCGAGCTGATGGAGAGCCATCTCTCGTATCCGGTGCTGGCTTATTTTCGCTCGCAGCACGACAACCAATCGTGGATCGCATCGCTGACGGCGATACTGGACACCTGCGCTCTCGCCATCGTGGGTATCGAGGGCGCTTGTGAAAAACAGGCTGAACTTACTTTTGCGATTGCACGTCACGCCGTTGTCGACCTCTCGCAGGTTTTCGGCACAGCGCCCAAACCGCTGCCGCACGATCGCCTGCCCGCGCCGGAGTTGCGTCACATCCGCGACGTCCTCGCGCAGCACGGAATGAAACTCCATGACGGAGATGAAGCCGACCGCAAGCTCACGGAGTTTCGCAGGATGTACGAGCCCTACATCTACGCGCTGGCAAACTATCTGAACCAGGCACTGCCTCCATGGATTCCGCAGAAAAAAGGGAAAGACAATTGGCAGACCACGGCATGGGCGCAGTCCGCAGGGCTCATCGACAAACAAGTGGCCACAGTCATCGCCGATGACCATTTCTAATGCGCGCATCTCTCGATTTTGCAGGCACAAATGTAGCGCCGGACTTTAGCCGGGCCTGCGATTGAAAAGACTCCCGGGCGCCAAATTTTCACTCTCACTCCAAGAGGGAGAACCCACATGAAAGCTATTCTCGTCCGTCAATTCGGCGGTCCCGAGGTTCTCAAGCTCGAAGAGGTCCCCACTCCAAAACCCGCCGCCGGGCAAGTGCTCGTCCGTATCCATGCCGCGGGCGTGAATCCGTACGACACCTACATGCGCGCCGGCACCTACACGATCAAGCCTCCGCTGCCCTACACGCCCGGGTCGGACGCCGCGGGAGTCATCGAGGCGATTGGCGATGGCGTTAAAAAAGTAAAGCCGGGCGATCGCGTGTACACCGCGAAAACCGTTACGGGCGCTTACGCTCAATACGCTCTCGCGCTGGAAGAGCAAGTGCACGCGCTCCCCGAAAAGATTAGTTTTGGCCAGGGCGCGGGCGTGTGGGTTCCCTACGGGACCGCGTATCATGCGCTCTATCACTCCGCGGAAGCGCACGCTTCCGAAACCGTGCTGGTGCACGGCGCGAGCGGCGGCGTCGGAAGCGCGGCGGTACAAATGGCGCGCGCCATGGGGCTTACCGTGCTTGGCACGGCGGGAACGCCGAAGGGCGTCGATCTCGTCAAGCGCGAAGGCGCGCATCAAGTTTTCGATCACAGCAGGGTGGGCTATCAGGAAGAGATCTTGAAGGCCACCGGCGGCCGTGGAGTTGACGTGATTCTCGAAATGCTGGCGAACGTGAATCTCTCAGCCGATTTGAAACTTCTTGCGACAAATGGCCGCGTGATCATCATCGGCAATCGCGGTGAGATCACCATTAACCCGCGGGACTTGATGCTGCGCCGTGCCTCCGCTCGGGGATTCACAATCTGGGCTGTGACCTCCGCGGAGGAAGCTGACATCCACGCCGGTCTCTTCGCCGGGCTGGAAAACGGCACGCTGCGCCCGGTCGTCAGCAGAGAGCTGCCCCTCGCCGACGCCGCGCGCGCCCACAAAGAAATCCTGGAGCCCGGCGCCGCCGGAAAAATCGTTCTTGTTCCCTAGTGTAGTGTTTGAAACCGCCGCGCGGCGGAACGGCGTTGCCGCTGAGCAACTTTTTTGCGATTCATCCCCTGGTGGGATTATGCCTTATAATCGGGACTCGCTAATCTTAGAAGCAGAGAACCCAGGTGGTCAGTGGAATCGCTTTCATCGTGCACATAGCTCTCTCACTCTCGGTTAGTCTCGCGGCGCAGAACCCCATCAGCCACTATTGGCACAAGATCACCGATAGGACCTTTACCGGCGTTTACCACGCCAATGCCTTTGACCTCGCGATGATGATTCCCTACTTCATCGTCCTTTTCGTCCTCGCGGTTTACGGCCTCCATCGCTATTGGCTGGTTTACGACTATTTTGCCTATTCGAAAAATGTCCCCCCGGCTCCGCCGCCGGTCGTAAACTGGCCCCGCGTTACCGTGCAGTTGCCCATTTTCAATGAACGCTACGTCATCGAGCGTCTCGTCGAAGCCGTGTCGCGTTTCGACTACCCGACCGAGCTGCTCGACGTGCAAGTGTTGGACGACTCCACCGACGAGACCTGCGAAGTCGCTCGCGCTTGCGTCCAGCGCCACGCCGCGCAGGGCATGCCCATCGTTTACATTCATCGCAGCAACCGCGAAGGCTACAAAGCAGGCGCCCTCGAAAATGGCCTGAAAACGTGCGAGGGTGAATTCGTCGCCATCTTCGACGCCGACTTTCTGCCCGAACCCGATTTTCTTCGCCGCACCATTCCCTATTTCATGAACCCTGATGGCGGCGGCAAAATCGGCATGGTGCAAACGCGTTGGACATATCTCAACAGCGACTACTCACTCCTCACCAATGTCGAAACCATTCTGCTCGACGGCCATTTCGTCGTGGAGCACGGCGCGCGCTCCCGCCGCGGCACTTTCTTCAATTTCAACGGCACCGCCGGCGTCTGGCGCCGCAAAGCCATTGACGATGCCGGCGGCTGGGAGCACGACACCCTCACGGAAGACACTGATCTTTCCTATCGCTCGCAACTCAGAGGCTGGAAATTTCTCTATCTCCCGCAAATCGAGTGCGCTTCCGAGCTTCCCGTGGACATGAACGGCTTCAAAGCCCAACAGGCGCGCTGGGCCAAGGGCCTCATGCAGACGGCAAAAAAAATCCTCCCAAAAGTCTTGAAGTCGGATGCGCCCTGGCACGTCAAAGCCGAAGCCTTCTTCCACCTGACGGGCAACATCAGCTACCCGCTGATGATCCTGCTTTCCACCATGTTGCTGCCCGCGATGATCGTGCGCTTCTATCAGGGCTGGTTCCAGATGCTGGTGATCGACCTGCCGCTCTTTCTGGCTTCTACTTGCTCCATTTCCAGTTTTTATCTCGTCGCGCAAAGAGAGCTGCGGCCCAAGACCTGGTGGCGCACATTTCTCTACATGCCTTTCGTAATGGCCACGGGGATCGGCATTGCCGTGCGCAACGCGCAGGCTGTGATCGAAGCGATCATCGGCAAGAAAAGCGAATTTGCCCGCACCCCCAAATTTAATATCGAAGGCAAGCAGGGCACATTCGCGAAAAAATCGTACAAAAACAAGGCGGGCTGGATGCCCTACGCGGAAATACTTTTGGGCTTGTACTTTTCTTCGACGGTGGTCTACGCCATCCGCAACGAAAACTACGCCACCGTGCCTTTCCTTCTGCTCTTCGTCTGGGGCTATCTCTATACGGGCTTCATGTCCCTTGGCCAAACGTACTTCGCGCGTCTCCGCTTCGGCGTCAACGCCCCCGAAATGCGCCCCGCC
>Ga0137416_10001952_pt1 | contig 10814 bp, 9 predicted proteins | sample CZODoug3_1_1_16f_FD_108282 | JGI IMG/M metagenome (GOLD analysis project Ga0137416, IMG submission 108282) | Vadose zone soil fungal communities from Angelo Coast Range Reserve, California, USA - CZODoug3_1_1_16fungal (Illumina Assembly) | ecosystem: Environmental > Terrestrial > Soil > Vadose...
AACGCCCGATCCGAGTACGAAGACGCGTGGGCGATCCGCGGCTCGGACTCGCCCACGCGCTGCCGCGTCGCGGTCGCCGACGGCGCCACCGAGAGCAGCTTTTCCGCGCTCTGGGCGGCGCTGCTCGTCGAGAGCTTCGTGCGGGGGCGGGTACACGGGCCCGATTTCTTCGGGCGGCTGGGCGCCATTCGACGGCTGTGGCGGCGGAAGATCCGCGGCCGTCCGCTGCCCTGGTATGCGGCGGAGAAAGCGCGCCGGGGCGCGTACGCGGCGTTCGTCGGCGCTTCGCTGAACGCGGTGAACCGGGGATGGCGCGCGGTGGCGATCGGCGATTGCTGCTTGCTGCATGTGACGGGCAACCGGGAGCTCGCGAAGGCCTTTCCTTTGAGTCACTCCGAAGAATTCGGCTCGAGCCCGTTCCTGGTCGGGTCCATGACGAAATCGGATGACGATCCGCTTCCGCACGTGCGGGTGAGCGAGGGAGTCCTGGAGCCGGACGACATCCTCTTCTTCGCTTCCGATGCGCTGTCGGCGTGGCTGCTGCGGCGCGCGGAGAAGGCCGACCCCGCCTGGGAAGCCATCGGTCCGGAGGGGATCCGGACGCGAGAGGACTTCGAGGCGCTGGTGGCGCAGGCGCGCGACGAGGGGACGCGCAACGACGACATGACCCTGGTTCGGCTCATGCGGCGCGCGGACCGGGAGAAGGGCGCGAGCTAGCGATGGCCACCTGGCCCGATCTCACCGAGTACCACGAAGCGATGCAATCGCCGCAGCGATCGCTCGGCGATCCCGAGCTGCAGAAGGCGCAGATCGACAAGGACCGCTTCGGGATGCCCAAGCCGGCCACCGGCGGCAATGCCGTCGTGTACAAGGCCACGGTGGGGCAGAACGCCTGGGCGGTGCGGTGCTTTCTGCGGCCGATCTCGGACCACGCCGAGCGGTACGCAGCCATCTCCAAGCACTTGCAGAAGAACCGCTCCGCGCACAGCACCGAGTTCGTCTATCTGGCCGATGGCCTGCGGATCAAAGGCGGCACCTTCCCCATCGTGAAGATGGCGTGGGTGCAGGGGCAGCACCTCGATCGGTGCGTCGAGGGGCTATTGGACAAGCCCCGGGAGCTGGCGGCGCTGCGGGAGAAGTTCCGGACGCTGGTGAAAGACATCGAGCACGCGAAGTTCGCGCACGGCGACCTTCAGCACGGAAACATCCTGGTCACCGGCAGGGATCTTCTCCTCATCGACTACGACGGCATGTGGGTGCCGGCGTTGATCGGGCGGCAGGCCACCGAGATCGGGCATCGCGCTTATCAGCACCCGAAGCGGGGCATGACCGATTTCGGTCCGCATCTGGACCGGTTTTCCGCGCTGGTGATCTACTTGTCGCTGCGGGCGCTGGAGATCGATCGCAAGCTCTGGGACACGTACTACACGGGCGACAACCTTCTCTTTGTGCGCGAGGATTTCAACGAGGCTGGGAGGAGCCCCGTCTGGGGGGATCTGGCGGCGCTCAAGAATGCCGAAGTGACGTATCTGGCCGGCATCCTGGCCGCGATGGTGGGACGGCCGGTGAAGGATCTGCCGCGCCTGGAAGCGGTGCTCTCGCAGTCGGCGGGGCTCAGGCCGCTCGAGTTCAAGCCGGTCGCCCGGGCTCCGGAGAAGCCGAAGTGGAGCGGGAAGCCGTCGAAGAGCGGAAGCGCAGCGGACCTCGCGTCGCAGTGGAAGGTGGTGTGGTCCCGGCCGGGGGAGAAGATCGAGACGCGCTGGAAGAAGGAAGTGAAGGACGGGCCGGTGGAGGTGGATAGCGAAGTCGAGGTCATGGCTCCCAATCCGTTTCCGCTCGCGATGATCACGGTGGGCGGGCTCGCTGCGGGCGTCCTGATCGGGGTCTCGGTCTCGCCCGAGCTTGGATTGGTCGCCGCGGGTGGCGGCCTGATCTTCACGCGCGGGATGTCGAAGGTGCAGAAGAAGAGGGTCAAGCACATCGCCATCCGGCCGGTCGAGCAGCAGGTGCTGGAGCAGCTCAAGGTGGCGGTGGCTGGGCACAAGTCGGCCGTGACCTCGCTGCAATGCAGTGCGGACGGCAGGCGTCTCGCGGTGGTGACGAAGTTTGGCGAGTGCGCTTTGTGGGAGATGGACACGGACGGTTACAAGGTCAGCGCCGTTCGCCTGCCGCCGTTCGAGCAGTCGGCCCTCGCATCGGGCACGCCGAAAGCGGCGGTGGTCACCGATAAAGCCGCTCTGGCGGCGGATCTGGCTTCCGGTTTGAAAGTGGAGTTCCCGGTGGACAGCTCGAACCGCGCCTCGGCGGTGGCGATGGCGGCGGACGGCGCGAAGATCGCTCTCGGCCAGCAGCTGGGACAGGTGCACGTCGTGGAAGTGATGACGAAGAAGACGATGATCCAGATCGCTGGAATGAGCTCGCGCGTGACCGCCCTTGCCTTCTCGGAGGACGGGGCGTTTCTCGGCATCGGATGGGCCAGCGGGATGGTGCAGATCCATCGGCTGACCCCCAAGGCGGAGAAGGTCGGGGAGGGGACCCATCACCGGACTGCGGTGACGGCGCTGGCTGCCGCGCCGAAGGGACAAGCTTTCGCCTCGGCCGACGACTCCGGCCAGGTGGTCATCTGGGGAAAGAACGGGCAGAAGCAAGCGGCCGCGAACGCGGGAGGTCGTGGCGTGAAGTCGCTGCTGTTCCTGGGCGAGCAGGCGGTCGCGGCCGGTTGCGGTGACGGGACGGTGAAGATTCTGAACCCGTCCAGCGGGGCGGTCCTCGCGACACACAATGTGGGGGCGGCCGCGGTCACGGCGCTAGCGTTCGCGAAGGAAAAGATGGCGCTCGCGGTGGGGACCCAGTCCGGCCAGGTGACGCTGCTCGCGCTGGAGGCGTGAGAGCACCCCCACATTTCACCACGCAAGTACCCGGGTGGCCGCGCCTTTTTTCCATGCGCTCCGCTCCGGCGCGGCTGTGCGGCCAGGCTGGTTCAACCGGTTGAACCGGGCGCCGGCGAAGCCGTCGCCTGTGGCGCGAGCGCTATGGGCGATAAGCAGCGGCTCGGCGCCCGGGCCGGTCCGTCGACGCGCTCGAGTGACGGAGCATCGGCGGCGCGATGGACGCGGAGTTGCGAGCGACCGGGGGCGACCCCGACTGCAACAGCGCGCCGACCGTGGCCAGCTCGGAGAGCGTGTACGCCGTCGCGAGCACCCAGATGAGGACGAGGATCGTGGGACGCACCCAGAGCCTGATTTGCACGGAAATCCTCCTTCCCGTTTTGGACCCGCCTGTTTTGATGCCGCCGCGGCACGCCCGCCAGTCGATCTGGGGCGCCTCCGGCAGTTGAGATCCGCTGCGGATCGGACGATCCTCGAAGGATCATGCTGCGCTCGGACCTCGGACGCCTCAGCTCCATCCAACGGACCGCGAAGCTCATCGCCGCACTGCTCTCCGGACGCGATCTGACCCGCTCCGAAGCGACGGCCCTGCTCGGAGTGCGCGTCGCCGCGGTCGATCGACAGCTCGAAGCGATCGGCCGGCACGTCCCGCTCGTGCGCGAGCGGAGGAAAGGACAGGTTCACGTCCGCATCGACCGCTCGAAGATCGCCGGCGGGGCGGAGCGCGTCCCCATCGCCACGATGATCGCCGCCTGTGTGGGCGCGAGCCTGGCCAAGCTCTTCGAGGGGACGACCTACGAGAAGGGCATGCACGATCTAGTGCAGTACGTCAGCAGGGAAGCCGTCCATCCCGAGCGGTTCCAGGACTCGCGGCGTCAATTCGTGTTCCTCGTCCGCGGCGGCGAAAAGGCGCTCCCAGAGAAGGAGGACGTCCTCGAAGAAGTGGTCGACGCGCTCCAGCGCCGCCGCGGCCTGCAGATCAGGTACCGGGACTTCGTCGGCGCGCGCAAATCGGTGCGCATCGAGCCGTTGTCGCTCGCCGTCTACGATCATCAGCTCTACGTCATCGGGCGGCCCCGCGGCGGCCCGACGCACGCCTATCGCTTCTCGCGGATCGAGACGGCGGAGACCGTGGGTGGCACGTTCCCGCACCCGGACAAGGACAGCTACGACCCGGAACGCGTCTTCGCCGACAGCTTCGGCATCATCGTCGACGATAAATATCCCATCGAGCAGATCGAGATGAGCCTGGCGCCGCGCTGGACATCGTACGTCCGCAGCCACCGCTGGCACCGTTCGCAGGAGTCGTTCGTGCATTCGGGACGGGTGCACGTGCGCCTGCGGGTGAGGGTCTGCCCCGAGCTGGTCAGCTGGATCCTCGGGTTCGGTCCCGACGCCCGCGTGATCGGTCCACCGCGATTGAAGCGGCAGATCGGCCGCCTGGCGCAGCGGATGGCCCGGACGCATCGCGCGGAAACCGCCAGATGAGCTTCGATGATCGATTCCGCTCCGCGGCTGGTGAGGTAGACGCCGGTTCCCGCACCTGCGGCTGCCGCCGTCGCAGCCAGGCAGCCCGACAATCCGGCGGCGAGAGCGATCACGAGCGCGCAGGCGACCCGAAAATTCGACTTGAGTGCCATGCCTTGAAGCTAAGCAATCCGACCTCCGGGCGCGACGGGGGCGAAGGCGAGGGAGCAGCGGGTTGCCCGGTTGCACCCTGGCGCGCTCGCCCAGGAAACGCTATGGGTGCGCGCCATGACCTGGGACATCCGCGGCAAGAGGGTGCTCGTGACCGGCGCCACGAGCGGGATCGGTCTTGAGGCGGCCCGCAGCCTGGCGAGACAAGGCGCCAAGGTGGTGCTGGTCGGGCGCGAGCCCGCGAAGACGGCCCGCTGCCTCGCGGACGTCCGTGCCAGCGCGCCTGGCGCGGAAGCGTCGTCGCTGCTCTGCGACTTCTCCCGGCAGAAGGAGGTGCGGCGCTTCGCGGACGAGGTGCTCCGGAGCTTCGATCGCCTCGACGTCCTGGTGAACAACGCCGGCACCTTGTTCAAGACGCGCACCCTGACCGAGGACGGGATCGAGGCCACCTTCGCCGTAAACCACCTCGGCTACTTCCTTCTCACCCAGCTCCTGCTCGAGCGGATCATCGAGAGCGCTCCGGCGCGCATCGTGAATGTCGCTTCCATCGCCCATCGCCGGGCGACGATGGACTTCGACGATCTCTTCTTCGAGCGCGGTTATCTCCTGATGAAGGCGTACGGCCGCTCCAAGCTGGGCAACGTGCTGTACACGCGACTGCTCGCACAGAAGCTCGCCGGCACCGGCGTGACGGTGAACTGCCTCCATCCCGGGACCGTCGATACCGCCATCTGGTCCGGCGCACCGGCCTGGACGAAACCGCTCATCGCCATCTTGCGGCGGTTCGCGTTCATCTCCGCCGAGGAAGGCGGCCGGCGGATCGTGCAGCTCGTGGCGAGCCCCGAGCTGTCCGGCGCCACCGGCCAGTATTTCGAGAACGGCAGGATCGTCGATCCGGCGCCGCTCGCCCGGGACGATGCGCTCGCGCGACGGCTCTGGCAGGAGAGCGAACGGCTCACCGGGTTGAAATCGGGCGCCCGGGAAACGACCGCGCAAGGGTCGGCCGCAGCGACCGGATTGTAGGGCCCTCGCCGCAGTCGTCAGTGCACTGCGGCCGCCGCTTCCTTGCCGCGGGCGCCGTTGACGCGCGAGAACGAGAGCACGTCGTTCGACGCGCTCGCGTCCACGCGGATGGTGTCGCCCGGCCGGAAGTCACCCTGCAGCACTTTGATCGCCAGCGGATCGAGCACCATCCGCTGCAGCGCGCGCTTCAGCGGCCGCGCGCCGTACACCGGATCGTAGCCCGCCTTCCCCACGGCCTGCTTCGCCCGATCCGTCAGCTCCAGCTTGAGCTGCTTGTCGGAGAGCAGCTTGGAGAGACGCCCGAGCTGGATCTCGACGATCTTCGCCAGCTCGTCACGACCGAGGCTGTGGAAGACGACGATTTCGTCGATGCGGTTCAGCAGCTCCGGCCGCAGCTCCGCGCGGATCGCCTCCCGCACCCGCTTCTCCTCCTGCTCGTGCTCCCCGCCGGTCAGGTGCTGCGACCCGAGGTTGGAGGTGAGGATGATGACGGTGTTGCGGAAGTCGACCGTGCGGCCCTGGCCGTCGGTCAGCCTTCCGTCGTCGAGGATCTGCAGCAGCACGTTGAAGACGTCGCGGTGCGCCTTCTCGATCTCGTCGAACAGCACCACCGTGTACGGCCGCCTGCGCACCGCCTCGGTGAGCTGGCCGCCCTCGTCGTAGCCGACGTAGCCGGGAGGAGCGCCGATGAGCCGGGCCACGGAGTGCTTCTCCATGTACTCGCTCATGTCGAGCCGCACCATCGCCTGCTCGTCGTCGAAGAGGAACTCCGCCAGCGCCCGCGCCAGCTCGGTCTTTCCCACCCCGGTCGGGCCGGCGAAGAGGAAGCTGCCGATCGGCCGATTCGGATCCTGCAGCCCGCTGCGCGCCCGCCGGACCGCGTTGGAGACGGCGCGCACCGCCTCCTCCTGTCCGATCACACGCTCGCGCAGCCGCTCCTCCATGTGGACGAGCTTCTGCATCTCCGCCTCCATCAGCTTGGAGACGGGAATCCCCGTCCACTTCGAGACGACGTGCGCGATGTCCTCGGCGTCCACCTCTTCCTTCAGCATCCGCCGCTGCGCCTGAAGCTCGTTGAGCTTCTTGTTCTGCGTGTCCAGCTCCTTCTGCAGGCCGGGCAGCGTGCCGTACTTGAGCTCCGCGGCGCGTCCCAGATCGCCCTTGCGCTCCGCTTCCGCCATCTGCTGGTTCGCGTCCTCGATCTTCGCCTTCACCTCGCGGATGCGCTGGATGGCCTTCTTCTCGTTCTCCCAGTGCGCCTTGAGCGTGCTCATCTCCTCGTTGAGGCGAGCGATCTCGCGGCTGATCTCGTCGAGGCGGCCCTTGGAGAGCGCGTCGGTCTCCTTCTTGAGCGCCTGCTCCTCGATCTGCAGCTGCATCAGCTTGCGGCGCACCTCGTCCATCTCCGCGGGCATGGAGTCGATCTCCATGCGCAGGCGCGAGGCGGCTTCATCGATCAGGTCGATGGCCTTGTCGGGGAGGAAGCGGTCGCTGATGTAGCGGTTCGAGAGCGTCGCCGCGGCGACGATGGCGCTGTCCTGGATGCGCACGCCGTGGTGCACCTCGTAGCGCTCCTTGAGTCCGCGCAGGATGGAGATGGTGTCCTCGACGCTCGGCTCTCCGACCATCACCGGCTGGAAGCGCCGCTCGAGCGCGGGGTCCTTCTCGATGTGTTTGCGGTACTCGTTGACGGTGGTCGCGCCGATGCAGTGCAGCTCGCCGCGCGCCAGCGCCGGCTTCAACATGTTGCCGGCGTCCATGGCGCCTTCCGCGGCGCCGGCGCCCACGATGGTGTGCAGCTCGTCGATGAAGAGGATCACCTGGCCCTCGGAAGCGGTGACTTCCTTGAGCACGGCTTTCAGCCGCTCCTCGAACTCGCCGCGGAACTTTGTGCCGGCGATGAGCTGGCCCATGTCCAGGGCGACGATGCGCTTGTCCTTGAGCCCTTCGGGAACGTCGCCGTCCACCACGCGCCGCGCAAGCCCTTCCACGATGGCGGTCTTGCCGACGCCAGGGTCGCCGATGAGGACCGGGTTGTTCTTGGTGCGCCGGGAGAGGACCTGGATCACGCGGCGGATCTCCTCGTCGCGACCGATCACGGGGTCGAGCTTGCCCTTGCGAGCGCGGTCGGTGAGATCGATGGCGTACTTCTCCAGCGCGCGGTACTGGGACTCCGGATCGTTGGAGGTGATCCGCTGCGAGCCGCGCACCGCGGTGAGCGCCTGCGCGATGCGATCGCGCGTGACCCCCACGCTCTTGAGCGCCTCCGCCGCCGCGCCGCGCTTCTCGGCGACGAGCGCGAGCAGCATGTGCTCGGTGGAGACGTACTCGTCCTTCATCTTGCCGGCCTCTTCCTCGGCCGCGTCCAGGACTTTCAGTGCGCGCTGCGTGAGGTGACCCCCCTCCCCGCCGTGCACCTGTGCCACCTTCCGCAGCTCGTCCTCGAGACGCTGCTGGAGCAGGCGCGGATCGACTCCGACGCGCTGGAGCAGCGGAGGGACCAGCCCGTCCTGCTGCTGGAGCAAGGCGGCGAGGAGGTGCTCGGGGAGGATCTCCTGGTGATCGCGCTTGCGAGCGATCGCCTGGGCCTCCTGCAGGGCCTCCTGGGCCTTGACGGTAAACTTGTCGAGTTTCATGGCGCCAAAGTAACGCAGCGACGCGCTGTGGCAAGGCGCGCCAAGGCCAGGTTTCGACTCGTCCCGGAACGAGCTGGGCCCTACGCGCCCCTCATCGCCCGCTCAGCGAACCAGAGGTCGTACTTCGTCTGAAGATTCATCCAGAACTCGGCGGTGGTTTCGAAGAATCCGGCGAGCAGAATGGCCGTCTCCGGGGTCACGCCGCGCTTGCCATTGATCACCGAGTTCACGCGCTGAATCGGAATCTTCAGCTTTTCGGAGAGGGCCACCTGAGTCATCTCGCGCGGCTTCAGGAACTCTTCGAGAAGGATCTCGCCGGGATGAGTCGGTGGCCGGTTCTTGGGCAGCATGAGTCTCCTCAGTGGTAATCCACGATCCGGACTTCATCGGCGTTCCCGTTCGCGAATCTGAAGATCACCCTGTACTGCTCGTTCACGCGGATGCTCCAGAACCCCGCCAAGTCCCCCTTCAGTTTCTCCAGGTGATTCGACGGGGGAGCCCTGAGGTCCATCAGATCCGCTGCCGCATCCAGCATGTCCAACTTCCTGTGGGCGACCTTCCACAGTTCCGTGGGGATCGAGCGCGCCTCCTTCGAATCGCTGCCGTCGAACACGTCGCGAGTGGCCTTGTCTCCAAAGCTCGCGATCACGCATCCTAGTATACGTGTTGCACGGATGCCGAGCAAGCATGAAGCAGCGGATGGCTGAGCCCACGCACCCTTGGCCACCCGCTTGCTGTGGTATCCGGCCTTCGTGGACGAGCTGGCTGCCGTACTGGCCCAGGCGCGGGCGGCGCTCAAGTCGGGCGATACGCAGACCGCCGTGCGCCTCTACCGTCGCGCGCAGGAGTTGTCGCCGCGCGATCCGGAAATCCCGCACGAGCGCGGGCTCGCCTTGTTGGAGACGGGCGACGTCGGGTTGGCCGCTGTCGCGCAGGCGGAAGCGCTCGCACTTGATTCGGCACATATTGGTGCGCGCGCGCAGCGGGCGGCGGCGCTCGAAGCACTCGGCGACGACGACGGCGCCGCCCGTGAACTGGGCGAGCTCTTGTCGCGGATCGGTCCGCAGCCGGCGCTGTCCGCGCGGCTCGCGGGGGTGGAGCAGTCCGCGAAGCGCGCCGCCTCACGCCGGCTGCTGGGCGGCTCGCTGGCGCGGCTCGAGGCGAGCCCGCTGATCGGATCCGCCCTTGCACGCGACATCACGGATCCGTTGACGTTTCGATCGTCCTTCGCGGAGCTCGCGGCGCAGTTGCGCCAAGGCGTGATCGCGCGCCTCGACCTCGTCTTCGACTCGATGGACGCATCGCTCGGCCGCAGCGACCTGAGCTACGGGGGCACAAGCGAAGAAGAGGACGGCCGGCGCGTCCCGCTCGACGAATTCACCGCGGCGGGGATCGTCTTCCTCAGCGAGGCGCTCGGGATCGAGATCATCCGTGCGCGCCGGCTGCTCTCGTTCCTCCTCGCACCCGAATGCGGCCTCGGCCCGCACCGGTTCGCCGGTGCGCAGGTGGGCTGGACCATCTCGGGCGGCGACGGCGCACGGCGCTACGGGCTCTTCGCCGGGCTCTGACGCCTCGACACCTGCACGAACAGCATGCGCAGGTCGAAGAGCATGTTCTCCAGGAACCGCGCTTCCTCGGCGGTCAGGTTCCCGCGCGTCTTCTCCTGCAGCATGGCGAGCAGGTCGATGCTCTGCTGCGCCATCGTGAGCTCGGGCTGGTCACGTTTTTGCCCCGTCGTCGGGTCGGGCGCCTCGCCCAGGTGCACGATGGCGCTCGAGCCGAGCGAAAGCACGAGCGCGTTGAAGTCGAGAGCCGGAGCCTTCTCGTCGGAGGACGCCATCGGTCACCCCAGGTCGAACCCGAATTCCTGCAGCCGGTAGCCGCGCTGCACCAGCAGGACCGCCCGCCCGCTCTTGCGCGCCTGGGCGATGGCCTTCTGGAAGTCCATCATCGTGTCCACTTCCGCGCTGTTGACCGCCCGTACCAGGTCGCCGCGCCGCAACCCGGCGCGCGCGGCCGCGGAGTTTCGCGAAACCTCGTGCACCGCGAGCACCGGCTTCGAGACGTCGTACCCCGCCGAGCGCGCCTCCCGGGCCGAGAGCTCGGCGACGGTCAATCCGGTGCGCGACTCGAAGACGCCCTGGGCACGTTCCGCGGTCAGCGGCGTAGCGGAGATCCGCGCCTCGATCTCCTTCTTTCCGCGCACGACGCCGAGCAGGACGCGCGTCCCCACGGGCACGTCGCGCAGCAGGAACCGCAGCTCGTCCGCGTCGCGCACCGGAGAGCCCTCGACGCGCACGATCGCGTCGCCGCGCAGCAGCCCCGCGGCGGAGGCCGGCGAATTGTCTTCGACGGAAGTGACCAGCGCGCCGGTCTTCGCGCCGAGCGCCGCGGCCGCTTCCTTGTCGAGAGAATCCGCGTCGAATCCCCACCACGCCTCGGCCAGCGCGCCGCTCTTCTGCAGCTCCTTGGCGACGCGCAGCGCGCGATCGATGGGAATCGCGAAGCCGATGCCCTGTCCCGTGGCCAGGACCGCGGAACAGACCCCGATCACGTTGCCGTCCGCGTTCAGCAGCGGCCCGCCGGAGTTGCCGGGATTGATCGACGCGTCGGTCTGGATGAAGTCGTA
>Ga0137416_10001954_pt1 | contig 10811 bp, 2 predicted proteins | sample CZODoug3_1_1_16f_FD_108282 | JGI IMG/M metagenome (GOLD analysis project Ga0137416, IMG submission 108282) | Vadose zone soil fungal communities from Angelo Coast Range Reserve, California, USA - CZODoug3_1_1_16fungal (Illumina Assembly) | ecosystem: Environmental > Terrestrial > Soil > Vadose...
ACCGTCATCAGCAATGCCGACATGCGAGCCCTGGAGTTGCGCGAGCACGCCTTCCACGGCGACTGGAACTATGAGGTTGCGCCGCGCCGAAGTTGATTACGTAATTCCGATCGGCGGCCTTAGTAGCCAGCACGGGGAGGAGAGCAGGTGCGACCGGGATGACGTCGGCGTGTCCGCCCTTAGTCGTGTCGCGAGTATGAGCGCCGAACGGTGATGGTCCTCTCGACGAGTGCTGTGCTCAGGTCCCTGCGTATCGACCGCCGCCTCCGCGTCGCAGCCGTAGCCCCGCTGCGATCAGAAGACCCAATCCCGAGGCGAGGGAGAGTGTGATCCCTATCAGTCGGTAGAATGCGGATTCGTGGCATGCGTAGGCATCGGTGCGGCCCGCTTGGACGCATTGAAAAAGAGAGGCAGATAGAATACGCAAAGAATATAGGTAACTCGCCGCACCCGCTACGCCAAGCAGTGCGGCGCAAAGCGCAAGCCGGGCAGATACGCCCATCCGGAAACGTCCTGCCGTGGCCACCAGAATATACTCGGATACCAATACCAAGCAGAGCGCGAGTAACAACACAGGGCCGTAGCGAAACACAAAGAAGACGAGTTGAAACTCCCATTGGACTTCATATTCAGCGGCCGGGCTAGGAGATGCTGTCGCCGCAGTTACGTAGTAGATGGCCCAAATAGCGGCAAAGACAAGCCACGATATGATCGTAATGCCGAATAGTGTGCGCAGTCTCATTTACGGAGGTCCTGGGTTGAATTGGTTGAGAGCCGGATCCAGAGGAAATGGGAACGAGCCCATTGGGACACTAAGCGACTGCCCACCCGCCGCCCTCGCTCTGAATCCGGCGGAACCCGGCAGATTATCAGGTGGCGCAAAGAGGTCTGCAAAGGGGGCGTCTGATCCGGCGTGCGAAATTCCCGCCGCATCAAGAGCTCCGTTGGCGCGGCTCGAGCAGTTGTCCGTGTATACCCCGATATGTCTGGACGCCGAACGCAAGAATGCCAAGGCGGCGGCATCTTGATCAGGTGAGGTCCTAATCAAGAACATCGACGTATCGCGCCGATTCAGTTGCGACAAAACGTAGTCATCGAGGCTCATTCCAAAATGCGTTCCGGCGGTACCGAAGCTATACACGCCTTGCCCGGTGATTGCGATCGCGGAGTGCCCAATCGGGTTACCGACGGTCGGGCCGCCTTCGATCACCAGGATGTCGAGGCCGCTTGGATCCTTCCTGTCGATGGGATCACCACCCACGTAACTATACAGATTCGCCAATCCACCCACAAACGTCAGCGGATCCTTTGCGGTCCATCGCCCCGTAGAGGGATCGTAGTCCCGAGCCCCGAGCCTCGTGAGCCCGGTGTCGATGTCTCGCATACCACCCGCGAAGCCGAAGGGCTGGAACCCTGGCGCTGAATCCGAACGCACATTGCCGAATTCGTCGTACTCAATGCGCTCGGCCACCGCGCCGTTGGAGGCATTCACGACGAGCCGCACGTTCCCGACGTGGTCGGTGATGAGCCGATACGTGACCCCGCTCGCGACCATGTACTCAGGCGCGTTCGCATGCAGCCCGTACACGAAGGTTGCCCGGACCGTGCCGTTGCCGTTGAGCCATATGATCGGTTGCAGTTGGTTGCGGTAAAGGAAGCCCTCCACCAGCGCGCCGTTCACTTTCTTTCCGACACGGCGGTTTTGCCCGTCGATCACGTAGTCGATGTTCGTTCCGTTCGACAGCGTGACATGCCGCAGGTTGCCGAAGGAATCGTAGTCGTACGCGGTGGTGCCATCGGGACAGGTCTTCATCTGAAGCGAGCCGTCAGACTTGTATGAGTACGCGCACGCGCCATAGGCGAGCATCCGGTCCTGCGCATCGTAAACCGGCGTGGAGGGCAGTCCGAAGGCGGAAAGACGGTTCCCGTTTACGTCATAGTCGTAGTGCGCCGCCGCGGCGCCGTCATTCGCTACGTCGGTCAGCCGGCCGACCGCGTCGTACCCGTAGACATACTGGTGGGTCTCGCCTAGAATCGTCTCGGTCTTCGTCACGATGCGGCCGAGAGCGTCTCGCGTGCCGTAATCCACCGAGTACAGCGCGTTCGCGCCAGCGTTGACGGAGTACGTTTGAGGTTCGCCGAAGGTGTTGTAGGTCCTCGTGTCCGTGATGGTCCCAATGCTCGTTCCAGTGACGAAACCGCTCGCAGCGTCGCGGGTCACCGTAAGGGCGCCGGCAGAGGTGAGCAAACTATCGGTGTCGTACCCGTAGCTCCACTTCTGCCCCGCCGCGGTTTCGCTGGCGATCCGGAAGTCCGCGTCGAAAGTGCGGATCACGCTACCCGTCACCGGGCCGCCGGACCAGGTCATCGTTTTGAGCAGCGCTCCATCATACGTGTACGAGAGCTGCGTCCCGCCCGGACTCGTGATGGAATTGACTTGCCCGGTGGTCGCGTTATACGCGTACGTCAGCATACCTGCACTGAATGCGATGCTTTGGAGCCTTCCCTTGACAGCGTCGTAGTTCGGGATCACAGCGGGAAGTCCGTCTGGAGCGGAGCTCGTCAATTGTCGATCCAGATTGTACGTATGACTGACATGACCGGTGCCGCTCGAATCGACGGCCGGCGGGGTGTAGTCGTTTTCCAGATCGACCGGTGAATATGCAAAGGAGTGCGCGAAACGCCCTGGTGGCGTGATCGAGAGCACATTGCCGCTACGGTCATAGGCGGCGCCGAGCACACCAGTGTCCGGTAACACGCTGCTCGTCATGCGGCCGGCCAGATCGTACCCAAATGTCGTCGTGTGCTGCAGCGGATCCTGTAGAGCGGCGAGGAACCCCGTGCTCGAATCGTACGACAGAGTAGCCGTGCGCGAACCTTGCGAGATGACATCGGGCCGGCCCCGTGTGTCGTAGTGGATCGAGGTCGCAAGAACTCCGGGCGGCGCGATTTGCGTGACGCGACCAAGTACATCGAGGGTCGTCACCACGCGCCGGTTCATCGGCGTCGTGGTCGTAATCGTGCTCGCCGAGCGGTTGTAGTTGCTCTGCAGCGTTCGCCCATTGATGTTCACCGACTCGACGATCTGCGACACGGACAGGGCATCGGCTGGATTCGAGAGGGTGACCGCGCGGGTGGAGGTCATCGTAGAGGTCAGTCCGCTCGGCATGCGAACCGTACCGGAGGAGATCGGCGCGTCCATCCCGAACCGCGGGTCGGGTCCGTCGGTCATCGTGGTCGTCGTCCCGTTCGGGTCGGTCGTGGAGGTGGTAAAGCCGTCACTCCGCTGGGTGGTCGCGGTAAGCGCCGCGGGATCTGTCACGGTCATGGTCTCGCTCGTACCGGATGCGGACGCGGTCACGCGATATGTGGTTGCGCGGCCCAGAGCGGTCGTGTGGGTCACCTGATCCGGCTGCAGGGATCCGTGACGATCGAGCGTCTGCGCGCCGCCATCCGGGCTCGCATCCGAGATCAGGAAGCCGCTCGTGTCGTAGTCGAATCCGTGAATGCCGTTGCGCGGGTCGGTGAGCTGCGCCAAGAGGCCGCCGCTGTGAACGACATCGGTCACGGGCGCTCGGTACTGCAGGAGCACCGTATCGGATGCCGGATTTGCGATCTGCGACAGGTATCCGTTGCCGTCGATGGCAAGAGTCGTGCGCTGCCCGAATGGAGCGACGATCGCGCCCGGTCTTCCCTTCGAATCGTGCTCGATAGTCGTGATGTTCCCCGATGAGTCTGTGATCGTCATCAGCCGACCCGCCGCGTCGTAGGCGAAGCTGACGATGGTTGCGCCCGTCAAAGCATCCATCGTCCGCTGATGCCGTCCCGCGCCGTCGAAGACATAGATCTGCGAACCGTCGCTGGAGGCGACGAGGGCATCGCCGATGCTGGTACGTGCATATGCGGAGTTGATCTTCCAGATGATCCCAAGCGCCGTTTCAGAACTTGCGTACAGCGCTCCGTCGTTGCCCAGCGATAGATGAGTGATCGCACCAATCTCCATCTGCCGCGCCGGAGTGTCCTTGCCGGTCCACCCTGAGCCGCCCCAACGACCCGCGATGGTGTCGATGTTGCCGTTCGGCCGCACTCGGCGGATCACCCTGCTGGAATAGTCGGAAAAGAAAATCGTTCCGTCGCGTGCCACCGCGACGCTGACCGGATCCTGCAGGCCGGCGATCGTCGCCGGGCCGCCATCGCCCGAGTAGCTGATGATTCCATAACCCGGATAGCATCCCGTTGCGCCGGAACCCGCCACGGTCTTGATGCGTCCATCGGGCGTCACTTTGCGGATCCGGTTGTTGCATCGATCGGCGATGTACAGCGAACCATCGGGCCCGAGGGCAATACCCGAGGGAGTCGCCAACTTCGCAGAGGTCGCGGGTCCACCGTCACCGCCGAAGGACCACGATCCGTCGCCGGCTACCGTAGTCAGCGTCCCGTCGGGCATCACCCGGCGAATCTTATTTCCGTACGGTTCTGAGAAGTAGACGGAGCCGTCCGGAGCGGCGACGATCCCATTGATCGGCTGGCTGGACCTGATATTGAGTGCGGCCGTCAGAGCAGGCACGCCGTCGGGCGAGCTCCCCGTCTGTCCCGTGCCCGCGAACGCATGGATGATGCCGTCTGGCGTCGCCTTCCGGATGAAGATGCCATCCGTCATGATGTAAATGGAGCCATCAGGGCCCATGGCTATCGCACCACGAAGAGCGCTGAATCTGGCGGCCGTGGCCGGGCCCTCGTTGCCGCTGTCGCCCTGCAGGAACCAGGGCGGAGGCGGCACGCCGATGATGGTCTGCAGGGTACCGTTCGGGAGGATCTGCCGAACGCCGTCAAGCCCCATGAACATCAGATTTCCATTCGGGGCCTGCAGCATCGCAAGGCTGCCGTTGTTGCACGAGGGATACGCCGGCTGTCCATCGGCCGTCATTTGGGCAGTGTAGAAGCCGCCGGAGGCGCACGAAGGGCCAGAAACGCCGGAGGTGAGTCCTCCCGCAACCGCATTCACGACGAGCGCGTCGATCGCAGGTGCGGTGAGCTTTTCTCCGGAGCCCAAATAGATCGTCTGTCCTGAGTAGTCGTAGCGGTGATGTGGACTCAGCGTCCAGCCGCCGAGCCCTTCAGGCTGCACGTCGAGTGAGCCGATGCGCACCTTGTACGTCGTGCAGAAATCGTAGGCATATCCGTCTCGCGCGGCCGGCAGACTGATCGAGCGACTCGAGTTTGTGTAGGCGAAAGATCTCGTCACGCCGTCGAGCGGGATTCCGTACATGGCGGCGGGGAACGTGTTGCAGAGCTTCACGGTGGCTTCCTGGCTCCCCTGCAACTCGCGACCAAAACGATCCCGCCCGTCCCACTCGTAATTCAGGACGCCCCCCGACGAAAATCCATCGAACACCTGTGTCGGCTGACCGGCGGTCGAGACCGTTGCCCAACTGCGCACCCAGACTCGCGCCCGACCGCAGATAGGGTCGACATAGTTGGTCAAGATAGGCTCGTCCCAACACCCGCTGTCCCCGATGTCCGCGTGGATTTGATAAGCGGCTCGACGGCCGCGGACCCGATCCGAACGATAGTTGAGCGTGTAAGGGACGCCCGTGAGCTGCAGCTGCTCTCCGAGCGTCTGGTTCTCGCACTCGATGATGGACGAGAGCTTCTTATGCGAGCAGTCCACAGGCGTCGCAGTTTTGGGAGTATTGTTCGGCGGTCTTCCGTCCAGCGGAGGCTGAGGCGGGTAGTTCCAATCGCGAGCGCTGAAGTGTGTCATCGGAACGCGCCACAATTGCTGTCCTGGTGCGTAGAGTATCGCCAGCTTGTCCAGTTCGGAGGCCGAGAACCCCAGCGCCGCCAGTTGTGCGTCGGTCGCTGCCGTTCCAGAACCGTCGATGTCGATACTCGCCCGACCAGTAGAGACGCTCAGGATCCGCACGACCTTGCCGTCGTCCTCCGGCACCCAGATTCCCTTATCAGGATCGTGGTAGCCCGATGGGACCGGCGTGCCAATCGGAAACCCGAGGAAGTTTTCGACGTAGCCATAAACCGTTTGGCTGAACGTCACTTTCCTGGCATTCGCCGCCACCGCTTCGTCCACGGTGAAAGCGACGGCGTACGTATACGCGCTCGTACTCGGGAGCTCGAGTGGCATGGCCGCGGGACCTTGCGGGCCCACTGTGTATTCCGTGGCCCGCACGTGCATCGCGGAAAGCGATTGCGTGCTGCCGTCAGGAAGGGTCATCGTCACCGATGTGCCGGGCGGGAAGATCGCTGTTGCATGCCGGGCGCCGTTTGCATCTTGCGAGATCGAGCCTTGTGCCGCCTGAGCGACACTCGTCTGTGAAAGATCGATCAGGCTCACTGCAGGGTCATACGGAACCATGATCACATCGCCGACGACGCCGTACTCTGACCATCCAGGAGCAACTAGTCGCTGGACGGGGAGGAAGCCATCACGTTCCAGGACCAGAACGAGCGGCCCGCCGCCGTTGACGACGAGGTCGAACGCGCCGTCGTCCCGGCTCAGGGTCCATCCGTATTCCGGATGATTTTCCACGGTGGCGCGCGCCCCGCGAACGGGTTCCCCTGTGCGAAGGTGGATCGTCCCGCGGATCGCGGCGGCACGGGCTTTTGCAATCGTCCCAGGCGCGACACCGATCTGTACGGCGTCGGGTCCGGTGTAGATGAACGAGGTGGAGTCGAACACCGTAGTGGGGATCGACCGGTCCACCGGCGGTGCGATCAAGACCGGGTCGGCGGGCACGGTGACGTACGTGACCGTCGGGCCATCGAGCGACCAGTTCCCCGCTGAATTTCCGGCCTGGATCTGGAACGTCGCCTGCAGGCCGAGCGTGAGGCCGCTCACCGTGGTTGAAAGCGTCGACCCGGTGATGGTCTGTACGAGCGCGCCGTCCTGGTACAGGCGGTATCCGCTGACTCCCAGAAGCGCGTCGGTCGCCGCGGTCCAGGTGAGAACGGCAGACGTGTTGCTGGCGGCGGACGCCGACAGCGTACTTCCGCTCGGCCACACGGGGACATCCGGACTCGTGACGGTGATGTCCGGCTGCGTGCCGATGATCGTCCCGTCCGCAACCGTGATGGACTGAGTACCAGCCGTCCGCAAGACAATGCCTGGGAACGTCTTGATTCCAAGATCGCTCGCCGAGAATGCGGCCGCACTCGGAAGCGTGGCATTCGCGTCAGATGAGGTGAACTGCGCGGTGCCTTGGTAGCCAGTTGCGCGGTTCCCGAATCCATCGCGCGCTTCGACGGTGATGGAACCGGCGACGCCTGAAGAAGCGGGATTCGGAAAACCGCTGACGATGAACGACTGCGCAGCGCCAGGGCCGACCTGAATCGCGCCCGACGGAACGCTTAGGACGCCGTCGCCAGCGTTGATGCTCTGACTTCCGACGGTCTTCAGGACAACCGAAAAGTCTCCCTTGAATCCGGCATCTCCCGCTCCAAACGAATATGGCGCCGGAAGGATCGCCCGCGGGTCGCTGGACGAAAACGAAACTGTTCCCGTGTAGCCCTTCGCCCGGTTCGCGTATACGTCGCGTGCCTCGACAGAAACCGCAAAAGATGAACCCGCGGTTGCGGAATTTGCGGCGGTGAGGATCAGCGCTGCCGCAGGTCCGGGCGCCACCGGTGCCGATGCGCTTCCGCTGATCGAGGCCGTCGCCGTGTCCCTGGAGGTTATCGTCTGCGTTCCCGCGGTCTTCAGGACGAGCGCGTTCAAGAAGGTGTGCGCGCCGGCATCGCTGGCGGTGAAGGCGTAGTCCGCAGGCAGGATTGCTTGCGGGTCGCTCGAATTGAAGTGAACCGTACCACGGTACGAAGCTGTTGGATTGCCGTACGCATCGAGTGCCGACACCGACGGACTGAGGGACTCTCCAGCCCCAATCGCAGCGATTCCCGTAATCCGCAGCGTCGATGTCGGTCCGGCGGTAACGGCCACCGTCTGCGAACCGGGAGAAATGCCACCGAGCGTGTCCGATACGGTGACGGTCTGGGCAGCCGCAGAGTGCAGCGATACGCAGCAGATTGTGTGGGTCCCCAGATCCGCCGGCAAGAATACTGTGTCCGCAGGCAATATGGCCTGCGGGTCGGAGCTCACGAAGTGGACCGTGCCGTTGTATCCACTCGCGACGTTGCTGTACGGATCGTATGCGGTCACGGTCGCGGGATTGGAGTCGCCGGCCGTCGCAGTGCCCGGAATCCCGGTGAGTGTCAGCGCGACTGCTGAAGCCGGATTGACGGCGATTCCCGGAAGAGAGCCCGCGATCGCCCCGTTCACGGTATCCGCCGCCGAAACCGACTGCGAGGCGGCCGTCCGCAGCACGACCGAAGCGGAATAGAATCCGCTCTCAGCGGCGGTGAACGAATGCGGAGCAGGGACGGTTCCTTGCAGGTCCGAGGTTCCGAACGCGACGGTCCCCAGGTACGACGTCGCGCGGTTGCCGAAAGCGTCCTTGGCCTCCACGGTGAACGCGCTCGGGTCGCCCGCAGTGACGGGCGCGGTGATTCCGCCCACCCGCAGGGTTGCAGCGGATCCGGGCGTGACCACCACACCGCTTTGCGTACCCGTGATCGAGCCGGTCACGATGTCCGTGGCGGTCACGGATTGCGCCGCCGCCGTTCGGAGAATCAAGCCGGAGAAGGTATAGACACCTGCGTCGGACCCCGTGAAGGTGTGATCTGCTGGTCGCGTCGCCTGTCCGTCCGTGCTCGAGATCCGCACCGTCCCCGTGTAGCCCCTGGCAATGTTGCCCGCGGCGTCTCGAGCTTCGACGCGGACGCTGCTTGCCGTTCCTGCCACCTGCGGCGAAGTGAGTCCGGTGACCACGAGCGCCGTCGCCGCGTTGGAAACCACCACGATCCCGGTCTGCGCGCCGGTGATGCTGGCGGTCACCGTGTCCGTGGCTGTAACTGATTGCGTTCCTACCGTCTTGAGCGTCACCCCCGGAGCGAAGGTGTGGATGCCGTTGTCCAGGCCGGTGCCCGTCGTGAACTTGTAGTTCGCCGGCAAGACCGCCTGCGCGTCCGTCGATGTGAACCTCACGGTGCCGGCATACGGAGTCGCGCGGTTGCCGTATGCATCGCGCGCTTCCACCGTGAAGGGCGAGACCGTGTTCTGGGTTTGCAGCGAGGGGATTCCGCTCACGACCAGGACGCTTGCCGCCGCTGGATTCACCCAGATTCCGGACTCGGACCCTGCTAGCGACCCGTTCGCGGTGTCCGTCGCGGTCACGGATTGCCAGCCCGCGGTCTTCAGCGTCACGCCGTTCGTGAAGGTGTGGATGCCGTTGTCGAGCCCGGTCCCGCTCGTGAACCTGTAGGTTGCCGGCAAGACCGCTCGCGGATCGGACGAGGAGAAGCTGATGGCCCCCGTGTAGCTCGTGACCCGGTTGCCATATGCGTCTTTCACATCGACGGTTGCAGACATGGCGGTGCCAGCAGTCCTCCCCGCGGCCGTGGCGAGGCCGCTCACCACGAGGCGGGACGGCGCTTGTGCCTGGACGACGATGGTCTGGCTGCCGGTGACCGTCGACTTGGAGGTGTCGGTCGCGGTCACCGATTGCGTCGCGGCGGTCTTCAACACGACGCCGTTGGTGAAGGTGTGGATCCCTTGGTCGCAGCCCGACGTGCAGTTCGGAGTTGCCGCGGTAGACGACGTGAAGGTGTAGTTCGCTGGCAGGACCGCCTGCCCATCCGTCGAGGTGAAGTGGATCGTCCCGGTGTAGCCGGTCGCGCGCACACCGGCAGCAGTGCGGACCTCCACGGTAACGCTGCTCGTGGTTCCGGCGGACTGCGGTGAGACGATGCCGGTGACGACGAGGTTTGCCGCCGGGCAGTTGCCCCCGGTGCATGCAGCAGCCCACGCTTCCGAACCGCACAGTAACAGCGCGAGCGCGGATGCCGCGCTCACCGTCGACCTCAATTCCATGTGTGCCCCTCCGGATGAGGCGCACACACTGAAGTGCGTGGTGTTCAGCAGTCAACGGGCAAATTTTGAGCCGCTATGGCCAGGTTTTTAGCCTTCCACGCTACATTCCCGATTTCGTTTTCATTTTCTGGATCGACGTGGCAGCCACGAGCCACAGCCTCGGCAAGCCGACGCGCCCTCTACCCTGACTCCTCGGTCCTATTGTTGATCCACGCCAGAACGGCAGCTCGCAAGGCAGCGTGGAGCGGCAGGCCTTCCGCTTTTGCGCCGTGCTGGCTACAAATCCCGTCCGCACGAGAAGCATCTGGCGCAAATCTCGTCAAGCGACACGCCGGTAGTCGTGATGAAAGCCACCGAGTACGGGGACTGCGTGGACCCACCCCTCTGTCGCGAGAGGTCGTGGAATCGGCGGCTGGTGACCGAGGGCCTGGTGCGGACGCGCTTCGTTGCAAAAGCGGACGTACTCGGTGATGACGCGCCGGAGGTGATTCTCACTGAGGATGAGGACGTGGTCGAGCAGTTCTCGCCGGAGCGTACCGGCGAAGCGTTCAGCGAAGGCATTCATCTCGGGCGCACGTATCGCCGTGCGCACCACGCGCACCCCCGACGATCTGAATACGCCAGCGAACCGCGTGCCGAGCTTCGTATCGTGGTCGCAGACGACCACCTGCGGTACGCGATCCATGGTGGCGTTCCTGGCGTGCTGCGCGCACCACTCGTCGGTCGGTGCATACGTCACCGCGGCGTGGAGGATCGTCCGGCGACGCAGGTCCAGGAAGAAGAGTACAAACACCTCGCGGAACCGCATGTCGAACGTCTGTACGAAGTCGCACGCCCACGTCACGTGGTTTCGCAGGAACGTCGACCAGCT
>Ga0137416_10001955_pt1 | contig 10810 bp, 9 predicted proteins | sample CZODoug3_1_1_16f_FD_108282 | JGI IMG/M metagenome (GOLD analysis project Ga0137416, IMG submission 108282) | Vadose zone soil fungal communities from Angelo Coast Range Reserve, California, USA - CZODoug3_1_1_16fungal (Illumina Assembly) | ecosystem: Environmental > Terrestrial > Soil > Vadose...
ACAGGCAAGCCCGCCGCGTTGAGCCTGCGAATGGCCGCTGCGACAAAAGGAAGCATGCGAAATCGGCTGGCGTGATTTAAGTAGCCCACTTCCTCGGTGATCGTGCCATCGCGATCGAGGAAAACGGCGGGGCGCAACCGGGATTCTTCAGCCACGCTGCACCTGGATCGAGGACAGCCAGGGTCTTGCCGCTGCTTCCACCATGTCGGCAGTGATGGCAGTCATGCACCGGTGATCGGTCGGGCAGCGGCGGAGAAGACACGGGCTGCAGTAGGGTTTTTGCTGAACGATATGGCAGCGCGGAGTGACCGGAGCTGTGCCCTCAGGATCGGTCGGACCAAAGACCGCGACGACCGGCAAGCCAACAGCGGCGGCAACATGCATCGCGCCGGAATCGTTGCCGATAAAGAGATGGCATTGCGATAGCAGCGCGGGCAGATCGGCAATTGCAGTTTTCCCAGTGAGGTCAACCGGGGGCCGGCGCATTTCGGCGGAGATGGCCGTCGCAACGCCGGCCTCCGCGGAAGTTCCAAAGAGGATGACGTCGGCATCCGCTTCCGATTGCAGCCGATTTGCCACCTCGGCAAAACGCGTAGGCGGCCAGCACTTTGCCGATCCGTACGAAGCGCCTGCCGCAATGGCAATTCGCAGCGCGCCCTGGCGCACGCCGTATTTGCAAAGAAATTCATTGGCACTCCGGCGCTGGTCTTCTGGAACGCACAGGTCAATAAACCTCTCCTCCTGCACGGAATCCAGCCAGCCGGCGCGGTGCAGGAGTTCCAGATAATAAAACTTTTCATGTGCGGGAATTTCTCCATGCCTGGGGAGAGGCACCGCCTTGGTCAGGAGAAAACTGCGCGCGTCGCGCGCGTAACCGATGCGTTCCGGAATATTCGCGCGCCAGGCCAGCCAGGCGGCATCGAAAGCATTTTGCAGCAGCAAGGCCGCGTCAAACTTCTGGGCTCGAAGTTCCGATGCCAGCCGCTCGCGGCCGGAAATCCCTGCATGCAAGCTTTTCGGATCGTAGGCGATGAGTTGGTTGCAGATCGCCTGATCCCGATAAATATCCGCGACGTAAGGCCGCGCGACAATCGCAATCTCCGCGTCAGGAAAGCGCTTGCGCACCGCTCGCAGAGCCGGCAGTGCCATGATGGCATCCCCGACCCAGTTCGTCGCGCGTATGAGAATCTTCACGCCGCCGCTCCCGCGCCGGCCGCGAGCGCTTGATCAAGGACTTTTCTGAAATCGGCCTCTGGAGTCACAACCACATCGATCACCGCGACGTAAAGCGGAGCTTCTTCGAATTTAAGGCCGTCCAGATTCTGCGCATCCTTTTCCGTCGTCACAAATGCCTTCGCACCTGTGCGCTTTCCCGCGTGCTGGACAGCCAGGATTTCCCGCTGGGTATAGTGATGATGATCGGGGAAAATGGCCTGTCCGCAAACGGCGAGCCCCCAATTCCCGAGATCGTGGAAGAACGCCTCTGGATTGCCAAGACCGCAGAATGCAAAAAAAGCGCCGGCACCGATGTCGCTGGCGCCGAGTAAAGTGCTCTCTTCGCCGAAGCGACGGAATCCGAGCAGTCGAGTGGAAGCAGCGAAAACCGGATACTGATGGAGCTTCCCGATGGCCTCCAGCGTTCCAGATGCCGTTTCGGCGCGAGTAAAAATAATCAAATTTGCGCGGCTCATGGCCGCCACCGGTTCCCGAAGCCGGCCCGCCGGCAGCAAGGATTCCCCGGCCAGCGGCCGAGACGCGTCCATCAAAAGAATGTCCAGGTTGCGGGCGAGCTCGAGATGCTGAAAACCGTCATCCAGGAGAAAAACGTCGATGGATTGCCGCGATTCGAGCCGGCGGCCCTCAGCGAAACGGTTCTTGCCCACGCCAAAGGAGACGCGGCCTTGCAAACGGAATTTCATCAACTCGATTTCGTCGCTAGTGCCATTTGCTCCCCGGTAGCCGCGGCTCAGAATAGCAACACGCTTTTCATCAGCGAGAAATTTCTCCGCGAGCCAAATCACCATGGGTGTTTTGCCAGTGCCGCCAACCGTCAGATTTCCGACGCTGATCACCGTCGCCTTCAGGCGTTTCTGCTTGAACCAGCGGTTGGCATAGAGCCAAACGCGCGCGCGCACCCCGGCGCCATAAAGTACCGAGAGCGGCCAGAGCAATCTCCGCAATAGCGGCGAAACATTCATTGCCCGGCACCGTCCAGGCGCTGCGTAATCTCCGCCACCGCTCGATCGGTGGCCCCACGCGAGTCGGCAACCAAGCGGCGCGCCGCTTCACTCATTTTTTTCATACGCTCCGGATCGCGAAACAATTCGATCCAGGCGACCCCGACGTCTTCCGGGCTTTCCACTTGAATAGCGGCCCCTGCCGAAACGAAGCGCGAAGCGATTTCCGTGAAGTTTTCCATCGATGGACCAAACACCGGAATTTTCCCGAAGGCCGCGGGCTCGAGAATATTATGGCCGCCGGAAGAAACGAGCGAGCCTCCCACGAAAGCACCGTCGGCGAGCCCATAGAGCGAAGCAAGCTCACCGATGCTGTCGAGCAGAAGAACAGTGACGTCGTCGGGAATGATGGAATGATCAGACGGCCGAGCGGCTTGCGATTGCGCTGGCCCTGAAATCGGCAATAGCGACCGCCGGATGAACTTGCGGTGCGATTCATCAATGAACGCCGCGGCCTCATCAAAGCACTCCGGCCTGCGGGGCGCAAGCACAAGCAGAGCCTTCGGATATTCGCCTTGCAAAGTTCCAAAGGCGATGAGCGCGTGCGGCTCTTCCGCTGCGACAACGCTTCCAGCGACGATGATCGGCGATCGGCCGCTGCGCTGGATCTCCGTGGCGAGCCAATTCGACAACGGCGTGGGCGCCGGAAGCTCCAGGTCATATTTCAAGTTTCCGCTGACCCGCACGCCATCGGCCGGCGCACCCAGCGCGCGCACGCGTTCCGCATCTTTTTCGCTCTGCATGAGAAAAGCGGCGGCATTGGCCAGCGCCTTTCTCAGGAAGGGACGCAGGAAAAAGCCGAACACTCCGAGATAGCTCTGGTAGCGCGCAAACGAGCGATCCGAAATGCGTCCACTGATGAAAAGTACCGGAATCCCACGCCGCCCCGCTTCCCGCAGAAAATTCGGCCAAATCTCGGTCTCCAGCACCAGCACCACCGACGGCCGCACAGCATCGAGCGCGCGACGCACGCAAAAAGCCCAATCCAACGGAAAATAGATTACGGCATCGGCAAACGGCATGCGCTCGCGCGCCAGCGCCTGCCCCGTGTTGGTGGTCGTCGAGATAACGAGAGGCCGATTGGGGTAGGTTTCTTTCAACCGTCGCGCGAGGGCGACACCGGATAGCGCTTCGCCGACGCTCACCGCATGAATCCAGATCGCGCCCGTGGGATGCCCGGCCAGCTTGGTAAGCGCCGGAAAAGAGAGTCCCAAGCGTTCCCCAAGATTAGAGAGATACTTTCCGTGGCGCAGTCCCTGCACAAGCCAATAGGGCGTCAGCAAAAGGGCCGCGAGGCCCATGAGAAAGCTATAAATGAAATACACTAAGCGTGGCTCCGGTCTGTACGCGCTCCACCGGTGGTCGGCGGCGCGCGACGCAGGGCAACCCTGCAATACCCCCAGGAATCGAAGGCCTCAAGATGAGAAAAGTCTATTATAACCCGATGCGAAAACTAACCCTCATCCTTCCCGCTCTGGGCGCTTTCTTGCTGGTGGCCCAACGCGGAGTCCCCCAGCAGCAGCCTTCGCTCAAGACCTCATCATTGGAATCCCACGAGGGCATGACCATCACGGCCCGGCCATGGACCGACCCCGCACTCTATAAGGAGAAGTTCCCGAAAAAGTCCCCATTTGCGGCGGGAATCGTTGCCGTACATGTTGTTTTTCGAAATGATTCCGGCGATAGCATGAAGATCAACCTCGAGCGCATTCGATTGAACCTCACTCTTTCGGAGGAAGATCATCAGGCGTTGTACCCCCTTTCGCCGGAAGAGGCAGCCGACACGATCATGAACCCGGGCGCGAGGGATCCGACAAAGGTCCGAAAAAAGTTTCCTTTTCCCACCACCGGGGCTCCAAAGGCCGGGCGTGACAAACATTGGACGGAAGTGGAGAAGACTCTAGAGGACGCGGTTGTGCAGGCCAGCGTCGTCGCGCCGCACAGCACTGTGCAAGGGCTCCTTTATTTCGACCTGCGAAGCCAGTTCGAACTTCTCAATGCCGCTCATCTCTACGTGCCTGAGGTCTTGGCCATCGAAAAGAATCGCGGCCTCATGTACTTCGAGATTGATCTGAGCCGGTCCACGGAACGCTGAGCCGCTCGAAACGGAGGCCAGTCGCCCAAGTTTGCGTGGATCGCCGCCGTCGGCTAACATGGCGTGTGCAAACTTCCATCAACCACCGCGCACAAATGCTCGCTCTTCTCGATGAACTGAACCCCGAACAACGGCTGGCCGTTGAAACCACCGAAGGCCCAGTGCTGATCCTGGCCGGCGCCGGTACGGGCAAGACCAGGGCGATTACGTTTCGGATGGCAAACCTGATTGCCAACGGAGTGCCCGCCGAAGCCATTCTCGCCGTCACGTTCACCAACAAAGCCGCGGAAGAGATGCGCAATCGCGTCTCGGACCTGCTGTTGCGCGCCGGAGTGCCACCCGCGCAGCCCTGGCTTTCCACGTTTCATTCGCTTTGCGCGCGCCTTCTTCGCCGCGAAGCGGCCGCGGCCGGCCTGCCGCGGGATTTCGCCATTTACGATGACGACGATCAGCTTGCGGCCGTGAAGCTGGCAATGACCAAGCTGCAGATCGACGACGACAGCTTGACGCCGAGGAACGTTCTCAGCTGCATCAGCTATGCGAAAAATCATAGCCAAACTGCGGAACAATTGCGCGCCGAAGCGTTCGACCAAAACGGGCGCCGCACCGCCGATATTTTCGCGGCGTACGAAAAACTACTGCACGACAGCAAAGCCCTGGACTTCGACGACCTGCTCCTGCGTTCGGCGCGTTTACTGCGCGAATCCGCGCCGACACGCGACAAGTGGCAAGCGCGCTTCCAATACATCCACGTGGACGAATACCAGGACACCAACCGCGTTCAATATGAGCTGATGCGGCTGCTGACCGGGCCGAAGCAAAACGTGTGTGTTGTGGGCGATGAAGATCAGTCCATCTACCGCTGGCGCGGCGCCGATGTTTCCATCCTGCTGAGTTTTTCCCGGGATTTTCCCGCCGCGCGCATCGTCAAGCTGGAACGCAATTACCGCTCGACCCAGAATATCCTCGATGCGGCCGGCGCGGTCGTCGCCAATAACCCGGAACGGCTGGGCAAGTCGCTGAGCGCGGAAAAGGGCCCGGGATTAAATCTAAAGTATTTCGAAGCGCGCGATGCCCAAGCCGAAGCGGAATTTGTCGCCGGTGAGCTGGAGCGCATTCTCAATGACGATTCGGACCAGACCTGCGCCGTGGAATACCGCACGAATTTCCAGTCGCGCGCCTTCGAAGAGGTTTTCCGCCGTCGCGGCCTGCGCTACAAGCTGGTGGGCGGATTCAGTTTCTACAATCGCGCCGAAGTGAAGGATGCCCTCGCTTACGTGCGCCTCGCAATGCATCCGGAGGATGACATCTCGCTACTCCGCGTATTGAATGTTCCCCCGCGCGGCATTGGCAAGACGACGGTGGACGCGCTCCGCGAAGGCGCGCGCGTTGATGGAATACCACTGTGGGCCGTCATTGAGAGATTTGTCGCCGGTGCATCGGCAGGCCGGGCGGTGACCCCTCTGCGGGCGTTCCAGGAGCTCATCCGCAAATTGCAAGATGCGCTTGCCAACCAGGAGCCTCCGGGATTCCTGCATGCCGTACTCGAGGAATCCGGCTACATGGCCATGCTCAAGGACCGCAACACTCCCGAGGATGTCGCGCGCCTGGAAAACCTTGAAGAGCTCGCGCGGGCCCTCGCCGAAGGCATGGAAGCGGGAGAAACGTTCACCGATTTCCTCGACGCAGCAGCGCTTGTCAGTGACGCCGATCAATTTGAAGGTAAGCCCGGCGTAACTCTCATCACTTTACACAGCACCAAAGGCCTGGAATTCGATCACGTCTTCCTCACCGGCATGGAAGAAGGCATCTGTCCTCATAGTCGATCCATAACCGAAGAGAAAGGAATCGAAGAGGAACGGCGTCTCGTTTACGTGGGAATGACCCGCGCGCGGCAATCACTTACGCTGACGCGCGCCGTGTACCGGCGCATCTTCGGCAATGAGCAGCAATTGCGCGCCTCCCTGCCGTCGCGTTTTCTCGCGGAAATTCCAAGCGAACTGGTGGAGACCGTTCGGGGATCAATGGCGGAAATCGGCGAGACGCGCCGCTACGAGCCTGACCCCGAGTATTCGTATTCGCCGGAAGAATTCCTTCGCCGCGTGCGCGGCGAATCAAAGCAGACAGCTCCGCGCCGCCAGCCTGCTCAACCTTCTTTCGGTCGCCCCGCCGCAAAACGCGGCGGCGATGCCAATCCGATGCTGGGGCGCAAAGTGCGTCATCCGAGCTTCGGCGTCGGAACCATAGTTGGAGTCGAAGGCGACGACGAAGACCGCCGCGTGTCCGTGAGTTTTCCCGGGCGCGGCACGAAGAAATTTATCGAGCGGTACGCGCAACTTGAACAGGCGTAAAGTGGGGAATCTGTCCTTGAAGGCCAATGCGCCGGCTGGTTGCGTGATGGGGCTTCTCGGGGTACATTGAGGCGCGTTCCATCCTCAAAAGCGTACTGGGTAATTTCAGGTTTCCGGCTTGCCCGGATGCGATCGGAGAGCAGGGGTGGCATCACAACTCTTCCACTGCAAGAGTATCGACCAACTGCTGTCAGATTCGGAAAATGCTGAAGTAAGATTAAAGAAGTCATTGGGATGGCTGAGCCTCACTTCGCTCGGCATCGGCGCAGTCATCGGGTCGGGCATCTTTACCATCATCGGCACCGCCATCGCCGGCCAAAAGTTTCAGGCCTCTTCCATCCTGAATGCCCCTCTTCTGGAATACCTGATTCACCACTCCGCTTCTTTTGGACGCCCTGGCGCGGGCCCGGCAATTGCTCTCTCCTTTGTCCTGGTCGCCATCGCTTGCGGATTCGCATCGGTGTGCTATGCCGAGCTCGCCGCCATGATTCCTATTGCCGGCAGCGCTTACACTTACACCTACGCCACGATGGGAGAACTCGTCGCCTGGATCATCGGCTGGGACTTGATTCTGGAATACGCCGTCAGCAACATGGCCGTCAGCGTCGGGTTTTCACAGCACATGGTCAATTTGTTGGACTGGTTCGGCGTGCATCCGAATCCCCGCTGGATTTCGCCCGCCTACCTTCCCAGCGGACTTTCCGATCTGCAGGGGAATATGCTCTACGGCGTAGGCTGGCATTTTGGCTTTAATTGGCCCGCTTTCATCATCGTGATGCTGCTCACGGTGATCCTGGTGCGCGGGATCAAGGAGTCCGCGCGAACCAACAACATCATGGTGCTGCTGAAAATCATCGCCATTCTGGTGTTCGTGACTTTTGCGTCCAAGCTCATTCATCCCGCGAACTATCATCCCTTCGCTCCGAACGGCTGGCCCGGAATTCTGACCGGCGGGTCCATTGTTTTCTTTACTTACATTGGATTCGATTCCGTCTCTACCGCGGCCGAGGAATGCAAACACCCACAGCGTGACTTGCCGATTGGCATCCTCGCCACGCTCATCATCTGCACCCTGCTCTACGTAGCCGTGGTTGTGGTGCTCACGGGGCTGGTCAAGTGGGACACATTAGTGGACGACGCCGCCCCGGTCGTGAACACACTCAGGAAACTCCATTTCACGGGAGTTCGTCTGATCGTCCTGATCGGGGCATTGATGGGCATGATCTCGTCCCTGCTGGTCTTCCAGCTCGGCCAAGCCCGCGTGTGGTTTGCCATGTCGCGTGACGGCCTGTTCCCCAGAATTTTTGGGCGCGTTCACCCGCGCTTTCAGACGCCGGATTTTTCGACCTGGATGGCTGGATTCGTAGTCGGTATTCCAGCAGGCTTGCTAGACATCGGAACACTGGCCGATCTTTCCAACATTGGCACACTTTTCGCTTTCGCTCTGGTGGCGGGAGGCGTGCTGATTCTTCGTTACCGGGAACCAGACCGGCCGCGTGCTTTTCGCGCCCCCGGCGGTCCGCTGGCGCCCATCGTCACGATTTTCACCTGCCTGCTGCTCATGGCCGGTCTGCCGATCTTGAATTGGATCCGCTTCTTTGTCTGGATGATTCTGGGCCTGATGCTCTATTATTTTTATGGCCGGAAGCACAGCACATTGAGAGCAGCAAATCGCGCGTAAGAGGAATCGCAGCATGCAGGATTTGTCTTTTCAGAATAGGGGAAGGCGCGCAGCCGTCGTGCTCGCTTGCCTCGTGCTCATCCTTTCTTCACCCCAGAATTCGCGGGCGTGGGGAAAGAACGGGCACAGGCTAGTCGTCCACAAGGCGGTCGACACCTTGCCTCAGGACATCCGCTCTTTTTTCGAATCCAACCTCGCGCTGCTCTCGCAGCATGTTACCGATCCTCTGGATGCCATCGCCAAGTCGCCCGCTGAGCGACACAACCATTTCATTCTTCTCGACAAATACGGACGATTCCCGTTCGAAGCTCTGCCGCGCAGTTATAAAGCCGCGGTAGCCAAATTCGGCAAGCCGAAACTTGATGCCAACGGCCTTCTTCCCTGGCAGATCGGCGTTTACAGCGAGAAGCTGACCGACGCGATGAAGGCCGGCAAGTGGGACGAAGCAAGATTGGACGCGGCCATCCTGGCCAACTATGTCGCGGAAGCCCACGATCCCTTCAACACCACGGATAATTTCGACGGACGCCTGAGCGGCCAGCCCGGAGTCAACGAGCGCTTCGGCACCACGCTGATCGACCGCTATTCATCCTTTTTCCCCATGCGTCCCAACGACGCCATTTTCATCAACGACCCCACGGATCGCGCTTTCGAAGCATGCCTAAGCTCCCATAGCTGGCTGGAGACCATTCTTCTGGCCGATCGCAACGCGCGTCGCGGGGAAAACTCCTTCACCGACGAGTATTACGACCGCTTCTACAATCAAGCTGCGGCCATCTTGATTCGCCAGCTTTCCGACGCAGCAACCGATGTAGGCTCTTTCTGGCTTACCGCGTGGGTAAACGCCGGCCGCCCACAACTGCCACGCTGATCTCTTGCGGATGAGGCCACCCTTGCTCTCCAACCGCATCGCTTCCTTGCCCAAAGCCGAGCTGCACCTCCATCTCGAAGGTTCCATCCAGCCCGCAACCGTCTGCGCGCTAACGGCCCGACACGGCGTCGTTATGACGGAAGAGCAAGTCCGCCAGCGCTACGCCTACCGCGACTTCCCCGAATTCATCGAAGCCTTCAAGTGGGTCACATCGTTCTTGCGCGAGCCCCAGGACTATGCGCTCATCGCCCGCGACCTCGCCAAACACTTGCTCACGCAACGCGTGGTCTATACGGAAGTAACTCTGTCCATCGGCGTGATGCTCCTGAGAAAGCAGCGCCCGGAAGCGAATTTCGAAGCCCTCCTCCGCGCCACCGAGCCATTCGAAAGCCGCGGACTCCGATTCCGGTGGGTGTTCGACGCAGCGCGGCAATTCGGCGCAGACGCGGCAATGGAAGTCGTCGAATCCGCAAAGCGCTGCGATTCGAAAGCGATCGTGGCCCTTGGCATTGGTGGCGACGAGCTCAGCGTCCCGACAAAGGAATTTCGCCCTATCTACGATCGCGCCGCGCAATTGGGCCTGCACCGCTTGATGCACGCGGGCGAGGTCGGCGGCCCGGAGCTAATTCGCGAAGCCATCGAAATCCTCGGCGCGGAGCGCATCGGCCACGGAATTGCCGCGATCCACGATCCGGAGTTAATGGATTTGCTCGCGGAGCGAAAGATTCCGTTGGAAATTTGCCCCGCAAGCAATATGAAAACCGCCGCCCTCGCCCGCCAACTGCGTCGCGAGAACGTCACCATCGAAGATCATCCGCTCCCAAAACTTCTGCGCCACGGCATTCCCCTTGTGCTCTCCACCGATGATCCGGCCATGTTTCACACCACCCTGAACGAGGAGTACGCCAACGCCGCGCGCATGGGTCTGCACGAAGGCGAGCTAAGACGCATCGTCGAGATGGGTTTCGAACACGCCTTTCTGCCTGCCGCCCTAACGCCCGGAGCATAAGCAGTCACCGGCAATGTTATACTGGCGGCATGAAAGCACACGTCTGGGTAATGCCAAAACGTACCGTACTCGATCCTCAGGGACAAACCATCCAGCACGCCCTCTCCGGTCTCGGCTACTCCGCTGTGCGCGACGTCCGCCAGGGCAAATTCTTCGTTTTGAATCTCGATGGCTGGAGCCCCGAGGAAGCGCAGAAACAACTCGAGCACATTTCGAAAGAAGTGCTCACCAACACCGTCATCGAAGAATACCGTTTCGAGATCGTAGAGTGATTTGGCTTCCACCCGTAATCCCATTCGAGGCATGCTCACTGGAATTCATCTTGGTGCGGCCGCCTGCATGCCACGCTGCTAGAAACTCTCAGAGGAGACGCCGGGCATGTGCGGAATAGTTGGCTATATCGGGCCCAAGAAAGTTGTCCCCGTCATTATCGAAGGCCTGCGCAAACTCGAGTACCGCGGCTACGATTCCGCGGGCATCGCCGTTGTGCCGCAGTCCGGCAAAATGGAAATCCGCCGCGCTCCAGGTAAACTTCGCAATCTCGAAGAAGTCATCGCCAAGTCCCC